>Ga0164243_10000915_pt1 | contig 51491 bp, 38 predicted proteins | sample OricompcompostOP_FD_108781 | JGI IMG/M metagenome (GOLD analysis project Ga0164243, IMG submission 108781) | Organic Plus compost microbial communities from Emeryville, California, USA - Original compost - Organic plus compost (OP) | ecosystem: Engineered > Solid waste > Mixed feedstock >... | reverse complement strand
TGCGCAGCGGGCACGCAGAACACCGTCGTCACGTCGTCGTCGGTGATGGCCAGCCGTACAAGCCTTGGCCCGTCGGTCTCAAGTTGCACCAGGGTGGCGTCGATCCCGACCAGGTCCCCGGGTGCGCTCGCCGGCACCGACGCAGACTCGTGTGCACCGGTACGTGCACAGTCCGCGCGCCGGCACCATGCCGGATGCGCAATGAGCGACTGCACGTTCACCTCCTTCCCGAGAACCCCGGAACGGAATGAGGGCTGGCCACCTCGCCCGTTCCGGGGACGCCTCAGCATGACACGTGGTTGTCTAGTAGACAACACCCCCGTTGGCAACTAGACAACCCCACTGGTCGGGAAGGTGCCGCCGTGGAGGAAGTCGTGGCCGCCGCAGAGATCGCCGATTACCTCGGTGTGTCTCGCCAGCGCGTGGCTCGACTCACCAGGCGCCCGGACTTCCCGAAGCCCATCGCACACCTGTCCGTCGGCCGCATCTGGCGTGCCTCCGACATACGCGACTGGGCAGCCCGCCGCGCCGGACACGACGACGCCTAGTACGCCAGCCGCCGTTCGGGATCACGGCTGTGGTTGGAGGTTGAGGCGTCGTATGTAAAGGGATTGTCGGGCTCGGGCTTGTCGGACGGTGCCAGGCTGACCGGTGCAAACGATGGGCGAGGTCGCTGGCCGGGCGGATTGGTCCGGTGTCGGCCGGGTCGTTTTGGGCGGCGTCGGCGGCGCAGATCGCCCGGTCAGGCGAGGGTGATGAACCTGTGCCAGGAGTCCCAGCGGCGACTTAGTGCTGGTCCAGGCCGACCTGGCTTTGGCGGTCTGGAAGCTCTCTTCGACGGTCCAGCGGATGCCAGCGACCCGCACGAGTTGTGTGACGTGGCCGGCTTGGGGGTCCAGCAGCGGTAGAAGCCCAACTCGCCGGTGGTGGTGTTGCGGTGTATCAGGAGGCTGTGCCGGCCGCCGTCGTCGGGGTCGGCGTCGGTGACCACGTCGTTGAGCCAGGCCCCGGGGTAGAAGCGGGCCCTTCGGCCCGGCGCCGGCTGAGCGGCGTTGCCGCGTCGAGTCGGGAAGGTCAGCGGCCACCCGGTCAGACTGGCGGACCACCCCCGCGTGCGCGGGGGAGACCCGTACGCCAGGCACAGCGTCATACCGCGGACACCCCGCGTGCGCGGGGAAGACAAGCTCTCGGACGAGCGGGTCACCCCGGCCGGGGGACCACCCCCGTGCGCGGGGAAGACGGGCCCGCTGGTCATCGACGCGTCGCCGGATCGGACCACCCCCGCGTGCGCGGGGAAGACGCCCCCCGGCCGTCGCCTCTACCTCCGCCAGTCCGGACCACCCCCGCGTGCGAGGGGAAGACGGTCGCCGTGCGGTCGGCGGCGCGCCGACATGAGGACCACCCCGGCGTGCGCGGGGAAGACGCCCTCCGCGTAGGCCATCGCGCGCAGCGGTCCGGACCACCCCCGCGTGCGCGGGGAAGACGGCCAACGAGCGGCTGGAGCGCGAGCTGATGCTGGACCACCCCCGCGTGCGTGGGGAAGACGCCGCGAAGCCGGCCGCGCCGAGCCCCCCAGCGTGGACCACCCCCGCGTGCGCGGGGAGGACATTCGTAGGAGAGAACGCATGACGCGACTGGTCGGACCATCCCCGCGTGCGCGGGGAAGACTTGGTGCCGACTACCCCGATGCCCGGTCCGAGCGGACCACCCCCGCGTGCGCGGGGAAGACCTCACGAAGTTCGGCGTGATCGTCCGCGACTACGGACCACCCCCGCGTGCGCGGGGAAGACGGCGCCATATGCACCTGCCGGACCCCGTGGACCGGACCACCCCCGCGTGCGCGGGGAAGACACGAACCGGTCCACGCTCGACACCCTCAGAGCGGGACCACCCCCGCGTGCGCGGGGAGACCGGTCACCCGCGGACCGTCCTCTCAAGCTGGGGGGACCACCCCCGCGTGCGCGGGGAAGACCGGCACCTGGCCGACGCCCACGGCATCCGGCACGGACCACCCCCGCGCGCGCGGGGAAGTCCGTTCATGTCCGGTAATACCCCGCAGGAATCGAGGACCACCCCCGCGTGCGCGGGGAAGACCAACACGCTCAATGATGTTGTTAACGCGAGTCAGGACCACCCCCGCGTGCGCGGGGAAGACGGGTCACCGCGCTGGTAAAACCGCAGGTCAGGAGGACCACCCCCGCGTGCGCGGGGAAGACAGCAGCGCGTTCTTCAACCGCCCGGGCAGTGCCGGACCACCCCCGCGTGCGCGGGGAAGACCGTGTCTAGGGCGCCCTGTCGAAGCGTCTCCGCGGACCACCCCCCGCGTGCGCGGGGAAGACGTGTTCCTGGAGATCCCCGGCAACGGCTTCCTCGGACCACCCCCGCGTGCGCGGGGAAGACCTCTTCGGCGAGCTGGGCCGCACCCAGCGGCAGGGACCACCCCCGCGTGCGCGGGGAAGATGTCGGCGAACCCCGACAGGAATCCACGCGCCCCGGACCACCCCCGCGTGCGCGGTGAAGACGGGCGACCTCTCCGAGGGCGATCCGGCGGAGGGGGACCACCCCCGCGTGCGCGGGGAAGACGAGCCAGGCCCGGGGGGCCTCACGACTCAACTAGGACCACCCCCGCGTGCGCGGGGAAGACGGGAATTCGCGCGGCGGCAGGCGCGGTCGAGGAGGACCACCCCCGCGTGCGCGGGGAAGACACCGGCCAGCCGGCCGATCCGGCGTTCTGGACGGGACCACCCCCGCGTGCGCGGGGAAGACGACATGTCCCCGGACAACAGCGGCATGAACACGGGACCACCCCCGCGTGCGCGGGGAAGACCACGCCCAAAACCCCTGCTCTTCGACTTCCACGGGACCACCCCCGCGTGCGCGGGGAAGACCTCAGCCAAGCTTCATCACCTTGGGCGGTCCAAGGACCACCCCCGCGTGCGCGGGGAAGACTCAGGGCGAGCGGACCGGCCCACGGGGTGCGGGGGACCACCCCCGCGTGCGCGGGGAAGACATCACCGCTCGCACCGGGACGATCCACGAGACGGGACCACCCCCGCGTGCGCGGGGAAGACACCTTCGCCCGGCGGATGTCCCGGTTCCAGCTCGGACCACCCCCGCGTGCGCGGGGAAGACGGTCTGGCGCGTACCGAACGCCGACCGGTAGGGGGACCACCCCCGCGTGCGCGGGGAAGACGTGGAGCGGGGACGCGCCGCCTTGGCGGCCGGTGGACCACCCCCGCGTGCGCGGGGAAGACCTCGCCGATCTGCTTGCGCTGGGACGCGCTCTGGGACCACCCCCGCGTGCGCGGGGAAGACTCGGTGAGCACTGCTACTCCCTCGGTTGGTTGGGGACCACCCCCGCGTGCGCGGGGAAGACACCAAGGCCGAGGCGATCAAGGCCACCGGGGCGGGACCACCCCCGCGTGCGCGGGGAAGACGGGAGGGCGGGTGCGATGGCTGACGCCAGCGTTGGACCACCCCCGCGTGCGCGGGGAAGACACAGCCGCCCGGCCGACTGCCGGGATGACTTCGGGACCACCCCCGCGTGCGCGGGTAAGACACGTCCGAATGGACTTTGAGGGCCGCATCGAGCGGACCACCCCCGCGTGCGCGGGGAAGACGGTCGGTCGTCAGCTGGGGCATTGCGGTCTCCGGGACCACCCCCGCGTGCGCGGGGAAGACGTTCGGGTAGGGTCCCGACCGAAATCGAGCTACGGACCACCCCCGCGTGCGCGGGGAAGACACACCGTCTATACGTTCTCCGTGTACGCGCGTCGGACCACCCCCGCGTGCGCGGGGAAGACCCCTCTGTGCGCATGTCCCAACCAAAGAAACAGGGACCACCCCCGCGTGCGCGGGGAAGACAACTCGGAGCCGTCGGTGACTTTTGACCGTGTAGGGACCACCCCCGCGTGCGGGGGGAAGACACTCTAGTTGGTGGAATGTAGGGAGTTTCACTGGGACCACCCCCGCGTGCGCGGGGAAGACATTGCCAAACTCGACGCTCTTTCAACGCGAGAGGGACCACCCCCGCGTGCGCGGGGAAGACAGGGGTCCGCACCGGCAATCAGGTAGGGAGTCAGGACCACCCCCGCGTGCGTGGGGAAGACGCGCCGCCGGCCGTCACGAAGGTGAGGATGAGGGGACCACCCCCGCGTGCGCGGGGAAGACGAGCGTGAGTATGGTATTGATTTCGAGGATCAAGGACCACCCCCGCGTGCGCGGGGAAGACACGCCGAGTTCTTTGGAGTGGTCGCGGAAGGTGGGACCACCCCCGCGTGCGCGGGGAAGACGCGGCCGTGGTCGCCACGATCAACTACGCGCACGGACCACCCCCGCGTGCGCGGGGAAGACACTTGTTGAGCTGGGCCGATGAAGATCAAGTACCTTGTTTTTGTTCACTTGTCGTTCGTGGACGCGGCGGCTGGAGCGACCCTGACAACCTCTGCAGTTTACCCGGCTGGCCGGCGCTGCGGCTGAGTCGTTGCGTCGGTCGCGTCCATGGACATGGGTGTACAACGTGGTGCCGGCGGAGCGGGAACGGAGGCGAGTCAGGTGCCGGCAGCGCCGCGGCGGCGGCCGTGGTCGGAAGGTAGGCCGGTGTCCAGCGTCGTGGTCCGCGCGGCCGGCACGGGATCGAAGTGCTTAGGGGCCGGCCGCGCGGGCGTCAGGTCACGCCGCTCGATACGCCGTCCAGGCGTCGGCCATTCGGCTTGCCTGGCCCGGGGTGAACTCGAACATGCAGGAGTCCTGCGAGTAGTCCATGAAGTTGGTGATCGGGTCCAGGCCCGCCGCGGCGCAGGTGTCGCGGCCGACCGGGCAGTTGAACGCCGGTGACTCCTCCGCTGGCGTGTCGGCCACCTGGTCGCCGGAGCGGCTGCAGCCGCCCTGGAACGTGTGGTACAGGTTCAGCCAGTGGCCGACCTCGTGGGTGGCCGTGTCGCCCAGCGCGTAGACCCCCGCGTCGCCGCCCGGCAGCGACTCGGCCAGCACCACCACGCCGTCCGTGCTGTGCAGTTTGCGCTGCGGGAACGTCGCCCAGCCCAGCAGGTCGTCGCTGAGCTCTCCGGTGTAGATGTTGAGCGTCTCCTTGCCGCCGACCCGCAGCGCGGCCTTCATGTCCCGTTCGGCCTTCGAGCCGTAAACGATCGGGTACCAGTCCGGCGCCACCGTGCGGGTCACCGCCCGCAGCTCGAACGAGAACGGCGTCGCCGCGCCGCCGACGGTGCCGCCGTCGTACGAGTCGTTGAGGACCTCGATCTGGCGTTCGATCATCGTGTCGGGGATGTAGCCGCCGGCCCGCGTGGTGTCCTCGGCGATGACGTGGACGACGACCGGGATGGTCACCGCCGCCGGCGTGGCCGGGCCGGCCGGCCCGGGCCGGGCCGCCAGCGCCGCCGCCAGGTCGGCCTCCCGCTGGCGCACCTGGGCGTCGTCGAGCGCGTTCGGGTCGTGCCGGCCGGGCCGCCCGGGTCGGGCCTTGGCGTCACTGTGCGCCGCCGGCTCCACGCAGCCGCCGGCCGCGGTGGCCCCGGCGGGCACGGCGGCCGCCGCCCCACCCAGGAGCAGCGCCAGGGAGGTGGTGGCGACCGCGACCGCGCGCGCCGCACACCGGGACCGACTGTCTTCCATTCGTCACCTCGACTTCACCGGTGGAGGAAGTCTCCACCTTGTCGAGATGAGCGACGGATGGACGTCGATCGTTACATCGGGCTCAGCCGGCGCGGGTGATCCGTAGGGTCAGGACGTCGGTGCGGACCGTGATGTGGCCGTGGAAGAGGGCCAGCTCCTCGGCCGTGTAGCCGATCTGGGTGGCGCTGACCAGCGGGTGGCCGAGCGGGACGCCGAGCCGGTCCACCGCGTCCTCGTCGGCCAGCACGGCCGCGAACTCGATCTCGGCCCGGCGTACCGGCATGCCGGTCGCCCCGGCCAGGAACTCGAACATGTCCAGGTCGATGCTGACCAGGCCGGACGGGTCGAGGTCGCGGCCGCCGACGCTGAGCGGCAGGTGGTCGCGGATCCAGGCCGCGGCCACCCCGTCGACGGCGAAGAGGCGGTCGACCCGCCACACCGGCGAGCCGGACGCGAGCCCGAGGACCTTGGCGCAGTCGTCGGGGCAGGCGGTGCGGCTGACGGCCGCGTCCTGGAGCGCCGGGCGGTGGCCCGAGGCGGTGATCCGGTCGCGCAGGGCGGTGACGTCGCCGACCGACACCGGGACCCGCTCGGCGGGCTCGCGCACGAACGTGCCCACGCCCCACGAGCGGGTCAGGACGCCCTCGGCGGCGAGCTGGCCCAGCACCTCGCGCACGGTGGCGCGGCTGACCGCGAGCCGGTCCGCCAGGTCCCGCTCGTTGGGCAGCTTGTCACCGGTCTGGAACTCGCTGCCGATCAGTTCGCGCAGGCGCACCTGCGCGGTCTGCAGGGCGGTCTCGCGCCGAGCCATCCATCCCCACCTCTCCGCCGTACGGAGTGTAGTAGCGCAGGCCTACCAGACCTGTTCGAGCACCCGCAGGGTGTTCCCGCCGATCACCTTCGCGATCTCGTCGTCCGAATAGTCGTGCTTGACCAGCCAGCCGACGATGTTCCCGAACGCCTCGCCGGGGTTCTCCACACCGGAGACGTACGGCACGCGGGGGTGCGACGGCTTCGCGTCGTGGGCGTAGTTGGCCGCGTACGTGTCGTGCACGCCGACGTGGTCGCCGAACATCGTGTCCGGGCCGAACGTCACGTGGTCGATCCCGACGAGTTCCACACAGTACGTGAAGTGGTCCATCACGGACTCGATGGAGTGTTCCGGGTGTGCGGCGGAGAGCGTGGTGTGCGGCGCCGCCTCGATGCCGATCACGCCACCCCGTTCCGCGCAGGCCCGGATCACCTCGTCCGGCTTCATCCGCGCCGTGTTCCACACGGACCGCGCGCCGGCGTGGGTGATGAACACCGGCACGCGGCTGGCCTCGATGACGTCCAGGCAGGTCTGGTCGCCGGAGTGCGAGATGTCGATGGCGATGCCGAGCTTGTTCATCCGGTCCACCGCGCGGCGGCCGAAGTGGGTCAGCCCGCCGTCCCGCGGCTCGGAGAGCCCGCCGCCGAGCATGTTCGCCTGGCTGTACGCGATGCCGAGCTGCCGCACGCCGAAGCCGTACAGGATGTCGATGCGGTCGAGCTCGTTCTCGATCGGGCTGCAGCACTCGAGCCCCGCGACCAGGGCGAGGCGGCCGTCGCGCTTGGCGGCCCGGATGTCGGCCACCGAGGTCGCCAGGCGGACGTAGTCCTGCTTGTACAGGTCGCTCATCCGCATGCCGAGGGCGTAGATCAGGTCGTTCCACTTCCAGCCGTTCTGGCTGGTGACGCAGGACGCGCCGGCCATGAAGTTGTCGAAGACCGCGGTGAGGCCGGAGCGGGCCAGGCCCTCGTACCCGGTGCGCTGCCGCGCGGTCCGGTTGTACGCGCGCAGTTCGCGCACGTCGGCCGGCAGCACGACGGGGTGCTCGTGCAGCGAGATCGCGATGTGCTCGGTGAGCAGCCGGGTCACCCGCTGCCGCTGCGCGTCGGAGAGCCCGAGGTCGTGGTCGGGCACCCGGCCGATTTCCGGGGCGAGCGCGAATTCCCGGTAGTCGAGGTGCGGCTCCAGGTACGAGTAGGACTTGTGGCCCTGGTACCGGGTCGCGGGTTCTTGCAGCACAGCACTTTCTCCTTATCGCGGGACGGGCAGCGGGTAGTGGCAGGCGACCGCACGCCCGTCGCCGGCCAGGGGCGGCTCGACGCGGGCACAGGTGTCGGTCGCCTGCCAGCAGCGGGTCCGGAACCGGCAGCCGGAGGGCGGGTCGACCGGGCTCGGCGGGTCGCCGGCGAGCAGGATCCGCTTCCGCTCGGCACGGCCGGCGGGCTCGGGCACCGGCACGGCGGACAGCAGCGCCTTGGTGTACGGGTGGCGCGGCGCGTCGTACAGCGGCGCCTCGGGCCCGGTCTCGACCAGTTTGCCGAGGTACATCACGGCCACCCGGTCCGAGATGTGCCGGACCACCGACAGGTCGTGGGCGATGAAGACGTACGCCACGCCCAGCTCGCGCTGCAGCCGCTCCAGCAGGTTCACCACCTGGGCCTGGACCGAGACGTCGAGCGCCGAGACCGGCTCGTCGCAGACGATCACGTCCGGCCGCAGGGCGAGCGCGCGGGCGATGCCGATCCGCTGGCGCTGGCCGCCCGAGAACTGGTGCGGGTAGCGGTCGAGGTGCAGCGACGGGTCGAGGCCCACCAGGTCGAGCAACTCTTTGACCCGGTCCAGGCGGCGGCGCCGGTCCAGCACGTCTGGGTGGATCTCGAACGGCTGGAGCAGGATGTCGCGCACCGTCCGGCGCGGGTTCAGCGAGGTGTACGGGTCCTGGAGCACGATCTGGATCCGCCGGCGCAGCTCGCGCAGCTGGCGGCCCCGGGCGGCGTGGACGATGGCGTCGCCGAAGCGCACCGAGCCGGAGGTGGGCCGCTCCAGGCCGACCAGCATCCGGGCCAGCGTGCTCTTGCCGCAGCCGGACTCGCCGACCACGCCGAGCGTCTCGCCGCGGCGCAGCTCGAACGAGACCCCGTCGACGGCCTTGACGACCCCTCCGGACGTGAACGGCAACCGGCCCTTGACCGGGAAGTGCCGGACCAGGTTCTCGACCCGGAGCACCGGGTCAGCGGTGGCGGACATGCAGCAGCTCCTCCCGGTGGTGGCAGGCGCTGGCCCGCCCGGCCGGCAGCGGCGACAGCGGTGGCAGCGTGGCCCGGCAGACGTCGTCGGCCCGCGGACAGCGCAGGTGGAACGGGCAGCCGGCGGGGAGCCGGGCCGGGTTGGGCGGCGCGCCGGGGATCGCGTACAGCTCCTCGTCGCGCCGGTCGACCCGGGGCATGGAGGCGAGCAGCCCCTCGGTGTACGGGTGCGCCGGCCCGGCGAAGATCTGCTCCACCGTGGCCCGCTCGACGATGCGGCCGGCGTACATCACCGCCACGTCGTCGGCGACCTCGGCGACCACACCCAGGTCGTGGGTGATCAGCATGAGCGCCATGCCGCTGTCCCGCTGGATCTCGGCGATCAGCTCCATCACCTGGGCCTGCACGGTGACGTCGAGGGCGGTCGTCGGCTCGTCGGCGATCAGCACGGCCGGTTCCAGCGCGATGGCCAGCGCGATCATGATGCGCTGCCGCATCCCGCCGGAGAACTGGTGCGGGTAGTCGCGGACCCGGTCCTTGGCGGCCGGGATGCGGACCCGGTCGACCAGCTCGACGGCCCGCTTCCGCGCGTCCGACCGGGACAGTCCACGCCGGACCCGCAGCAGCTCACCGAGCTGCTCGCCGACCGTGTAGACCGGGTTGAGCGCGGCCATGGCGTCCTGGAAGACCATCCCGATCTCCTCGCCGCTGACCTTGTCGCGCTGCTTCGGCGGCAGCGTCAGCAGCTCCCGGCCGCGCAGCCGGACCGACCCGCTCACCTCGGCGGGCGGCACGTCGAGGATGCCCATCACCGCCTGCGCGGTGACACTCTTGCCCGAGCCGGACTCGCCGAGGATGGCCAGCGTCCGGCCGGGCTCCAGCGCCAGCGACACGCCGTTGACCGCCCGCACCGGGGCACCGCCCGGCCCGGGGAAGCTGACCCGCAGGTCCTCGACCTCCAGCAGCGCCATCACACGACTCCGGCCTCGGCCAGGAAGTCCCGGACGGTCCGCTGGAACAGCTCCGGCTCCTCGAGCTGGGGGGAGTGGCCGGAGTTCTCGAACACGACCAACCGGGCGTTGGGGATCAGCTCGGCGATCGTCTCCGAGGCGGCCACCGGTGTGCGCCAGTCGTGCCGGCCGACCGTCACCAGCGTCGGGCAGGCGATCGAGGGCAGCTTCGGCTTGAGGTCGTAGCGGGGCATGTTCTGCCCGAACGCCGCGTTGTGGGTCCGGTAGTGGAACCGGGTCGCGGCGAGCTTGGCGGCGTCCTTCGCGGGGTCGTGCTGGTGGTCGTAGAGCGGCAGGATCGCCTTCCAGTACTCGCGCAGCTGTTCGTCGCTCTCGAACCGGCCGGTGCCGATCCGCTCGATCGCCCACTGTGGAATGACCGTCCGGTCGGTGGACTTGGCCCGCTCGACGGCGAGGTGGTCGTGCGCCGTGTCGGCGGCGGTGTCGCGCAGGACGAGCGCGGAGACCCGGTCCGGGTGGGCGATCGCGTACTCCATCGCGATGAACCCGCCGTACGAGCCGCCGGCCATGACGATCCGCTCGTGGCCGAAGTAGGCCCGGATCGCGTCCACGTCGGCCACCCACTGCTCGTGGGTGAACGGCTCGTCGTCGCTGGACTCGCCGGAGCCGCGGGCGTCGAAGACGATGACCCGGAAGGTGTCGGAGAACGGTCCGAACGACCGCTTCGGCTCCGCGCGCGAGCCGAGCCCCGGCGCGCCGTGGTGGACGATCATCGCCGGCCCGTCCTCCGGGCCGAACGCCTCGACCACCAGCTCGGCGCCGTTGATCGTCAGCCGGTCGTGGAAACTCATCGGATCTCCTCGATCACATTGGACTCCAGGTCGCGGGGGTAGCTGGTGAGCCGGCGCGGACCCGAATCCTCGACCAGCACCGTGTCCGAGATGCGGTAGCCGGCGTGGCCCGGGACGTACACGCCGGGCTCGCTGGAGAGCAGCATCCCGGGGGCGAGGACGGTGTGGTCGCCGTCCTCGACCCATGGCGGCTCGTGGTTCTGCAGCCCGATGCCGTGGCCCTGCCGGTGCCGGATGTAGTCGCCCAGGCCGTGGCCGCGCAGCACGTCCAGGCAGGTCTTGTTGACCTCGGCGCAGGTCCGGCCGGCCAGCATCGCCTGGGTGCCGACCTCCTGGGCCTCCCGGTCCGCCTCGTAGTAGCGCTCCTGCTCCGGCGTCGGCTCGCCGATGACGAACGTCCGCTCGCTCTCCACGAACCGGCTCGCCACCGCGGCGCCGAGGGAGAGGATGAGCGTGTCGCCGGGCTGGACGCGCCGCCGCGTCGGCAGGCCGTGGGGGAGGGCCGAGTTCGGCCCGGCATAGACCAGGCCGCCGGCCAGCTTGGTGGTGTAGACCACCATGTCGTACTCGGCGTACATCCGGTCGGTGCCGTACCCGATGACGTGCCGGGCGATCTCGTCCTCGCGCGGCAGGTCGGCGCCACGGCGCAGCGCGTCCGCGATCAGCTCCCGGCCGGCGGCCAGCATGTCGTCGCAGATCCGGGCCGCGGCCTCGTGGAACGGGATCTCCTCGGGGAACTTGCGCAGCCGCAGCTTCGCCACCGCGTCGGTGACCTCCAGCGAGGTGGCGTCGCCGAGGGCCGCCGCCAGCGCGCGGAAGGCCCCGACGGAGACGCCGCCACCGATCCCGACGCGGCGGACGCCGGCGAGGCGGGCGGCGAGCGTCTGCTCGGCGGTCACCACGCCGGGGTACTCGAAGTAGCTCACCGTCTCGACGGTGACCTTCTGCTGCGCGGCGTACTCCTCGTCGAGCCTCGGGATCACCAGCAGCGGGTCGCCCGAGCGCGGCATCCACAGGTAGACCGGCCGCTCGGTGGCGATGTAGAAGAAGCCGGACAGGAACGCCACGTCGGCGGGGGAGGTGGCGAGGAAGCCGTCGAGGCCGCGCTCACCCAGCGCCTCGGTCAGCCTGGCGCGGACGGACGAGTAGAAGCTGTCGGGCAGGCGCACGGGTCAGGCTCCCTTCCGGCGGGGGTCGCGGATGTCGTTGAAGCGCATGCCGGCCACGGTGGCGGCGAGCACGAGCAGCAGGATCGCCAGCGACGGGAACAGGGTCTGCCACCAGGCGATGGCGACCACGCCGCTGCGCTGCGCGTTGAGCAGGATGCGTCCCCACGACCAGGAGTCGGGGTCGCCGAGGCCGAGGAAGCTCAGGCCCGCCTCCGAGATCACCGCGCGGGACGCGGTGAGCAGCACGCTGACCACGATCAGCGGCACGACCGCGGGCAGGATCTCCCGCGTGACGATCCGCCAGCCGCTGGCCCCGAGGACGCGCGCGCCGTCGATGTACGGCATGGCGGAGACGACCAGGCCCTGCGAGCGGATCAGCCGCGCCACCTCCGGCCAGGCGAAGACGCCGATGATGATGGTGAGCGTCCAGACGCTCGGGTTGACGATCGCCGCCAACATGATCATCAGCGGCAGGGTCGGCAGGGCCAGCATCACGTCGGTGATCACGGTGCCGACCGCGTCGACCGGCCGGAAGTGGGCCGAGGCGAGGCCGATCGCGGTGCCGAGCACGATCGCGATCAGCGAGGCGGCGACGCCGATCAGCAGGCTGGTGCGGGTGCCCCAGACCACCTGGGCGAAGATGTCCTGCCCGAGGTCGTCGGTGCCGAACCAGTGCGCTCCTGAGGGCCCCTGGAGCACGTCGGCACCCGTACCGCTGGGCTCGTCGGCGATCAGCGGCGCGGCGACGGCGACCACCACCATCAGCGCCAGCACCGCCACCGAGAGCAGCCCGGAGGGCTGCCGCAGGAACATGCGCCAGGCCGGCCTGCCGGCCGGGGCCGCGGCTTCGACGGAGGCCGCCGGCTCGGTCATCAGCGGCGCGCTCACAGCCGGATCCTCGGGTTGAGCACGGCGTAGAGCAGGTCGGTGAGCGCGTTGGCGACCACGACGGTGACCGCGAGCATGATGAACGCTCCTTGCAGGACGGGGTAGTCGCGCTGCCCGACCGCCTCGTAGATCAGCCGGCCGACACCCGGGTAGGCGAAGACGGTCTCGGTGAGCACGGCGCCGCCGACCAGCGTGCCGAGTTGCAGGCCCATCAGGGTCAGGGCGGGCAGGATCGCGTTGCGCAGGGCGTGCTTCCAGAGCCGGCGCCGCCCGGAGAGGCCGCGGGCCCGGGCGGCGCGGATGTAGTCCTCGCCGAGCACGTCGACGAGGTTGGTCCGCAGGGTCAGCGCGTACGGGCCGAGCTGCACGAGGACCAGCGAGAGCACCGGCAGCACCAGGTGGTGGGCCAGGCTCAGGTACGCGGCGGCGCCGCGCGTGTCCGGGTCGATCGCCCCACCGATCGGGAACCAGCCCAGCCGCGCGCCGACGAAGACCAGCAGCAGCATGGCGACGCTGGGCACGAACAGCGCGTGCCCGCCGATGCCGAAGCCCTGCAGCACCTTGTCGGGCCAGCGGTCGCGGTTGGCCGCGGCGAACACGCCGATCGGGATGCCGACCGCGATGGTGAGGACGAACGCCGTGCCGGCCAGCAGCAGCGTCCACGGTAGACGGTCGAGCAGGATGTCGCTCACCGGCTGGATCTGCCGGAACGAGATCCCGAAGTTGCCCTGCAGCAGCTCGCGCAGGTACGCGAAGTACTGCTCGAACAGCGGCCGGTCCAGCCCGTACGTCTTGAGCAGGGCGGCCCGCATCTCCGGGGTCATGTCGCCCTCGACCATCAGGGTCGTGGGGTCCCCCGGGAGCAACCGGAGCAGGAAGAACGTCGCGGTGATCGCTATCCAGATCGTCAGTACGGCCTTCAGCGCGCGGTTGAGCACGAAGCGTGCCACGGGGGACCCCTCCCTTCTTACCTGTCGGCCGGTCAGCCGACCGGCTTGACCTGGGCCAGCGAGTACGCGGTGACCATGCCGAGCAGGTCGGAGGGCGACGCGACGAAGCCCTCGAACTTGCTGGCGTTGTAGGCGAACTGGAAGTTCTCCACGTACAGCGGGGTCAGGTACGCCTGCTCGTGCACGACCTGGTCGATGTTCTTGATCTTCTCGACGAAGGCGGCGTGGTCGGTGGTGCCGGCGGCGTCGTTGATCAGCCGGTCCATCTCGTCGGACTTGAGCAGGTTGTAGTTGATCCCACCGGGGTTGCTGGACAGGTACGTGCTGCGCAGCTGGTCCATCGGGTTGTCGAAGACACCCCACTGCGACGCGTCGATGTCGTACTGGCCCTCCTTGGTGCGGCTCAGGAAGGTGTTCCGCTCCACGCACTCGTTCTCCAGCTTGATGCCGGCCTGCGCGGCGCTCTCCCGGAACAGCTGCACGACCCGGGTGATGTTGGCGTTCGACTGGTCGCACGCGACGCCCAGCTCCAGCCCGTCGAAGAAGCCGTCGCCGTTGCCGTCCTTGTAGCCGGCCGCGGTCAGCTTGGCCTTCGCGCCGGCCGGGTCGAACGGGTACGGCTGGATCGCCGTGTTGTCGTACTCCGAGAAGATCGGGGAGATCGGGCCGGACATCTGCTGCCCGTCGCCCTGGAGCACCGACGCGATGATCGCCTTGGTGTCGACCGCCATCGACAGCGCCTGCCGGACCTCCTGCTTGGCGAGGTCCTTGTTGTTCATGTTGTAGGTCAGGTGGGCGAAGCCGAGCGCGCCGACCTTCTTCAGCTTGATCTTCGAGTCGTTCTCGAAGGTCTTGGCGGCCGACGCCGGCACCGGGGTGCCCATCATGTCGATGTCGCCGTTGCGCAGCGCCAGCATCATCGTGTTGACGTCGGGGTAGATCCGGTACTCGACCTTGCTGACCGCGGGCTTGCCGCCCGGCGCGAGCGGGTACTTGTCGTTGCGCTTCATGACGTACCGCTGGCCCTTGGTGGCGCTCTCGAGCACGAACGGCCCGGCGCCGACCCAGTTGGCGTCGTTGGCGAACTTCGACAGGTCGCCGGCCTTTTCGAAGACGTGCTTGGGCACGACCGACATCCAGAAGCCGACGCCCTCGGCGAACGGCGCGTACGGCTGGGAAAGGTGGAACTTCACCGTCGTCGGGTCCGGCGCCTCGACCGAGGTGACCCAGGTGAGCTTGGCGGCGACGTTGCCGAGCTTGTACTTCATGATCGATTCGGCGCTGAACTTGACGTCGTCGGCCACGACCGGCTTGCCGTCGGTCCAGACGAAGTCGTCGCGCAGCTTGAACACGGCGGTCTTGCCGCCGTCCTCGTAGCCGTACTCCTTGGCCAGCTCCGGCGCCTTCTTGGCGTTCTCGTCGATCCGCAGCAGGTGCGGGTACATCGCGTTGAGGATCCAGGAGTCGGTCTTGCTCAGCGACTGCAGCGGGTTGAAGTTGGAGACGTCCGTGGTGGTGCCGATCCGCAGCACCGCGTTGTCGCCGCCGCCCTCGCCGCTGGACGAGCCGTTGTCCTCGTTGAGCCCGCAGCCCGACAGGGCCAGGGCGGCCGCCGCGCCGAACGCGACGGCGACCGTGCTTATCTTCCTCACCAAACCTCCCGAAGTACGCGGATGATGTTGCCGCCGATGACCTTGGCGATCTCGTCGTCGGAGTAGTCGTGCTGGACCAGCCAGCCGACGATGTTGCTGAAGCACTCGGCCGGGTTCTCCAGGCCCGAGACGTACGGAACGCGCGGATGCTCGACCGCGCCGTGGGCCCGGCCGATCGCCAGGTGACCCACGAAGCTGTCGTGCAGGCCGACGTGGTCGCCGAAGTTCGTGTCCGGCCCGAACGCCACATGGTCGATGCCGACCAGCTCGACGCAGTGCGTGAAGTGGTCCATCACCGACTCGATCGAGTGGTGCGGATGCTTCGCCGAGAGCGTGGTGTGCGGCGCGGCCTCGATGCCGATCACGCCGCCGCGCTCGGCGCAGGCCCGGATCACGTCGTCCGGCTTCATCCGGGGCGTGTCCCAGACGGTGCGGGAGCCGGCGTGCGTGATGAAGACCGGGACCCGGCTGGCCTCGATGACGTCCATCGACGTCTGGTCGCCGGAGTGCGAGATGTCGATGGCGATGCCGAGCTTGTTCATCCGGTCCACGGCGCGGCGGCCGAAGTGCGTCAGGCCGCCGTCGCGCTCCTCGGAGAGCCCGGAGCCGAGCATGTTCGCCTGGCTGTACGCGATGCCCATCTGGCGCACGCCGAAGCCGTACAGGATGTCGATGCGGTCCAGCTCGTTCTCGATCATCGTGGCGGCCTCCAGCCCCGCCACGAGGGCGAGCTGGCCGTTGCGCTTGGCCGCGAAGATCTCGTCGAGGGTGGTCGCCACGACGACGTAGTCCTGCTTCGCGATGTCGGCGAACCGCAGGCCGATGTCGTAGATGACGTCGTCCCACTTCCACGCGTGCTCGCTGGTGACGCACCCCGTGCCGTTCATGAAGTTGTCGAAGACGGCGGTCAGCCCGGACCGCGCGAGCCCCGCGAACCCGAAGGCGTTGCGTCCGGTCCGGTTGTAGTCGCGCAGCTGCGACACGTCGGCCGGAAGGATCTTGGGGTGCTCGTGCAGCGAGATCGCGGCGTGCTCGGTCAGCAGCCGGGTGACCCGCGCGCGCTGGCTGTCGCTGAGCCCGAGATCGTGCTCCGGCACCCGCCCGAGCTCCGGGGCCAGCTCAAACACCTTGTAGTCGGTATGGGGCGTCAAGTAGTCGAATGACGTGTAGCCCCCATACCGGGCAGCGGGTTCCTGCACGCGTCCACCTCTCGGCACGGATCAAAGGCATGAGGACGGAGGTCTGACCTCCGGCCTCCGGCACCGTACGTGAGGAGGGCACGGATTCGGAAGATGTCGTGACGGGACCGTTATCTGCCGACCCCGCGCCGAGCGCCGCCCGGCCCGCCGATTCGGGACCTCCGCCCCTGTGACGCGGGTCGCGTGCCGCGCAGGCTGGAGTCTGGGTCCGCAGATCGCCGCGAGAGGAGCCGAGCCATGCAGCCGGCGTTCACCGACGCCCCGACACCGGCCGGCTACACGCCGGAGGACCTCGCCGCCGCCGTGGAGGCGGCGATCCGGGCACCGTCGGTGCACAACTCCCAGCCGTGGCGCTTCCGGCTCGCCGGCGGCGCCGTCGACGTCTGCCTCGACCGGGACCGCCTGCCGGCGATACCGGCCCGCGACTGGGCCGGGCGGGTCAGCTGCGGCGCCGCCGTCTTCAACCTGCGGCTGGCACTGGCGGTCCTGGGCAAGCCCGCCGTCGTGGCCGGGCCGTCGGGCCCGGCCGACCCGGACGTGGTGGCCCGGCTCGTGCCCGACCGGCCGCGGCCGGCGTCCGGAGCGGAGCGCACCCTGTACGCCGCGATCTCCCGCCGGCACAGCAACCGCATGCCGTTCGCCGACGTAAACGTCCCGCCGGACCTGCGGAGCCGGCTGCGCGAGGCGGCCCGGCTGGAGAACGCGTGGCTCGACCTGGTCATCGGCACCAGCGCCGTGGCGGCCCTCGCCGAGGTCGTCCACGCCGCGAACCGGGTGCTGCTGCGCGACGAGGAGTACGCCGCGGAGCTGGACCGGTGGCGCCGGGAGGAGACGGCGCCGGACGGGGTCTCGGCCCGCGCGGCCGGCTACGCGCCGGAGCCGCAGGACCTGCTGCCGATCCGGCCCTTCGGCGGCCGGACCCGGCCGGCCGGCCGCGACTACGAGCCGGAGCCGCTGGTCGCCGTGCTCGGCTCGGCGTCGGACCGCGACGCCGACCAGGTGACCGCGGGGCAGGCCCTGGAGCGGGTCCTGCTCACCGCCACGGCCGGCGGGCTCGCGGTCTCGCTGTTCTCCCAGCCCATCGAGGTGCCGGCCGCCCGCGAACGGCTCCGGGTCGCCCTCGGCCGCACCGGCGCGCCGCAGATGGTGCTGCGGATCGGGTACGGGCGGCCGGGCTACCCCAGCCTGCGCCGGCCGGCCGCCTCGGTCATCGACCGGAGCTGAGGCCGGCCCCGGCATTCGGGACCAAGGTCCCTGGGCCGGCCCCCGCACGGCCGGTATAACCGAGGAATGGTCCGTGTCTTCCTGCTCGACGACCACGAGGTGGTCCGCCGCGGCCTCACCGATCTGCTGCAGGCCCAGGGCGACATCGAGGTCGTCGGCGAGTCCGGGCTCGCCCAGGAGGCCGCGCGCCGCATCCCGGCCCTCCGGCCCGACGTCGCCATCCTCGACGCCCGGCTGCCCGACGGCAGCGGGATCGACGTCTGCCGCGACGTGCGGGCCGTCGACTCCTCGATCAAGGGCCTCATCCTGACGTCCTACGAGGACGACGAGGCCCTCTTCGCCGCCATCATGGCCGGTGCCGCCGGCTACGTGCTCAAGCAGATCCGGGGCACCGACCTCGTCGACGCGGTCCGCCGGGTCGCCGCCGGGCAGTCGCTGCTCGACCCGGCCGTCACCCAGCGGGTCCTGGAGCGCATCCGCAGCGGCGTGGAGCAGCCGCGGGAGCTGCGGTCCCTGACCGAGCAGGAGCGCCGGATCCTGGAGCTCATCGCCGAGGGCCTCACCAACCGCGAGATCGCCGAGCGGATGTTCCTGGCCGAGAAGACCGTCAAGAACTACGTGTCGAGCCTGCTCGCCAAGCTGAACCTCGAACGCCGTACCCAGGCCGCCGTGCTCGCCACCCGGCTGCTCGGCCAGCGCCGCTGACCGGTGCCCGCGACCCTGACCGTGACCTGCGGCTAGGCTGCTGGTGAGGGGGTGGTGGAGGCGTGATGCCCGGAGCCGGCGGCACCGGTCCCGACGACACGGCGCTGACCTTCCCGGACGGCCCCCGCCTGGAGCTGGACGAGCTGTTGCGGCAGCTGGTCGAGCGCGCGCAGGAGGTGATGGCCACCCAGGGCCGGCTGCGCGGGCTCCTGCACGCCAACCAGCTCATCATCGGCGACCTCACGCTGCCGGCCGTGCTGCGCCGCATCGTCGAGGCGGCCCGCGAGCTGGTCGGTGCCCGCTACGCCGCCCTCGGCGTGCTGTCGCCGGCCGGCGGCCTCGCCGAGTTCGTCCACAGCGGGATGCCCGACGACGCGGTCGACGCCATCGGGCACCTGCCCGAGGGCAAGGGGCTCCTCGGCGCCCTGATCGACGACCCGCGTGCCATCCGGCTGCGCCGCATCGGCGACGACCCCCGCTCGGCCGGCTTCCCGACCGGCCACCCGCCCATGCACAGCTTCCTCGGCGTGCCGATCCGGGTCCGCGACGAGGTGTTCGGCAACCTCTACCTCACCGAGAGCGCCGCCGGGTCGTTCAGCGCCGAGGACGAGGAGCTGGTCAAGGCGCTCGCCGCGACCGCCGCCGTGGCGATCGACAACGCCCGGCTCTACGAGGCCGCGCGGCTGCGCGGGGAGTGGCTGCAGGCGTCGGCGGCGATCACCCGCCAGGTGCTCGCGAGCGAGGGGTCGGCCGCGGACCCGCTGCGCCACATCGCCGAGCGTACCCGCGAGATCGCCGGCGCCGACCTCGTCACCGTCGTGCTGCCCGACCCCGCCGACGACTCCCAGCTCCGCGTCGACGTGGCGGTCGGGCCGGCCGCCGGCCGGCTCCCGGGGACCCGGCTCCCGGCCCGCGGCACGGTCTCCGGGCAGGTGCTCTCGACCGGGGAGCCGATGCGGCTGGCCGACGCGCGGGACGCCGACGTGGCCGTGTCCCCGCATCCCGACGTGGCCGACATCGGCCCGGTTCTGGTGGTGCCGCTGCACGGCTCCACCCGGGTGCACGGCGTGCTGTGGGCCGCGCGGACCCAGGGCCGGCCGGCGTTCACCGCCGACGACGTCGACATGGCGGCCAGCTTCGCCAACCAGGCGTCGCTCGCCATCGAGCTGGCCGAGGCGCGGGTCGAGCAGCAGCGCGCGCAGATGCTCGAGGAACGCGAACGGATCGCCGCCGACCTGCACGACCACGTCATCCAGCGGATCTTCGCCGCCGGCCTCTCGCTGCAGGGCCTGGCGGCGCAGCTGGGGGCGGGCCGGGCCGCCGACCGCGTCGTCGGCGTCATCGACGACCTGGACACCACGATCAGCCAGATCCGCACCACCATCTTCCAGCTCCAGCGCGGGCCGGGGACGGCGCACGGCGTCCGGTCCCGCTTGCTGGACGTGGCCGCCGACGTGGCGGCCGCGCTCGGCTTCGAGCCCGGTGTCCGGTTCAGCGGGGCCATCGACGGCCAGGTCCCCGACGACCTCGTCGGGGACCTGGAGGCCGTCCTCCGCGAGGCGTTGACCAACGTGGCCCGGCACGCCCGGGCCCGCTCGGCGGAGGCCGACATCACCGTCACCGCCGACACCGTCACCCTCGACATCCGCGACGACGGCGTCGGCATCACCGCACCGACCCGCTCGAGCGGCCTGGCCAACCTCCGGACCCGCGCCGAGCGCCGCGGCGGCACCCTGGTGGTGGAGCGCGTCCGCCCGACCGGCACCCGCCTGTGCTGGTCCGTCCCGCTCCGGACGCCCTGACGGGCGAAGGCGAAGGAAGGGCCCCTTCCTAACGCTCAAGCGTTAGGAAGGGGCCCTTCCTTCGCCTTCGCGCGTGCCGGCGGGGTGGAGGGCGCCGGTGGCGGCGAGGGCGGTCAGCGCCTCGTTCAGGACGTCGATGTCGGCGTCCGTGTGCGCCGCCGTGGTCTGCACGCGGATGCCCGTCTCCGCCCGGGGCACGAGCGGGTACGCCGCGATCGTTACGTAGACGCCGCGCTGCCACAGGTCCTGGGCCAGCCGGGCGAGGTCCTGGCCCGGAGCGGCCGGGATCTCGACGATCGGGGTCCCGGTGGTGTTCGGGGTCGCGAGGCCCAGGTCGCGGACGTGGTCGAGGACCCGGGCGGTGAGCCGGTGGAGCCGCGCGCGCAGCAGGTCGCCGCGCCGCTCGTTGACGTCGAACCCGGCGAGGACGGACGCCAGCGAGGCCGTGGGGGAGGGCCCGGAGTAGAGGTAGGGCGGCGCCTCGATCTTGAGCCGGTTCTTGAGCCCGGTGGGCAGGGCGAGGAAGGCGAGCAGGGAGGAGTACGCCTTGGAGAACCCGCCGACGAGCACGACGTCGTCGTACGGGAGGCCCTGGTGCGCGACGATGCTGTTCCCGCGCAGCCCGTACGGACTGGTTTCCTCCGGACCGCGCTGGCCGATCACGCCGAACCCGTGCGCGTCGTCGACGTACAGCGTGGCCCCGTGCTCGCGGCACAGGGCCGCGTACCCGTGGAGGTCGGGCAGGTTGCCGGTCATGCTGTTGACGCCGTCGACGCAGACCAGCCGCGGCCCCGGGCGGGTCGTCGCCGCCAGCTGGTCGGCGAGCTGGTCGAGGTCGCCGGAGCGGAAGCGGGACGTCGCGGCGCCGAGGCCGCGCGCGTACCGGGCACCGTCGTAGATCGTCTTGTGGGCCCGGTCCTCGACGTAGACGGTGCCCTCGCCGGCCAGCACCGGGATGACCGACATGTGTATGTGCGTGATGGTGGGCAGGACCAGGGTGTCCGGCGCGCCGAGCAGGTCGGTCAGCCGCTCCTCGACGTCGGTGTACAGACGCGGGCTGCCCAGCAGCCGGGACCAGCCGGGGTGGGTGCCCCAGCGGCGTACCTGCTCGTCGATCGCGGCCATGATCTCGGGTTCGAGGTCGAAGCCGAGGTAGTTGCAGGACGCGAAGTCGGCGAGCCAGTGGTCGCCGATCCGGATCCGCCGGCCGTCGACCTCGTCGATCACGGCGTCGATCATCGGCGAGGTCGTACGCAGGGCAGCGAGGTCGCCGCCGCGGTCGGCGGCGGACCGCGGCCGGACGCCGCGCTGGGACGGGGTTCCGGTGTGGTGTCCGGCGGATGCCGGTTCGGGGCCGGTCGTGGTCGTCATGCGGGGATTCGCTCTCGTTGCAGCCACGTCGCGGCGTGGTGGGGGGACAGGGGTGGGGAGAAGAGATGCCCCTGGCCGTAGCGGCACCCGACCTGGGCGAGGACGTCGCGTTCGGCTTTCTGCTCGATCCCTTCGGCGATGACGGACAGGTCCAGCGTGGTGGCCAGGTGGACGATGCTGTCCACCATGGCGCGCTGCTGGTCGCTCGTCGGTGCCGCGCCGATGAACGACCGTTCGATCTTGAGGATGTCGGCGGGCACCTCGCGGAGGTAGCTCAGCGAGGAGTAGCCCGTACCGAAGTCGTCGATGGCGATGCGGACGCCGGCCTCGCGCAGCGACGCGAGGTCGGCCCAGACCTTGTCGTTGTCGCGGAGCAGCAGGCTCTCGGTGATCTCCAGCACCAGCCGGTCGGGCGGCAGCGCGTGCCGGCGGAGCTGGCCGAGGACGGTGTCGACGAAGCCGGGTTGCCGCAGCTGGCGGGCCGAGATGTTGACGCCGACGCTCGGCGCGTCGCCGGGATGCCGCCGGTCCCAGGTCGCCGCCTCGGACAGGGCGGTGTCGAGCACCCACTCGCCGATGGGGACGATGAGCCCCGACTCCTCGGCGACGCCGATGAACTCGTCGGGTCCCAGGGTGCCGCGGGTCGGGTGGTGCCAGCGGATGAGCGCCTCGAAGCCGACGGTCCGCCCGGTGCCGAGGTGGACGACGGGCTGGTAGCGCAGGGAGAAGGCGTCGCCGCGCAGCGCGTGGTCGAGGTCGTTGCGGGTCTGCATGCGGCGCAGCACCGTGTTGTGCACGGCCGTCTGGTAGCGGCGCCACTGGTTCTTGCCGCTCTGCTTGGCGACGTAGAGCGCCATGTCGGACTGGCGCATCAGGTCGGCGCCGTCGGCCGCGTCGGCCGTGGTGGCGACGCCCACGCTGGCGTTGCCGTTGACCAGGCCCTGGTCCACGGTGAACGGTTCGCGCAGGACCTCGACCACCCGGGCGGCGACGTCTTCGATGGCGGCGACGTCGGCGCCCTCGACGAGCGCGGCGAACTCGTCGCCGCCGAGCCGCGCGGCCACGTCGCCGGGCCGCAGGGTGGCGCGCAGCCGCTCGCTGACGGCCTGGAGCAGCGCGTCGCCGGTCGCGTGCCCCATCGTGTCATTGACGATCTTGAAGTCGTCCAGGTCGATGAAGAGCACCCCGGCGACCGTGCCGGCGGAGCGGCTGGCCGCCACCGTCTGGTCGAGACTCCGGCTGAACAGCACCCGGTTGGCGAGCCCGGTGAGGTCGTCGTGGAACGCCATCCAGGCCAGCTCGTCCTGCAGGCGGCGCTGGCTGGTGACGTCGCGCAGCGTCACCACGAAGCCGGCGACGGTGGGGTCGTGGCGGAGGTCCCGGATGGACGCCTCGGCGTGGATGGTGCCGCCGTCCGGGCGGGAGATCAGCCACTCGTCCAGGACCTCGTCGACGGGGACGCCCGGCCGGTCCTGGCCAAGCGGCGGCACGTCCACCACCAGGTCGTGGAGGGCCCGGCCGCGGATGTCCGGCCGGCCGAACACGGCGTACGACGACGGGCTCGCGTACCGGACCCGGCCGTCCACGTCGATGATCAGGATGACGTCGGAGGCGTTCTGGACGAGCGTACGGAAGTACGCCTCGCTGTTCTGCCGGTTGATCTCCTCGTTGAGGCCGATCCGGTTCAGGGCGAACGCCGCCTGCGCCGCCAGCACCTGCAGCGACTCGTGCAACAGCAGCAACGCGGTGGCGTCCGCCGCCACGAACAGGCTGCCGTAGTCGCGGGTCCGCGGTGGCTCGCCGATCACCAGGCGGCTGTGCGCGACCACGCCGAAGTCGCCCAGCCGCCGCGCGTCCTCGCCAGCCAGCTGGTCGCGGCTGAGGAGCTGGACGCCGGCCCGGCCCGGCTGGCCGTCGCGGGAGGCGCCGCGGCGGAGCACGCGGTGCGGCGCGCCGGGCGGCAGCAGCCCCGTGATCGCGTTCCGCATGGTCGCGTCGACCTCGTCGGCGCTGGTGGCGGCGACCAGCGCCACCGCCGCGCGGCGCAGCGTCTGCTCGCGGGCGACCGCCGCCCGGTGGACGCTCATCGCCCCGTGCAGGCGGGCGATGACGAGCAGGAACATCACCGCCGCGACCACGGCCGCCACGGCCGCGTCCTCGCCGGCGCCGTTGAGCGCCTGCGTGAGGGCGACCGCCGGCGCGATCAGCGTCGCCAGCGCCAGCACGACCAGCCGCCACGGGCGGAGGCCCGTCGTCGGGACCGGCCGTGGCGCGGTCAGCCGAGTCATCGAGGGGTGCAGCGCGGCGAGCCCGAAGCAGGCGTAGAACGCCACCCAGCCGAGGTCCACCGGCCCGCCGATCTGCCAGGTGCCGTCGACCTGCGCGAGGCCGTAGATGACGTCCGCGGCGAGCAGCCCCAGGCCGCCCGTGCCGAGGAGCAGCACCGCCGGGGACCACCGGACGGCCGTGACGAGCCGCGCGGAGACGGCGAGGAGCAGGACGTCGCAGAGCGGGTACGCGACGGATATCGCCCGGTCGAGCAGCGGCGCGTCGGAGTGGACCCGCGGCTCGATCAGGAACAACCAGAACAGCAGCCCCACGCCGATCGTCAGCGTCAGCGCGTCGAGCACGCTGGCCCGGTCCCGGCTGGCCGTCCCCGTCCTGGTCAGCCCCAGCAGCCCCGCCGCCAGCAGCGGGAAGAACAGCCCCAGGTAGATCACGTCCGCGGCCGACGGGAACGGCTGCTCCTGCCCGAGGAACCGGGTCAGCACGTTGTACGCGGTGTCGCCCGCCGTGAAGGCGACGAGCGCGCCGATCAGGATGATCCATGGGAGCCTGCGCCGCGGACGGTTGACGACGACGCCGACGGCCATGGCGGCCGCGCTCGTCAGCCCGATCGCCGCCCACGTCACCATGTGCCACTCGGGGAAGCGGTAGAACAGCAGGGTCAGCAGCGTGATCAGACCGGCGAATGCGATCATCCTTCGCAGCACGCGCACGATCCCTTCCCCTGCCGGTGGCGGACCAACATCAAGTTTGCATGATCCGAAGCGGACAACCAATCGGTAAGCGAAAAGTGATCGACTGACCGGGTGGGCAATCCGTCACGCCGTTACGAGGAGGCCGGATGGGTCTAGAGGTCGTGTCCATCGCAGACAGGCCGGAACTGGCACGAACGCTCGACGACTTCCCCGACTGCTGGCCCGAGTACATGGCGCACCAGCGGCTCTCGGAGCTCTTCTACGCGCGGGTGGTGCCCCGGCACCCGGCGTTCTGCCACGTCGCCGTCGACACCGCCTCGCCGGACCGGCCGCTGGCCAAGGCGTACAGCGTGCCCCTCGCCTGGCCGGCGGACCCGGACTGGCCGCTGCCGCCCGACGGCCACGACGCGGTGATCACCCAGGCCGTCGACGACATCCTGTCCGGCGCTACGCCCACCGTGGCCGCCGCCGTGGAGATCACCGTCCAGGTACGCGCGCGCGGGCGGGGCCTCTCCGCGCTCATGCTGGACGCGATGCGCCGCAACGCGGCCCGCCACGGACTGCCGGCGCTGCTCGCCCCCGTCCGTCCCACCGCGACACACACCCGCCCGGGCCTGCCGATGGCCGAGTACGCCGGGCTGACCCGCCCCGACGGTCTCCCGCTGGACCCGTGGCTGCGGGTCCACGCGCGCGCCGGCGGCCGGCTGGAGACGGTGGCACCGCTGTCGATGACGGTCACGGGCACCTGCGCGCAGTGGCGGTCCTGGACCGGCGTGCCGTTCGACACGCCGGGCCCGGTCGCGGTGCCGGACACGCTGGCCCCGGTCACCTGCGACCCGACTCATGACCGCGCCGTCTACGTCGAACCCAACGTCTGGGTCCGCCACACGCTCCAGCCGTGAGGAAGGGCCCCTTCCTAGCGGCCTGGCGATGGGAGGGGGCCCTTCCTAGCGGCCTGGCGATGGGAAGGGGCCCTTCCTCACGCGGGAGCGCGGCGGGCGGAGAGGAGGATCATGCCGGTGTAGCCCCAGTCCGGGAGGGTCGGGTCCGCGTCGATGCGGGACAGGTCGAGGTCCACGACCTCCGGCGCGAAGACCTCCCGGACGATGTCCTGGTCGACCGGGAAGCCGGGCCAGTCCGCGCCGCCGACCCGGTACCGGCCCATGTTCTCCATGAAGGACGCCACGAGGTGGCCGCCGGGGCGGACCGCCTGGACGAAAGCCCGGCAGAGGGTCGCGAACTCCGCCGCGTCCTCCGTCACGCTCTCCGCCACGAAGTTCATCGACGCGAGACCGTAGCCGCCGCCCGCCGCGTCCAGGACGCCGCCGCGCACGACGCGGACGCGGGAGAGCGCCTCGCGCGCCGAGGCCGGGAGGTCGGGGTTGTGCCGGCGGCAGAGGGCGTAGAACGGGTCCCAGTGCGGGTCCGGCCCCGCGGTGAGCTGGCCTTCCAGGTACGCCACGTTGGCCGCGCCGGGCTCGTACGCGTCGACCCGCGCGCACGCGGCGCCGGCGAGCATCAGCGGGTAGAGGTTGGGTCCCGACCCCAGCTCGGCCGACCGGTCGACGCCGCCGGGCCCGAGCCGGCGGAACACCGCCGAATGGTGCGCGATCACCGCCTCGTCGGCGGCGTGGAGCGCGCGGTAGTTCTCCGTCAGGTAGTCCTCGACCGGCCAGGCGTCCCAGTCGACGTCGTCGTTGCGCAGCAGCACCCGCACCCACCCTTTCTCCCGCACCGACCGTCCGTACCTGCCTATCATCGGCCCCCGGCGACAGCCCGCGCGACTGGCCTAGGCCAGCGGGACCAGCAGCGGGGCGAGGCGCGCGGCGCTGGCCCGCAGCGCCGGCAGGTACCGCTGCGCGCGGTCGCCGTCGGAGCCTGCGCGCGCCGAGGGGATGGAGCAGCTCACCGCGGCGATCACCGCGCCGTCCGGGTCGCGTACGGGCACGGCGACACAGTAGAGCCCGACGGTGTACTCGCCGTCGTCCTCCCCGTAGCCCTTGGCCCGCACGGCGGCGAGCCGGCGCAGCAGTTCCGCCTTGTCGCTGACGGTGCTCCGGGTGAAGCGCCGCAGTGTGGCCCCGGCGAGCCGGCGGCGCAGCTCCGCGGCCGGCAGCCCGGCCAGCAGCACCTTGCCCAGCGCCGTGGTGTGCGCGGGCAGCCGGAGGCCGACCCCGGAGACGACCAACCTCAGTGGATGGTCGGACTCCTCCTTGGCAAGGTACACATTGTCCAGTCCATCGAGGACAGCCAGCTGCACGGTCTCGTTCAGCTCGTCGCGCAGGGCCCGCATGACGGGTCCCACGAGGACGGTCACGTTGCGGGTGGGGGAGTACGCCTGCCCCACCTCCCAGGCGTGGAGCCCGATCCGGTAGACCCGGGTGTCCGGGTCGACCCACAGGTACCCGCGGTCGCACAACACCCGCAGCAGGCCGTGCAGGCTGCTCTTGGGCAGGTGCAGTGCGGCCCGGATGCCGGTGGCGCTGATCCCGTCGGTGTGCCGCGCGACCAGCTCCAGGATCTGCAGCACGCGTTCGGCCGACTTGATGGAGCCGGTCGTTGCCGCGAGCTCCTGGGCTGCCGGGTCCGGTGGTGGTGCAGGCGCCATACGTGACCGCCTTCGTCCGGCGATAGGTCGCCAGAAGGTTGCCACACGCCCAGAGAAATCGGCAATACCCGGCTCTGGCCTGCGAGAACGGTCGATGCGTTCAGGGATCTGAACGGGGATTCCTATACCCGGTCACCGGGTCTACAGTCGTGCACCAAGTCCCCGATGCCCACCACCACACCGACTTCCACCCGAGGTGGACTGGAATGCAAAGACATCGACGCGTGTTCGCGTCGGTCGCCGTCGCGACCGCGCTGAGCCTGACCGCCGCATGCGGCGGCACCGAGGAACCGACCACCACCGCCGAGGACGGCGGCACGATCGAGATAACCCACTGGGACCTGCTCGCCCCGAGCTACGGCGCCAAGATGTGGGAGACCTTCCAGGGCTACCAGCGGGAGAACCCCAAGGCGACCCTGACCAAACAGGAAATCACCCGGGCCGACTACGAGACCACCATCAAGACACAGATCGCGGGCGGCGGCGGGCCCGACGTGTTCGCCGTCGCCGACACCTTCCTGCCCGAGCTGGCCGAGGCCGGCGTGCTGGAGCCGCTGGACGGCGTCTTCGGCCCGGACGCCAAGCTCAACGTCACCAACGAGGGTGGCCGCTGGCGCGGCACCCAGCTGGCCGTCACCGCACAGATCGCCCCGTACGCCTTCCTGTGGAACAAGGACATCCTCGCCCGGGCCGGCGTCCAGCCGCCCACCACGCCCGGAGAGCTCGTCACGGCGGCGAAGACCATCACGGAGAAGACCGGCATCACCGGCTTCGCGGTGCGCCACCGCATCGCGGAGGAGAACCCGTGGTGGATCGACTTCAACAACTGGCCGCAGGGCTTCGGCGGCGGGTGGTCCGACGGCACGGCGCTGACCATCGACCGCCCGGAGAACGTCGCGGCCGTCAAGGCCTACAAAGCCGTCTACGACTCCGGCGCCTTCGCCGTCGGCGACGACGCCTCCACGTTCCGGACGAAGTTCAAGGAGGGCAGGCTCGCCATGCTGATCGACGCGACCGGCGCGCCGACCGCGATGATCAGCGACAAGGTGCCCAGCACCTCCATCATGTCCTCGAAGCTGCCGTTCCCCGGCCAGAACACCAGCCAGGTCGGCATCTACTTCGCGGTCAACAAGAACGCGAAGAACAAGGCGCTCGCCAAGGACTTCCTGCGCTGGCTGGTCCAGCCCGGGCCGCAGCAGCAGCTCTCCGAGGTCATCGGCAACGCCTCCACGGTCGCCGTCGACACCACGGTCCCGGCGGAGTTCGTCGCCGCCAATCCCTGGGTCACCGCGTACCGGGAGAACGCGCCGTTCTCGCGTGACGCGGTGGTGGACGGGTTCGAGACCAAGACCCCGCAGATCCGGCACATCGTCCTCCAGTGGATCGAGAAGGTCCTGCTGGAGAACGTTCCGCCGGAGGAGGCACTGGCCAAGGCCGCCCAGGAGGCGAAGGCGGCGGTCGGCGGGTAATGGGCATCCGAGCGCGGCTGGTGCCGTACCTGTTCGTCGGTGGGGCGGCGGTGTACCTGCTGGTGTTCACCGCCACCCCGCTCCTGCGCGGGGCACTGCTCAGCTTCACCGACACCAAGCTGCTCAACCCGTACGGCGGCGAGTACGTCGGCTTCGAGAACTACCGCGATCTCCTGGCGGACGAGCGGTTCGCGTCCTCGGTGCTCACCACCGTCCTCTACACCGCCTGCACCGTGGCCGGGGCCCTGGTGCTCGGCACGGCGGCGGCGTTCGCCATCAACGACGGCTTCCGCGGCCGCGCGGTCGTCCGGGCCGTCCTGACGATGCCGTGGGCGGTGCCCTCGATCGCGGTCGTGCTGGTCTTCACCTGGATCTTCAACGTGGGCGACGGGGTGGCCAACCGGAGCCTCGCGGTGCTCGGCATCGGGCAGCGGGGCTGGCTCATCGACCCGGATCTGGGCCTGCTCTCGGTCACCGTCGTCAGCGTCTGGAAGGTGTTCCCGTTCATCATGCTCGTCGTGCTGGCCGCCCTGCAGTCGGTGCCCGCCGAGGTCCGCGAGTCGGCCCGGGTGGACGGCGCGGACCGGTTGACCACGATGAGGGAGATCGTGCTGCCGCACATCGCGCCGACGCTGCGCATCCTGGCGCTGCTGATGACGATCTGGTCGCTGCGCCGCTTCGACATCATCTACCTGCTCACCGGCGGGGGCCCGCTGGACGCGACGAACACGCTCGTCATCAACGTCTACCGCGAGGCGTTCGGCAACTCCGACCTGGGCCGCGCCGCGGCGCTGGGCATGCTGGGCCTGTGCCTGTCCCTCGTGGTCACGCTCGTCTACTTCGTGGTCGAGCGCCGCGCGGCCCGGGCGGAGGCGCGGTGAGGCGGCTGACCGGGGCCGGCCCGGGCCGGTGGGCGGCGATCCTGGCGTTGGTCGTCGTCGCGGGTTTCCCGGTGTACTGGATGCTCAACACCGCCCTGGCCACCCGCGAGGAGCTGTTCGGCGGCCAGAGCCTGTGGCCCCGGCTGGACCGGTTCCCGCAGCTCTTCGACGTCTTCGGCAGCGGGGTGCCGTTGCTGCGCTGGCTGGCCAACAGCGCGGTCGTCGCGACCGGCACGACGTTCTTCAGCCTGACGCTCGCCGTGCTGGCCGGATACGGGCTCTCCCGGTACCGGCGGTTCCACGGCCGCGGGGTGCTCGGGTTCGCACTGTTCGCCACCCAGATGCTGCCCGAGGCCCTGCTGATCGTCCCGCTCTACACGCTCTTCGTCACGCTCGGGCTGATCAACGGGCTGTTCGGCCTCGTGCTGGCCAACACCGCGTTCGCGATGCCGGTCGCGGTGTGGATCGTCAAGTCGGCCGTGGACGGCGTCCCGTACGAGATCGAGGAGGCGGCGCGCGTCGACGGCGCTCCCCGGTTCGTCGTCTTCTCGCAGGTGACCCTGCCGCTCGTGGCGCCCTCGGTGGCGGCGGCCGCCGTCATCACGTTCTTCGACGGCTGGAACGAATATCTGTTCGCCTCCACGTTCATCCGCGACACGACGAAGTGGACGGCGAGCAAGGGCCTGTCGTCGTTCATCGGGGAGTTCATCACACCGCTGTCGACGGTGTTCTCGGCCGCGCTGGTGTTCACGGTCCCCGCCGTCGTCTTCTTCCTGCTGGTCCAACGCCGGATCGTGAGCGGCCTCACGTCCGGCTCGGTGAAGGGGTAGGCATGCCCGCGATATCGTTCCGGGGAGTCCGGAAGTCGTACGGCGACACGCCGGTCATCCACGAGTTCTCCGCCGAGATCCCGGACCGGGAGTTCCTGGTGCTGCTCGGCCCCTCCGGCTGCGGCAAGTCCACCATGCTCCGCATGATCGCCGGACTCATCGACATCACCGGCGGCGACCTGTTCTTCGACGGCCGGCGCGTCAACGACCTGGAGCCCAAGGCGCGCGACATCGCCTTCGTCTTCCAGTCGTACGCGCTCTACCCGCACAAGACGGTCCGGGCCAACATCGCGTTCCCGCTGTTGATGGCGCGGTTCCGGTGGTGGCAGCACATCCCGCTCGTCGGCCTGGTCGCGCGCCGCCGGGCGATGCGGCACCCGGACGTCGCCACGAAGGTCGACCGCATCGCCGCCACCATGGAGCTGACCCCCTACCTCGACCGGCGGCCGCGGACCCTCTCCGGCGGGCAGCGGCAGCGGGTCGCGCTGGCCCGCGCGCTGGTGCGCGAGCCGTCGGTGTACCTGCTCGACGAGCCGCTGTCCAACCTGGACGCCAAGCTCCGCGCGCAGATGCGCACCGAGATCACGGCGCTCTACCGGCGGGTGGGGGCGAGCTTCGTCTACGTCACGCACGACCAGGTCGAGGCGATGACCATGGGTACCCGGATCATCCTGCTCAACGACGGCGTGGTGCAGCAGAGCGGGACCCCGCGGGAGATCTACCACGACCCGGCGAACACGTTCGTGGCCCGGTTCATCGGATCGCCGCCCATGAACCTGTTCCCGGTCACCGTCCACGAGGGACAGGCCACCGTCGAGGGCGGTACGGCGGTGCCCGCCGAGGGGCTGCCCGACGGCCCAGCGCTGCTCGGCGTGCGGGCGGAGAAGGTGCGGGTCACGGCGACAGGCCCCGGCCTGCCGGCGCGGGTCGCGGTGGTGGAACGGCTCGGCGCGGAGACCGTGGTCGGCTTCCGGCTCGGTGCCGCGCCGGCCGGCGCGGAGCTGGGTGCCGCGGCCGTACGGGACCTGCACTACGCGAAGGTGCCCGGCGACGTCGCTCTCGCGGTCGACGACGGGTGCCGGGTGCTGCTCGACCTGGGCGGCGCCTGCTGGTTCGACAGGGACAACGGTGCGCGCATCCGCGCGCGGAAGGATGTGCGGGTCGCATGAAGGCACTGCTCTACGCCGGGCCGATGGAGCTCGTCGTCACCGATCTCGACGTGCCGGAACCGGCCGAGGGCGAGGTGCTGGTGCGGGTCGCGGCGGTCGGCGTCTGCGGATCCGAGGTCGAGGGCTTCGCCACCCGCAGCCCCTTCCGCGTGCCGCCGCTGGTGATGGGCCACGAGTTCGCCGGGCACCGGGTCGACGACGGCGCGCTCGTCACGGTGAACCCGCTGGTCGCCTGCGGCACCTGCGGCACCTGCCGGAGCGGCCGCACGAACATCTGCGACGACCGCAGCATCCTGGGCATCCACCGTCCCGGCGGCTTCGCCGAGTACGTGGCCGTGCCGCGCGCGAACGTCCACCCGCTGCCGCCCGGCGTGACGGCGCGGCGCGGCGCGTTCGTCGAACCGCTCGCGAACGCCGTCCACGCCGCCAACCTCGTCGCGGACCGGCTCGCCCCGGACGCCCGGGTCGGCGTGATCGGCGCCGGGATGCTCGGCATGGCCGTGCTGCTCGTCCTGCGGAGCCGGGGACTCGCCGGCATCCACGTCGCCGACCTGGTCGACGCCCGGCTCGCGACCGCGGTCGCCGCCGGCGCGAGCCACACCGCGGACCGGCTGGCGGGCACGTTCGACGTCATCCTCGACACGGTGGGCACGGCCGGCACCCGGGCCGACTCGGTCGGGCTGCTGCGTCCGGGCGGCGCCGCGGTCTGGCTGGGCCTCCACGCCGCCGAGTCCGACGTGGACTGCCGAGCGATGATCCGCGGCGAGAAGGCGGTGCTCGGCAGCTTCTGCTACACCGACGCGGAGTTCGCGGCGGCGGTGCCGCTGGCGGGCGAGGTCGACGAGGACTGGCTGGAGCCGCGCGACCTCGCCGACGGCGTCGAGGTGTTCGCGTCGCTGATGCGCGGCCCCGCGCCGCGGATCAAGACGATCCTCGTGCCGTGACGGCTCTGGAGCTGCGCGGCGGGCTGGTGCTCGATCCGGCCGCGGAGACGTTCCGCCCCGGCATCGTGCACCTCGCCGCCGGTCGCGTCACGGACCGGCCCGTGCCCGGCGCGCGCGTCGTGGACGTGACCGGCTGCCACGTCACACCGGGTCTGGTCGACCTCCACACTCACGTCTTCGGCGGCCAGGACCTCGGCGTACCGGCCGACGAGGTCGGCCCGGCCTCGGGCACCACACCGTCGTCGACGCGGGCAGCGCCGGCGGGCACCTGCTCGACGCGTTCCGCCGCACCAGCGTCGACCCCGCCACCGTACGGGTCCGCGCGCTGGTGAACATCGCCTCCATCGGCGCCACCAGCATCCGGCTCGCGGGCGAGCTGACCGCGCTGCCGTACTGCGACGTGGACGTCGCCGTGGCCGCGGCGCGGCGCCACGCCGACATCGTCGCCGGCATCAAGGTGCGGGCGTCGGCCGACGTCGGCGGGGACAACGCGCCGGTGGCGCTGGAGCGGGCCCGGCGGGCGGCCGACCGGGCCGGCCTGCCGCTGATGGTCCACCTCGGACCGGCCCCAGCGGGCGTGGAGGCCATCCTGCGCGTCCTGCGCGCGGGCGACATCCTCACCCACTGCTTCACCGGGTTCGCCGGCAACGCCGTCGTCCGGGACGGCCGCGTCCGCGACGCCGTCCTGGCCGCCCGGCAGCGGGGCGTGCTCCTCGACGTGGGGCACGGGATGTCGGGGTTCGACGCGACGGTGGCCGCCGCCGCCATCGCGCAGGGCGTGCTGCCGGACACGATCAGCAGCGACCTGCACGCGTACTCGCGACCGGCGGTCGGCACGCTGCCACGGGTGCTGGCGGCCTTCGTCGCCCTCGGGCTCACGCCCGCCCAGGCGTTCGTCCGGGCCACCGCCGCCCCTGCGGCGGTGCTGGGCCGGTCCGCCGCGCTGCGGGCCGGCGAGCCCGCCGACGTGGCGGTGTTCCGGCTGGCAGAGGAGCCGGTCGAGCACCGCGACGGGCACGGCCACACGTTCCCCGGCCGGCTGCGCGTCCGGCCGGTGCTCACCGTCGTCGGCGGCGACGTCGTCTTCAGCGACGGCTCGGTGGCGGTCCGGTGAGCCGCACGGTGGTGGTGTCGGGCGGCGGCACGGGCATCGGGCGGGCGGTGGCCGCGACCTTCGCCGGGCACGGCGACCGCGTCGTCCTGGTCGGCCGGCGCGAGGCGCCGCTCCGCGCGGCGGTGGCGGCGCTCGGCGCCCCGGCGACCTGGGTCACCGCCGACCTGGGCACGCCGGAGGGTGCCGCCCGGGTGGCCGGCGCGGTGGACCGGGTCGACGTGATCGTGGCGGGTGCCGGTGGCACCAGCGCGGCCGTGCCCACCGATCTGGCCGCGATCGCCCGCGAGTGGCGGGCCGACTTCGACCAGAACGTGCTGACCGCCGTGCTGCTGGTGGCCGCGCTGCGGCCGAAGCTCGCCGCCCCGGGCCGGGTCATCGGCATCGGCTCGATCGGCGCGCAGCTGGGCAGCGGCTACAGCGGCTCGTACGGGGCCGCCAAGGCGGCACTGCACGCCTGGATCTACTGGCTCGCCGCGGAGCTGGGCCCCACGGGGACGACCGCCAACCTGGTCCTGCCAGGGTACGTGCCGGACACCGAGTTCTTCGGCGAGCGGATGACCCCCGACTTCCACCGGGTCCGGGTGGAGCGCACCCTGGTGGGACGCGCCGGCACCCCCGCGGACGTGGCGGCGACCGTGTCATTCCTGGCCTCGCCCGAGGCCGCGTTCGTCACCGGGCAACTGGTGGGAGTCAACGGAGGAACGGTGTTGGGACGATGAGCTACGAGCTGCTCGGGCTGCGCCGGGTGGTCAACGGGGTCGGGCCGGCGACGCGGCTCGGCGGCCTGCCGTTGCACCCCGACGTGCTGACGGCGATGGGCGAGGCCACCCGGCACAACGTCCGCATGGACCATCTGCAGGACGCGGCCGGCCGGCGGCTCGCCGCACTGCTCGACGTCCCCGCCTGCTACGTCACGTCCGGAGCCGCGGCGGCGCTGACGCTGGCCACCGCCGCCGCGATGGCGGGCGACGATCCCCGGCTGATCGACCGGCTCCCGGAGCCCGGACCGCGCCACGAGGTGGTGGTGCAGCTCGCTCACCGCGACCCGTACGACCACGCGGTGACCGCCGCCGGCGCGCGGCTCGTCACGGTCGGCTACCCCGGCTCCACCCACCCCGACGAGCTGGCGCGGGCCCTCACCCCGGCCACCGCGGCGGTGCTCTGGCGGCCCGGCCGCGACGGCGACCTGCTCGCGCTACGGACCTGCGCCGAGATCGCGCACCGGCACGGCGTGCCGGTCATCGTCGACGGCGCGCTGTTCGTCCCGCCGGTGGACCGGCTGCGGTCGTTCCTCGCCGACGGCGCGGACCTCGTCGCGGTCAGCGGAGGCAAGGGGCTGCGCGGGCCGCAGGCGTCCGGACTGCTGTGCGGGCGGCCCGACCTGGTCGCCGCCGTGGGCCTGCACCACCAGGACATGGACGAGCGGGTCGGCACCTGGCCGCACCCCGGCCGTTCCGCGCACACCCGTCCCGACCCGCCCCGGCACGGCATCGGACGCGGCATGAAGGTCGGCCGCGAGCAGCTGATGGGCCTGCTGGCGGCCGTCGAGCGGTACCTGGCCGACCCCGGCCGGGACGACCGGCCCGGCATCGCCGAGCTGGACGCGGTGGCCGCGGCCCTGGCCGGGCACCCCGCGGTCGCCGTCGGACGGCACCACGACGCCGGGTTGGACGTCCCGGTGCTGCACCTGGACCTCACCGCCACCGGCCTTCCGGTCGACGAGGTGGTACGCCGGCTCGCCACCGGCGATCCGTGGGTCGCCCTGGGCGAGGAGGCGGCCTGGCGCGGCGTCCTCACGGTGAACCCGATGGCGCTGGGCGAGGGGGACGGAGCGGTGCTGGCCGCGGCCGTCGTGGCCGCCGTCGACGGGAGGACGCGATGACGGAGATCATGACGGTACGGGGCCCCGTGCCCCCCGGCGAGCTCGGCCTGACCCACAGCCACGAGCACGTGCTCTGGGACTACTGGGACCTGCTGCCGAGCTACGACCACATCCTCGACGACGAGGCGGTGGCGGCGGCGGAGCTGGCCCGGTTCCGCGCGGCCGGCGGCGGCGCCATGGTCGACTGCAGCACCGTGGGCATCCGCACCGACGCCGCCGCGCTGCGCCGCGTGTCGGAACGTTCGGACGTCCACATCGTCCTTGGTACGGGTTGGTACCGGGAACGGGTCTACCCGCGCGAGGTGTTCACCCGCACGGTCCCCGAGCTGGCCGCCACCCTGGTCCGGGAGCTGACCGAGGGCATCGACGGGTCCGGCGTGCGGGCCGGCCTGATCGGCGAGATCGGCACCGAGCGGGGCCACATCACCCCGGCGGAGGAGCGGGTGTTCCGGGCCGCCGCGCGGGCCCACCGGGAGACCGGGGTGGCGGTGCTCACCCACACCACCCACTTCGGCGAGCTGGCGCTGGAGCAGATCGCCCTGCTCGCCGACGCCGGCGTCGACCCGTCCCGGGTCGTCGTCAGCCATCTCGGCGACCGCCCGGACCCGGCGTCGCTGCTGCGGATCGCCGCGACCGGGGCGTACCTCAGCGTGGACAACATCGGCTACGAGGGCGGCGGGTACCCGGCCGACGGCGTGCGGGCCGACAACGTCGCCCGCCTGGTGGCGGCCGGGTACGGCCAGCGCGTCGTCCTCGGCACCGACATCGCCACCAAGACCGCCCTGGCGTCGTTCGGTGGCCGCGGCTACGACTGGCTGATCCGCTCGTTCCTGCCCCTGCTGCGGGAGCGCGGCGTCACCGAGGCCGAGATCGAGGCGATGACGGTGACGAACATCGCCACCGTCCTCACCCCGGGCGTCAGCGGCTGACCGCGAGGCCGCGTTCGACGGCCGCGATGATCTGCGGCCGGAGCTCCTCCGGGCGGATGATGGCGTCCACCGAGCCGACCTCGACCGCGCGCTGGATGCTGTGGACGGCGTCGAACTCGGCGGCGACCTCGCCGAGCTTCTCCGCCCGCACCGCGGCCCGCGTGTCCATGAGCTGGCTGAGCAGCGCCGCGCGCTCGCCGCCGGCGGCCGCCGCGACCCGGGCCTCCAGGTCGGCCACCCGCGGGTCCTTCGCGGTGCGCGCGTCGACCTCGCCGGCGAACACCACGGCCGCCGCCGGCGCACCGCCGATCACCGAGGCGAACGAGCCCTCCACCGCGAGGACGGTCATGTTCGGGTTGAGCGCCTTGGAGAACACCACGAACGCGCCGCCGTGGTAGCGGGAGACCACGCAGAACACGATCGGGCCGTCGAAGTTGACGATCGCCCGGCCGATCTCCGCGCCGTACTCCAGCTGGAGCTTGCGCATCGACTCCGGCGAGCCGTCGAACCCGGACAGGTTCGCCAGCACCACCAGCGGGCGGTTGCCGCTCGTCGCGTTGATCGCCCGCGCGACCTTCTTGGACGAAAGCGGGAACAGGGTGCCCGCGGTGTAGGTGTCCGGGCCGTCGGTGGGCGGGAACCCGCGCCGCGGCACCGACCGCGACTCGATGCCGATCAGGCACACCGGGATGCCGCCGAGGTGGACGTCCTGCACGACCGCGGTCTCGGCGTCGGCCATGCCGGCCCACCGCTCCAGCACCGCGTGGTCCTGGTCGGCGAGCGCGCGCATCAGCGTACGGATGTCGAAGGCCTTCTTCCGGTCGGGGTTGCGCTCCCGGGAGAAGATCTCGCCGACGGTCGTGAAGTCGCTGTCCGGCACCGCGTGCGGGAAGTCGGAGATGTCGCGGTCCACCGGGTCGGCGGTGAGCGCGCGGCGCGGCCGGCTCTCGCCGGGAGCGACGTACGTGTGGTCGTAGTGCGCCATCAGCACGTCGCGGGCGGCCAGCAGGTCCGGTGCCCAGTACTGGGCCTGGCCGTTGGGGCCCATCACCCGGTCGTAGCCGCCGATGCCGAAGTTGTCCTCGGCGGACACGCCGCCGGAGAAGTCCAGCGACTGCTTGCCCGTCAGCACCATCGCCGAGTCCGGGGTCATGACCAGGATGCCCCTGGTATGCATGAGCATCGTGGCCTCGGCGTTCCAGTACGGCTGCGCGCCGACCGTGATCCCCGCGACGACGACGTTGATTTCGCCGCCGCCCTGGGTGAACTCCACGATGCGCTTGAGCGCGGCGGCCACCCAGTCCATGTTCTCGGTGCCCGAGGTCATCGAGATCCGCGCGCCGGCCGACAGGGCGAACCAGTCCACCGGTACGCCCATCCGCTCGGCCAGGTCCAGCGCCGCGATCACCCGCGCGCACTCGGGCTCGGCCAGCGCGCCGAGCGACTTGGTGGGGTCGCCGAGCAGCACCACCCGGGTGACGCCCTCGGGATGGCGCTCGGTCGGCGTGCGGACCACGCCGGCGACGATGCCGGCCGTGTTCTGCCCCTTCGGCCGCTCGACCGGCACCAGCGCGCCGGCGCCGTCCAGGTCGTACTCCGTGAAGCTGCCGTCCGGGCCGGCCAGCATGCCGGTCAGCTCGTACGGGTAGGTCGTCCCGCGCCGCCGCGCCGCGAGCACCCGCTGCCGGTAGTCGTCGAGCGGCTGGATCGGCTCGGCCGTCGGCGCGGTGACCGACATCCGCATGCCCGCGTCGTACGAGATCTGCACCGCGATGTCGGTCAGCTCGCCGGTGGCCCGGTCGCGCTGGCGGCCGAGGAACAGCACCTCCTCCAGGCCCGCGCCGGCGGTCGTCGGCAGGACGCGCTGCACGACGGCGTTGAGCTCGTCGACGGTCAGCTCGTTGGGCGGCCAGACGTAGATGGTGATCCGGTTGGTGTCGAACCGCTTCTTCGCGGGCCGCCGGGCCTGGACGCTGCGGATGGCGTCCAGGCACGCCTCCAGCGCTCCCTCGACCGCCGGCAGCGCGAGGATCCGCCCGTCGGCGTCGCGCAGCGGGGTCAGGTCGCGGACCTGGGCCATCGCCGCCAGCCGCTCGTCGGCCGGGTTGTCCGGCGCGGTGCAGTGGAAGAGGTAGACCTCCTCGTCCGCGGACGGCAGCCGGGTGAGGTCGAAGTGGCGCAGCCGCGGCAGCTGGAGGCGCTGCGCGATCAGCGGATGCAGCCCGCGGATCACCCGGTCCTCGCCCTGGCCCGGCCGGTACGTGAAGTGGTGGTGCATCGCGGCGCCGGTCGGCCCGGCCACCGTCATCGTCACGCGGTCGACCCGGCCGGCCAGCCCGGCCGCGTCGACGACCTCCCGCAGTCCCTCGGCCATCGCCTCGACGTCAGGCTGGCCGGGCCAGGTCAGGTACACGTCGGCGACGCAGCCCGCCGCCGACAGCTCGGCGACCCGGGCCAGCGTCGCCGGCAGGGAGGCGACGTCCGTCGCGGTCGCGACCAGCTGGAAGCGCTCGCCGTCGCGGTCGTACTCCGCGGTGAAGAACGCCTGCCCGGCCACGTCGACGGTGCGCGTCTCGCCGGCGCCGCGGTTGCCGTAGTAGCGGCGGCTGAGCACCTCCAGCATCGGGCCGTGGTCGACGCCGGGCCGGCCGATCCGCTGGCCGAGCAGCCGGACCAGCGGCTCGGGTGAGGCGACCATCGTCGCGATCCGCTCGGCGCGGTCCGGCGCGTCCGGGTTGCGGTCGAGGTGGCGCAGGTGGCCGCGGACGGCCGCGTACACCTCGGCGCGCTTGCGGCGCAGCATCGGCTGCGCGGCCCAGCGGAACACGATGCTGCGGGCCAGGTCGCCGACCACCGGGAAGCGGAGCTGGGTCGCCGCGATCAGGTGTTCGAGGGCCTGCCCGACCAGCTCGCGCAGCCCGTCGCCGGGCAGCGGTTCGGTCAGCCAGCGCTGCAGGAAGGTGACGACCACGGAGACGTCGGCGGCGGCCCGCTGCTGGGCCAGGAAGATGCGGAACACCGCCTCTTCGAGCGCCGGCGTGCGGGCGAAGTCGTGGACGCCGTAGTGCGCGAGGACCCGGGCGAGCCGGCTGCGGAACGTGTCGGACAGCCCGGCCCGGTCGACGTCGAGGCTCTGCAGGTACGTGTGGAAATATTCCCGCGGGCTGTGCACGCGCGTGTCGGCCCGGGTCTCCTCGATGGCCGGCCGGTTGCGGCTGAGCTCGCACAGGTCCGCGAAGACCTGCAGCAGCTCGACCTCCTCCTCCAGCGGGCGGTGCTTCAGCTCGGCCCGGGCGGCCAGGTAGGACGAGAGGGCCCGGCGCTCGTCGCGCGGGTCGAGGTCGTAGCCGAGCAGCAGGCTGCGCAGGTCGGCGATGCCGCGGGCCACCCGGGCCTCGGCGGACAGGCCGGCCGGCTCGGGCGGCAGCTCCAGGTCGACCGTCTCGTCCCGCACGGCCTCCGCGGCGGGGTCGTCGCCGACCGGTTCGAGGCGCAGCAGCGGCGCGCCGGTCTCGACCTGGCCGCCGACGGCGACCAGGCACTCCCGCAGCTTCGCCCGGAACGGCGACCGCAGGACCGTCTCCATCTTCATGCTCTCCAGCACGATCACCGGCGCGCCGGCCTCGACCTCGTCGCCGACGGCGAGCGGGGTCGCGACGACCAGCGCCGGCGCGGGGGAGCGGAGCACGCCGCCCTCGTCGCGGCTGACCCGGTGCGTGACGCCGTCCACCTCGACGAGGTGGTTCGGCCCGTGCGTGTCGGTGACGAGCCGGAACACCCGCCCGTTGACGGCGATCCGGCCGGTGTGCGCGTCGAACCGCTCGACCTCGGCGTCCACGGCCGGCGCGTCGCCGACGCCGACGCGGAACCGGCGCGGCCCGGTCTGCGCGACGGTGACGCGGTAGCTGGCGCCGCGCAGCTTGAGGTCGATCGGCCGGCCGCTCTTGTGCTGGACCTGGGGCCGGCCGCCGTGCGCAGTGGCGAGCAGCCGCTGCCGCTCGACCAGCGTCTCGTCCTCGTACGCTTCGATGGCCGCCGCGGCGAGCGCGATGCCCGAGTGCCGGGTGGAGACCAGGCGGCCCTCCGCGCGGACCCGGTCGATCCAGCCGGTGTCGGCGCTGGCGTCGATCACCTCGGGCTGGTCGAGCAGGTCGAGCAGGAAGCTCTTGTTGGACGTGCCGCCCTCGATGATCACAGTGGTGCCGGCGACCGCGCGGCGCAGCCGGCCGAGCGCCTCGTCCCGCGTCCGGCCGTACGCGATGATTTTGGCGATCATCGAGTCGAAGTCGGCGGGGATCACGTCACCCTCGGTGAACCCGGTGTCCACCCGGATGCCCGGGCCGCTGGGCAGCGCCAGCCGGACGATCCGGCCGGGCGACGGCGCGAAGTCGCGGTCCGGGTCCTCGGCGTTGAGCCGGGCTTCGACGGCGTGCCCCACCTCGGCCGGGACGAGGTCGCCGAGCCGGCCGCCGGCGGCCACGTGGATCTGGGCCTTGACCAGGTCGAAGTCGGTGGTGGCCTCGGTGATGGGGTGCTCGACCTGCAGCCGGGTGTTGACCTCGAGGAAGGCGAACAGCTTCTCGCCGGGGTGGTAGAGGAACTCGACGGTGGCGGCGCCGCGGTAGTCCACGGCCAGCGCGAGCCGCTCGGCCGCCGCCTTCAGCTCGCGGGCCTGCTCGGGGGCGAGCACCGGGGAGGCCGACTCCTCGATGACCTTCTGGTTGCGCCGCTGCACGGAGCAGTCCCGCACGCCCAGGGCCCACGCGGTGCCCTGGCCGTCGGCGATCACCTGCACCTCGACGTGGCGCGCGCCGGTGACCAGGCGTTCCAGGAAGACGACGCCGCTGCCGAACGCGCGCTGCGCCTCCAGGCTGGTGCGCTCGTAGGCCTCGGTCAGCTCGTCCTCGCCACGGACGACGCGGATGCCGCGGCCGCCACCGCCGGCGGTGGCCTTGAGCATCAGCGGGTAGCCGATCTCGGCCGCCGCGCGCCGGGCCGCCGCCAGGTTCTCGACGGCGCCGCGGCTCCACGGCGCGACCGGGACGCCGACCTCCTCGGCGATCAGCTTGGCGCCTATCTTGTCGCCGAGCTTGCGCATCGCCTCGGCGCTCGGGCCGATGAAGGTGACGCCGGTCTTCTCGCACAGTTCGGCGAAGGCCGGGTCCTCGGCGACGAAGCCCCAGCCGACCCACGCGGCGTCCGCGCCGGTCTCGATCAGCGCGCGCTCCAGGACCCGGTGGTCGAGGTACGGCCGCGCCGACGCGGGTCCGAGGCAGTAGCTGTGGTCGGCCTCGCGGACGAACGTGGCGGTCGGCTCGGCGTCGGTGTAGAGCGCGACGGTCTCGACGGGCCGGGCCCCGGACTCGGCGTTGAGCTCGCGGACGGCGTGGATCAGCCGCATGGCGGCCTCTCCCCGGTTGACGATGGCGATGCGGCTGAACACCGAGCAAGCCTCCCAGAAGGTCTCTTCATCACGAACAGGGACATCCTCGGGGCAGGCGGTCCCATCACCACCTTCGCCGCTACCGCCCGGTAGGGAAACCGTGGGACCCGCCACGTGGAGACGGCGAAAGTTTGTGGACATCCGCCAACTCCCGACATATCGGTGGTCCACCGTCGTGACAACTGTCATGTGCGGGTCGTGCGGCGCGCACTACCGGCGTCGATGCCTCGACCGTGAGACTGGCTGCACAAGCCGCACGAAAAAGCTGTGGGCAGTCCAGATGCCCACAGCTGTCCTCATCGTACCCCGATCCGCGAGGAGTGCGCCATGCGTGACCACCCGGAGACCGTCGCCGCCACCAGAGCCCGCGCGCGGGCGGTGGCGGAGTCCTGGCTCGACGGCGCCGCCGGAGCCCCCGCCGACCTGCTCAGCGTCGAGCACCTCGGCGACGGACCCACCGAGCCGATCCCGTGCTTCTGCGCGGGCACCTTCTGCTGGACCACCGCGGTCCGGCCCGAGTAGCCGACCATGACCGGCCTGCCCACGGCGGCGCGCGCGCTGCTGCTCGACCCGGCGACCCGGGGCGACACCGCGCTCTACCAGCGCCTGCACGCCGAGGCGCCGGTGCTGCGTACGGCCGGGATGTGGCTCGTCTCGGGCCACGCCCCGGTGTCGCGGCTGGCCGGCGACCCGCGACTGACCATCGACCCGCGCGCCGGCGACCCGCCGCTGCCGCTGACCCAGTCCGAGCGCCTCGACCGGGTCTTCGGCGACATGCTCAGCTTCCGCGACGGCGCGGCGCACCGCCGGCTGCGGGGGCTGGTCGCCGGCGCCTTCTCGGCCCGCCGTACCGCCGCGCTCGCCGGCCTCGTGGCGGACGTGGTCCGCGACCTGCTGGACGAGGCCGGCCCCGCGTTCGACGTGGTCGCCGACCTCGCCGACCCGCTGCCCGTCCGCACCTCGTGCGCCCTGCTCGGCCTGCCGCCCGGCGCCTGGCCGCGGGTGGAGCGGTGGGCCCGCGCGCTGACCGGCCAGCTGTTCCGCTTCGGCCAGCCGGCGGACGTGGTCGCGGACGCCGAGCGGCAGCTCGACGAGCTGCTCGCCTACGTCGACAGCCTGCCGGCGGGCGGCCTCCTGGGCGACCTGCGCGGCGCTCCGCTCTCCCGCGACGAGCGGGCCGCCTTCGCGGTCCTGCTGCTGGTCAACGGCGTCGAGACGGTGACCGCCGCGGTCGGTGGCTGCGTGGCCGCGCTGCTGTGGCGGCCCGGCGTCGCCGAGCTGGTCCGCGACCAGCCGCGACGGGCCGAGGAGGTCGTCGACGAGTGCCTGCGCCTCGACGGCCCGGTATGGCTGGCCGCGCGGCGGGCCGCCGCGCCGATCGCGCTCGACGGCCACCGGATCGCGACCGACGACCCGGTCTTCCTGCTCTGGGCGGTCGCCAACCGCGACCCCGCCGTCTTCCCGGACCCCGACGCGTTCCGCCCGGGCCGGCCGCCGCGGCACCTCGCCTTCGGCAAAGGTCCCCACCACTGCCTCGGCGCCGCGCTGGCCCGGGTCCAGGCCGCCGAGGTGCTCCGCCAGCTCGCGCGGCGCCGGCCGCACGCGGATCCGGCGGCCGCCCGCCGGCGGCACACGACCGCGCTGACCGGGTACGCGTCGCTGCCGGTCGAGACATCGTCACGCCGATGGGAAGGGCCCCCTGTACCTCGCAAAGCGTTAACAGGGGGCCCTTCCTTCGGGATGGGAGGTGAGTGACGCGATGGTCCGACCCCGGGATCTCGACGACGCGCTGCGGTTGACGGCGCGGCGCACCTGGGCCCTGCTGTTGGCGGTGGCGCTGGTGCTCGGCGCGGGCGTCGCCTGGTCGGTGACCGCCCGCGTGGAGTCCACCGTCACGCTCGACGGCGTCCTGCTGGCCGGCCGCGAGGGCGGCGGCGCGCCGCTCGCCGCGCTGCTGCTGGTCGACGCCGCCGCTCCGGTGGTGGTGCCGGTCGGTGCCGCCGTCCGCGGCGGTGGGCTGACCGGCACGGTCGCCGCCACCGACCCCGGACCGGTCCCGGCCCGCGACCTCGCCACCCGGTACGGCCTGCCGGGCCTGCCCGGCGACCCGGGTCGCCTGGTCCGGTCGGTCAGCGTCCACTTCGGCGTCGCCGCGTGGCCGGGTGCCGCCCGCACCCCGGTCCGGCTCGACGTGGTCCTCGGCAGCCGCCGGCCCGCGGACGTCCTTCTGCACGGGGGCCTGTGATGGCGATCCTCGCGCAGGAACCCCGGGCCGCGGCGCCGCCGCCCGAGCCGGAGCCCCGGCCCCGGCGGCGGCGGGCGGTGCGCACCGTCGAGACACCGCAGATGGAGGACGCCGACTGCGGCGCCGCGTGCCTGAGCATGATCCTCACCCACCACGGGCGGCGCGCGCGCCTCGCCGAGGTGCGGGAACGCTGCGGCGTCGGGCGTAACGGCATGACCGCGGCCGGCTTCGCCCGCGCGGCGGCGACCTACGGGCTGGCGGTGACCGGACGCTGGATCGACACGTCCGATCTGGACATGGCCGCCCGCGTGCCGGTTCCGGCGGTGGTGCTGCTCGACGGGCGGCACTACGCGGTGCTCGAAGGGGTACGCCGCGGGCGGGCCTGGATCAACGACCCCGCGGTGGGCCGGCTGCCGCTGACGGCGGCCGAGTTCGCCGCGCGCGCCAACGGCCCGGTGCTCGTCGCCACCCCCACGCCGGAGTTCACCCGCGGCGGGCCACGTTGGCCGTTCGCCCGCGCCGTGTGGGAGCGGCTGCGGCCGTACCGGGGGATGGTGCTGGTGGGCGTGCTGCTCGGCGCGGTCGCGGCCGCACCGACCGTGCTGGCGGCCCTGGCCATGCGCGCGCTGCTCAACCGCGTCCTGGTGATCGGCGACGCGGCGTGGCGGCCGGCGCTGCTCGCGGTGCTCGTCGGCGGTGCGCTGCTCGCCGGGCTCGCCGGCTGGGCCCAGCAGCGCGCGTTCGCGGCGGCGCTGGCGGCGATGGCGACCCGGTTCAGCAGCGGCTACCTGACCGCGCTGCTGCGGCTGCCGGGCGAGTTCTTCCACCGGCGGCACCTGGGCGGGCTGGTCAGCCGGACCCAGATGAACGACGGGCTGGCCATCGCGCTCTCCGAGCGGATCGCGCAGCCGGCGGCGGCGGTGGTGACGGTGGCCGGCTACGGGCTGCTCATCGGCCACCTCGCACCCCGCCTGCTGATCGTGATGTCGCTGGCGATGGCGGCCCAGATCGTGCTCCTCAACCAGGTCAGCCGGCGCGCCGGCCCGCACCAGCAGCGGCTCCTGTTCGAGCAGCTCAAACGGGACAGCACCGCGCACAGCGGGCTCAAGATGATCGAGGCGGTCAAGGCGGACGGCGCGGAGCGCTGGCTCTTCGCGAGCTGGGCCCGCTCCGCCGGCCGGACCCTCGACGCCGCCAACGCGCTGGCCGGCGCGACCCTGGGCGTGCTGGCGCTCAGCGCCGCCGTCGGCCCGGCCGCGCTGGCCGCGCTGGCCTTCGTCGGCGCGTACGACGTCGCGGCCGGCCGGATCGACCTCGGCACGCTGCTGACGGCCCAGCTCGTCGCCGGCGCGCTGCTCGCGCCGCTCGGGCTGCTCGTCGGCCTCGCCGCCGAGGTGCAGATCGCCCGCGTCCACGTCTCGGTGATCGACGACGCGCTGGCCGCCACCCCGCATCCGGCCCGCGCCAGGGTGCTCGACCGGGCCGCCCCGCCCGAGCCGGAGCATCCGCGGCTGACCGGCCGGATCGCGTTCGAACACGTCCACTTCGGGTACGAGCCGCACGGTCCGGAGCTGCTGCGCGACGTCACGTTCGCCGCCGAGCCGGGACAGTGGGTCGCGCTCGTCGGCGCGAGCGGCAGCGGCAAGTCCACGGTGGCCCGCCTGGCGGTCGGCGCCGCCGAGCCGTGGCGCGGCGCGGTGCTCCTCGACGGCAAGCCGCGCGACGCGTACCCGCGCCGCACCGTCGCCGCCTCCATCGGCTACGTCGAGCAGCAGCTGCGCCTCTTCGAGGGCAGCCTGCGCGACAACCTGACGCTCTGGGACGACGCGCTGCCCGAGGAGGCGCTGCGCGCCGCGCTGGCCGACGCGGGGATCGACCGCCTGGTCGACCAGCGCGGCGGCCTCGACAGCGGCACGGTCGGCGAGCACGCCCGCAACCTCTCCGGCGGCGAGCAGCAGCGGCTGGAGCTGGCCCGGGCCCTCGCCGGGGACCCGCCGCTGCTGGTGCTCGACGAGGCCACCAGCGCGCTCGACGCCACCACGGAACACGCCGTGCTGGAGGCGCTGCGCCGGCGCGGCGTCACCTGCCTGTTCATCGCGCACCGCCTGTCGACGGTGCGCGACGCCGACCTGATCCTCGTCCTCGACCGCGGGGAGATCGTCGAGCGGGGCACGCACGGGGAGCTGATCGACCGCGAGGGCGTCTACCGGCGCCTGGTGACCGACGGGGGGCGGCCGTGACCGACCTCGACACCGCCTGGGCCTCGCTCGCCGCCGCCGCGGCCGAACGCCGGACCGCCACGGCCACCGAGGCGGCGCGCGTCCTCACCGACCACTTCGGACTGCCGAACCCGCCGCCCGGCGCGGCCCTGGCCGACACGCTGCGGGCCGCCCGCCTGCACTGGACGGAGGTGCGGCTGTCCGCGGGCTGGCGGCGGCACGCCGCGGTGCCGCTGGTCGTGTTCCCCGACGGCGGGCCGCCGGTCGCGCTGCTGCCCACCGCGCGTGGCTACCGCACCGCCGCCGGAGCCCGGTTCACCGGTGCCGCCGGCACCGCCTGGCAGGTCCACCCACCGCTGCCGGAGTCCGCCACCACGGCGCGCGGGCTGCTCCGCTTCGCCACCGCCGGCGCCGCGCCGGACCTGCGCTTCCTTCTCCTCGCCGGGGTCCTCTCCGCGGTGGTGGGCGGCGTCCTGCCGTTCCTGTCCGCGTGGATGGTCACCGGGGTCGCGGGCGGCAGTGTCGGCGACCGTCTGCTGTGGAGCACCGCCGGGCTGGTCGCCGGCCTGGTCGCCGGCAACGCGCTGCTGCTCTCCGCGCGCAACGCGGCCCTCGTCCGCCTCCAGGGCCGGCTGCAGCTGCGTCTGGAGCCGGCCGTCTGGAGCCACCTGCTCGGCCGCGACGTCCGCTTCCTCGACGCGATGCCGACCAGCGACCTCGTGCAGCGGGCGAACTCCGTGGCCGAGATGCGCAAGGCGATCTCCGACAGCGCCGCCAACGCGGTGCTGGGCGGCGCGTTCGGGGTGGCGAGCCTGGCGGTGCTGCTCGCCGTCGACCCGGTCGTCGGCGGCTGCGTGCTCGCCGCCGCCGTGGTGCTGATGGCCGCCGCCAGCTGGGCGGCCGTCCGGCAGCAGCGGCACGAGCTGGCCAACCGGGAGGCGTTCGCCGCGGTCGCCGGCTTCCTGCACACCGCGCTGCTCGCCATCGAGAAGGTCCAGGTCGCCGCCCGCGAGGAGCGGATCTTCGCCGGCTGGGCCCGGCGGTACGTCCGGCAGCGCGAGACCGACGCCGCGACGCTGCGCTGGCAGGCCCGGGTGGCGGCGTGCGGGGCGGCGTTGCAGCCGGCGCTGCTCGCCGCCCTCGGCCTCGCGGCCGCGCTCCGTCCGGGGCTGGCGCTGGGCACCTTCGTCGCCGCCAGCATCGCCGTCGGCCAGTTCGCCGCGTCGGCGGGGATGCTGCAGAGCGGCGTGGTGTCGACCTTCTCGCTGCTGTCCGCGTACCGCCGGCTGGCCCCCGTGCTCGCCGCCCCGCCGGACGTGGCCCCCGGCGCCGCCGACCCGGGTCCGCTGCGCGGCCGCGTGGAGCTGCACGAGGTGACGTTCACCTACCCGGGCACCGGGCGGCCCGTCCTCGACCGGGTGAGCATCACCGCCGGGCCGGGCGAGTTCGTCGCGGTGGTCGGGCCGTCGGGTGCCGGCAAGTCCACGCTCATCCGGCTCCTGCTCGGGCTCGTCCCGCCGAGCGCCGGCGCGGTCCGCTACGACGGCCGCGACCTGTCCGAGCTGGACACCCGCGCCGTGCGGCGCCAGCTCGGCGTCGTGCTCCAGCAGGCGCGCGCCGTACGCGGCTCCATCCGCGACAACGTGGCCGCGGGCTCCGAGGAGCTGGCCGACGCCGACGTGTGGCGGGCCCTGCGGCTGGCCGGCCTGGACACCGACGTGCGGGCCATGCCGATGGGGCTGCACACGATCGTCAGCGAGGACAACAAGGCGTTCTCCGGCGGCCAGATCCAGCGGCTCATGCTCGCCCGGGCCCTGGCCAAGCAGCCGCCCGTCCTCGTGCTCGACGAGGCGACGAGCGCACTGGACAACATCACCCAGCGGGCGGTCGCGGACCGCGTCGCCGCCCTCGACGTCACCCGGATCGTCGTCGCCCACCGGCTGAGCACGATCCGCGCGGCGCACCGCATCTACGTCCTCGACGGCGGCCGGATCGTCGCCGAGGGCAGCTTCGACGAGCTGGTCGCCGGCTCGCCGCTCTTCGCCCGTCTCGTCGCCCGGCAGGAGGTCAGCCGATGACCACGACCACGCCACTCGGCCTGCACGCCACCTCGGCGGCCGACACGCTCCTCGGGCTGCACGGCGCCGACGAGCGCCTCCTCGCCGTCATCGCGACGGCGGCGCCGTTCGACGAGCGCGAGTCGGGCGTCTACTTCGCGCCGGTACGCACCGGCGGCCGCCGCAGGCTCGCCGAGCGGTCGCAGCGCTGGCTCCGCTCGGCGGTCGCCGACGACGACGTCTCGCTGCGCGCGCTGCTCCTGCACCGCCAGCAGACCGGCCGCGACCTCGGCGCCGGGCTCGTCGACGTGGTCGTGCGCGACCCCGGCAAGCTGCCCGACTGGGCGTACGCACTGGTCGACTTCCTGCTCGCCCAGCCGCCCACCGCCGACCAGGACCCGGCGGCGGAGCTGGTCGGCGGCGTGTTCGTGGCGTTCCAGCGGGCCGCGGCCCGGCTCACCGGGCTGCGCCAGGGGATGCTGCGCGGCGTCGCGGTCAGCCCGGACGCCGCCGACGACGTGACCGGACAGCTCGTGCAGCGCCTCGTCACCGTCTGCCACGCCGCGCTCGGCTTCGAGCTCCAGATCGCCGACGGCGCCGCCACCCCGGTCGACTGGTTCGGGCGGGCCGGCATCGACGTGAGCCGCCTCGGCTGGCTGACCCGGCTGGAGAGCCTGCCGGGCCTGGCGTACCTGATCGGCGTCACGTGCCTGAACTACAAGCGCGCCGTCGGCGAGGTCTTCGACCGGCTCCACCAGGACCTGCCGATGCTGCGCCGGGAGCTGTGGGCGTGGGCCGACCCGGGGCCGCTCGCGTCGTACTCCGGTGACTCCGGCGACCTGCACGACAGCGGCCGCACGGTCAGCCTGCTCACGTTCGCCGGCGGCCAGCGGGTCGTCTACAAGCCCAAGGACCTGAGCAGCGTCGCCGGCTTCATGGACGTGCTCACCTTCCTCAACACCCACGGGCTGCCGCTGGACCTCACCACCCGGCGCGTGCTGCTGCGCGACGGCTACGGCTGGGAGGAGTTCGTCGTGGCCCGGCCGTGCGTGGCCGGGGAGGACCCGGCCCGCTTCTACCGCCGGCTGGGCATGCTGGCCCGCCTCGCCGAGCTGCTGGAGTGCCGGGACCTGTGGGCCGACAACCTCATCGCCATCGGCGAGCGGCCCATGTTCATCGACCTGGAGAACGTGCTCCAGGGGCGGATGCGCAAGCCGGTGCTGCTCGGCGGGCGGGCCGAGGCGCTGTGGCACGAGATCGAGGAGAGCGTGGCGAAGACCGCCGTGGTCTCGTACCCGCGCATCGGCGTCCCGGGCCGGCGCGCGCACGACATCGGCTGCTGCGCGCCGATGCAGGAGCAGCTCGCCGTCGACTCGGACGGCTTCCCGGACGGGTGGGAGCCGCCGCCGTACCGGCCGACCGTCGACGGCCGGCCGGCCGACCCGACCGCGCACGCCGACGACGTCCTCGCCGGCTACCGCGAGATGGACGCCTGCCTCCTGGCCAACGCCGAGGCGCTGCGCGCCGAACGCGGACCCCTGCACCTGCTGGCCCAGGCCCGGGTCCGCTACATCTGGCGCAGCACCTGGGACTACCTGGCGATGCTGCGGGTCGCCTCCGGCCCGCTGGCGCTCACCGACGGCGTGGCCCGCGAGATCGTGCTCGCCCGGCTCTTCCGCGGGGCCCGTGAGGTGCTGCGCACCGACCCGCGCCGCACCGACAGCCTCGAACTCATCGAGCGGGAGATCGAGATGCTGCGCCGCCTCGACATCCCGCTCTTCCAGTCCGAGCCGACCACGTCGGCGGTACGCACGCCGGACGGCGCGCGGATCGACCACCACTTCTCGGGTACGGCCTGGGACCGCCTGCGCCGGCGCCTCGACGAGCTGGTCGAGCGGGCCGCCACCGGAGCGCCGCCCGCGGAGGAGGCGCTGTCGGCCTGCCTCGACTTCGCGGCCGGCGGCCGGCCGGTCTGGTCGCCGCCGCCCGGCGACCCGGACGGGCGGCTCGACCCGGCCGCGCGCGGCATCGCCGTCTACCACCCCCGGCAGCTGCGGCCCGAGGTCGAGCACGGCCATCTGCTCGCCGCCGCCTGCGCGGCCGCCGACGACATCATCGCGGCGGCGGTGCCGGTCGGCGACGGCCAGCACGGCTGGGTCGGCGTCGTGCACTACCCGGTCTTCGGCCTCGACCAGCTCGAACCGCTGCACGGCGACCTGCTCACCGGCACCGCCGGCATCGCCGTCTTCCTCGCGGAGCTGTACCAGACCACCGGCAAGCCGACGTACTGGGCGTTCGCGCAGGACGCGCTCGCCGCGACCACCGAGTTCGCCGCGATCGCCGGGCAGGCGAGCCTCTACCAGCGGATGTGCGGCGGGCAGCCGGCGGTCGGCGGGTTCGTGGGCGTCGGCGCCGCGATCTACGCGCTGGCCCGCTGCGGAGCGGTGATCGGCGACCCGCAGCTGCTCGCCCAGGCCGAGGGGCTGCTGCCGGCCGCTCGCGAGGCGCTCGCGGCCGGCCCGTCGGCCGCCGACCCGGTCACCGGCCGCGCCGGCCTGCTGCTGGCCCTGCTCAAGCTCACCGAGGCGCAACCCTCGCCGGCCGCCGACGAGCTGGCCGACGACCTCGCGGCCCGCCTGCGCGCGGAGCTGGCGGAGGGCATCCCACCGCGCTGTCCGGCCGGCGTCCGGCTCCTCGACGCGCTGCCGGCCGGCGCACCGGGTGTCGCGCTCGCCCTCGCCCGGCATGCCGCCCGGCGCGGCCACGCGGACCCGCCGCCGGTCACCGACGGGCCGACCGTCGGTGCACAGCTCGCCGCCACCGCGGCCGCCGCCGCGCTAGGCCGGCCGCTGCCCGAGGTCCCGCCGCCGCCCGCGGCACCGTCCAGTGTGGACCTCCTGGACCAGGTGGAGCTGGGCCTGGCGGCGTTCCGCGCCGGCGGCGACGAGCGGCACCGGTCCGCGGCGCACGCCGCCGCCCGGACGCTGCTCGCCCGCCGCGCCGCCCGCGGCCGCTGGTTCCCCGACCGGCGGCGGGCGGACCGCGTGCAGCTGTCCGCGGTGGACGGCCTCGCGGCGGCCGGGCTCGCGCTGCTGGCGCTGGCCAAAGAAGACGTGACCGCGCTGCGGACGATCAGCTGACGACGGGAGCGATGCCATGACCATGCGTCCACGCGTACGCCGGAGCCTGCGCGTCGAGAACGTTCCGGGGGAGGCCGTCTACGTCTTCTCCGAACGCGGGCACCAGGTGG
>Ga0164243_10000914_pt1 | contig 51517 bp, 27 predicted proteins | sample OricompcompostOP_FD_108781 | JGI IMG/M metagenome (GOLD analysis project Ga0164243, IMG submission 108781) | Organic Plus compost microbial communities from Emeryville, California, USA - Original compost - Organic plus compost (OP) | ecosystem: Engineered > Solid waste > Mixed feedstock >... | reverse complement strand
GGGGCACTGACTATAAAGGCTACCGGGTAGTGGAGATATTGAAAAACGGGTCTGTGCTGACCTACCAGACAGACCCATTAGCGGCAAGGCAGGTGAATAACAACCGCATCGCCTGATCCTGCCGGAGCCATTGTCCAGGTTGTAATAAGCGGATACCTTCTTTTGCTCCGGCAGCAGCTGCATATTGGCCGGGTTGCCGAAATGTTTCTTCACATAACCGAAAGAGCCCAGCAGCCCCTGTTCCTCTCCTCCCTATAAGGCCATACGGATGGTGCGTTTTGGTTGTACGCCCAGGGGCTTCAGGATATGCATGGCCTCTTCTATCTGATCTTTTGCATCATTGCCGTATCTGCAGGCATTTCCTGCGCCCACAGGCAGCAGGGTAGCAGCAGCGCGAGGGCTGCGGTAGCGAACAGGTTTCTAATATAACAGTGAATAGACGGGTTGATAAAATAGCTGATCCAATATACTTAAAATAAGCTGATCCCTGCGCTCCAGCCAATGACGCCGGGATCACTCTGCCGGTACCCGGTTTTTGGCACGGCCTCCTGCGCGGAATAGATGGAGAAGGCAGGGCCTGCAAAAAGGGTGCAGTATTTGCCCAGGCGATAGTTCAGCGCGGGCTGCAGCCGCAGCAGCTGCGCCAGGTGATCCCACTCGCCCAGGTAAAGGTTCTGCGAGGTAAACTCCGTAGTGAGCGACAGCCTGGGGGATAGCATCCATTCGCGCCCCAGGCCCAAGCCGAACGCAAATACCTTTTTATTGTAAGCAGGATGCAAGCCGGCGGTTAAAATGCTGTACAGCTGCCGGTTCCCTGATTTAAAGGCCAGGTTTATCAGTGTGACTTCAGTGGCGTATAGGGCCAGGCGGTAGTAGCCGCCTTTCCGTGCAATGTTCACCAGGCCGATGCTGTAACCGGAGGTGGTGTCGGCAATATTCACCAGGCCGATCTGTGTGCCCTCCAGGTGGCCGGCATAGTTGAACACGCCGGCTACCTGTAGCCCCGTTACCTTCCCGGAGCTGATATTGCCTACCCCTGCTGCCTGGAAACCCTGTACCGGGTGTTCCACCTTGTTGAATACGCCGGCCAGCTGTGCGCCTTTTACGGCCCTGTCTGTTATATTGAACACGCCGGCCGCCTGCAGGCCTTGTACGGAATCGCCTGCCATGTTGAACACACCGGCCAGCTGTGCGCCTTTTACACTTCCCTTGACGGTGTTGAACACGCCGGCTGCCTGCAGGCCTTGTACGGAATCGCCTGCCATGTTGAACACACCGGCCAGCTGTGCGCCTTTTACACTTCCCTTCACGATGTTGAATACGCCGGCTGCCTGCAGGCCCTCCAGGGTATCCAGCGTATGGTTATGCACCCCGGCTATCTGCACGCCTTTTACCTTGCCGCCTACCATGTTGAATATGCCGGCTGCCTGGAAACCTTGGGCGTCCTTTTTATCAATATTGAATATGCTGCCTATTTCAAAGCCGCTCAACCCGGCCGCGTAGCCGCCTACCATGTTAATGGAGAACTTGTTGATCACCTGTGCATCCAGCTTACCATGCGTGCCAAGGCCCGGCACCAGTGAGTACTGGAACGGTTTGTCAGCAAAGAAGCGGCTCAGGTTCAGGCTCTGCATGCGTTGTTTGGAGGACAGCATGAACCTGCCCAGCCAGGTTTTTTCCACGCTTACCTCTACCGGCGCCAGCATCACCGGTTTAGCCTGCCGGATGGTGACATCCATTTCCTGGTCGTGGCCGGCATGCACGGTCAGCGTGGTATCCCGGTACAGGTCCTTGCTTACGGTAATGGCTGCGGGGTATTTTTCACTGCTCTTCAGCCGCAGCCTGAAAAAGCCCTGTTCATTGGTAAGGGTGGATATGAATTGCTGTTTTTCGTATACGGTGGCATTCACAATACGCATACCGGTTTCCCGGTCCTTTACATAGCCGCTGACGGTATATAAACGGGAAAAGTCCGGCGGGGCACGCTGGATAATGATATGATCGCCTACTTCCCGGTACTGGAGGTCCGGCCCCAGAAGCATGTCCAACACCTGCCGCACCGGTTTGTGCTGTACTGTCAGGGTCACCAGGCTGTCGTTCCGTACGGCATCGCTGGTATAAGAAAAATGGAAGCTGCCCTGCCTGCCTATTTCATTGAGCACCTGTACTAGCGGTTGCCGCTTTGCGCTGACCGTCACTGTTTTTTTTAGCAGTTGCTGTGCATGGCAGATGGAAGAGGCGCAGAACAGATAGCTAACAGTAATGAATATTATTCTTATCAAGCCAGGGCCGTGATTCATGGGGGCAAGATACAAATTACTGTTTTAATACATACGCGTAGGCGCCAGGCATAGGTAATATAAAAGTACAGGGCCGGATAGATATCCGGCCCCACTGATGAAATAGGAAAATTCATTTAATGTCCCTTCGAATATCTGAATTGTTTGGCTAGATTTTGCTAATAATTCGTTAATGCAATTGTTAACGCTGTCCTAATTGCTAAATACCTGTTTTTTTGATAACCGTGCTATCTGCGAGGTATAGTATTTCAGCAGGCTATAATATACCCGGCACTCTTCCCAGCGCTGCTGTGCCGGCATCAGGCTGTTCATGAACATGTGCAGGTAGCTGCGCAGGGCATAGTCGTAGTGCAGGCCTTCCGCCTCATAATACCTGCGCACATGGCCTATGATCGCCCCGGCGTTCGGCGCAAACAGTTTCACTATGGCGGCAACAGCATGATCCTCGCCGCTGCTTTGCAGGTATTGCCCTATGATGGCGGTATGGGTGCGGTAGTCTTCCTGCAGCCATTCCCGTTGTCCCTTGTGCTGATGTATGTTGAACTCGGCGGCAAAGCCTTCAAAGTTGCGGCGGTAAAACTCCACTTTGGCCGCAGGCGCATAGGCAAGCGTGCTGAGGATGCAATCTATCCACAGCAGCCCTGCCAGGTGCCGGTATTTTCCCTGCTGCTGCCGGAAGTGAGGCAGCAGCTCCGCTATGCAGGTGCTGTTGATATTGAAGATGGCCTCGGACAGCTCTATGGTGCCTTCCCCGTAGCGTTCCAGCTCCCGTTCGTACGTATCCATTTGTATGCGGGACACCAGTTGCTGCCTGAAGGCCGGCAGCAGGGCCTGCGTAAATGCGGGCCACAGCACCGGGTTGTTCTTGTCCGTTAAATGGAACCGTATCCTGATATGATGATGCGGATCATTGTAGCGGATAAAGAACCATTCATAGATCACCTTTTGCCGCAGCATTCTCCGTGCAAAAGGATAGAGTATGTCCCGCAGGATGCTGTCCGTGGTATTTTCCCCGGCATATATTTTATAGTATGCCCATTCCGTGCCCGGCGGAAAGCGGCGGGTGACGGGCTTCCACATGCTGCTGCCCGTTTTGCGCGCTGCTGCCAGGGGAGGGGCGGCAGTGGCCTGCCGCACAAAGGGGATGATGATCTCGTTGGTCATGGCGCCGGCAGGGCTTTCCACCAGCAGGTTACCCGGCGTGGCCAGCGTTTCCTGTAATATGACCATAGGTTGTTGCCGGGCGGCATCGGTGAGCAGCTGCAGGCCCATGGGTGTGCGAAGGTCCAGCAGCAGCTCGTTATCGCCTTCTGTCAGCAGCACCAGGTCCGGCAGTTGCAGCTCCTGTTGCAGGCGGGGCAGCGCATCCGCTGTGAGCGACTGCAGCCCGGCGGGAGGAATATTCCAGGTGGCCGGTTTCAGGATCACGTTGTTATAGCATACCCTGGGCAGGAAAGGCTCCTGCGCCAGGAACCCCCAGTCCCAGGCCAGGTTGTTGTACTTGCCCTGAAACTGCAGGCTGGAAAGGAAATGGTATACAGGCAGGCTGTCGTGCACAAAGTTATGGGCGGCGGTAAGCTGCGGTATCACTTCTTTGCCCAGGCTTTTGGACAGCAACAGCAGCCGGCCTTCCTGCATCCGCAGGTACAGGTCCTGCAGGGGAAGCTGGCAGCGGCCGGGCAGGGTAGAGCGGCACAGGTACGGTATCTCGTATTTGCGCAGGTGGGGGCGGGCCAGTATATTGCCCACCTTTGCCTGCGGCAGATGGAGCACTTCCGCATATACCTTGTCAGGATGCAGGGCCTCTTCCTGCCGGACCAGCGCTTTTACTTTGCGCGCCAGCGTTTCGTCCGCATGGCAGAACCGCGCCAGCAGCTTGCCTGCTGCCGGCGAAGCGCCAATGAACCTGATCAGGTGCTGCCCCGGCTCCGTACCGCGGTACAGGCTGCATACGGTGTCCATTGCATCCGGCAGCATGGAGGGGTCCAGCGGGAAGCGGGCTGCTTCCCCGGCGCTGATGCGGATCTCCCGCGCACCGGTAGCCAGCGCCTCCCGGTATTTTCCGAAAATGAAAGCGGTTCTGGGGTTGTGGGCAATATCGGCTGCAGGCGCGGGCCGTTGCTGCTGGTAACGGTCGGCCGTGGCATATGCCTGCTGGAAGCCGATGCCGTTCTCCACATCCAGCGCCGTGGCCAGCGGCACTGTCTCGGTGCCGTAGCGTTCTTCAAAAGCCCTTTTGAATACTTCCAGCCTGCTCTGCGCCGGCTGCTCGTTATTCAGGCGGGCCAGGAGGAAGAGCGCTGCTTTAATGTCTTCTGCAACGGTGGCAGACAGCTGGCTGCTTACGGCATGCTTCACGGTATCTACCTGGAACAACCTGCTTTCATCTATGCTCACCGGCAGCACAGAGAGGCTTTCCTTTATCTGCCGGTAGGCCTGCACCCCGGGCGCCGTATTGATGTGCTGCATCTGTTGCTGCGCGCCGGACAGCACTTTTACCAGTGGCGCTGTATGCTGGTAGCGCTGCAGGGAGCGGATCAGCTCCCCGGTAAATTCCTCGCCGGATACATTGGCTTCCAGGTCGCTCGTTAACAGCTGGGCGTCTATCAGCTGCAGGATGTAACCGGCTGCTTCTGCTTCGGTCACATCAAACTGCATCACTGTTTGCACCAGTTGCGGAAAGGAAAGCCCGGTAGCCGCCTGCCGGATCACCTTGTTGAGCACCGGCGTCATATCCACTTTCACCAGGTCGTAAATGCGGGTATCGCCCCGGTAGCTGTAGCGCGCGTACCGCCATTGCCGGGCATACCGGTACAGGCTGGAATTGGGGTAGTAGGTGAGCTGTGTTTTTATGCTGCTATGCCCGGCCAGCTCATCGGCCACCCGGCACAGGTAATCCATGTCCAGCCGCATATGCCGCCTGATGTTTTCCGGGGCAGGCAGCTGCAATCGGGTATTATCTGCAAAGGCGCCTACGCTGCAGCCGGAGAAGATGCCAAAGGGGGTACAACGGGTGCTCATCCGTACCAGGTACTGCCATAGCGCCGTGGTCACCTTCTTTATTTCCCGCGGCTGCAGCTGTCCATCCCTGTATTTGAGAAAGGCGGTATACAGTACCGGGGAGGCGATGTACAGCGCTTCCTGCACCATTTCAGGGGTATACTGGTCCAGCAGGTTGCCCCGCGCATAAAGGTCTATTGCCGCCTGGTAGGGAAGCATGGGCGTGCGCAGCACAAAAAAGTCGCAGTTGTAGGCAGGTTGGTTTCCGTTTAACACAGGTTAAGTTTTTTTGAGAGAATGTAATACCTCGTTGAGGAAAGCGAAATGTAAATGATATTCCTTGTTTACGATAGCAGCAGCGCTTCATCCCAGGCCGGCTCAAAATCTGCTACTGCAGCTACCAGCGACAGGCCGATGCCGGCCACGCCTTCCAGCAGGCCGGGCATATTGTGCCATTCGCCATTGCCCTGCCGGGGATCGGTGCCTGCATAGGTCTTGTAGCCGGCCAGTCCGTCCTCGAACGTAGCCATTGCCAGCGTTTCTCCATACCAGAAATCCGCTGCTTCCCTGAACAGCGCTTCGCCGGTTTGGCGGTGCAACTGGTGATAGATGTGTGCGATGCCGCTGCTGCCGTGGCAGAAGCAGGCGTCCTGCACCTGTGCGGCAGCCAGGTCCCTTTTGGTGGCATTGTGTCGGGCAATATCCAGCGCAACGGCTTTCAGGCTTTCCTGCCGTAATGCAGCCCCTGCCTGCCACAGCGTGGTGCAAACGCCCAGGTCCCCATAGCACCAGGCCAGTCGTGCGGGAGCGCCTTGCTGTCCACAGCCATTCACCAGGTAGCCAAAGTAGCTGCCATGCAATTCCGGCGTCCGCATATGATGCTGGAGGAAGCGGCAGCTCTTTTGCAGCAGCCCGTTGGAGAGAGGGGCGAGGGCCGCGTGGCTGGTGGCTTTGGCCAGGAAAGCGGCAATGCCGGGAATGCCGTGGGACAGCCCCAGGTTGAAGATGTCCCGGCCGGCTTCCGGCGGGTACATGCCTTCCTGCAGTACAAAGGCCCGCCATTTCACCATTTCCTGCTCCTCGATGGCCTGATCTGCCAGTTGATTGATAAATTGCTTTACAAAGTGAGCGTACTTTTTGTGCACCGCGGTTTTGCTCAGGAAGTATAAAGCCACGCCTGTAGCGCCATACAGGTAGTCATGATTGCCGTTAAGGATCTCCTCCATCATCCAGTGGAACAGCATTTCGTCCATTTCACCAAGCAGCAGGTGAACGTCCGCATCCAGGAAATCATTATCTACCGCATGTTGCAGCAGCCAGCCTACGCCGGCCAGTCCGCCTGCAAACCACGGATGACAGTCCGCCTGCGTAATGCTGACCAGCAGGTCGTCCATCAGCCCGATGGCCTTATCCAGGTAAATTTCCTTTTTGCTTAGCCGGGAATAATATAGCAGGAACAGCGCCCTGCCTGCATCCCCGCCGGTTAATGATATGTCTGCCGAGGATGGCTGTGCTGCCAGCACGCTGGCAATCTCTTCCAGTTTGCAATAAATAGGGGTATTGTCCTGAAGCATGTTAAACTGTACTGTTGTGAAAAACCGGGACAGCCCTTTTGGCGGCTATCCCGGCACAGGTGTAAATGGATCTAAGCCGCAGTATTGTTGCGGACAGATGAATAGCGCATGGTTTCCGTTACTATAATAAGCGATGCGGGTAAATACGATAATAACCCGGAATAGCCTTACGGCGCTATTCCGGGGAAAACTTGGATGGAGTCTGGTTGCAAAACGATTTGCCTAGCAACCGCAACCGCAGAGAATAGAGCAAACGGCTGAATTGCACAGTACCGTGCACAGGATGAAAGAACCACCGCCACCGCTGTCACCGCCGCCGGTATGGCTGCCGCCGCCGCCGGTCGCGTTTAACTGGGTGATCACTTCAGAATTGAACTTCAGCTGTTTTTTGGGTGTGCTCTCTTGTTTCATAGAACTACGAGTTTTGGGTGAGAAAATGGTGGTTTCAAAAATGCGAGGCGAATATAGCAGCCGTGTTTATAACAAAAAATTTTATGTCATAGGTTATTTTTGTATATTGATATACGCATATCGATAATTATTAATGTTGAGAATTTTTTTTTATTTCGCTTTTCTATTATAGTAAAATAAACCTTTATGCTTGCGTGACGGCTTCCGTCTTAGCTTCCTGCATTACCAGTTGCATGACCGCCTTCTTTATGGCTACCGCCTCCTCATAGGGGAGAAAGCTATCGTTTGAGATGAACACAAAATCCATCTGCCCGCGAAACGTAGTGGTGACAAGAGTATTGGGATTTCTCCACGGAAAGGCAACCGTAGGGCTGTAAATAGTTTCCACCTCAAAGGACCGGTAGCTTTCCGGTATGTTCAGCCGGCCCATGTTGGAGAATGTAAGGTCATGGCTGCCATTGGTGACCTTTAGCAGCTTTACCAGTTTGCCGGCAGATGCGTGAATGTATTCACCGATCATCAGTTGTATGAACACATCCAGCTCCTCAATTTTTCTGAACAGGTCTTCCTTCAGCTGCCAGGCCTGTACCCAGAAGCTCCTGGCAGTGGGAGGCGCGCCATGGTCCAGCGAAAGGTTTATGGTGGGGGCATATGCAAACAGCATATCCGGACCTATGGCGCTTACAAAGCGGCGTATATCCACCGGCGTTATCAGCCTGTTTTTGGCAGCATCTCCCTTTACCTGTTGAAAAGCGCGGAGCAGCGCCACGCACAATGCGGCGTGCACGGTGGTGCCTTCTGCCTTGCAACGGCTCACAAATGCGGTGGAAGTGCCGGCGTCCAGCTTCCAGTGCAGCAGGTAATCCCGGCCTTTGGGCGGTACCTTTTTGCGCCACAGCACAAAGGACAGGGTGAGCCAGGCCAGTATGGCGGAGCGTTTGCCCTTCCGTACCAGCTGCTTGTTCTGCAGGTAGGGGCGGGGTATCAGGTCCTCTATGGCATTAAAGGCGGTGTAAGGCTGCAGGGAAATGCCGGGCTGGTCCAGCAGCAGCAATACTTCCCGCAGCAGGGTAGCCACGGAAGCGCCGTCGCAGATGCAGTGATGGCAAACCAGTATCAGCTCGGATACTTCCCCGGAGCGTATCCATACCACCCGGCACAGAGGGCCGCTGCGCATGTCAAAAGGAGCGCTCCACTCGGCGGCAGACTCCCGCTGCCAGTCGTCCTCCTGCTGCCTTTCCACGACGCGTACCGGTATGGGGGCTACCTGCCCGTTCCTGACAAAATGCGGCAATCCTTTTTTGTCCGGCACCACGCCTGCCTGCAGCAGGGGATGCCTGGCCTGTATGGCCGCCAGCGCATGGCGGAGCCGCTCCGGCCGGACCGCGCCGCGTATCTTTGCCACAAATGCACTGTTCAGCGGCGTTTGGCCGTCGCCGTACATGATTCTTTCACCAATGATCAATTTCCTGTTCATAATGATGGTTTTACCGGCAGATGCGCGATGTGCAGCTGTGCAATGATCAGGTAGCAGCGCTTATTCGCTGCATTTCATCCGCACATCCGCACACCTGCGCATCCGCACATTTACATATCCGCACATCCAGCAATGCCATTGCCTTGTCCCTGGTTGCTTCTGCTTCCTGCAGGGAGAGATAGCGGTCGTTGGACAGCAGGGAAAAGCTCAGCCGGTTGTCAAAGGTGCTGGCGATGATCCCGTTCGGATTGGCTGAGCGGAATAACAGCACAGGATTGTGGATAGCGGCTATTTCAAATGAATGATAGTATTTAGGGATGTCCAGCCGGCCCATGTTGGAGAAGGTCAGCAGCTGGTTGCCTTTAGCTGTGTTGAAATGTTTTTCCAGCTCTTTTGCCAGCGCATACTGGTATTCGCAGAGCACCAGCTTGTCCCGCAGGCGCATGCCTTCCAGCTGCGCCCTGAGCTGGGCATTCATTTTCCTGGCCCTGGAAAAGAAGTGCTGCCCTGGCCGGTCATCCAATGTGAGGGCCACGCCGGCGGCAAAGCCCAGCAACATACCCGGCTTTATGGCCGGAATGTACCGCCGGATATTTACCGGGCAGAATATTTTCCTGCGGCGCTGCCTGCCACGCTGCTGTGGCGGGAATACGTCCAGGAAGGCCAGGCATAATGCGGCATGGAGGGTTACCTGCTCGTTCCTGCAGCGCGCTATTAAAGCGGCGGTTTCCGCCTGGCTCAGCTCCCAGCGCAGGATATAGGGCCGCCCCCAGGGTATTTCCCGGCGGGTCGCGGCAAAGAACAGGATCAGCCGCAGCAGCAGCGTCATCAGCCTGCCTCTCCTGCGCAGGCGTTTATTCGCTTCCCGGTAGCCCGGCACCAGGTCATGCAGGGTGCTGAAGCTTTCATACCGCCCTATTTCCATGTGGGGCTGATCCAGCAGCAGCAGTATTTCACGGAGCAGCGTTACCAGCGAGGCGCCGTCGCAGATGCAGTGATGGCATACCAGCATCAGCTCCGAAACGCCCTGGCCCTGCAGCCATACCACCCTCATTAAAGGGCCCTGCTGCAGGTTGAAAGGCAGGCCGCATTCCGCTTCGGCCACCTGCATCCAGCCCTCGTCTGTATGCCGGTCCGCTATCCGCAGGGGGATCTCCGGCACACAGGCCGGCGTGGCAAACCAGGGCGCACCCTGCTCGTCCTCCACGATGGCGGCGGTGAGCAGAGGGTGTCTGGCCTGCACCTTGTTCAGTGCCTGCCGCAGGTGATGCGGTGTAAATGTGCCATGTATTTTCACGGTGAATGCAATGTTTTTGGATGTGGTGCCGTCTCCGTAAATGAACCGCTCGAAGAACAGTAGCTTTCTATTCATGATAAAAAGATTTTTTTGATCCAATAGAAAGCTGGCACGGTTATGATGTGCGCATGTGGGATATGCAAATGTGCGGATGGCTTTAATGCTAGGTGGCGCGCGCCCTCATTTGCACATCTGTATATGCACGCATCTGTCCATCCATCAGCAGTTCCATGGCCTTGTCCCTGATGGCCTCCGCCTCCTCGTATGCCAGGTAGGCGTTGTTGGAGAGGAAGGAGAAATTCAGCTGGTCATCAAAGGTGCTGGCAATGATCCCGTTAGGGTTGGCGGATTTGAATACCAGCACGGGATTGTGAATGGCTTCTACTTCAAATGAGTGATAGCGCCTGGGAATGTCCAGCCGGCCCATGTTGGAAAAGGTCAGGTCGTTGTTGCCCCTGGCAGTGCTCATGTATCGCGACAGTTTTTTCACTACCGGGTGGTAATATTCATTGAGCATCAGCTCTTCGTATACTTTCAGGTTCTCCAGCTTTTCAGACAGGCGCTCGTTCACCTTTTTTGCCTGCGCGCTGAAATCCAGTCCCGGGGCTTTGTCCAGGGACAGAGTAACGCTGGTGGCAAATCCGAACAGCATATCATCCTTTATTTCCGTAATGTACCGGCGCAGGTTCACCGGGCAAAAGACCCGGTTTCTGGCTTTGGCGCCCTTTACATGGCGAAAGGCCCACAGGAAAGCAGTACACAGCGCAGCGTGCACGGTAGTGCGCTCCTCCTTGCAGCGCCGCACCAGTGCAGCGGTAGCAGCTTTGTCCAGCTTCCAGCGCAGGGTGTAATCCTTTCCCCCGCGAATCTGTTTTTTACCCCGTGCAAAGAACAGGAACAGGCGCAGCAGGGCCGCTATTACTTTGCCCTTGCGCTGCAGTTTTTTGTCGGACAGGATAGGGTCCGGCACCAGGTCGGCAATGCTGCTGAAAGATTCGTACTGCCCGATGGCCAGCCCGGGCTGGTCCAGCAGCAGCAGTATTTCCCGGAAAAGGGTGACGATGGAGGCCCCGTCGCAGATGCAATGGTGACACACCAGCACCAGGTCGGACACCACGCCGGACCTGATCCATACCATGCGTAGCAGCGGCCCGTTCTGCATATCAAAGGGGAGCGCGCACTCTTTTTCGGATTCCCGCATCCAGTCCTCTTCCGAAGTGCGCTCCACGATCCGCAGTGGCACGGGGGGGACGGGCGAAGGCGATACAAACCAGGGCGTGCCCCTGCTGTCCTGCTTTACGCCCACGGTGAGCAGGGGATGCTTGGCCTGCACCTTTTCCAGTGCATTGCGCAGGGCCGCTTCGTTGATAACACCCCGGATCTTTACCGTAAAGGTGATGTGCTTCGGAATAGTGCCGTCTGCGTAAATGAACCGCTCCAGGAACAATAGTTTTCTTCTCATATTGTGATTTTTAAAGCAAAACGCAGCGTGCTTCCTGCGTTACGCATTACGCGTTCAGCGTTATACGTTCTGCGTTCAGGGCAAAGCTTTCCAGGTATTCCACCGCTTTGTCATTGCCGCCTGCCTGTATGAATGTATCCCCGATACGCATGGCGGCGTTGCGGTACTGCGGGTTTTCCAGCAGCTGCCACATGGCAGACCGCAGATCGTTTATGCGCAGCCGTTTATAGCGCAGCTTGATGCCGCAGCCGGCCTTCTCTACCAGGGAAGCCGTATGGAAATGGTCGTAGGCAATAGGTGTGATCAGCATGGGCAACCCGTTCATGAAAGTGTCATTCACGGTATTGAACCCGCCGTGGCAGATCACCGCATCCATTTTGGCCATGAGCTGCGACTGGGGCACATAGCCCTGCACTATAAAGTTATCCGGCCACTGCTCAAGGATATCCGGGCTGGTAGCGGCCACCATGGTCAGCGGCTGATCCGCAAAGGCGGTGATCAGCTTGCTGAAGAACTCCTTGCGGATATCTACCAGCAGGGTGCCCAGGGATACGTATACCTTAGGGGAGGTGGCCTTGTCCAGCCTTTTCCAGTCAAACGGCGTATCGTTAGGGCGTCCCTTTACCGGACCTACAAATTTCATATGCGGCGGCGGGTGGGCAATGCCGGAAAATTCCTGCGAGGTGAATACAATGTTCAGCTTACCGGAATTGACCACGGAGGCAGGCGCATAGATATTAAATTCCTGTTGCAGCGCCATGATATGCCGCACCCACCAGGCATGCACCCGGGGCGCGCTCATGGCATTGCCGCCTACATCCGGCGGCACCGGTGTGGTGGTAGCGTAGGGAATGCCCTTGTTATAGGCGCATATCGCGCCGGCAAAGGTGATACAGTCATTGATGATCACATCCGGCTGAAACTCGTCCACAATGCGCGACAGGCCTTTCATGAGGAACCGGCAGAAGGGGAGATAGGTTTCCTCCAGCGCCAGCTTCAGCGTTTCCGCACCGGAAATATGCGGGCCATCGTCCTGGCGTTTCAATATGCGCTGTATTTCCGGTAAATGTTCTTCCAGCTCTGCATGAGGCACAATGAACCGGCCGCCGGCAGGTACATGCGCGGGGGCAATTTCCCGGATGCCCACCCATGCTACCTGGTGGCCCCGGGCTATCAGGCTGGCCCCTACGCTGAGAGTAGGGCTGATATGCCCGAAGAAAGGAGGAATGACGAAGAGGAATTTGGACATGAGAAATATTTTAATGTGCGAATGTGCAGATGTGCGAATGTGCGGATGTTATATTTCGCGTGCATTCATTTGCACATCTGCACATCTGCATATCCGCACATTTGTACACATTTGCTCTAATAATTCTGCCGCCTTCACCGTTCCTCCTGCATTTTCAAAGGAACTGCGCAGCTGCCGGGCGGCAGCGGCATACCGGCCGTTCTCCAGTATTTCCCATACGGCATTTTTCAGGTGTTCTGCCTTGAACCGTTTGAAGTGGAGCCGCTGCCCGCTTTCAGTGGCAGCCACCCTGCCGGCCACAAAGGACTGGTCGTAGGCAATGGGGATCACTACCAGCGGCAGCCCGTGCGCCAGTGCTTCGCAAACGGTATTGTGCCCGCCGTGGCATACCACAGCGTCCAGGCAGGGCAGCAATGCCAGCTGCGGCACCCTTTCATATACCAGGAAATTGGCTGGCCAGGCATCAAACAGGCCGGGATCGGACACCACCACTACCGTCAGCTGTTCCTGGCCCAGCGCCGCGCATACCTTGCTGAAAAACTCCTTTTTGTAGCTGTGGTCAAAGGTGGTGCCAATGGATACCAGCACCCTGGTCTTATAGGGCATGTTGTGGAACTGCTCCCAGTCAAATGGCACGGCCGCGGGCCGGTGCTGTATCACCGGGCCTACAAACCGGTAGTGCTCCGGCAGCTCCGTATCGCCAAAAAAAGCCCGGGACGTGAAGGCCAGGGTCATAACGCCGGAGCGTTGCAGGAGCCTGCCTGTATACAGGCCCAGCTCCTGCTGCAGCGCTGTAATTCTCCGGTCGCCCCATTCCTTTACTTTGGGCAGGTCGTCCATCGCTCTCAGTGCAGCGGGCGCTGTAACAGCCGTGGCGTAGGGAATGCCCTTCTTTTCCGCGGCAATGGCGCCGGCAAACAGCTCGTGGTCATGGATCACCACATCGGGCTGAAAATCATTCAGCCACTGCGCAATGCCGGGATACAGGTACCGGTTCAGTGGTATCAGCACATCATCGTACAAAAATTTTATGCTTTCCACGCCGTATACCTGCTGCTGGCGTATGCCTTCCAGATATTGCCGGCCATTGCCGGAGGCAGCGTCTTCCGGGTATTGCACCAGCAGCAACTGCCCGCCGGGCGGCAGCTTGTCCTGCAGGGAGGGCTCCAGGCTGATCCAGCCCACGGTGTGTCCCCGCAGCAGCAGTTCCGCGCCTACACTCAGGGTGGGATTGATATGCCCGGTAAGGGGCGGCACTACAAAAGCAAATTTTGCCATAGGTTGTGGTATTATACCTGGCAGGTTTTATGAGCCTGTCAGGTCTGCGTTTCAAAAAAGTTCTTCAGCGCATGCCCAATGGTTATGGGCTGCTGCACCGGTATGTTGTGATCACCGTTGACCAGCACCAGCCGGGAGCGGCGTATTTTTTCCTGTAGCTGCCGGCCTGCCGGCAGGCAATCAGATGATGCGCCATAGATCAATAGCGTATCATGCGGGATGCCGGCTATTTCCCGGCTACGGAAGAAATGCCGTTCCTGCTGCATGTCCTGGCGGATGCTGCTTTCCTTTAACAGGAATTCGTACATGCGGTGCCGTCGTTCCAGCTGCCTTTTGCCCGGCTGTAAGGCAGGGCCGGGCTGCCCCTTGATGAAATGCAGCAGCAGCTCCTTGCTGTAGATGTCCACAATACTCATGGTTTCCTGCTCATACGGGTCGGGGCTTTCTATCACGGCCAGCTTTTTCACCTTCCCCGGGAACCGCGCTGCTGTTTTCAGCGCAATCAGGCCGCCATAGCTGTAGCCTGCCAGGTGAACGGTGTCCAGTTGCAGCACCTCCATCAGCTCCATCAGCTCGTCGCTCATGGCCTGCAGGTGATAGCCGTGGCCGGACCTGCCGCTCATGCCATGACCTTTCAGGTCATACAGCACCACGTGGAAGCGCTGCGCCAGTACAGGCGCAATATTGAAATAATAGATAGACAGGTTGGTGAACATGCCGTGTACCATCAGCACGGTTTCCGCCGCCCCGGTATTCATTTCCTGCAGGTGTATGCGGGTATGTTGGAGGTCCACTACAGGCATGAACGGATGTATTTGGTGATATCGCCCAGGTTCAGCTGGATGATCTCATCCAGGTCCATATTGGACAGCCAGCCGGTGAAATCAATGTTCCGGCCAAAATGCGCCTTTACCTTTTCTGAAAAGGCCACGATCTCGATACTGTCCATTTCCAGGTCCTTCGTAAAGGAGCTTTGCGGGGTGATCTCCAGGTCTGCTACAAACTCCTGGCCGATCACTTCCGTGATGAATTGCTTCAGTACGTCCAGGATTTCGTTTTCGCTTAGTTTGGTAGGTTGTGTTAGCTGGTCCATCCGATAATGTAGTTTTTATACTTGATTGTGTGAATGATAATGCCTTTGATGGTGAGGTCCTCGCCGTTAATGGCTTCTACCGTATGGGCTTTGGGGTTGCCCTGCAGCCCTTTGCCCAGGTGCTTGCCGTAAGCTTCCTTTGCCACCCAGCAACGGGTGAGCCATTCCGCAGGCTCGCGGTCTGCCAGCAGCGCCAGCTCTGCGGGGTCAAACGCCAGCTCCCTGAAAGCCGTGCTATGCTCCCGGATCTCTTCTATGTCGATGCCTACAGGCCGGCCCTGCCGGGCAATGGCTACCGCGTTGGTGTGCTTGTGCGCCAGGGAAACATGAATGCCGTCCGTCATGGGGCCTTCGGGAAAAGGCTGCCCGGTTTCGCCGGAAACAATGGCAAATTCCACCGGGTAATACATGGCCTGCCGCTGCTCCAGCAGCAGGGCTTTTACCGCATCTTTGGCAGCCACCCGGCTGATGGTCCATTCTTTCTTTTTATGCAGGGGCAGGGCATTGTAGCGCTTCTTTTCCTCCTGGTTGAAATAGCGCTTTACAATAAAGTCCCAGGAATTGACCCGGCTGTAGGCGTTGTGGAACATGAACACGCCCGGCACGATCTCGGTAGATAGCGCATGCCGGGGAGATATCAGGGCATTCCACAGCCGTTCGTCTATTTCCAGGCGGCGGTTCTGCCAGCCGCGGACAATGGCCCATACCTGGTGGCCCCGCTTCAGGATGATGTCCGCAATGGCAAATTCATCATTCAGGGAGGTCAGCTGGCAGGTGCATTCAAAGCGGCCCTGCTGGTCCCGGAGGGGAGCGTAAAATTCCACCTCCTGTATTTTTACAGGAAAGGCTATACGATCTTTTGGGAGCATTAATTGCAGCCACAGCCCGAAGAGCTGGCCGGCATTGTCCAGCAGGGAGCCTTTGCCGGCCCCGCCTTCAATGATGCCGCTAATACCTTTTTCCGCGATCACGCTCACCTCCCGGATGCCCTGGTAGGCCGGGCCGTGGAACATGCGTTGGCTGTATACCTGCTCCGGGGTGATGTGCAGGTCCCGCGGCGCGCCAATGTCCGCCTGCTGCCGGTCCGGCAGGTGGTATTCCCGGGACAGCAGCACTTCTGCGCTGGCATATTTCTCCAGGTGCAGGCAGAGGCGGCCCGGCGCCTTCCATTCTCCCTGTATGGTTTCCCGGAAAGGCGTGGCCACATTCATCCACTGCAGCACCTTTACCTGCATGATCTTCTGCACCTGCATGCCCGGCACGTTTTCCAGGGCAGTATCACCAAACAGCTCCAGTATCATGGTCATAGGGATCACCGGCTCCATGTCGTCCGGGCAGTGCCACCCCGGGCGCTGCCGTATCAGCGAGTGATCCAGCAGGTAAGGATGGGTATCCAGTGAAACATACAGCGGCCTGCTGACGGGGGGCGCTTTTACCGGTGCTGCCGGTGCCTGCGCGGGGGAAGCCGAATGCCCGTTGCCGTTCGTACCGTTGTTGTTAGCGCTGTTCCGTTGCTGTAATATTTCCAGTACGGAATGCTGGATGTTCGATATCTCTTCAAAATTGTTCAGCAGGGCCTGTATAACCGGGGAGGCCGCTGTTCCTTGCATACCAGCCGGAGGGGCGGGGGCAGCTACCGGCAGCTGCTTCAGCGTATCCAGCTTCCGCAGTATGGGGGAGCCCAGCTGCAGCTTTACCGGTGCAGCGGCCGGCCTGCTTTTGGTAGCGGCGGTTCTCATAAAGGACATATCCACGGCCTGTCCTTCCACAAAAAGTGCGGCCAGCACCCTTTGCAGCTGGCAAAGCCCTGTTCTGGCGGGTACGCTGGCCGCTATAGCGCTGTAGGTCTTCCCTTTTAACGTATCATCCACAAAGCCTACCAGACCGCCTGCGCCTACCTGTATAAACACCCTTACGCCTTCCTGGTACAGCTTGACGATCAGTTCCCGGAAGCGTACCGGTTGCAGCAGGTGCTCCACGCTTAATTCCCGGATGGCTTCCACCGTGGCGGGGTAGGTGCTTAAGGTGGTGGCGGACCACACCGGCACAGCAGCTTCCCGGAACTCCAGGAGATGCATGCCGGCCAGCAGCAGGTCCAGCTTTTGCCGCACAAAAGGGGAGTGGAAGCCGGAGCGGAAAGGCATTACCTGGTAAAATATCTGCGCTTCCCGCAGGGTGGCGCTAAATTTTTCCACGGCTTCCCTGGTGCCGCAGAGGATCACCTGCTGCGGGCAGTTGTCTATGGAAAGGTAAATGTCCCTGGTGTTTTCCAGCAAGGGCTGCAGCCTGTCATAACCGCAGCCGGCCACCAGGAAGGTGGCATCCTGCTGTTCAAACAAAGCAGGGTCCAGCTGTTCCTGCAGTCGCAGCAGGGATGTTTCTTCCACCATGCCTGCGGCGCGTCCGGCCAGCCACTCGCCCAGGCTGTGCCCGGCATTCAGGTCCGGCTGTACGCCCAGCCGTTTCAGGGCGGCATCCAGTATGCCGCTGCTTTCCAGCTGCTGCTGCGCTGCGCCCAGCACGCCTTCGGTAGCGGTGATGCGGGGCAGGCCGGGCAGGTGGAAGTAAGCGGCCACGCTGTCGGTTTCGCCGCTGGCCAGGCCGTCCAGCCCTGGGAACAGGAAGGCTGTTTTGCCGCCTGCTGCCAGCAGCGGATCATTGGAGAACCAGATATCCTGCCGGTTCCGCCAGGGCATGTCCTTGCTCACTATGTTGATGGCCTTGCTGATGCGTTCCGGGGTGGGATCAAATACAGCTATACGATAATTTCCTTCTCCTGTTTCCTGCTCGTTCGTTTCCAGCGCCCGGATCAGTGCGGCTTTATCGCGGCGGGCCAGCAGCAGCACTGCATCCTTTTTTATGCCGGCGGCCAGCCCGTTGAATTGTTTTCTTGCGGGGCCTGTATTTGCTGTAAAGCCTTCCAGCACTACGTGCGCATTGATGCCGCCAAAGCCGAAGGCGTTTACGCCGGCGCGGCGGGGCAGCCCGGTGGCTTCCCACTCCACGGCTTCCTGTACGGGCGAAAAGCGGGTCTGCAGCATGAACGGTAACGGCTCTTCGCAGTGGAGGGTAGGGGGCAGCTTGCCGTGATACAGGGCCAGCGCGGTTTTGATAAGCCCTGCCATACCCGCGGCAGGCATGGCGTGGCCGATCATGGATTTGATGGTGCCAATGCCTGCTTTGGGCAGGGAGGCACCGTTGCCAAACACCTGCAGCAGGGTGTCCAGCTCTGTTTTATCGCCCAGTTGCGTGGCGGTGCCATGCGCTTCTATATACCCTATTTCCCGCGGGTCTGTACCGGCCTGCTGCCAGGCCTGGCGGATGGCCCTGGCCTGGCCTTTTACGGAGGGGCTCATTACGCTTACGCCTGCACCATCGCTGGACACGCCCACGCCTTTGATCACGGCATAGATGCGGTGCCCGTCGCGCAGTGCATCATCCAGCCTTTTCAGCACAACAAAGCCGCAGCCTTCCCCTATCAGCAGGCCGTCGGCCTTTTGGTCAAAGGGTCGTATCTGCTGGTTCCGGGACAGGGCGCCCAGCTGGGTGAAGATGCTCCAGAAAGGCGCGTTCTGGCTGGCGTGCACGCCACCTGCCACCACCATATCGGAGCGCCGGCTGTGCAGCTCCTGCACGGCGTGGTCCACGGCTATGAGGGAGCTGGCGCAGGCCGCGTCTATGGTGTAGGCGGTGCCGCCCAGGTTGAGGCGGTTGGCTGCCAGGGAGGCCACCAGGTTGGGGATGAGTCCCATGGCGGTGTCCGGGCCAAAGCGGCCTTTCTTTACCTGGAATTCTTTCTTTACCCGGTCCAGCGCTGCTGCCGGCAGATCCGGCAGCAGGTGCTGCAATACCCGCACGATCTGCTCGCCGGTGCGGATGATCTCGATGCCCCGTACTGCGCCTGGACCGGGGTAGTTGCCCTTGCCGATGATGATACCGGTATTGTCCAGCGGCAGCGCTTTTTCAAATACGCCCGCATCTGCCAGCGCCTTGTCGGCCAGGCCCAGGGCCAGCAGCTGCTCCGGCTCGGTACTGTCTACCGCCAGCGGAAGTATGCCGTATTGTATGGGATCAAATAATGCAAATTCGTCTATAAACCCGCCCCGCCTGCAATAGAAGCGGTCCACCGCGGGCTCGCCGGAAAAGAACATGCTTTCCAGCCGGTTTTCCGGTACCGTTTGAATGGCATCCACCCGGTTGATGATATTATTCCAGAAAGCCGCCACATCCCCGGCCCCGGGAAAGATGCAGGACATGCCTATGATTGCTACATCAGTGTTACGATACATATATTATGAAGTAAGAAGTAAGAGGAAGGAAGCCTATTTCATGCTTCCCGCCATAATTACCACCTGGCTTTCGTTACCGTATTTCAGCTCGTCAATAAAGGTTTCCATGCCATCCGGCAGTGGTATCAATGCAATACCCCTGCGCTCGTATTCCTTTTCCAGCGAGGGCGACACCATGCCGGTGCCTTTCCAGGGGCCCCAGTTGATGGCCATTACCTTGGCTTTCAGCTGTTGCTGCAGCACACGTGCGTAGCGGTCCATCACACTGTTGGCGGCGGCGTAGTCCGTTTGTCCGCGGTTGCCATATACGGAGGCCACGCTGGAGAACAGGATCACAAACTGGGTGTCTGCCTTCAGCTCCCCGGCCAGCACGCGCAGCGGCGTTACCTTGGTAGAGAATACCCTTTCAAAGGATTCCGGTGTTTTCTGGTGGAACAGCTTGTCTTCCAGCAAGCCGGCTCCATGCACTACGCCATCTATGCGGCCGTACTCCCTGTACACGCCGTGGATAAAGGCGCGCAGGCCTGCTTCATCCCGCAGGTCCAGCGACTGGTAGGCCACGGTGGCGCCGTTCTGTTGCAGTGCGGTAATGGTATGTAGTATCTGGTTGTGCTTGTGTATCTCGGCCGTTTTCCTTTCGATGTCCGCCGGTTTTTTCAACTGCCCCTGCGCTACGAGGTACTGCCTGATCTCGTCCTTGCTTTTCAGGAAGGCGTACTGGTCCTGCATGTGCTTGCGTGGGTCTGCGGAGCGGCCTACCAGTATGTAATGGCAGGGATACTCGCGGGAGAAGCGGATCATCAGTTCCGATGTAATGCCCTGTGCGCCGCCCAGCACCAGTATCACGGATCGCGTGTCCAGGTGGATGTCCGGCGTATCCCCGATGGAGAGGCGGGAGGGCACCGGCTCCAGGGTCTGGCGGGAGTTGTTGTGGTAGATCACTTCCGAAGGGCCTTCAGGGTGCAATATTTCATCCAGTGCAATGGCGGCAATCTTTTCGGGCGACAGCTTGTTGGCCAGGTTGATGGTCCGGCATTTCGTATGCTCAAACTCTTTATCCAGGCTTTTGAAGAAACCGGTATAGCCCTGGAAGCGCTGCAGCAGCTGCAGGTCTGCCGCCTGCCCCAGGTGGCCGTCAAAGTCGGAGATGGCGTATACCCATTTCACCTTGTCAAAGTCCAGCTTCTTTACCAGGGAGAAGGAGCTGATAATATCGGGTCGCTGGGGGGAGGAGAAGATATCGAGGATGAGCAGGCCGTGATAGCCTTCCAGCGAGTCTTCCTCCCGGATAACGGTAACGGATGCACCGCGCTGCTCCAGCCGGTTTTTGATAGCGGCGGCAATAGGGCCGCCATCATCCGTCACTGCAAAGACATACCCTCTGAGGTGGGCCACTGTACTGGTATGCAGCAGGGAGGGCGTTAGCTCAAAGCGCATGCGCGACAGCTTTCCCTGCAACCCGTTGTTCACAAAGCCCTGCTCTATGATCTTTTTGGCTTCCTGCACCGGCTCAAAGCGCCCGGCGCCGGCTTCCGCCAACCACTGGATCAGCCCCTGGAGGGTTTTGATGGCGGCCAGCTGCTCCATCTGCTCTTCTGCCTGCTGCCCGCCCTGCCGGAGGCCGCCCAGCCGTGTTTTCAGCTCACCGACAATTTCCATGCGCTTGATGGAGTCTATGCTGAGGTCTGCTTCCAGGTCCAGCTCCAGGCCGAGCATATCCGGCGGGTAACCGGTCTTCTCGCTTACTACGTTCAGCAGCACCGCCTGTATGTCTGCAGCCGGCAGCTGGATGCCGGATCCTGGAAGCCCGGCCGGTACGGGGGACGTCTCGTTTTGTACGGCAGCTTCCGGCGCATTTTCCGCGATCCAGTCCACCAGTCCTTTCAGTGTTTTAATGGCAGCCAGCTGCTCCACCAGCGTTTCCTCACCTGCGGCGGCATTCCTGAAGCCGCCCAGGCGGGTACGCAGCTCGCCAATGATCTCCATGCGTTTGATGGAGTCTATGCTGAGGTCTGCTTCCAGGTCCATTTCCATGCCCAGCATATCCGGCGGGTAACCGGTCTTGTCACTGATCACGGCCAGCAGTATATCCTTTACGTTCTTGCCGCCTGCGGGGGGAGGCAGCGGTGTGCTGCTGCTGTTCGTATGTGCATAGCCGTTGCCATTCCCGGCACCATTGGTATGCAGGGGCACTGCCGCCGCGGAGGCAAGCGGCATGCGCTGCGCCGGCCCCGGGTCCGGCAGGGAAGTAGTATTAAAATGTTGTGGCGTATGGCCCAGGTAGCCCAATATCACATCCCGCTGGGCCTGCACAATATGTTTTACGCTGTTAAGATAGGCCTCCACCATTTGCTCGGCTCCACCCTGGCTGATCACTACCGTATCGGAATCAGCGCCTTTTAGCTGCAGCGGTGTTACAATAGGCGGCGCGCCATGGGCGGGCAGCTTGCCGGCAGCCGGCACAGCCATCTGCCCGTTCACCAGCCATACGGTGCTGCTCTTTTTGTATTGCTCCGGCGCATCCAGGTCCAGCTGCATAGCATTGCGGCCTTCAAGCAGCTTTTCCACCTGCACGGGCCTGCCGCTGGCCATGTACCGGGCAATGGTATGCAGCAGGTGGGTAATGCCCTGCTGATCCTTGTCTTCCGTATGCAGTACCAGGTCATCATCGCCGATAATGGCTTTGGTCAGGTTGCTCAATACTTTACCGGGGCCGGTCTCAATGAATATACGGGCGCCCTGTGCGTACATCTGTTCTATTTGTTCCGCAAACTTTACCGGCTGCACCAGGTGCTCCGCCAGCCTTTCCCGGATGGCTTCCGGTGTTGTCGGGTATACGGTGGCGGTGGTGTTGGACCATACAGGAATGGATGGCTTGCAGAAAGCGGTATCGTTGATGGCGGCGCGGTACAGCTCTTTTGCCCTGGCCAGCAGGGGGCTGTGGAAGGCGCAGGCTACTTCCAGCTGCTGGAAATGAATATTGGCATTCTGCAGCTTTTCCGCCAGGCCGGCAATGGCTGGCGTAGTGCCGGCCACTACCCATTGCAGGGGGGAGTTATGGTTGGCCAGCCAGATGTTCTCCATGTCCCGGGTAAGGCCGGCCAGCACTTCCTCCCGGCAACTCAGGGCCAGCATGGCGCCTTTGTCTTCACCAATAGCGTCCAGTATAGCGGCGGCCCTTTTTTCGCTGAGGGGCACCAGCCGGTCCTCCTCAAATGCGCCGGCAAAGCAGAGTGCCGGCAACTCGCCGTAGCTGTGCCCGGCCAGCATATCGGGTACTATCCCCAGCGCCTGCAGGAAGGTGGCAATGGCCAGGTCTATCATGCCCAGCAGGGGCTGCGCCCGGCGGGTGTCCTTAATGGCGGCTTTCTGTTCTTTCCGGCGTGCATCATCAAAAGCGTCGACCGGGAACAGTACCTGCTCGTAATGCGGTTGGTCCTTTAGCAGCCTGCGCATGACAGGGAAAGCCACAAACAGGTCCCTGGCCATGTTGATGCGCTGGCTGCCCTGCCCGGGAAAGAGGAAGGCCACCTTCCCTGCTATGGGCCGGGCAGGGTAAATGCCGTTAGCCGCTACGCCGGTAAGGGCCAGGTCCAGCTTCAGCAGCAGGTCCTCTGTGCTGTCTGCCACGATGCAGAGCTGTACAGGTAATGTGTTGCGGGTACAGAGGCTGTATGCAATATCCTTCAGTGCGATGTTATCATTATTTTCCAGCAGGGCCTTTACCTTTTGCAGCAGCGGTTGTACCTCCTCGGGGGTGTGGCCCCGGAATACCAGCAGTTCTGCCGGCCAGGCGCTGATCACGGGTGTATCAGGCACGGATGCGCTGTGGTTCTCTATCACTGCATGGAAATTGGTGCCACCAAAACCAAAAGCGCTGATGCCGGCTATCCTTTTGTCCGCATTCCACATTCCGGCGCGGGTGTTGAAGGCAAAGGGGCTGTGCTCGGGGTCATAAAAGCCGTTGGGCGTTTGCAGGTGCAGTGTAGGCGGCTTTACGCCGTGGTAAACAGACAGCGTCGCCTTGATCAGCCCTGCCAGCCCGGCTGCGCACTTGGTATGGCCTATCTGTGTTTTCACAGAGCCTAAATGGGTTTGCGCCGCGGTAGCGCCGGAGCGTACCAGGAGGTCCGATATGGCGCTCAGCTCCGTACGGTCGCCTACCACGGTGCCGGTGCCATGCGCTTCTATCAAGCCGGCAGCAGCAGGGGAGATGCCGGCCTGTTCGTAGGCGCGTTCCAGTGCGCTGGTCTGCCCGGCTTTGCGGGGGGCGGTCAGGCCCAGGCTCCTGCCGTCGCTGGAGCCGCCCACGCCTTTTATAACGGCATAAATGGTATCGCCGTCGCGTTTCGCATCTTCATATCTTTTCAGCACCATCATGGCCACGCCTTCGCCCAGGGCAATACCGTCGGCGTCCGCATCAAAGGTGGCGCACCTGCCCTTGCGGGACAGCGCGTGCGTGCTGGCAAACATGAGGTAGTCGTTAATGCTGTTGTGCAGGTCTGCAGCGCCGGCAATCACCATATCGGATTTTTCCAGGATCAGCTCCTGGCAGGCCAGGTCTATGGCAGCCAGGGAGGATGCGCAGGCCGCATCTACGGTATAATTGCGCCCGCCCAGGTCCAGCCGGTTGGTAATGCGGCCGGCTATTACATTGGCCAGCACACCGGGGAAGGAGTCTTCCGTAAGCCTGGGCAGCGCATCGTGCAGTTCCGGCGGCATTTCCCCGAATATCTGGGTAAAGAGGGCACGGAAACCATAGTTGTTGGCCAGGTCGGTGCCGGCTTCCGCGCCAATGATCACGGATACATTCTCCCGGTTGATGTTGGCGTTGCCGTAACCGGCATTGTCCAGTGCCTGTTTGGCCACCAGCAGGCTTAACAGCTGCGCCGGGTCAATGGCTGCCAGGGACTGGGGTGGGATGCCGAAAGCCACGGGATCGAAATCGATCTTTGGAATGAAGCCGCCCCATTTGGAAGGCGATCTTTCACCACCGGTAGCGGCGGGGTCATAATAGAGCGTTTTGTTCCAGCGTTCGTCCGGCACTTCGGTGATGCAATCTTTCCCGAGTATGATATTGCGCCAGTATTCTTCTATGTTCCTTGCGCCGGGGTAGATGCAGGCCATGCCCACGATCGCTACATCCAGCGCTTTTTCCGGCCTGCGGGGCGCCGGCGGCAGGGCGGCGCGCTGTACCAGTGGGTAATTATCTTCCGCCACTGCCTTATGCAGCCCGGCTATAGAGATAATGCGGTTGTGGAGCGCGGCTACCTGTCCTATCATGTACATGCCGGACTGCAGCTGTTCTTCGGCGTTGATCTTTACCAGTGCGTCGCCCCTGCGCTCCATACCTTTGGCGGCTATACGCAGGCGGCCCACATTCAGCTGTTCGAGCGTGGCCCATATCTCTTTTTTATCTGTGCCGGCCAGCTGCAGGCGCGTTTTCTCGGCGTTGAAGAAATCCGCAAAAGGCGTGTACAGGCAGCGGGTCTCATGCCCGGGGGCGGTTTCCAGCAGCACCGTTTCGCTGTGTTGCATGGCCTGCTCCTGGAACCGGGGCAGGATGGCGCCACTGCTCACGGCCTCCTGTGTATAGATGTAGGCAGTGCCCATCAGCACGCCTATCTTCGTGCCTTTGGCAGCTAACGGCGCCGCCAGTACGGAAATAAAGGCGGCGGAAAAAGCATCATGAATGCCACCGGCAAAGAATATGCTGAACTGGCTGGCCTGCTCCTCCTGCAGCAGGCGTTCTACCTGCCGCTCCCACAATACAAGGCTGGAAAGGGGCCCCACGTGCCCGCCGCATTCCCGGCCTTCAAACACAAAGCGGCGGGCGCCTTCTTTGATGAACATATCCAGCAGCGAAGCAGACGGTACGTGCAGGAAGGTTTTAATGCCTGCCTGTTCCAGGGCTTTGGCCTGGGAGGGCCGTCCGCCGGCAATCAGCACTACAGGCGGTTTTTCTTCTTTTATATAGCCGATCTGTTCTTCCCGCAGCTCGGGCGGGGCAAAGCCCAGTATGCCCACGCCCCAGGGCCTGCTGCCGGCCAGTGATTTTGTATGGAGGATCAGTTGCCTGGCCTGCTCTCCTTTTAACAGGGACAGCGCCACAAAGGGCAGGCCGCCCTCATCTGCCACGGCTGCTGCAAATGCAGGTACATCGCTTACGCGGGTCATGGGTCCCTGCGCAATGGGGTAGGGCATGCCCAGCTCCCTGGAAAGCGGGTTGCCCGGGCGTAGCACATTCAGCGTCCTTGCCTGGTGCAAATGCCCGTGCGCGGCTTCCTGCAGGGCATATACCAGCCTGTCCAGCTTTTTGTACCGCTGCGCCAGGTCAATGCCAATGCCAATGTCCTGGCCCAGGGGCAGGTAGCCCTTGTCCAGGTCGAGTGTGTGCAGGTATTGCTCCAGGTGGGCCTGTGTAGCCTGTTCCGGCAGGGCGGGAGAGTGGGGGCGTACCAGCACCCGGTAGTGGTCTATGACCCGGGTTTCGTTGCCATTGAGCTTTTCGCATACACTTTTAACGGTGGCAGGCGCGCTGCATTCGGGGAACAATGCCAGCTGGCTGTCCAGCACTACGCCGGCAGCGCCGGTAGCGGCCAGCGCAGCGGCAGTATGAATGCCTGCGCCACCCTGCACCCATATCGGCATATCCCTCACTTCTTTGGCTACACGCTGGAACAGGATAAAGGAAGATTCATCGCTTACCTGCCCGGCCCCTTCATTGCCTTTTATAATAATGCCGGCGGCCTTTGCGGCGCAGGCCTTGTGCGCTTCGCCTATGCTATGCACCTGGTAGTATACCTGTACGTCCGGGCGCAATGGCGTTTCCAGGCCATAGGGCAGGATAGCCAGCGTTACCTGTTCCGGTAAGGATATATCCATAGGCGTAGCACCTGTAAAGCAAACGCCAAAGGGCTGATCGCTTTGGGTGGCGAAGTGGGACAGCGCGGCCTCGGCCAGTGCCTTGTCACGCCCGAGGTGAATGACAGGAAATGCCTTTGCTTTCGCGAGGGCCAAAGCAAGCCCTGCGTCGGGTTTTTCAAAAGGAGTAACTCCAATAATATTCATCCGTTAATATTTTTATTTTCTTAATGGACAGATGGAACATTGATGCTCCTGCGCACAGCAGTGTGTATGATGCTCGGTCATTTTTGCATAGTTATATGGTTTGCTCCGGCAACGGGCAACGTTAAAGGCCAGGTATACTCAATATGATCCCCGTTCCTTCCCGGAAGGCTTATGGCTATCTGAAACTAATAAGTGCCTATCATTCCTATATATACGGTCTACTCGGCGGACAGGGTTGTTGTTGCGTGCATTTTTTTGCAGCGCATAGTGATGACCAGATGAATGACGGTTTGAAGAACACCTGGCAACGGGCCGTACGTAAAAGATATAGTCAGCTCAATAAAGATATCCTACCTGTAATACTCACACGTATACATGGTATTCACATGCGCTTAACAGCTCCTGTTCAGCTGTTCCTGATAAAGATTTCCCTTATGCTGTTGATGGAATTTCTTTTACCGGACAGGAAACAAAAGGAGCGGCTAAAACAATCACATTAATAATTGCAGCATTTTTGATGCGACGAAGGTTCAGGTTCATAGGGTGTATGGTTTGTATTAATCTGGCATGAATTTACAAAAAAAACGGTTCGCTGTATCCCGCTGCCACCCAGTACGAGCGCCCTGTTCATTCCAGACAAGAATATATAATTATTTCATATCCGTATAATCCTTACAGGAAAGGAACGATGAATATTTATGAAGTGTATTTTTTTATTATTAAGTCTTTTTTGCAGTATGTAAGCAATACATTATTCCCTGTATTAACGCAGGTATATCCTGCGGGATGACGAATGGCAAATGATGATGATTCGTGTGAAAGGAAATTATGATATACAGAAAATCCGGTTTATGAAACTTGCTGATATCAATAAGTTTTTTTAGCTTCGGGCGTGGCGTATCTCCGGTTTGCCCCGATGATCCCTTTATTGACCAATGAAGCAAATTCTCACTCTCCGCACCTTATTTAGCGGCGGCATATGCGCCGGTCTCGTAAATATATTCCTGCTGATGGCTATGGCCGGCTATGCGCAGTCTGAAGACACTACGCCCACCACGCCTGCTCCACAGGCCAGCGACAATACCAATGATATGGTGCCCGTGGAGTTTGATGTGGGGGCCCGCTCCCTGAAGCACATCCTGCCTTTTGACAAGCAGTTTTCCATCAAGTTCACGAACATACCGGCTGATGTACAAGCCGTCATTGCCCGCATTTATGTGATCAACGATGCATCCTACGAGCGGAAGCATTACCGGAACGCGCCGAAGGAGATCGATTTTGAATACGTGATGTCATTGCCGGATAACCGGGTGCTGAAATCCGATTCCCTGGTTAGGAATGCCGGTTTCTCCGGTACGGAGGCCAGCACCATCTTCCCGTTCAAGCTGAAGCCTAACCATAATTACATACTGGAAGTGGAGGCCAATGAGTCCGCGCCGCTCACGGACAGCCAGCAGCAGGCGCTGGCCGCCAGGCTGAAGGAAGACGCCAGCCTGACCCGCTTTATCGACACCATTGCCTACCAGCGTTTTGTTGACCCTGCTGGCTATAAGATGCTGCCTGCGGTTACGGGGGGATTTTCGTCGGCCGTAGCAGCTGCGGTAAAAAAGGCAGACCCTTCCTATGTAGTCATTAAAAAGGATTATGAAACGGAGCTGAAAAATATCGTGGAGCTGTTCCGGGGTATTGGCAACGCCTCCCGGAACCTGGCAGACCTGGAAAGAAGGCTGCTGGGAGGGAACAATGCCAGCCAGTCTGCCAAACAGCGGCAGCAGCAGGTGAATGTAAATGCCGTACGGCGCCACGTACGCAACATAAAATGGATCACCCTTCAGAAGAACGATGATGTCTATAAGAGCCTGGTGGCGCAGCTGGGCAAGATCGTCCGGGAAAATGACAGCACTGCCCTGAACGAAGCGCTGGCTGATGATACCAGCGAATTTATCCGCGAGCTGGACGGAGTAATAGCCGCCAAAGACCAGGCCATTGATGAGCTGATCAGCCGTTACATTGTGAGCAATGTGCGCAGCAACCGCGTACTGTCTGCCACTTACCCGCAGGATTTTGTAAAGCAGGCGCGGTTGTACATCACCTTTGACCTCGGGCTGGCCTATGTGGGCAGGATGGACCGGGCCAACGTGTACACGGGATTGAACATTTATTTCCGCCCGCTGGATAAAACCATCCCGCTGTCGCACTACCGGGAGCCCTGGGACTTCGTACTGTCCCGCACTTCCCTGTTGCTGGGCTTTTCCATTACTTCCGTGCAACAGGACAGCGTACGGAAAGGACTGCTGGATGATAACAAGGCGCTGGTACTGGGCGTGGGCTTCCGCCTCACTCCCTGGCTGAAGATCAACAGCGGCGGGTATTTCTATTACAAGCTCCCGGCCAATCCCCTGGCCAGCGCCAACAATTACCGCTTTGCCGCGGCGCCTTTCGTTTCACTCTCGATCGATGTAGATGCCAAATCGCTTTTACAGGGAATAGGGGACGCCGTATTTAAACAATAAGCACCATGGCTATAAAAGTAAGAGCGCTCTCATTTGAGCCGGATACTATCCGCAAGGGTACCACGCAGGTTACCGTATCGTTTGAAGCCAAAGCAGGCAGCATGGCCAGCCGCGATGTGGTTTTCCTGCTGACCGTAGAGGAGGAGCAGCCGGTCTTCATCATAACCGAGGAAGGGGAGCAGGTAAAGTCAGACCGGTCGGAGAAAGACATAGAGGCCAGCTGGACGCTTTATGAAATGGAGGTGGGATTTGAGCTAACGGAAGGCCAGTCCAGGCTGCAGCCCTGCCAGGTTGTGCTGGAAGCCACGGACGCCAACGGGGATACTTCTTCCACGGAAGGGGTACTGTATTTCAAATAACGCATTATGCAGCACAAACCATACATATTACTATGCCTGCTCATGAGCGCTGTCATGGCCTGTGAAAAGGAGGTGGACACCTATACCGAGGGCGGGGAAGGCGGCCCTGCCATTAAGGACATTATCCGGTTTACCGGCGTTTCCAGCCTGCAGCCCGATGCGGACAGCAGCAGCACCAGTGTGCTCACCGTGCAGATATACCCCGAAGCAGATGCGGCCAACCGCGACGTATTGTTCAAAACCTCGCTGGGCACTTTTGAGAACGGGGATACATTGCTGGCCGTAAAGGCCAATGCCAGCGGGATAGCTTCTGCCATGCTGCTGAGCGACCGGGCAGGCAGGGCGAAAGTTTCCGCGGAAGTAAAATCCATCCGGATCGATACCACCGTGGTATTCCAGCCGGCAGCACCTGACGATATGCTATTATCTGCAGACGCTTACCGGGTGGATACCAATACATCCGTTAGCGTTACGACGCAATTATTCAGGAACCCGGGCCGGGGCAAGGTGACAGACCCGGTGAAAGTATTCTTTACCGTTACTGCGCCGGATACAGCTGCCTACCAGCTGGTGTACCCTGCCTTTGCCTTCTCCGAGGGGCAGGCAGCCACCATGGCCATCAGCAACCCCTTCAAACAGACTGGCATATTCCGGGTGGCCGCCTATGTGCTTTCTTCGCAAAACGATACGCTCCGCAAGGAGATGGTGATAGAGATACAATAGTGAAAGGTGAAAAGTGAAAGGTGAAGGATCGCGTTATGCATATTTCCCTTCACTCTCCACCCTTCACCTTTCACCTTTCACTACCTCCATCCTCCTCCCAGGGCCTGGTACAGCTGCACGGTGCCGGCCAGCATTTTCTTGCGCGCCTGTATCAGCGACAGTTCTGCTTCCAGCACGCTTTTTTGCGCCGTAATGATCTCCAGGTAAGAGGCATAGCCGCCCAGGAACAGGTCGTTGGCGGTAGATACGGCGCTTTGCAGCACCGCCACTTCCTTGGATTTCAGCTTGTACACTTCCTGCTGGTTGGCAATGTTGCACAGCGCTACAGATACCTCCTGGTAAGCCTGCAGTATTTTCTGCTGGTAGTTGTAAAAAGATATCCGGCTGTTGGATTGCTGTATCTGGTATTGCGCGGTCAGCTGCTTTTGGTTGAACAGGGGAGCGGTAATGCTGCCCAGCACGCCATAGGCCAGTGAGCCGGGGTTCAGCAGCAGCCCTGCCCTGAAGGCATTATAACCCAGATAGGGCGTAATGCTGAGGGAGGGCAGGAAGGCTTTCCGGGCAGCCTTCACATCTGCCCTGGAAGCTGCCAGCTCCAGTTCTGCCTGTTTAATGTCTGGGCGGTTGGTCAGCAGGCTGGTTGGGATGCCGGGCCGCCAGGTAGCGGCCAGGGTATCCACTGCCAGCTGCCTGCCACGCGGTATCGGCTGCGGGAAACGTCCCAGCAGGTAGTTCAGCTGGGCCTCCACTGCCAGCTGCCGTTGCCGGGTAGTGTATTCCCGGCTGCGGGTGTCCAGCAGCTGCGCCTGGAACTGCTGTTCGGCCAGCAGGGTGGCGCGGCCGGCTGCTTTCTGCACCTGCACGGTAGCGAGGGCTGTTTCCTGCAGCGCAATGTTCTTTTGCAGGATGGCCAGCTCGCTGTCCAGCGCTATCAGCTCATAGTAGTGCGCCGCTACTTCAGACACCAGCAGGGTGGTGATGAGCCGCTTGCCTTCTGTGCTGGCCAGGAAGCGCATGAGCGCTGCTTTTTTCCGCTGCTTCATCTTGCCCCACAGGTCCACCTGCCAGCTGCTGCGCAGGCCCAGGAAATAGTCCGGCACAGCAGGATCCGGTATGCGCTGGTCCTTGTCAATATTGGGTGAAAGGTTGGTATCGTAGTTGCCCACGCCGTTCAGGGTATAATCCCCGAACTTGTCTATGCCGGCGGAGGCGGCAAGATCTGCCGTAGGCAGCCAGGCGTGCTTTGCGGCCAGCAGTACGGCCCCTGATATCTTCACCTCCTCTTCTGCTTTCTGCAGACTGTAATTATGCTGCAGCGCCGTATCAATGAGCGCCCGCAGGCGGGGATCTTCAAAGAACTGCTGCCAGGGCATACGGCCAATGCCGGCCGTATCCGTGCTGCCGGTAAAACTATCCGGCATGGGAAGCTGCTCCGGCAGCACCAGCGGCTGCGGCAGGCGGCAGCCCAGCGCCAGCAGCAGGCAGAGCGCCACCAGGTATTTATAATTATATATTGATCTTTTCCAGTTGTTCATTATATACACTTTAAGCATTCACGGCAGCGGCCGTTTCGTTCTCTTTCTCTTTTCTATTGCGTTTAGCTTTACGGGTGGTGCCGGCGGCAAACAGCACATACAATCCCGGTATTACCAGTACGCCGAACAGGGTGCCTATCAGCATGCCCCCGGCAGCCGCGGTTCCTATGGAGCGGTTGCCCATGGCGCCTGCGCCGGTGGCAATACACAGCGGTATCAAACCGGCAATGAAGGCAAAGGAGGTCATGAGGATCGGCCGCAGGCGGGATACCGCGCCTTCCTTGGCGGCTTCCAGCGGGCTGAGGCCCTGCTTGTTGCGCAGGATGGCAAATTCCACGATCAGGATGGCGTTCTTGCCTAGCAAGCCTATCAGCATTACCAGGGCCACCTGCGCGTAAATGTTGTTCTCCAGGCCCAGCAATTTGAGTGAGAGGAAGGCCCCGAAAATACCTGCGGGCAGTGACAATATCACCGGCAGGGGCAGCAGGAAGCTCTCGTATTGCGCTGCCAGCAGCAGGTATACGAACACCAGGCAGATGATGAAAATATAGATGGCCTGGTTGCCGGACAGTATCTGTTCCCGTGTCATGCCGCTCCATTCGTAGGTAAAGCCCCTGGGCAGCTTGGCAGCAGCTGTTTCCTCAATGGCCTGTATGGCATCGCCGCTGCTGTAGCCCGGCGCAGCATCACCATTGATCATGGATGCCGTGTACATGTTGTAGCGGGTGAGCTGCTCCGGCCCATACACTCTTTCCAGGCGGATGAAGTTGGAGAAAGGTACCATCTCTCCCTTGTCATTCTTTACATACAGGTTCAGCACGTCCTCCGGCTGGGCCCTGTACTGTGGCGCAGCCTGCACCATCACCTTGTACATCTGCCCGAAGCGGATGAAGTTGGAGGCATAGTAGCTGCCCAGCAATGTTTGCAGCGTTTCCATGGCATTTTCTATGCTTACACCTTTCTGCGCGGCCTTTTCCTGGTCCACGTGGATCATGTATTGCGGGAAGCTCACGTCAAAGCTGGTAAAGGCAGCCCCTATCTCCGGCCGCTCCTTTAATGCGGCAATGAAATCGTTGGTAACCTTGGCGGTTTGTTCCAGGTTGCCGCTGCGCGTCATGTCCAGCAGGCGCAGCTCAAAGCCGCTGGCATTACCGAAGCCCGGTACCGTAGGCGGCGGAAAGAATTCAATATTGGCGTCTGTAATGCGCTTCACTTTTTTGCTCAGCAGCTCAATGAGCTGTGTCACGGATTCTTTCCGCTGGTCCCAGGGCTTGAGGTTGATCATGCCCATACCATAGGAAGCGCCGGCCACTTCATTCACCAGGCTGTAGCCCGCCAGGGTAGACACGGATTCCACGGCATCCAGGTCGCGGGCAGCAGCATATATTTCCTTCAGCACGTGCTGGGTACGCTCTACCGTAGCGCCGGGAGGGGTGGTCACATTCACATAGATCACGCCCTGGTCTTCAGAGGGGATGAAACCGGAAGGCAGCACACTGCTCACGCCCCAGGTAGCCACAAAGAACAGCAGCAGCAGCCCTACGGTTACCAGCCGCCGGCCGGCTATGCGTCCTATCAGGCCGCGGTAGCCGCTGGCCGTAGCCTCGTACCCGTTGTTGAAGCCGCGGAAGAAACGCGCCAGCAGGCTGTTGGACGGCTTTTTGCCATGCGTGTTGCGCAGCATGAGCGCACAGAGTGCAGGCGTAAGCGTTACGGCATTCACGCCGGATATGACAATGGAAATAGCGAGCGTGAGGGAGAACTGCCTGTAAAACACGCCCACCGGGCCAGACAGGAAGGCCACCGGCACAAATACAGCGGACATTACCAGCGTAATGGCCACAATTGCGCCGCTGATCTCCTTCATGGCAGCCAGCGTGGCTTCCATGGGCGGCAGGTGCTCTTCGCTCATCTTCACGTGCACGGCCTCCACCACTACAATGGCATTATCCACCACGATGCCGATGGCCAGCACCAGGGCAAACAGCGTGAGCAGGTTGATGGAAAAGCCCAGCAACTGCATAAAGCACAAGGTGCCGATCAGAGCCACAGGCACGGCCAGTGCCGGGATCAGCGTGGAGCGGAAGTCCTGCAGGAACAGGAACACCACCAGGAACACCAGCACAAACGCTTCCAGCAGCGTGCGCAGCACTTCATGGATGGAAGCGTCCAGGAAGCTGGACACATCATAGTTGAAGTTGTAGGTCATGCCCGGCGGAAAGGAGGTGGCCTTCAGCTCGGCCATCTTGTCCTTTACGTTCTGTATCACCTCGCGGGCATTGGAGCCCGGGCGCTGTTTCAGCATGATGGAGGCAGAGGGCTTACCGTCTGTTTCCGATACCATGCTGTAGGTGAGGGAGCCGAATTCCAGCTCTGCAATGTCCTTCAGCCGCAGCATGGAGCCGTCTGCTTCCGTACGCAGGATAATGTTGGCGTACTGGGAAGGCTCGAAGAATTTACCGGTATACCGCAGTACGTATTGCAGCATCTGCGGCGCCTTGTCGGAGCTGATGCCGGTCTTTCCCGGCGCAGCTTCTATGTTCTGGCGGCGAATGGCTTCCACCACTTCCCCGGAGGAGATGTTGTAGGCCAGCATGCGGTCGGGCTTTAACCATACGCGCATGGCGTATTCCTTGGCGCCCATGATCTCCGCGCGCCCCACGCCGTCAATCCTTTTCAGCTCCTGCAGCACGTTGATGTCTGCAAAGTTGTAGATGAACTGTTCGTCCAGGCTCGGGTCCTCGCTCATGACATTGAGGTACAGCAGCATACTGTTCACCTCTTTTTCCGTGGTCACACCCGCTTTTATCACCTCTTCGGGCAGCTCGTCAATAATGGTGGCCACCCTGTTCTGCACGTTTACGGCAGCCTGGTCGGGATCTATACCCACGTTAAAGAATACCTGTATCACCGTGATACCATTGTTACTGGTAACGGTAGACATATAGGTCATGCCCGGCACACCGTTGATGGCCCGCTCCAGCGGGGTAGCCACGGCTTTGGCGCACACCTCTGCATTGGCGCCGGTGTACTTGGCCGTAACGGTAACGGATGGGGGCACGATATCCGGGAACTGGGTGACCGGCAGGCTGAAAAGCGCCAGCAGGCCCAGCAGTGTTATGATCAAAGAAATGACCAGCGACAACACCGGCCGCTTTATAAACGTATCAAACATGTATTGCTTATTTTTTCAGGACACTTACATTTTTATCAAACTGTCCGCGGGAACGGGAACAGGGCTGATGTGCATACCGTCGCGGAGATTCTGTGTGCCTTCGCATACGATCCGCTCGCCGGGCTTTATGCCGGCCTTTACGATATAAGAATAGTCTAACCGGGTGCCGGGCGTAAAACTGCGCATGGCAATACGGTTACTGCTGTCCACTACGAACACGTAGTTCTTGTCCTGCATTTCAAATACGGCCTTCTGAGGAATGAGTACGGCCTTTTCAATGGTGTTGGTCAGTTGTATGCTGCCGCTGGCGCCATGCTTCAGCAGCTTGTGCGGGTTGGGGAAGCGGGCGCGGAAAGCAATGGCGCCGGTAGATGCCTGGAATTCCCCTTCCACGGTCTCCACCTTGCCGGGGTAGCTGTACTCCGACCCGTCTGCCAGGGTTAGCCCCACGGTTTTATTGTCCGGTCCTTTTTTGGATTTTTTATACTCGAGGTATTCTGTTTCGGATACGTTGAAATAAGCGTACATCTCGTGCGTATCGGACACGGTGGTGAGCAGGGTGCCGTCTGTCACCAGGCTGCCGGTCTTCAAGGGAATACGGTCTATGATGCCGTCAAACGGCGCCCGGATGTTGGTATAGCTCAGGCGCATGGAAGCTTTGGCAACAGCTGACCTGGCTTCGTCCACCCGTGCTTTCAGGGCAGCCAGCTTGGCTTCCGCTACCTCCAGCTCTGTTTCGGAGATCACTTTTTTATCTACCAGCAGCTTTACCCGCCGGGTATTTACCTCGGCGGCTTTGGCCTCTGCCGTGGCGCTGCTCAGGTTGGCATTGGCTTCGGCCAGCTGGTTCTTATATTCTTCATCGTTTATGGTAAAGAGCAGCTGTCCCTTCTTTACCTCCTGTCCTTCGTCCACATATATTTTATCCAGGAACCCGTCTACCCGCGCCCTGATCTCTACATTCCGCACTGCCTGCAAACTGGCTACATAACTATGCTGTATTACGGTGTCCTTTTCTACCAGCTGTGTAACGGGAAACGGCCTTGCATTTTCATGCTGCTTCCTGGTGTTGCCATTAGTGGTGCATCCGTACATGAAAATAGCCGCCCATCCTGTAATGGTCCAAATATATCGTTTCATTATTGACAATCCTGTTTTGCTGCGCTGTTCACAAGCGCCCCGGTTAAGAATACAAATAGAAAACAAGTAATCAGATCTTCCCTTTCGTCATCAAGCATGAAAAATGCGCAATTAATAATAAGCAGGTGGGAATGTGGCCCTAACACAATCCCACAGTTATTAACTGTGAATGCCTGATGTATAAAGGAATCGTGTGCCCGACATGCAGTAACGGGTCTCTCTGTTTTTACCTGGAAAGCGTCAGAGAAGGGGAGGGATCAGAACAGGGTAAACCGGAACAGGAAGTTATAGTATGCCGGTAAAAAGGCGTCCTGCCATTGGTATTCACCGGCTTTATTCTCTTTGATCTGGATGCTGTAGTCCGGTTTTTCATACTGGTATGATATACGCGGACTGCAATTAAACTGCTGTATGGCAGCGCTGATGTATAAACGCTGCCGTCGCTTTTTAGGGGTGTTGCGGAATATCTTTTTGCCATTAATGCCGGCCTCATCAGACTGCAGCTTCACGAGCAGCTTGTTAAACGCGCCGGCGTCAAATACGCCGGCAGCAATGTATGCATGCTTGTCTGCCGCTGCAGCCGGCGTCTGCAGATGGCTGATCTCGGGAAAAATACCAGCAGCCTGCCACAAGCTGAAGATCAGCCAGCAGTAAAACCACTTCATCGGTATGTGTATTTTCTTCAACATGCCTTGTCCCGCAACAATAGCTGTAAAATTAAAATTTATGTCACAACGGTCAAAGTGAAACTGTATGAATGGTGCGCAAATGACGTGCTAAAAGAAAGATTTTAAGATTTTTATAACAAAATCCGTGCTAGCATGCAAGTATTTCTGCAAGTGTTGCCGCTGCCCGGCAAATGCGCCCCCGGCAATTCCGCCGGCAACCGGCGGCGGGTAACATTCTTAATCCTGAATTAACGTTGGTTTGATATTTTTACGCCAAGTTTAATTGCCAATGATCATCACGGAGGAGACAATAGCCAGGTTCAGGAAAGGGGATATCGCGGTTTTTGACCATCTTTTCAATACTTACTGGAAGCGGATGTATGCGGCAGCCTGGCACCGGCTGCAGGACGAGAAGCAGGCGCAGGATATTGTACAGGATGTGTTCACCCGGCTGTGGGACAGGCGGGAGCGGCTGATGATCCACCCGGAGAACATGGAGTTTTACCTGCTGAAAGCCGTGAAGCATGAAGTGATCAATTTCTACCATGCGGAAAAAGTAAAGACCGGGATGATGGCTGAAGCGCTCCGCCGCATGGAACAGCTTACCGGGGAAAATATAGATACCGGCACCTACCTGGCGCTGGAAAATTTTCTCGACAACCAGGTAAAGCAGTTCCCCGCCACCATGCGCAATGTTTTCCTCCTGCGCAACGATCACCAGAGCATCCGCCAGATCGCAGAACGCCTTAACCTGGCCGAACAAACGGTCAAGAACAACCTCACCGAAGCCTCCCGCCGTTTAAGAAAAGCCATCCGCGAAGAATTCAGCGACGAGCGCATTATATGGATCGTTACCGTTGCGGTATCGGTAACATTCAGTTAACCTTTCCTTAATATTCCCTTAAAGTACTTCGGGCCCTTCCACTTGTATAGAGGGCAGAACAATATACAAAGTGGACAAAGCATCATTCAGGGAACTACTTGCAAAATACCGGGACCATACACTGACAGCTGAAGAAGCCAGGCTGCTGGATGACTGGTACGATTCATTTGGAGGCGACGAGAACATTACCCCGCTCCGGGAGCGGGAAGCGGGCATTGCCCAGGCTATCCGTACCGCATTGATGGCTCATGCCGGTGGCCGCCGCCGGAAAACGGCATGGCTGCGGATAGCTGCTGCCGCCTGCATGACCGGGCTGCTCGCAGCCGGCGCCCTTTTCCTGCTGCGCGATAATATGAATATGACTTCAAAGGCGCCGGTATTGGCGCAATATGACACTGTGCGCACCGGCACCGGGGAGATCAAGAAGATACGGTTGCCGGACAGCTCCGCCATCTGGCTGAATGCAGGCAGCATGGTCCGTTTCCGTACAGGTCATTTCACGGACCAGCGGGTGGTGTTTCTGGATGAAGGAGAAGCCTTCTTCGAGGTGGCGCATGCACCGGCGCATCCATTTGAGGTGCGCACGCCGGCCCTGGTTACACAGGTGCTCGGCACATCCTTTAATATAAGGTCCTACCGGCAGCTGGGCTATACAGCGGTACAGGTAAAGACCGGGAAAGTAAAGGTAAGGGGAGTGGCGGCAGGTGACAGCCTTTTCCTGAAAGCCCGTGAATCCACGATATTGGAGAACGGCCGGCTGCGCAGCAATACCGCTGCCCGTTTCGACGCATCGCTTTGGCGTAAAGGCATCATCCGCCTGCAGGAAGCCTCCTTTGCGGAAGTAGCGCTGGTGCTGCAGCACCGCTACGGCATTACATTACGCGCCGAAGTGCCGGAAGCCGCGGAGTACCGCTACACGGTAAGCGTGTATGAGAACAGTTCCCTGGAGGATATACTGGCGCTGATCTGCGCTGTTCACAATAATCAATTCAGGAGGTATAAAAATGAAGTAACGATCTACTAAAAAGAAAAAACCGGCTGTATGCGGTAACATACTGCCGGTTGATGAACAATCGCGCCGGACGGTAATCCTGCGGTTGTACCCGGTAATTTATTCTGATAATTAAACAGGTTAACAAATTTATGAAAAAAAGCCAACAGCTTGTAAGAAAACTTATGCGCCTTACATTCCTAAGCACACTTGCGGTAATAGCGCTGAGCAACTCGCTCTTTGCCGCCATCACGGATGCACAGGTATTGCAGCAACGCATATCGATCACCTTCGGCAACGATCAACTGGATAATGCATTGCAGCAGCTCAGCCACCAGCTGAAAATGCCGCTGGCTTATGACGGTGCTGCCCTCGGCATACACCGGCATACGGTAAAGGCACGCTCCTTTACCAACCGGGAAGCGCGGGAAGTGCTGCGCTTCCTGCTGAACGGCACCGGCATTACCTACCTGGTAAAAGACGATAACGTAGTGCTGGTAAAGCAGCAGGCGCCCGTAAAGGTGACCGGCCATGTAACGGATGAAAAGGGTAACGCCATTCCCGGCGTTTCCGTACGGGTGCGCGGCACCACCACCGGTACGGTTACAGATGAAGCAGGCGATTTTACCCTGACTGTGCCGGGAGAAGACGCCGTGCTGGCGTTCTCCTTTCTGGGCTACCAGACCAAAGAGACCACTGTAGGCAAGCAACGCGCGCTCACCATATTCCTGACGGCTTCCAGCTCCTCCCTGAATGATGTGGTGGTAGTAGGTTACGGCACGCAAAAACGTGCAGACCTTACCGGTTCTGTAGGCAGCGTAAAAGGCAGCCAGCTGTCCGACCGGCCGGCCATCAACCTGGAACAGGGGCTGGCAGGGCGTATTGCCGGGGTGAACGTGTCCACCAACTCCGGCCGCCCCGGGGGCCGTACACGTATCCGTATCCGGGGCTTCAGCTCTATCAATGCGGCCAGCGATCCCCTGTACATAGTGGACGGAATCATTTTTACCTCAGACATTACTTCCATCAATCCCGGCGATATTGCATCCATAGATGTGCTCAAGGATGCTTCCGCTACCGCTATCTACGGTACCCGGGGCACCAACGGCGTGATCATTATCACCACCAAGCGGGGCAACAAGGGCGGCCGTCTTAACTATGACAGCTACATCAGCGTGAGCAGCATGGCCCGCAAGCAGGATGTATTGAATGCCGCAGAGTGGCTGTACATCGAGGAAGAATCCTATAAGAACGCCGCCAAGTTTGACCCTGCAGGCTTTGCCGCCGGCAAGTACCGCGATCCTGTTGAAAAAAGGATGCAGTACCTGGTAGGCAACACGGCGGGCAGGGCCGAATTGTTTGCCCTGGATGAGCAGGGCATTCCGCAGCCGTTGTATGATGTGGACTGGCAGGATGCAGTAACGCGCAAAGCCATCAGCCAGGGACACAATCTGTCCTGGTCCGGCGGGGACGACAAGTCAAACTATGGCCTGTTCCTCGGCTATGCCAGGGACAACGGGATCATCAGGAACACCTACATGCAGCGTTACAGTGTGCGCGGCGTGGTAGATCGCCAGGTAAAGGACTGGCTGAAAGTAGGAGGCACTGTCAGCTATTCCAGCAACAAGGAGCGAAGGGCCGACGAATCCCAGGGCGCCAATAACGTGACCCGGCAGATGATAGAAATGGTGCCCTTTATTCCTTACCAGTACGCCAATGGGAGGTACGGTTACCGCGGCGATTACGAAGGGCTGGAAAATGGCGATAACCCGCTGGCCCAGCTGAATGAAAGCACCCGGCTCTATAATACCAATACCTTTAGCGGGAACGCCTATGCCAACATCCGCATCCTGGAGGACCTGGAATTTGTAAGCACCATAGGCGCCAACCTGCGCAACCGCTATATTCCCTATTTCAACAGCACGCAATCCGATCTGAACCTGGGCCGCGGCAGGAACTATGCCCAGATCAGCAGCGACGAGGCCAGGTTCTGGCAGTGGACGAACCGCGTTAACTATACGCACACCTTCCGGCAAAAACATCACCTGAACCTGCTGGCCGGCCTGGAATACCAGCAGTACAACTTCCTTTCGTGGTCCGCTACCACCCAGGATATGCCGGATGATTTCTACGAATGGAACAACCTGGGCGCCGGCTCCACGCCGCAATCCCCTTCTTCCTCTGCTACGGCCTGGCAGATGGCTTCGTACTTTGCCCGTGCCAATTATAACTACAATAACAAATACCTGCTGACCCTTACCGGCCGTTTTGACGGTTCCTCCCGCTTTGGCGCAGATAATAAATACGCGTTCTTCCCCTCCGGTGCGCTGGCCTGGAGACTGTCCCAGGAAGATTTCCTGAAAGGGAGCAGCCAGATCAGCAATCTTAAATTGCGGGTGAGCTATGGCCTTACCGGAAACTCTGAAATAGGGGAGTACCGCTCCCTGGCTAACCTGGGCACCAACTCCTACATCTTCGGCGGCTCCCGTGCGGCCGGCACCGTTATCTCCACGCTGGCCAACCCCGCCCTGAAGTGGGAAAAGACCTCCCAGCTGAATTTTGGCGTGGACCTGGGGCTGATGAATGACCGGATCACGCTGGAGGCGGACTATTTCGTGAAGAAAACAAAGGACCTGCTATTGGCGGCCCCGGTGCCGGCCAGCAGCGGCTATACCACCATGACCCGCAACATTGGCAGCCTGCGGAATACCGGCCTGGAGCTGAACATCCAATCAGTGAACATTGACAAGGGCAATTTTTCCTGGCGCACCGGGTTCAATATTTCCTGGTTGAAGAACGAGATCACCGCGCTGGGCGTGAACAACGAGGATATCTACATGACGCCGGATTTCCTGGGCCGTACCAACGTGCTGCGCGTAGGCGAGTCCGTTAGCTCCTTCTTCGGTTATATTACAGATGGCGTGTGGGGCACAGATGAAGCGGAGGAAGCGGCCAGGTTCGGCAAAAAGCCCGGCGATGTCAAGTACAGGGATATCAATCCTGACGGCCAGATCAACAGCGACGACCGCACCATTATCGGGAAAGGGATACCCGATTTCTATGGTACGCTTGCCAATACGCTGCGCTACCGCAACTTTGACCTTACCCTGGAGCTGCAATATTCTTACGGCAACGATGTGTTCAAACTGTCGGAGCACTCTTCGGAAGACCGTGTAGGCCGGGCCAACAGCTTTGCCACTGTGCTGGATGCCTGGACCCCCGGCCACCAGGATACGCATATTGCACAATGGCGCCCCGCTGCCGCCGGCTACGATTCCAGACTGGAGTCCAGGAAAGTGGAGGATGGCTCCTTTATCCGGGGCAAGAACCTGATGCTGGGATATACCCTGCCTGCAAAAGCGCTTTCCAGGATCGGGCTGGGCGGCCTGCGCATGTACTTCTCTGCGCAGAACCTTTTTATCATCACCAGGTACAGTGGCTACGACCCGGAAGTAGTGACCTATGACGACGCTTTTGCGCAGGGCATTCTTTTCCATGATTATCCCAAGGCGCGCACCTTCCTGTTTGGTCTGAATGTTTCATTATAAAAGCACGTACAACATGAAAAAACAATTCATATATACCATTATTACCGCTGCCGTGCTGCTTGGCAGCACCGGCTGCAGTAAGTTTCTGGATGAGGAGAACCTGTCTTCCATTACGCAGGAGAACTATTTTACCTCGGAAGCTCAGGCGCAGTCTGCCGTGGACGGCATCTACAATTACCTGCGCGATGCTTTCCAGAACCGTGACGGTTACGGGGAAGCGCCCTGGGTATCCATGGAGCTGCTGGTGGGCCATGCCACCACGCTGGGGCAAAGCACCTATAACAACAGCATGCTAAGCCATACCGCCAGCTCGCTGGACCCGGTGTTCTATTCCGTATGGCGGAACCTGTACTCCGGCATCTCCAATGCCAACCTCTGCATCAGCAAGATACCGGGGGTGAGCATGGACGAGGCCCGTAAACAGCAGCTGATGGGGCAGGCTTATTTCCTGCGCGCCTTTTACTATTATCACCTGGTACGTTTATACGGCGATGTGCCGCTGATCACGGAACCGGTAAATGCCAGCAGCGCAGACCTGTACCCGGGGCGTGCGCCGGCAGCAGCAGTGTATGACCAGATCGTGAAGGACCTGGAGGCAGCCGAACAGTCCGGGTTGCCGGAAACAGACCGGACAGGCAGGGTATCCCTGGGCGCTGTCAATGCGCTGCAGGCGAGCGTATATCTCACCATGGCCGGGCATCCGTTGAACAAAGGCGCTGCATACTACCAGCTGGCGGCCGACAAGGCGGAAGCATTGATAGACCGTAACAGTTACCCGCTTTTCGATAACTATTATTACCTGCACGACCGGGCGCATAAGAACCAGGGAGAGCTGATCTTCCAGGCACAGTACGAAGGCGCGATCGCCTCCAACCGTATCATTTCGTTGATCACGCCGGAAGCTATCGGGGTATCCAGGGTGAGTGAGGAGCAGGGTGCGCTGATCGCAAGAAAGGAGTTCTATGACTCTTATGAAGCGGGCGACAAGCGGGCGGAGGAGCAGCAGTTCTTCTTTACCCAATACCTTTCCCGCGACGGCTCCACCATCAAGCAGTTCGGCCAGTACGCCCTCTACAAATACTGGATGGAGGAAGCGGCCGGTCCTTCCGGCGATGCCAACTCCGACATTAACTGGACCTTCCTGCGCATGCCCGAAGTGATGCTGATATATGCGGAGGCCACGAACGAATTAAGCGGCCCTACACAGAAGGCGGTGAACCAGCTGAAGGCTATCAGGGACCGGGCTAACCTTACCACCCCCGATGCCGCCGGCTTTACGAAGGCTTCTTTCCGGGAAGCCATCTGGAAGGAGCGTTACCATGAGCTGTGCTACGAGAACAAAGCCTACTTTGACATACAGCGTACCCATATGGTATACGACCTTGAGAACAACCGCTTTGTGGACGCATTCTCTTTCACCAATGAAAGCGGCGTGCAGTTCACAGAGAAATATATGCTGTGGTCCATTCCAAATAATGAAAGGGACACGAACAAGAAGCTTACCCAGAATACGGGCTGGTAAGATTGGTAAAGGTGTGAACCGGTCTGCTGTTGCAGGCCGGTTTTTTTAATTTTACGCTATGATCAAGAATATGAAAAAGGCGCTCACGTTTGCGCTTCTTTGTATGGCCGGCCCTGCGCTGGCGCAGACCGACCCGGTAGACCTGGTGAACCCGTTGGCAGGATCGGATTCGAGGCATGAAATGTCTAACGGCAATACCTACCCGGCCATTGCCATGCCCTGGGGCATGCACTGCTGGACGCCGCAAACCGGCAAGATGGGCGACGGATGGATATACACTTACAATGCCGGCAAGATAAACGGCCTGCGGCAAACCCACCAGCCCAGTCCCTGGATCAATGACTATGGCCAGCTGGCCGTGATGCCGCTAACCGGCAGCCTGCGCTTTGAAACAGCAGCGCGCGCCAGCTGGTTCTCCCATAAAACGGAAACGGTAAAGCCCTACTATTACAGTGTATACCTGGCAGAGCACGACGTGTGGGCAGAGCTTACGCCTACGGAAAGGGCCGCGGCCATGCGCTTCACCTTCCCGGCCACGGACAGCGGTTACCTGGTCATTGATGCCATGGACAACGGTTCCCATATCCAGGTGATTCCTGCGCAGCGAAGGGTGATTGGCTACAGCACCAGGAACAGCGGCGGAGTGCCGGACAATTTCCGCAATTATTTTGTATTGCAGTTTGAAGATGCTTTTGACGGCGCTACTTTATGGCACGATGGCATTACGGCGCCGGATACACTGACATATACCGCCGACCATGTAATGGCGGCTATCCGTTTTAAAACGCGCAAGGGGCAGCAGGTACAGGTACGCGTGGCTTCTTCATTTATCAGCCCCGAACAGGCGCTGCGGAACCTGGAGGAAACCGCCGGCAGCAGCTTTAATGCGCTGAAAGAAAAGGGAAGGAACACGTGGAGCCGGGAGCTGGGGCGGATAGCCGTGGAGGGCGGCACCCTGGACCAGCAGCGCACCTTTTACTCCTGCCTGTACCGCATGCTGCTGTTCCCGCGCCGGTTCTACGAGATCGGCCAAGACGGTGAGCCGGTGCATTACAGCCCGTACAACGGCAAGGTGCTGCCCGGCTATCTTTTTACGGATACCGGCTTCTGGGATACCTTCCGTTCCCTGTTCCCGTTCCTGAACCTGGCCTATCCGTCTTTAAGCGCCCGGATGATGAAGTCCCTGGAAAATACGTACCGCGAAAGCGGCTGGCTGCCGGAATGGGCCAGCCCCGGCCACCGCGAAAGCATGATCGGCTCCAACTCGGCTTCCATTGTTGCGGATGCTTACCTGAAGGGCATTCGTGGATATGATATTGACTTACTGTATGAAGCCTTGCTGAAGAATGCCGCGAACGAGGGGCCTCTCAGCTCTGTAGGCAGGAAAGGCGTAGCCTATTATAACCGGCTGGGATATGTGCCGGATGATGTGCATATCCGCGGGAACGTGGCCCGCACGCTGGAATATGCCTACGATGACTTTGCCATATACCGGCTGGCCCAAGCATTGAAACGCCCGGAAAGCGAGCAGGCACTGTTCAGGAGCCGGGCGCTCAATTACCGGCATGTATTCGATACTTCCCGTTTGCTGGTAAGGGGCAAGGACAGCCTGGGACATTTCCGCTCGCCTTTTGACCCGTTTGACTGGGGGCCTTCTTTTACAGAAGGCAACAGCTGGCACTGGACCTGGAGCGTGTTCCACGATATTGCGGGCCTGCAGCGGCTGATGAAGGGCCGGGAACGCTTTGCGGCCATGCTGGACTCCGTTTTCAGCCTGCCCCCGGTTTTCGGGCTGGGCGGCAGAAAAAGGGCCATCCACGAAATGCTGGAGATGCACGTGGCCGGCATGGGACAGTATGCGCACGGCAACCAGCCTATACAGCACATGATCTACCTGTACAACTATGCCGGGCAGCCCTGGAAGGCGCAATACTGGGTGCGCGAAACCATGGACCGCCTGTACCGGCCTACGCCCGACGGTTACTGCGGTGATGAGGACAACGGGCAAACATCTGCCTGGTACGTGTTCTCCGCCATGGGCTTTTACCCGGTATGCCCGGTTTCCGGCCAGTATGTAATAGGCAGCCCGCTTTTCAATAAAGTGACGCTGACCCTGGAGAACGGGAAGCAGCTTATTATTGTTGCGGATCATAACAGCAGCTCTCACCGCTACATCCGGTCTGCCACACTGAACGGAAAGACGTACACGAAAAACTGGCTGTCGCATGCACAGCTGAGCCAGGGCGCCACCATTGTATTTGACATGGCAGCCCAGCCCGCAAAGCAGCGGGGCACGGAGGTGGCGGATGCCCCCTACTCACTGAGCAGTGAAGATTTTTAATACCATAGTGCTCCATCCACTTCGGATGTGAAGGACCACCAGTAGTTCCTGATCATAAGCTTTCCAGGCTCGCCGCTGCATTGAAAATGGCGGCGAGCCTTTCTGATAGGGCCTTCACAGGTGTGAAAAGATCATGGTCAGTGATGTACACAGGCTTAATAACACATTAATTGTAGCGGGATATAGTTGTTTTTCGGGAAAAGATATTTATGTTTGTACCATCAATTCTTAGGAACTCAATTGGTAGTTTTTTAACCCGGAGATCCCTGAGGACCTATGTAGTATTAACCAGTTTTATATACCGGATGTTTAATCGATGAATGTAGCTGTACCGCCTGTTTGTACCCGTTAAGCACAAGAACGCCATGTACCGCAGATCCATCTATTTTCATCAGGTAATGTGGGGATTGGCACTACTACGCCCGGCAGTTATAAACTGGCGGCAGAAGGCACTATTGGTGCACGCAAGGACTGAAATTGAAATGCTGAAATCCCGTATTCAATAATCAATACGCATGAAATCTCTTTTTTCCTTCTTTTTGTTTACCCTGCTGTTAAGCGCCGGTAGCTTATGGGCGCAAATTACAGACACACTTGATTTAAAGGGCGACCTTGATAAGTTTTATCCTGTGTCTTTTCATGATGGCGGTAATGTTAGTAACGTAGCCACTGTGCTGGAAATAGGACGATCCTCAGTACATCTGGATGGTCAATGGAGCGGTTCCCTCATCGCAAAGTTCAGATTTCATACTTATAACTGGGGGAATGGATCGGATTTTATTGATGCCGACATCCGGCAGGAGTTTGTGAATAATCCTAACAATAACAATTTTATCGCCGGATGGACTGATGCAAGTGGTACCAATTCGGATGGAAGAATTCTTATCTGGCTGCGGGGAAATACTACCTACTATTATAAGGCTAATTATGCAGTATCTCCTGCCATTTATGACGGAGTGCATAACACGCTGCCGTACCAGCAGGCGGGCGGGCCGACTTTTACCTATAAGACTGCTGTAGATGCCTATGTGAACCGGAACGGAATGAGCTATGCACACACGGCTCATTTCAATGGAGCCGGTGCAAATTATTTTTCCGGTAATGTAGGAATAGGAGCTGCGCTGCCTGCAGCTAAGCTGCATGTGGCGGGTACACGGGGAACCGTATTCGCAAAGTTTACGGAGGCCGGTATACCAGCAGCGGATGGCTACCTGAATATTATCAATAATACACAGATCGCAGACTCATATATTCCTACAATTATCGGCAGGAGCAAGACTGCCGGAAGACCTCTGGGGCTGAACCTGATAGGAGAAGCGGATGACCTGGTGCCATCAGGCAATGATGTAAACTATGCGGCAGTGGTACTTGATGGTAGAAGTAAAACCGGTTCAAGACTGTCCCTGAGCAATGTACTGGCGGTATGTAGCTACGGGCAAAACCTGATGGTGGTAAAGGCAGACGGCAGCGTAGGTATAGGCGCTGCAGATACTAGAGGTTATAAACTGGCCGTGGCGGGCAGCATGATTGCGGAGAAGGTGAAGGTTAAACTGCAAAGCGCCTGGCCGGATTATGTGTTTGAAGAGGATTATAAGCTGCCCGACCTGAAGGAGGTGGCGAAGTATATAAAGAAACATCAGCGTTTGCCAGGTATGCCATCCGCAGAGGAGATGGAGAAAGAGGGCGTGGATGTGGGAGAGATGAACGGGCGGTTGCTGAAGCAGGTGGAGGAGATGATGTTGTATATCATACAGCAGCAACAAGTGATCCAGGAGCAGGAGAAGAGGTTGCAACAATTGGAAGCAAAGTATGATCGTAATTAAAAAATGGATACCTGATACAATAAGAATATGCATAGCAGCTACTTTATTTTGAGATGTTCTTTTTTTGTAGCACTTTTTTCCGGGATACAGGCTACAAGTAATGCACAGGAAACATATCAGGCTGCAAAGGTTATCCCGCCTTCACCTACTGCAGCATCGTTAGGTAAATACGGAGAGTTTCCGGTGAGCTATTATTCCGGGACTGCAAATATATCGATCCCGCTATACGAGATAAAGACAAGCAATCACACACTGCCAATAACCCTGCAATACACAAGCACGGGCATTAAAGTAGGAGAGAGCGCAAGCTGGGTGGGATTGGGTTGGTCGCTGGCTGCAGGAGGTGTAATAACCAGGACAACTATAGGATTGGACGATTTTGGCAATAATGGGTATTACAGAGCAGCTGCATTACCTCCCAGCGAAGGAAGCAGCTATTACCCCAACCCGGATTGGGTGAATGATAAGCAGTTCTTTGATAATATGTATAACGGTACAATGGATGGAGAACCGGATCTGTTTCATTACAACTTTGCTGGTTATACCGGAAAATTTGCATTGGGAAAGCTGGCAGATGGTGCGGCTGTGTTCATGGACGAAAGGAATAACATGAAGGTGGAGTATGTACCGGCAACGATCAGCTGGGTAATTACAGACGGAAATGGCTACCGGTATTATTTCAATACCAAGGAACGCGCTACTGACTATGTTTATTCCTCCACTTCCTCCCAGATCAGTAACAACGCCACTTTGGCGGATTTCAGGAGGGTGATACAGGCCGACATTACGACATCCTGGTACCTGGATTCCATTGTGGCGCCCTCATCTGAAGCTATAAAATTCATATATGCATTTAAGAGCAAAAGCATAACTCCCATTAGCAAGTCAGAGAAAGTATTTAACCTGTTGGAACTGCTCGGTTCCTGTGCCAATACACCTAATGGAACTTACAAATACTACAATGCCAGCCGGCAGGTTATCTATGATGTTTACCTGGAACAGATAATTTTCACTAATGGAACCATTGATTTTAATACTGCTGACAGGGATGATGTTGAATACACTGATGTTAATAAGCCTCAGCGACTATCCGAAATTGTTATTAAAGGACGCGGCGGTAACATAGTCAAGAAGTTTTTGTTCGATCATGATTATTTTACACCTTACAAAAGGTTAAAGTTAAATTCAGTGGTTGAGTATGGTAGTGACGGAACAGCGAAGCCACCTTATACCTTCACGTATTTTGAGCCTGATAATATCCCTCCTGTTTACTCAAATTCAATTGATCATTGGGGATATTACAATGGCGGGTTCAATAGTGAATTAGTTCCTGAAGTTACAGTTGCTGAGTATCAAAGGTATTTTGAAGGGGCCGACCGGAGTCCGGATACATCAGTAGCCAACCTGAAAAGAGGGGTCCTGGCTTCTATAACCTATCCTACCGGAGGGACCACCAATTTTGATTATGAGCTGAATGAGTATTCAAATTTGAAAGGCGACGATAAGTATACCACTGCTGGGGATAGCAGGCATACATATGCGTATGATGGAGACTCCTGGACGCATTCAGAAGCAAGTTTTGATATTGTTGCGCCGGATACTCCAAGAGTTACATTCAGATTCAACTATGAGAAAATAGATCCCAATGCCCCTGACCTCATAAACCCGAATCTTGAAGTGATATATGCTTACGTATCTAAGGCCGGCCAGGGAAGGGTATTGTCTTTTACTAACTTCTACAGTCCCAATTCCGACGATCCCTCTGAAGATGTGGCCTATGAGGTATTACAGCCTGGCCACTATACGCTCACTTCAAGATATATACAGGGATATCTTACCACCCTGACAGCTTCATGGGAATATAGAGTGCCCGTAACACAAAAGAAGGGAGGAGGGTTAAGGATTAAGACAATCATCAATTACGAAAATGGCAAGCAGACAAATGTAAGGAAGTTTTTGTATACAGTAGTTGGAGATTCGTCATCCGGCCGTTTAATTACGAAGCCGGTTCACACTTACACATTGGATTATGATGCCCGGACGGACGGATCAGGCGGTACCTCTTACGGATGCCCTTACCACGTTACGTACCTGGGACGCGAGTCGTCCTCTGTTTATCCAATGGGACTGTCATCCAGTGGTCCGGTTGTGGCGTATGATAAAGTAACAGAGCTGTTTGGAGAAAACGGCGAGTTCGGAAGAACAGAGTATTACTACCATAACAGGGAAGATGGAATTCCAACTACTCCATTTATGCCCGTTTACCATGATCCACGTAATGGCAAGTTGGACACAAGCATAGTCTACAATGCGGAGGGTATCCCTTTGAAGAAGACAAAGCAGGTATACCTGGCAAAGGAAGTATATGGCTTAAAAGGAGTAAAGCTTTACCGTATAGACCAGGTAGCTACGCCTAATCCCGTGTCCTCGGTGACAGAGCTGCAGTATAAGATCAAGTATTACGACCTGCCATCCAGGTGGTATCCTTTGCAGTCAGAGACTACTATAGAGTATGGAGGCAGCAATGAGTTGATTACTGCCAAAACATACGATTACCAGAACTTTGACAACAAGGAAGTGACCTTGATGGAGGTAACCCGGAGTAACGGTGAAAAACTGACTACCAAATATAAATATCCTGGAGATTATACTACAGCGGGGGCATCATCTTTTGTGAACCAGATGAAGCAACAGCATATTATATCACCGGTAGTGGAGGAGCTGACATTTATTACGGATGGCGGCGTCAAAAAGCTGCTCACGGGAAGTTTTACGGAGTATAAGCCATATAACAATGGTCTTTACAGGCCTGGTGTTGTCTCTAAGATAAACACTAATGTGCCGCTGTCAGATGTTACTGAATCTACTATCTCTCCGGACAATCAAATACACCTGCATCCTAATTATAAACCGGAAGTGTATTTTGATAAGTATAATGCGCTGGGTAACCTGGAGCAGTATCATAAGTTTGATAATGTACCATACTCTTATATATGGGATTACAAGGGTGACTTGCCAATTGCACAGGTGAGCAATGCAACTGCTGCAGATATCGCATATACTTCTTTTGAGGCAGACGGCACAGGTAGCTGGGTTGTCAACAGCTCCGCCAGGGACGTCGCCACTGCAATTACCGGAAATCAATCTTTCAATTTAAGTAATGCCGGGACAGCGGGGATCACAAAAGCCGGGCTCACCACTTCCAGGGAGTATACGGTGTCCTACTGGACCAGGAATGCTGTTGCATTTACGATCACGGGTACCCAAGGACAACCGGTAAAGGGAAGAACAGTTAACGGCTGGACTTATTATCAACATAAGGTGACGGGACAAAGTACCATTAAACTTTCCGGAAGCGGGTATATAGACGAACTGCGACTATACCCTGCAACTGCGCAAATGGAAACTTACACTTATTCGCCGCTGGTGGGAATAAGTAGTCAATGTGATACGAAAAACCAGATCAGTTATTATGAATATGATGATCTTAACCGCCTCAAGCTCATCAAAGACCAGAACGGCAAGATCCTCAAACAATACGATTACCAGTATCAAAAACCCATTACCCAATAATTCCCGAACCTTTGAAAACAGTAACATGCTTAATATTTTATCCAATATCAAACGCAGCAGTCGGGTTTTGCTATTATTGGGGATGATGAGTAAAGCTGTCGCCCAAACCCCCAATACCAGCGCCCGCCCGGCAGCTACCGCCGTCGCACCTCCGGGCGCCTATACCAATACCGCCATCAACTATATCCGTACCTGGGAGCCCAGCATGCCCACCTCCGATCC
>Ga0164243_10000912_pt1 | contig 51596 bp, 45 predicted proteins | sample OricompcompostOP_FD_108781 | JGI IMG/M metagenome (GOLD analysis project Ga0164243, IMG submission 108781) | Organic Plus compost microbial communities from Emeryville, California, USA - Original compost - Organic plus compost (OP) | ecosystem: Engineered > Solid waste > Mixed feedstock >... | reverse complement strand
TATTCAGGTGCCTATATCGGCGGTGTCCACCTCTTCCCATCCCGAACAGAGAAGTTAAGCCCGCCAGAGCCGATGGTACTGCCGTAACAGGTGGGAGAGTAGGTCGGTGCCGATTTTCATAGGCCGCCGTGCACACCGCACGGCGGCCTTTTTTATTGGGCCCCGCATTACTGCCCATTACCCATGGTGCAATACTCCATACGCACTACTCAATTATAGAAGTCAATAAGCGAAGCTATATATTCATTATCCCAACCCCAAGTGATATCTTCAAAGGCCTCATCAGGAATATTTGTATGGTGAAGCTCTAATGATGTTCCATGTTTATGGGGGTGTAGTTTAATGCTAACTATAGAAGCATTTTCCTGATCTCCGAAATACCATTGTTGAACCATTTTTTTTCCTGGTTCGAAAGTTAAATTTTTCCCAACAATGCTCCCTCCCCACAACGAAAACTCGCTTCCTTCCTCTGTTTTCATTTCCACCTCATCACCTGTCCATAACCGAATGGTTTGCTCTACAGTTAGGGCTAAATAAACTTCTTCGGGACTAGCCGGAATGATATAATATTTTTTGTATGTTTTCATTGACGTATTTTATTGGACCTCGATCTATGATCAAACTTAAATAAACTGACCTTGATATGCAACTATATAGGGGTGCAGTGGGTTGCCGATGTTTGACCTTTTAGCGATTTCCTTTTAATGAGGGGAAGAGCATAGAGAAGAAAAGCTGTTTATATAGAAATGATATTGTTTTTATGGTTTCGTATTTCCAGAAAGTGTGCTTTCAATAAAATAAAGAAGCTCTCTACTAGCTTCTCTAAAAGCTTCTATGAGTGCTTTCTTAGCGGTAAGTGAACCTCCGATATTTGGGCGAGAAACGATGTTAGCAATATCGCGTGTCAATGTCCTCATTTCATCTTTTCTGAAATCTTCAATTACAACATGGAAGCCAGCTACTGAATTCCATTTATTCTTAGGAAGAACGCCCCAGTTAAAATCACCACCAGCATTACCTATTGCAGCGGAGACATCCGTTCCTGAGGCAGAATGATAGGCCGATATGCCGATTTTAATCGTTATCTTACCTTTTTCCGTTGCTTTATGATAAGCTGTGGAATCTAATAGATTAATAATGGCCGAAGGAAAACTCACGGTAACGGTACGTGCAATGGTCTGGATTAAATCGGCAGAACTACATTCCACTTTTGATGTATCAGTTATATGCCGAGCATCCGAGATGACCATGTTCATCTTTATACCTTGGAGCTTTTGTGTGTTTTGACTGATTTCTGCTTCAGGTGGACACCAAACATAAATTTTTTGAGCATATCCATAGGCTGAAAAAATCAGGAAAATGAAAAGTATTAAGCTTTTTTTTTTCATTACTGGGTTGATTAAATCTTTTGTTATTTGCAAAAATAGCGTTTTAAAATGGCTATATTCTTTTGTATTATATTGTTTTTTTCATTCTCACATAAAATATGCCATTTTTGTTAAAAATAGCTCCGCTTTGTTTAAAACGATTTCGAATATAGAATGTTTTTGCTTCCACCCGGGCATTACACCAAACGGTTTGTATTTGCTCCTGTCTTGCAAAATTAGAAACGTATTGTAAAAGAGATGAGCCATAACCTTTGCATTGATAGGTTTTTTCTATGGCAAATTTTCGTAATTGTGCGGAATGGTTCAACCTGTCCATAAAGAGAGAAAGAACACCAATTAACCTATTTTCCAAATACAAGCCAAAGTGGTAGCCTTGCTCATCTTCCGGTAATAGCATTTGTTCAATAGGTAAATGTGGGTATAAGACTTGTTGACGAAGCCTCCTGGTTACGATAGGGGCAATTTGTTCAATCTGAACCATGTTACTTTTTTCAAAAGTATGGTTTTTAGTAATAACGTATTTTAGGAAAATGAAGTATGATCTAAATGTGTTTAATGTAAACAAAAAACAGGTTTGATGTCTTGTTATTTGTTGAACAATATAAATTTAATGTTATAGCTGTATTTTCGTAATCCAAAGAAATAGAGAATGAATGCCAGACAATTACTACCGCTCATTTGTTTTTTTCTGTTCGCTAGTTTTGTGAATGAAGCCTTCGCACAGCGCGAAAGTGATGAATATCCAACATTAAAAGATTTCAGGGGATTACAGGTTAAATCAAAAGATTCGACGATTTATATGAATTTTCGTTTCCGAATGCAAAATCGTTTGGGTTTTTATACAGTTGACGGGAATGACTTAGAGGTTAAAGAGTTCGACGCGCGGGTAAGGCGTTTGCGTATGCGTGTGGATGGTTATCTTTATTCCCCTAAATTTTCTTATACCATTCAATTGGCTTTTACTCGTGGAGACCAGGATTTTGATGATACCGGTGTACCCAATATCGTACGGGATGCCGTCGTTTTTTATCGGTTTTCTTCCAAATTTTATATGGCCTTTGGATTGAACAAGCTGCCGGGAAATCGACAGCGGGTAAATTCTTCGGGGCAATTGCAATTCGCCGATCGCTCTATTGTAAATGCAGCCATGAATATCGATCGTGATTTTGGAATAAAGGCTTATTATGTGGATAAGGTAGGGACTGCTGTTTATCATTTAAAAGGTGCAGTTACCACTGGAGAGGGACGGGTAGCTAATACTACCGATAATGGTTTAGCTTATACAGGAAGGGTAGAGTTTTTGCCTTTTGGTGATTTTAAAGATGAGGGCGATTATTCGGAAGGAGATCTAGCGCGCGAAGACCGTCCAAAACTATCTGTTGGGACAGGTTATAGTAAAAACGTGCGGACGAACAGAAGTGGGGGGCAAATTGGTTACTATTTATATGCTCCGGTAACACTTTCTACTTATTTTGCCGACGCTATTGTAAAATATAATGGATGGGCATATGAGGTGGAGTACCTAAAGCGAACAGTAGATAATCCTTTTACTTATTCGGACGACGGGGACATGTTGTATGCTTTTAGCGGGCAAGGTATTAATCAGCAACTTTCTTATTTATTTAAGAACAATTATGAAATCGTCGGTCGCTATTCTTGGCTGGAACCGGGTCAGCGTATAGAGGCTTATCAACAAGAAACGGAAATTATTGAGCTTGGTGTTACCAAATACCTCCATGAACATCGCATTAAGCTTCAGGTGAATGCCAATTATCAAACGAAATTGGGGGTGTTGTCTCCAAATCACCCGGGCAACCGATGGGGTGGAGTGTTTCAGGTAGAATTGGGAATTTAAAAAATGAGGTTGTATCAAAAGTAGCACTTATTTGCTTTTTGTCATTCCAAGGGATCTATTTTTTTAAGCCATTAAAGGCTTTTATATTCTTTATCCGCTAACTGGCAGATCAGGAATGACATCTTTTGATACAACCTCCATTATCCTTTCTTTAACCTTATTCTTCTCCTAAAAAAGGATACCGATAGTCTATCGGTGGATGAAAGGTCTCCTTGATCGTACGTGGAGAAACCCAACGCAATAAGTTGATCATCGAACCGGCCTTATCATTGGTTCCCGACCCTCTAGCACCTCCAAAAGGTTGCTGACCTACTACTGCGCCAGTGCATTTGTCGTTCACATAAAAATTACCGGCCGCGTTTTTTAGCACTGAAGTAGCGTGGCTAATAGCATAGCGGTCTTGAGCAATGATAGCGCCAGTTAACGCATATATTGAAGTTTGATCGATAAGCGTTAACGTTTCTTCCCATTTTTCATCTTCATACACATAAACCGTTAGGACAGGACCGAAAAGTTCTTCCTGCATGGTTACATAATCTGGCTTTTTGGCAACAATAACAGTAGGCTGAATAAAGTAACCTTCACTTTTATCATAAGTTCCGCCAATAATCACCTCGGCGTCTTCGTCTGCCTTTGCTTGATCAATATATTTTGCCAGTTTATCAAATGACTTTTCATCGATTACAGCATTGATAAAATTGCTAAAATCTTCTACAGGCCCTACCTTGAAAGATTGAATATCTTCGGTCATCAAAGCTTTAAGTTGTGGCCATAAGGACTTAGGAATATAAACACGCGATGCTGCTGAACATTTTTGGCCTTGGTATTCGAAGGCTCCCCTAACGATAGCTGTGTTTGCTACCTTAACATCAGCTGAAGGGTGTACTAAAATAAAATCCTTTCCGCCTGTTTCACCTACGATGCGTGGATAGCTTCTGTATTTATGGATATTCGTGCCAATTGTTTTCCATATTTCCTGAAATACGCCAGTAGAACCGGTAAAGTGAATACCGGCAAAATCAGGATGATTAAAAATCACTTCACCAGCATCAGGGCCGTGAGCAAATATCAGGTTAATTACTCCATCAGGAACGCCAGCTTCGTGGAATACTTCCATTAGCACATGTGCTGCATAAATCTGAGTGTCGGCAGGTTTCCATACTACGACATTACCCATCATGGCTACGCAGCTCGGTAAATTTCCCGCAATTGCCGTGAAGTTAAAGGGAGTTATCGCAAAGACAAAACCTTCTAATGGGCGCTGTTCTACGCGGTTCCAGCTTCCACTAGGGGAAATAGGCGGTTGCTGGGCATAGATTTCTGCCATATATTTCACATTGAAACGAAGAAAATCGACAATTTCGCAGGCGGAATCAATTTCCGCTTGATAGGCGTTTTTGGATTGACCTAACATGGTAGCTGCATTTAATTTATAGCGGTATTTGCCGGCAATTAAATCGGCAGCTTTTAAGAAAATAGCGGCACGTTCTTCCCAAGGAAGGTTTTCCCAGTTTGCTTTAGCGGCAAGCGCTGCATTTATAGCGTCTTCGATATGCTGCTTATTACCTTTATGATAATAACCGAGCAAGTGTTTATGGTTGTGGGGCGGTCTTAATTCTCCTTTATTTCCACTACGTATTTCTTTTCCCCCTATAAACATCGGAATATCAACTTCCTGTGTCCGTGCTGTCTGTAAGGCTTCTTTCAGTAACGTTCTTTCTTTACTTCCAGGAGCGTAAGCATATACCGGTTCGTTTATTGGGGTTGGGACATTAAAAAATCCTTTTAACATAATAATTTAATTTAACTTTGCTATTGCGGCACAAAGTTACCAAAAGCTCTATTGCTGTGCAATGTAAACGAACATTTTAAATGTCGTTTATTACCTTTGTTACGTTGTGTTTATTTGATGAAATTATTGCGTTTACTCCTTTTTCCCTTTTCGTTGTTGTATGGAGCGATTCTGTATATCAGGCATTTTCTTTATGATAACGGCCAATTAAGAAGCACTTATTTCGGAAAGAAAGTGCTGGTGATAGGAAATTTGATAGTAGGAGGTGCCGGAAAAAGTCCGATGACCGAATATTTAATAGAACTGTTGGCTGAAAATAAGCGGCTTGCGGTGTTAAGTAGGGGGTACGGACGCATCACTAAGGGCTATGTACATGTCGAAATGGATAGCGATAGCAAACGCGTTGGTGATGAACCGCTACAAATAAAACGGAAATTTCCGCATATTACCGTCGCCGATTGCGAAGATCGGGTTAAGGGTGTTCAGCATTTAATCGAAAATCATGATCTGATTATCTTAGATGATGCCTTTCAGCACCGCGCTTTAAAACCTGGTGTGAGTATATTGCTTTTTGACTATCCACGATTATTTGATAGGAAATGGCTCTTGCCTGCCGGCGATTATCGCGATCTTTTTTCGCGTAGGCATGCTGCTCATGTTATCGTAGTTACGAAATGCCCTCCCGCTTTGTCAGACCAAGAAAAACAACGGTGTATGGAATTGCTTCATTTAAAGAAACCCATACCTGTTTTTTTTTCCGATATTCGGTATCAAAGTTTAGTTCATTTCAAAAAGGAATCGGTACATAAGCCGATATTACCTAGTCGGATTTTAACGTTGTCGGGTGTTGCTTATCCGGCACCTTTTATTGCCTATTTAAGGCAACGAAATGAGGTGGTGGATTCGATTATTTTCCCTGATCACCATATCTATAATTTGAGGGATATCGATCGTATAGTGGCGAGGTGGAAAGCTTGTGGCGAAAACACCATCATAGTGACCACTGAAAAAGATGCGATGCGCCTAAGAGATCCTGCTTTAGCGCATTACTTAGAGCGACTGCCATTGTTTTATTTGCCGATAAAGCACGGTTTTTTTGAAGAGGATCGCTATCGCTTTAATCAGACGATCGGGAAGATACTGGACAGCTGATTTTTGGGTGGAGATGCGCTTAAACAAATATTGGAAAGAAACCAAAACGAAATTAATTCATATTTAACGAAATAATCATGTATAGATCAGTAGGGGAAACAATCAGTTTCATTCAACAGCGTATAGGAGATTTTGTCCCTGAGATAGGTATTATTTTGGGTACTGGTTTGGGTGGATTGGTAAAAGAAATGGATATCCAATATCAATTGATGTATGCGCATATTCCTAATTTTCCAGTTTCTACGCTCGAGTTCCATTCAGGCAAATTAATTTTTGGCTTCTTGAATGGCAAAAGGACGGTAGCGATGCAAGGGCGGCTTCATTATTATGAGGGATATTCCATGCAGGAAATTACTTTTCCTGTTCGCATCCTGAAGTTACTGGGTATAAAGAAACTATATGTTTCCAACGCGGCGGGATCTTTAAATCCGGCAATCCACAAAGGTGATCTGCTTTTTATTGACGATCATATCAATCTTTTACCAGACAGTCCGCTAAGAGGAACAAATAACGAAGAGTGGGGGCCGCGTTTTCCAGATATGAGCAGGCCATACGACAGGGATATGATTGAAGCGGCATTAAAAATAGCCACCCACCACAACATTACTGCTCATAAAGGCGTTTATGTTTCTACCCCTGGACCTAATTTAGAGACCAGAGCGGAATACCGTTATATGCGGTTGATTGGTGGAGATGTGGTTGGGATGAGTACGGTTCCGGAAGTTATCGTTGCCAATCATATGGGTTTGCCTGTATTTGCTGTTTCCGTTGTAACAGATGAAGGTTTTCATGAGGATTTAGCACCAGTTGCTCTTGAAGACATTATAGCGGTGGCTTCGGAGGCCGAACCGAAGATGACTTTAATATTAAAAGAATTAGTAGCTTTGCCCTAATGATCAAGCGTTGGCGTAACCTCTTTGTTGTTGTTTTCTTGTTGGTATTGGCTATTCCCGCATTCGGACAGGAAGAGCAGGAGGAATGGGGATCTGATCTTGATTCTTTGCGGGAAGCTCAAGATGCACAGGAAGATTCCATCATTTATAATGCCTCTTATATACGCTATACTACGCTAGAAAATCTCAAGCAAGGTACTTTTACTCTCCCTTTGGATACAACACTTCGCAATTTTCAATATTACAATCCACAGATTCAACCACGCGATCCGAGCATAAATAACGGAAGTTACGGTTTGGCAACCCGTGACCTTTTGTTTAGCCCTTCTACAGAGATTGGTTTTAGAACCGGATTTAATACCATGAACCGCTATCTTTTGAATCCGGATTCCTTGCATTATTATCGTGCCAGAGCTCCTTATTCTGAACTGTATTTTGTCGGCGGTGATCAGGTTTTTAGGGCTGAGATTGGGCAAAACATCAAACCCAATTGGAGTTACGGTGCACGTTTGGATGCCGCATTGTCTAATGGATTTTATCAGAATCAACGTTTCAATGCCATGAAACCGGCTATTTATACTTGGTATGAATCGCCAAACAACCGGTATAATTTGATTGGAGCCTTAGTTTTTAATACTTTAACGGGCACAGAAAATGGATCGGTAGTGAACGACACCTTGTTTTCGGGTCCAAATGAAGGGGAGGCTGAACAGGTTCGTTTGGACCAGCAACGCGAGCAGCGGACACAGCAGATTTGGAAAGATCATACGCTTTTCCTAAGGCAAAGTATGTTTATTGGCAGAATAGATACCTTAAATCGGGGAACCCAGCAGCAGCAAATTTTGCCAACCATAGCCATGACGCATAGCTTGCGTGTGAACCGAAAAAAATTCAAGTTTTATAATAACGATGACGATCAATACGGCGTATTTCCCTATATAGATAATGTCCCGCAGTTAAATCAGGATTCCACGGTGTTAACTAGTATCAGTAATGATTTTGGCTATAGTTTTTCGCTTCGTGGAAAGTCGACCTCTTTTGTGAAGAATGAGGTAAAACTCGATCTCGGTCTACAGCATGATCTCTTATTTTATAAACAAGGTAGGGATTCTATTTCCGATGAAGATATCAATACTTCCAGTAGCGAATCTTTTCAGAATATCACTTTAAAAGCGGGCCTGGGTTACCGCTTTAGCGATCGCGTACAGTTAAAAACAGATTTTAGACAAATCGTTGCTGGCAGGAATTTTGGTGATTATCATTATGGGGCTACGGCAAACTTACTTTACAATAATACTGTTGGCCGTTTGGTACTTGCAGCGTATACCCAAAATCAGTCGCCCGAATACATTTACGAGGCGATAAACTATACCTATCATAAATGGGATAACAACGATCTTAGTAAAATTAAAACCAGCCATTTATCCGCTGCTTATGAAAATCCGAAGTTTCGGTTTTTAGCTAAAGCCGAGTATTATCTGATTAGTAACTATACCTATTTTAAAGAAGTAGATAACCCTGATCACAATGCGCAGTTGTTCAATCAAATCGAAACTGCCCAGGCTGGCGATGCAATCAATCTGCTGAAATTTACACTAGGCAAAGACTTTACTTTTTTCAAACGTTGGCATTTTGACAATTATGTAGTTTATCAACAATCGGATTTTCGGAATATCCTGCAAACGCCAGAACTTTATACCTGGCATAGCATTTATTATGATAACACCTTGGTAAAAGTGATCAATTTTAACGTCGGCTTCGATGTCCGTTTTAATACACCTTATGTTGCACCGGCGTATGCTATTAATGTCGGACAGTACTATCTTCCTTATTATGGAGGGGTAGATCAGGATGGAAATGAAGTCAAGCCGATTGAATTTTCAACCTATCCTATTGTTGATGTTTGGTTAACGGCGACCCTAAAACGAACGAATTTCTTTTTGCGTTATGATTACCTCAATCAGGGACTTTTTTCGCAGGGTTATTATACGGTTAGGCGCTATCCCATGGCGCCTAGATATTTACGCTTTGGCTTAAGCTGGAAATTTTACGATTAGGAACTAGCATTTAGCGCTTAGGTATTAGCTGAAACCAACGCTAATTTTCGGTAGACAAAAAGCTTAAACCTGTGGCCTAATACCTGATAGCTAATCAAACAATTTCCTTACCTTTGCCAATTAATTACAGTGATTATGAGTAAAGCAATTATAAAGACAGAAAAGGGAGACATGACCGTGGAGTTTTATGATCAAGATGCTCCTGGGCATGTGGCAAATTTTATTAAATTAGCGAAATCAGGGTTTTATGATGGAACGACATTCCATCGGGTAATCCCCGATTTTGTTATTCAAGGGGGTGATCCTACCGGAACCGGAGCCGGCGGACCAGGTTATACTATCGATTGTGAATTGGAGGGCGATAATCAGTATCATGATAGAGGGGTATTATCGATGGCCCACCGAGGTAGGAATACCGGAGGCTCGCAATTTTTTATTTGCCATAGCCGCAAGAACACGGCCCATTTGGACCGGCAACATACTTGTTTTGGTAAAGTGACGGAAAATGTGGATGTGATTGATGATATTCGACAAGGAGATAAAATCCTAAGTATAGAAATTGTAGAGGAGCAATAAAGACCTTGTAAAAGGGATATTTTACGTAAGCATTAATAAGGCAAGTTTTAAGTATATCAATTGGGAATGAATTTAAGAGGAATAGTATCAGTTACAGGTAAACCGGGTCTGTTTAAATTAATCGGTCAAAACAAATCGGGATTTATTTTGGAAAGTCTGGATGAAAAACGGGTAAAAACCGTTGTGAATATCTCTACGGCTAAGATGGCTTCTTTGGAAGATATTACCATATTTGGTGAAGATGACGATATTAAATTGATCGATGTGCTGGAGCGGATGAAAGCATCGGGCAAACTTCCAGATCCAAAAAAGAACAGTGGCGATGAGCTCCGAAATTTCTTTCGTGAAGTTGCGCCAACACATGATGAAGAGCGCGTTTACTCTTCGGATATTAAAAAAATCTTGAATTGGTTTGCTATCCTAAAACAGTTTCCGCTTTTTGACGAAGAAGCACCGGAACCTTTAGAACAAGGTAAAACGAAAAAAGAAGAAAGTGTAGCAGGAGATGCCGTAAAAAGCGAATAAATTCTGTTTTTTTTCTAGCATATAGGCATGCCTGTCCTTTTATAGGATAGGCATGTTATTTTTATAGTATAAAAATAACAACCGCGGCTAAAGCTAAACCGATTAAAATCATCAGCCACAAATGTCGATTTTCCTTGCTCTGGTCAATTCCTTTATAATGGTATTTTCTTGTGCTTGGCAACTTCATAATAAACCTCCTCGTTAACGATCACTTAAATAAAAGTAAACTTACTATTAATTGTTTGATGCTGATTTTTCGAATATTCCATAAAAGGTTTATTCGTGATGATAAGGTTCTCCTTTTATGATCGTAAAAGCACGGTAAAGCTGTTCCATAAAAAACAGACGAATCATTTGATGGGAAAAGGTCATGTATGATAAAGATAGTTTGGACGAAGCACGATCGTAGACACTTTGATCAAACCCGTAAGGGCCTCCAATAACAAAAACCAAATTGGGAACGCTGTTCAACATTTTGTGGTTAATGAATTGGGCAAAATCGATAGAACGATACGATTTACCATGTTCATCTAATAGTATAACCTGATCGTTTGTTTGTAGCTGCTTGAGTATGAGTTCGGATTCTTTAATTTTCTGCTGCTCCTGCGTGCGGTTTTTTGTGTTTTTAAGATCGGGAATGATAACCAAATTAAAATTAATATAGTGCTTGACTCTTTTCTGATATTTTTCGATTCCCTCCAACAAATAGGCCTCATCCGTTTTTCCAATACATATTAGCGTAATCTTCATGGTCGAATTTCCTGATTTTTACCGATTCGTTTGAACAAACTTAAACAAATTGCCTGGTTATACAATTACTCTGCCAACATATCTAAGACGTTTATACGTGGTTTTTGCCGGGTTATGGAAAAGCTGTGATACCGATAAATTACGTCGATTAAAGAAGTTTTTGTCAGAGAAATAAAAGGAAGATAAAAAATTTCAACAAATAGTAATTTAGGCCCTATTTTTGTTATAATTTTGCCGTTAATAAAAGTTTTTTAATCAAAGGCTAAAGTTCGAGCTTTAGTTCATCAAATTTAATTTTTTTTTCAATGAAAAAGATTTTACAATTAGTTGGTATCCTTTTCTTTTTAAGTGGTTTAACTTACGCACAAGAAGCCGATCAGGATACCGCATGGAAAATTCATGGAGAAAATACGTTTCTTATTAATCAGAGTACATTTTCCAATTGGGCTGCAGGTGGTATCAATTCTTTATCGGGGAATTTGATGCTAAATTATGATTTCAACTATAAAAAAGATAAGTGGAGTTGGGATAACAAAGTGTTGGCAGCTTATGGGCTAACCAAGCAAAAAGATTTTGGTTGGCGGAAAAACGACGACCGGATACTGTTGAATAGTATGTTGGGTTATCAAGCAGCCCCAAAATGGCTGTATACGTTCTTTTTAAACTTTAATTCGCAATTTACGAAGGGTTATAATTACGATGCCGATGGGACACGTACATTGATCTCTGCCGGTTTAGCGCCTGCTTATTTAAGTTTCGGACCCGGTATTGCTTATAAGGAATCGGATGATTTCTATTTCAATTTATCGCCCGCTTCGCCAAGGTTTGTATTCGTAACCAACGACGAATTGTCGGCACAGGGTGCTTTTGGCGTAGATCCAGGAAAGAAAAGTCGTTTCGAATTCGGTGCTTCCTTCAATGCCTATTATCGAAAGAATATTATGGAAAATATTGGTATCGAGAATATTCTTCGTTTGTACTCAAATTATCTAGAGGACCCGCAAAATGTGGATATCGATTATACGCTTAACCTGTTTATGAAGGTCAACCGTTTTGTATCGGTAAATGCCGGTTTGCAGATGATTTATGACGACAATACCATGATCACTAAGGATGATGGGCGCGTGGGGCCTGCCTTACAGGTAAAACAGATTTTTGGCGCCGGCGTTACCTATAAATTCTAAAGAGCTATTTCTCAGAAAAGCTGAATCCCAGATCGTACGATCTGGGATTTTTTTTGTCCGTTTGTCCATTTTAAAAGCTATCTTAGAAACCTTATGGAACAGGATATTTTAACCGTTTATCAAAAGCAAGAATCGGAACTTAAGCAAGAATTGGATCATTTAATCCGCTCTATTAATCGCTTTTCCATCAGTCGCTTGTTGGTCATTATTCTTGGTGGAGCTTTAATTTTCCGAGTAGTGCAAACCGAAAATGTGTGGGGAGCATTATGCGCTTTTGTTGTTGTTTTTATTGGTTTTTTTTGGTTGGTATCCAAACAGGCCGCTTATAGCAGGGAAAGAAAAAGAATAGAAGATGACCTCTTGGTGGTGCGTAATGAGTTAAATGGTTTAGCAGGTAAAACGGGAATATACGAAGACGGTAGCGAGTTTATTGACGATAGCCATTTCTATAGCAGCGATCTAGATATTTTCGGCACACAATCGATTTATCATAAAATCAATCGGTCGGCAACTAAGCAAGGAAAAGTTATCCTGGCTGGCTGGTTGACTAAAGCCGCTGATCGGTCGACAATTGAAGCCAGGCAGAAAGCCGTAAAAGAATTGGCAGCCGACCCTTTATGGTGTTTGACCTTTTTAGGGCGGTTGGTTTTTGCCTTGAAAGAAAAAAGGGATTTTAAAGAAATATTTGTCCGTTATTTAAATAAACCTGCTGATGATTTCGTAAGCTCCCTGATGAAAGTCTACGTAAAACTTAGTCCGTGGCTTATGCTCAGTATCTTGATTTTGTGGTATTTTATTTCAGATGTTTTTGGTAAAATGATTTTACCTTTCCTGGTATTCAATAACCTCTTAGTTGGCGTCAACCAAAAAAGGATAGCTCCACTTATTGATGGGGTCGACCAGCTAGGGAGTATTTTGAATCATTTTAGCTTGGCTTTTTCGGCAATAGAAAATAGGCAATGGAAGAGTGAAATAATGGAAAATATGCAGTTGACAAAAAATAATGAGCGTAATTCCTCTCGCGTTTCCGACAGTATTTTGCAATTAGGAAAGTTAATCAATAAACTTGATTATCGGCGGAACCAACTCTTAGGAGGGGTTTTGAATGGCATTTTTCTTTGGGATTTCCGGCAAGTATTTGCCCTGATCCGATGGAAAAGAGCACACCAGGAAGGATTGGGTGAAATTTTTGACCAATTAGGTGAAGTGGAAGCCCTGGTAGGCATAGCCATGCTGAGGCTAAATCAGCCTGATTGGCATTGGCCACATATTGCAAAGGCATCGACACATACGTTAATGGTAGAAGAAATGGGCCATCCGCTGCTCAGCGCTTCGATTTCCGTTTTAAATAGCTATGCACTGGAAAATCACCATATCGCATTAATTACGGGTTCCAATATGGCCGGTAAGAGTACATTTTTACGGACCATTGGTGCCAATATGGTGTTGGCTTTTGCCGGTGCTCCAGTATGTGCGAAAGCGATGACAGTTTCGGTAATGCATGTAATTACTTATATGCGGATAAAAGATTCCCTTAAGGAAAGTACTTCGACATTTAAAGCCGAGCTTAATCGTTTGGAGATGATTTTAAAGGAAGTGTCGACCGACAAGCATGCCTTTTTTTTAGTAGATGAGATGTTGCGGGGCACCAATTCGGTCGATAAATATTTAGGTTCCAAAGCGATTATTGAGAAACTGATTACTGAAGAAGGCGTAGGTATTTTAGCGACGCACGATTTGCAATTGGCTTCACTGGAAGAAACCTATCCTCATTATTTAAAAAATTACCATTTTGATATCCAAGTTGTTGATAACGAAATGCTTTTTGATTACAAATTGAAAGAAGGTGCATGCACGATATTCAATGCATCGATACTATTAAGAAAAATAGGAATCAATATTGTCGCTCAATAAAGAGCATCGATCTAAAACGACCTCCTTAAGCCTATATGCCACCACTTATATCCTACTGATTTTTTTAAATTTTCGAATCTGGTATAATATGGCCATCTGAGCAATTTTATGTAACAACTTGTGAATAACTCACAGGATGTGCAAAAATTGATTTAGGTCGTAAAATGCACATGCCCTATCTTTGTTAGACATCAAAGGTAGTTCTTTGTTTTACTGTTTGATAATCAGCATGAGGAGACGTACTTTCATTAGATATAGGATTTTTAGTGTCGTCTTGACCGTTATGTTTCCAGAGATAAATTTGGTATGACATGGGTACAATTTTTTTTCCGTTCCAGATCAAGCAGTAATAGGATTTTAAAATCATAACCATTTCAATTTTATCCTGAATCGGTAATAAGGTTTTCAACCTAAAATCGAAAGGATGAGTTGTCTACTCTTTGTATCATAAATAAAAAAGCTATGAGTGAAGAAAATGAAGTTTTGTTAAGAGAGAATAAGGATCGTTTCGTTATCCTTCCAATTAATTATCCAGCTATTTGGGAAATGTACAAAAAGCACGAAGCCAGCTTTTGGACAGCAGAAGAAATCGACTTGTCGGGAGATCTGAAAGATTGGGCTAACTTAAATGATGGAGAACGTCATTTTATTTCCCACGTATTGGCCTTTTTTGCCGCAAGCGACGGTATTGTGAATGAGAATCTAGCCATTAATTTCATGAGTGAAGTACAATTACCGGAGGCGCGTAGCTTTTACGGTTTCCAGATTGCGATGGAGAATATCCACTCGGAAACCTATGCTTTGCTTATTGATACCTATATCAAAGATCCTGTAGAAAAAGATCGCCTTTTCCATGCGATAGAAACAGTGGATTGTGTGAAGAAAAAAGCGGAGTGGGCGTTGCGTTGGATTGAAAATGGATCGTTCGCCGAACGGCTGGTTGCTTTTGCCGCCGTTGAGGGAATCTTTTTCTCTGGAAGTTTTTGCGCTATTTTTTGGCTAAAGAAGCGCGGTTTAATGCCTGGTTTAACTTTTAGCAATGAATTGATTTCGAGAGATGAAGGCTTACACTGTGAATTTGCCTGTTTGCTCTATGGCATGTTAAAAGGGAAACTACCAAAAGAAAGGGTACAAGAGATTATTCTGAATGCCGTCGAGATAGAAAAGGAATTTATAACAGATGCATTGCCTGTTAAATTGATCGGTATGAACGCTGATCTAATGAAACAATATATTGAATTTGTTGCGGATAGATGGTTAGTAGAGTTAGGTAATCCTAAATACTTTAACGCAACCAATCCTTTTGATTTCATGGAATTGATCTCGCTCCAGGGGAAAACCAATTTCTTTGAAAAAAGAGTTGGCGATTATCAAAAAAGTGGCGTGACTGGTGAAAAAGGAAAAGCAAGTTTCTCCTTGGATGAAGATTTTTAAAGTGAAAAGCGGTAGAACAGAAAGCATAAAGCTGTTTTTACATTAAATCGCCTTGATACTGATACTAAAAAAATAAAAACTAAAATAAAGCTGAATGCTGAAAACGGACAGCTAAAAGCTATAAAGGAGGAAACATATGTATGTAATTAAGCGTGATGGACGTTCGGAGTCCGTAAAATTCGACAAAATTACAGCCCGTATCGAAAAATTATGTTATGGGTTAAATCCAGATCTTGTAGATGCCATCGATGTAGCGCGAAAAGTGATTGAAGGATTATATGATGGGGTAACGACTTCTGAATTGGATAACTTAGCTGCGGAAACGGCAGCTTCACTCACAACCAAGCATCCCGACTATGCCCTGTTAGCTTCCCGTATTGCGGTGTCGAACCTGCATAAAAATACGATCAAATCGTTTTCCGAAACGATGAGTCGATTGTATCATTACATTGATCCTAAGACAGGGAAACCAGCACCTTTAATTGCTGATGATGTGTATAGTGTTATTCAGGCACATGCGGATACTTTAGACAGTCATATTATTTATGACCGTGATTTTAGTTTCGATTATTTCGGCTTTAAGACTCTTGAAAAGTCGTATTTGCTTAAATTAAACGGCAAGATCGCAGAAAGACCACAACATTTATTTATGCGCGTAGCTGTGGGAATCCATAAGGATGATATCGATAGTGCACTGAAGACCTATGACTTGTTAAGTGAACGTTGGTTTACACACGCTACACCGACCTTATTCAACGCAGGCACGCCGAAGCCGCAGATGTCTTCTTGCTTCCTGCTAACCATGAAGGACGATAGTATAGAAGGTATCTATGATACGTTGAAGCAAACAGCCAAGATATCACAGAGTGCAGGAGGTATTGGCTTGGCCATTCATAATGTGCGGGCAACCGGGGCTTATATCAGTGGGACTAATGGTACCAGCAATGGTATTATTCCGATGCTCAGGGTGTTTAATGACACGGCACGTTATGTAGATCAAGGTGGAGGGAAGAGAAAAGGTGCTTTTGCCATTTATCTTGAACCTTGGCATGCCGATGTATATGATTTTATCGAATTGCGGAAAAACCATGGTAAAGAAGAATTGCGCGCCCGGGATTTGTTTTTAGCCCTATGGGTGCCCGATTTGTTTATGAAACGGGTGGAAGATAATGGCGATTGGAGCCTGTTTTCGCCCGATGAAGCGCCAGGTTTATCGGAAAGCCATGGTGAGGTCTTTGAAAAATTATATACGCAATATGAAAGCGAGGGACGTGCTCGTAAGACCGTGAAGGCACAGGATCTTTGGTTTGCCATTCTGGATGCCCAAATTGAAACCGGGACGCCATATCTCTTGTATAAAGACGCCGCTAACGGTAAATCAAATCAGCAAAATTTAGGTACAATAAAAAGTTCCAACTTATGTACCGAGATTATTGAATACACCTCTCCGGATGAAGTAGCCGTATGTAACCTAGCGTCTTTAGCCTTACCTCGTTATGTGGAAAACGGTGTTTTCAATCACCAAAAACTATATGAGATTACCTATCAGGTTACTGTTAACCTGAATAGGATAATCGATAATAACTATTATCCTGTTGAAGAAGCGCGTAATTCCAATCTGCGTCATCGTCCGGTAGGTTTAGGTGTACAAGGTTTGGCCGATACCTTTATTCTATTACGTATGCCTTTTGAAAGCGATGCTGCTAAACAGTTGAATAAAGAAATATTTGAAACGATTTACTTTGCGGCGATGACCGCTTCTAAAGATTTAGCTATTCAAGAAGGGCCTTATGAAAGCTTTAAAGGTTCACCATTGTCGCAAGGCAAATTCCAATTCGATTTATGGAATGTAAAGCCAGATAGCGGTAGATGGGATTGGGAAGCGTTGCGGAAAGAGGTGAAGAAACATGGCGTGAGAAATTCCTTATTGGTAGCACCTATGCCTACGGCGTCGACTTCCCAAATTTTAGGAAATAACGAATGCTTTGAGCCGTATACTTCCAATATCTACACCCGGCGGGTATTAAGCGGAGAGTTTGTTATCGTAAACAAACATTTGCTCCGGGATCTGGTAGAACTGGGACTGTGGAATAACGATATGAAAAACCGTATCATAGCGGCTAATGGTTCGATACAGGATATTGCGGAAATCCCTGCCGATATTAAGGAACTCTACAAAACCGTTTGGGAAATAAAAATGCGCAATATCATCGATATGGCTGCCGATAGGGGAGCTTATATCTGCCAATCACAGTCGCTCAACCTGTTTGTTAATGCACCGAATACAGCAAAATTAACATCAATGCATTTCTATGCTTGGAAAAAGGGATTAAAAACAGGTATGTATTATTTACGTACACAAGCTGCTGCTCAGGCTGTTAAGTTTACCGTTGAAAACCAGGCTGGTAAAAATATGGAACCGGTAATTCCTGAAAAAATTGAATCAGTTATAGAAGATGATATTCCAACTGGTGCCGTTTGCAGCATGGAAGAAGGCTGTATCTCTTGCGGTTCTTAGCATGTTTAACCCATCAAACAGAAAGCCTCTTAAGGAAATGACACTTAAGAGGCTTTTTTATTGGAGCTTTAGCTACCTTTGTACAGCGTATGGAAGGGCTGTATACCAAACATGAAACCGTGTGCTGTGCACGCTGCAGCGTGCTAATTGAATGCAGGGCTAATGCGTTTTCGAAGTGCCAATGCAGTGCGGTCAGCCTAAGTGCACAAGAAGTGGAATACATCAGTGAACGTTATGACACATGTCTTTGTGCAAGCTGTTTAAGCGCCCTTCAAAAAGAGTTTCAACTAGAAAATAATCAAATAAGTCAATGACACTCGAAGAAAAAATCAATCATTCCGAAACCCGAATATTTAAAGCGGTTTTTCCGAATACAACCAATCATTACGATACTTTATATGGTGGAATGGCCATGGCATTAATGGACGAGGTTGCCTTTATTACCGGCACCCGTTTTTGTAGGAAGCGCCTGGTGACGGTTTCTTCGGACCGGATCGATTTTACCAAGCCAATACCAGCAGGTACTATTATTGAACTGGTGGGGAAGGTAGAAAAGGTTGGAAAGACCAGTTTAAAGGTTGGGGTAGAAATCTTTGTCGAAGAAATGTATGAAGAATGTCGGGAAATGGCTGTTAAAGGATTGTTTACTTTTGTAGCAATTGATGAGCATAAAAATCCTATTCCTGTTTTGGACGATATTGACGTAACGCAACAGCCTTAACAAAGCGGAGAAAGTATATTCAGTTCCGCTTCAGTAAATAGTCGGGATCGGATAATGAACCCCTTATCTAAAGTGGTTTCAAGAGAGAAGGAAGCGCCCCTGCTTGATACAACGTCTAAAGTGAGCTGGGTGTGTTTCCAGTATTCAAATTGATCTTTGGCCATGTAGAATTTACAGCCTTCTATTTCACCTAAGCACACGTCCTGATCCCCTATTAAAAAACCGCCGACTTCAAAGCAGTGGGGATAAGATCCTTCACAACAACCTCCGCTTTGGTGAAACATCAGGTCTCCATATTCCTCTTTCAATTGCCGGATCACACGGCTAGCCTCTTCTGTTACTAAAATCCTTTTAACACTCATGACATTTTGTTTTCTTGGTTAAAATATAAGCAATAACCAGCTATTCGTGCGCTGGCCATTGCTCATCTACTATAAAAGGTAATTAGGCGGGTTCGGATATTTCCAATACCATTCTGCCATCAATCTTACCTTTCTTCATCGTATCAAAAACATCATTAACTTCTTCCAGTTTTGCTCCAGTGACTGTTGCTTTCACTTTTCCTTCCACCGCAAAGTCAATCGCTTCCTGTAAGTCCTGACGGGTACCCACAATAGACCCTCTTACGGTAATTCCGTTCAATACCGTATCAAAGATAGGCAGGTCCATGCTGCCTTTTGGCAAACCGTTCAAGGCAATTGTTCCGCCTCGTCTAAGGGCATTTAGGGCTTGACCGAAAGCAACACTCGATACCGCAGTAACCAGTACCCCATGCATACCTCCGGTTTCCTTTTTTAGGAATGCGGCAGGATCTGTTTCCCTCGCATTGACGGTAAGCTCGGCTCCCAATTTTTTTGCCAGTTCCAGTTTGTCGTCAGCTACATCAATTGCTGCAACATTCAGTCCCATAGCCTTTGCATATTGTACTGCTAGGTGTCCCAAGCCACCAATGCCAGATATAGCTACCCACTGTCCGGGTCTGGTATCCGTCATTTTTAGTCCTTTGTATACAGTGACGCCGGCACAAAGGATGGGAGCCATTGCTCTAAAATCAAATCCTTTATCAGGTAAATGTCCGACATAAGAAGCATTGGCAATAACATATTCGGCAAATCCGCCATCTACACTATATCCGCCATTTTGCTGTTCTTCACAAAGCGTTTCCCATCCGGTTAGGCAATGTTCACAATGTCCGCATGCACTGTAAAGCCAAGGTACACCTACCACATCTCCTTCTTTAACATGTTTCACACCTTTTCCTAATGCTACAACATATCCTAATGCTTCATGTCCGGGAACCAGCGGCATTTTGGGTTTAACAGGCCAATCTCCGTCTATAGCATGAAGGTCGGTATGGCATACACCACTTGTAACGACCTTAACTAAGATTTCACCATCTTTTGGTTCTTTTACATTGAGTTCTTCAATTTGGAGCTGTTGTCCAAAACTATGGACAACAGCTGCTTTCATTTTTTTTGGTAACATTGTTGTTGGGTTTTGTTTGCGAATTAGAAGAAACCTAATTTTTCTTTGCTGTAGGAAATCAACATGTTTTTTGTTTGGCGATAATGATCTAACATCATTTTATGGTTTTCCCGTCCAAATCCTGATTTTTTATAGCCTCCAAATGGAGCATGTGCAGGATAGGCGTGATACTGATTGACCCAAACCCGTCCTGCTTGGATAGCTCTTGGTACCTGGTACAATTCATGGGCGTCGCGGGTCCAAACTCCTGCACCTAAACCATAGAGCGTATCGTTAGCAATTTCAATAGCTTCTTCGACCGTTTTAAAAGTTGTTACACAAACCACGGGGCCAAATATTTCCTCCTGGAAGATCCGCATTTTATTGTGCCCTTTGAAAATAGTAGGTTGAATGTAAAAACCATTAGCTTGTTCTCCTGCTAGGTGGTTGACGTTACCTCCCAATAGAACCTCTGCGTCTTCTGCTTTTCCAATCTCCAGGTAAGATTTGATTTTTTCGAACTGTTCATTAGAAGCCTGTGCGCCCATCATGGTTTCCGTATCCAAAGGATGCCCTGTTTTTATGGCTTTTGTTCGTTCAATTACCCTTGAAATAAACTGTTCGTAGATGTCTTCCTGTACTAAAATACGGGATGGACAGGTACAGATTTCTCCTTGATTAAGGGCAAAGAGTACGGCTCCTTCTATAGCCTTATCAAAATAGTTGTCATCTGCATCTGCTACTGATTTGAAGAATATATTAGGTGATTTCCCGCCTAGTTCCATGGTAGAGGGAATGATATTTTCTGCTGCATATTGCATGATTAACCGTCCAGAGGTAGTACTTCCGGTAAAGGCTACTTTGGAGATTTTGGGAGAGGAAGCTAAGGGTTTACCTACTTCGATACCGTAGCCGTTCACCACGTTTAACACACCCGGAGGTAAGATGTCTCCAATAAGTTCCATTAAGATTAAAATGGAAACAGGAGTTTGTTCGGCGGGTTTTACTACGGTACAACAACCTGCTGCCAATGCTGGCGCAATTTTCCATGTAGCCATTAATAAAGGAAAATTCCAGGGAATGATTTGGCCAACAACACCGATAGGTTCATGCAGGTTAATGCAGACAGTATGCTCATCATGTTCCGAAATGCTACCCTCATCTGCCCTGATGGCCCCAGCGAAATAACGGAAGTGATCGACAACCAAGGGAAGATCTGCATTTAGGGTTTCCCGGACAGCTTTTCCATTATCAATAGTCTCAACAATTGCCAGGTATTCCAGGTTATCTTCGATTTTTTGGGCAATTTTTAAAAGGAGGTTACTTCTTTCGGTAGCAGAAGTTTTGCTCCAGGTTTTAAAAGCCTTGTGTGCGGCATCCAATGCTAAATCTATATCTTCTTTACTTGAGCGGGCAGCCTGGGTAAAAACCTGGCCGTCAATAGGAGAGATGTTATCAAAATATTTGCCGTTTACAGGTGGAATAAATTTACCATCAATAAAATTATCATAACGTTCCTTGAACGTTGGTCTTTTTAATAGTGCCATAAGAAATACAGTTTAATAAAGTTTACCTTAACAGGTTAGTAACCAAATGTAGGAGTATCTTAGCCTAATCTTTTGCACAATCCGATCAAGGTGTTGCACTATTGTTTTATTGTCTACGTTATTACAATATAATGTTACTATAATTTAGTAAACTTGTAAATAACCCAATTGTAAATCTCATGGACAAGAGAGAACTGTTGGCTCCAATTCCACTCAGTAGTGGTAAGGACCTTTGCAATATTGTGGAAAATCGTAGGGTCTACACCCTGAACCACTGCGAGCTGAATGTATTTGAAACTTATCGTGTTAGCGAACAGGTTTCGTTGAGTTTCAATGATCTGGTGGTAACCAACATGCTAAGGGGAAAGAAAGTGATGCATCTGTTTAATAAACCGGGTTTTGACTACCTGCCGGGAGAGACTGTTCTAGTGCCACCTCATCTACGGATGCTAATCGATTTTCCTACAGCAAGTGAAGTTTATCCTACCCAATGTACGGCATTAGCGATTTCAAGGGATCAGATTTTAAATACGTTGGACTATTTGAATGAACATCATCCTTTGGAAGATGACAGAACCTGGGCATTGAACTTTGATCAATATCATTTTGTTAATAATATAGCCTTAGCGGCTTCGATCAGTAAATTACTTAGCATCAGCACCAGCAAAGAGGTTTACAAAGATGTATTGGCAGATTTGAGTGTAAAGGAGCTGTTGATCCGGATTATGCAAACGCAACACCTACAGGTATTAGATCAGCCTGTTCAGCATAGTAGTGCTAATAAAATTTCCTATATCGTCAATTATATCCGGGAGCATTTGAGCGAAAGGATCACCATAAGCGATCTCTGTGGAAAGATTGGTATGAGTAGACCGGCATTTTTTAGAAGTTTCCGAAATGAGCTGGGAATTAGTCCGACCGAATTTATCATTAAAGAAAGAATCCGTTTGGCGAAGGAATATCTTGCTAGTTCGAAGAGTTCCATTAAAGAGGCTTGTTTTGTGTCGGGTTTCAATAGCCTGCATTATTTTAACCGGACGTTCAAAAAGTACGAAGGGATAACACCCGGAAGTTTTCAGTCGATAAACCAGGTACTTTAAATTTCGTGCCGTATTTTGCGCTTATTATATTATTTTTGGCGGTTAAGCTATTAATAATCGAAAACGAATGAAACTACTTGAGGGTAAAACCGCACTTGTTACAGGTGCATCTAAAGGCATCGGTAGAAAGATTGCCGAAAAATTTGCAGAGCATGGGGCAAATGTTGCCTTTACTTATTTATCATCGGTTGAAAAGGGACAAGCTTTGGAAGCGGAGTTACAGCAATTTGGAACTAAGATAAAAGGATATCGTTCAGACGCTTCTAAATTTGATGAGGCCGAACAATTGATTAATGATATTGTGGCCGATTTCGGAACCATTGACGTGGTTGTAAACAATGCCGGAATTACAAAAGATGGGTTATTAATGCGAATGACCGAAGAAAATTGGGATGAGGTGTTGGACGTAAATTTGAAATCCGTGTTTAATGTTACCAAGGCGGTTTCAAAAATAATGATGAAAGCAAGAAAAGGCTCCATTATCAATATGAGTTCAGTGGTAGGGGTACAGGGAAATGCCGGGCAAGCCAATTATGCTGCTTCGAAAGCAGGGATCATCGGTTTTTCTAAATCAATAGCCAAAGAGTTAGGCTCTCGTAATATTCGTACCAATGTCATAGCACCCGGATTTATCCGTACGGAAATGACGGATGTCTTGGATCCTAAGGTTGTTGCCGGATGGGAAGCAAATATCCCGCTTAAGCGAGCAGGTGAAACGGAAGACGTAGCCAACGCTTGTTTATTTTTAGCTTCTGATTTATCGACCTATATCACCGGACAAGTACTGCCCGTTTGCGGAGGCATGTTGTAGATAGCTAATTATTGTCGATAATTTATAACCTATCTTTTAGAGATAGGTTTTTTTATGGATTTGAAGTGCTGTCTACGATGACGAAAATATCTTCATTATCTTTTTTCATGAGATATTTTTCGCGGGCAAATTTTTGTAGTCGGGAAAGATTGGAAGTAAGTTCTTCCAGATCCTTAGTAACTACAGCCGTTTCTTTGATGTAAAAATCCTTCTCTTCTTTTAACTGATGAAGTTGCGATTGGTATTTGTATTGAGAGGCAAAATCATTGCGATCGAAAAACAGCATCCAAACTAAAAAGGCCACACTGGCAATGAGATATTTATTTCGCGCGATGTTTAGCATGTTTTTCATATGCAAACCATTTTAGTTGAATTTTATACAAACCTAAATGAAAAAAAGCGGATAACAAAAAAAATCTCACTCCGGCTATACCAAAGTGAGACTTTTAAATGAATTGTATGTTACAAACTTACTTTTTTGCGTATTTGAAGTTTTTTCCTAAAAACTTAGCATTGCTTCCCAGTTCTTCTTCAATGCGCAACAGCTGGTTGTATTTCGCCATACGGTCGGAACGTGATGCCGAACCTGTTTTAATCTGTCCGCAATTTAAAGCAACAGCTAAATCAGCAATGGTAGTATCTTCTGTTTCTCCCGAGCGATGCGACATTACCGAAGTATAACTGTTTGTTTGCGCCAATGAAACCGCATTTATGGTTTCTGTTAACGAACCGATTTGATTTACTCTAACTAAAATTGAATTAGCTGTAGCGTTGTCAATACCTTTTTGCAGGCGTTTTACATTCGTTACAAATAAATCATCGCCTACCAATTGAACAGTAGTGCCGATTTTATCGGTCAATAATTTCCAACCATCCCAATCGTCTTCGGCCATACCGTCTTCAATGGAAATGATGGGATATTGAACTGTTAATTGAGCTAGATAGTCTGCTTGTTCGGCACTGCTACGGATCGCTCCCTTATCGCCTTCAAATTTGGTGTAGTCGTATTTTCCGTCTACATAAAACTCGGAAGAAGCACAGTCTAATGCTAAACAGATTTCTTCTCCAGGTTTGTAGCCTGCTTTTTCAATGGCTTTAAGGATGGTTTCGATGGCATCTTCGGTGCCGTCGAAAGTAGGGGCAAAACCACCTTCATCACCTACGGCAGTGGATAAACCTCTATCGTGTAAGATCTTTTTTAAATTATGAAAAACTTCTGCACCCCAACGTAATGCTTCTGAGAAAGAAGGAGCACCCACGGGCATGATCATAAACTCCTGAAAGGCAATAGGCGCATCAGAGTGCGAGCCGCCATTAACAATATTCATCATGGGGATCGGCAACGTATTTGCATTTACTCCGCCGATATAACGGTATAGCGGTTGACGGCTTTCTTGGGCAGCAGCCTTGGCTACCGCTAAAGAAACACCCAAAATCGCATTGGCGCCAAGGTTACCTTTATTTTCGCTTCCATCCAGATCCAGCATGATTTGATCGATTGCATTTTGTTCAAAAACGTCAATACCTTCTAAAGCTTTCGCAATCTTGGTGTTTACGTTTTCTACCGCTTTTAAAACACCTTTGCCTAAATATTTTGACTTATCGCCGTCGCGTAATTCAATCGCCTCGTGCATACCGGTTGAAGCACCGGAAGGAACAGCGGCGCGGCCGACGAAGCCGTTCTCTGTGGTTACATCTACTTCGACCGTTGGATTTCCGCGCGAATCAAGGATCTGCCGCGCATGTACATCAATAATTAAACTCATAGTTTTACGAATATTTTAATATGGGTTTGAAAGGCTTCGTGTGTTGTGTACACGAAGTTAAATTCTACGTCAAATATATTCTTTTTCAGTAATATAACAAATTTACGCTCAAAAAGCTTGCACGATAATTTAACTTAACATCTCTGTAAAATCATCAAATAGATATCGGGAATCATGCGGGCCGGGCGACGATTCCGGGTGATATTGAACAGAAAAAGCTTTTTTCCCTTTTACACGAATTCCTTCGATTGACTTATCATTTAAATTAATATGGGTAATTTCTACCTTATCTGAATTTTTAATGTCTTCTGCCACTACACCAAAACCGTGATTTTGACTGGTGATTTCACAACGATCAGCAATTATATTTTTTACCGGATGATTGATCCCTCGATGGCCATTGAACATTTTTTCGGTACGGATACCGCTGGCCAAGGCCAATAGCTGATGGCCCAGGCAAATGCCGAACATAGGTTTATCTTTTTCCAAAATGGCTTTTACCGTGTCGATTGCATAGGGCATTGCCGCGGGATCGCCAGGCCCGTTGGAAATAAAATAACCGTTTGGATTCCAAGCTTCCATTTCTTCGAAGCTTGTTTTCGCCGGAAAAACTTTAACGTAAACGTCGCGATTATTGAAGTTGCGTAAAATGTTCTTTTTTATGCCGAGATCCAATACTGCTACACGGAGCGGTGCGTTTTCATCACCAAAATAATAGGGTTGTGCTGTGGTTACTTTAGAGGACAGCTCGAGGCCTTTCATCGAAGGTACTTCTTTTAGCTTGTTACGAAGTACATCAATATCCAAAATCTCGGAAGAAATAATTGCATTCATTGCACCTTTATCACGGATATGCCGTACTAAAGACCGAGTATCCACGTCAGAAATACCCACTAAATTTCCATCCTGAAAATACGTTTGGATGGATTCATCGGCAACTTTACGGCTGTAGGATATACTGTAATTTTTGCAAACCAAGCCAGCAATTTGGATATGGTTGGATTCTACTTCTTCCTCAGAGGTGCCATAATTACCAATATGTGCATTGGTAGTTACCATAATCTGGCCGAAATAGGAGGGATCGGTAAAGATTTCCTGATAACCTGTCATCCCTGTGTTAAAGCAAATTTCACCGGTAGTGGTGCCTATTTTACCGGCAGCTTTACCGTGATAAACTGTGCCATCTTCTAAAAGTAAAATTGCAGGCAGTTTAGTGTAGTTACTCATTTTTTGTATGCTCGTTTTATTGTTTACTTTTTTGTGCCGTACCCTTTATAAAAAAAATGGCCCTTAAAGGCCTAAAATGAAGATAATGATGACTGAAATAGCTGGATGCGCCGAACGATCCCGGTGAACTGAATAAAGGGTAACCGATCTTGATTTTCACAAAGGACAAAGGTACAAAAAAATATGAAAAAATGAATAAATAGGCATTACTATTTCAACAGCGAATCGTGTACCACTACTTTTTCCCAATACTTGCTATACTGTTCTATGGCATCCATATGGATGGGATGTTTACCATAGATTTCTAAATCTTCAAGGGTATCAAAAAATACCAATAAATTATAAGTAAAACTATTATCTACAACATCGCGCGGGGTGCTATTGGCGGCACGCCCATAATGTAGGGATTTGATATTCGGAACTTTTCTCAAGGCTTCGAAAAAACCGGCGAAATGTACAATTTCCTCTTCGGTTAGTCCATCTTTTAACCAAAATAAAACATAATGGGTAAAAAAATCTTTTTTGTTGTCTGCGGTCATACTATTCGTTTTAGCGGGTGAAAAAGGTAATATGGGTGCAATGCCCATCGCCATTGCGGCATACGATGTGGATTGGATAAATTTTCTACGCTTCATCTTTAGGTAATAAATTGATGCCAAGATAACAAATTTTCCGTGAATCCTTAAACAAGAGGCTCTTGCTGGCTTAAGCAATGCCAGCTTCCTAAGCCCCAGATAATGTCTGTACTATCAATTCCAATCACCTTTCTATCAGGGAAACAAGACGATAAAATATCCAATGCTTTTTGGTCATGTTTATCCCGGTAGGTTGGAACTACTACAGCCGCATTACTAATATAAAAATTGGCATAAGAAGCCGGAAGCCGCTGGCCTTCATATATTACCGGTGAAGGCATAGGAAGCTCAATAATGTTGAGCTGCTTGCCGTTCAATAGGCGCATTTCTTTTAACAGGTTCAGATTGTCTTGTAAAGGCGCATAATTTTCGTCTGTTTTATTTTCTTCGACGACCGTAACTACCGTGTCCTCATTAACAAAGCGGGTAATATCATCGATATGCCCATCCGTGTCATCGCCTACGATGCCATCGCCTAGCCATAATATCTGTTCTATGCCGTAATATTGTTGCAGATGATGTTCAATCTCCTGTTTTGTTAAGCTTGGGTTACGATTAGGATTTAACAAACAGGAAGTAGTGGTTAAAACCGTTCCTTTACCGTTGAAGTCTACGGATCCACCCTCCATGACAATTCCGGGATGGTAAACCCGTAAATTTAGGGCTTCCCCGATTAAGGTGGGGATTACGTCGTCCAGATCATAGGGTGGATATTTATTTCCCCAGGCATTGTAATTCCAATCGACGATAACTTTTGGCGCATCAGCAAATGATGGATTGATCAGGAAAGCAGGGCCATGATCGCGGCACCAGGCATCATTGGTAGGATGCAAATAAAATTCGACTGCCGTTAGGTCGACACCGGTACGTTTCAAGTAGGTGAGTGCCGTATTTTTTAACTCTTCGTCGGCAACATTAATACAAACGCGTTCGCCTTGTGCGACTGCTCCGATAAATTGGGCGTATGGGGCATAAATGCTGTCTAATTTGCCTGGCCAGCTTGCTTCTTTATGTGGCCAGCTTAACCAGGTTGCCCGATGTGGATGCCATTCAGCGGGAAAGAAATAGCCTTTATCTTTAGGGAATGTCATGGAACAGGTCGCTAATCTTCGTCAATAAATCGTTTCAAAAGAGGTTGGTAACTGTCGATCCGCCTGTCTCGTAAAAAAGGCCAATGTGAGCGATAATAGTCGGACTGGCCCAACTCAACTTCGGTTACCACTGTCTCTTCCTGATCATGTGCAGCCAGATAAACGAGAGAACCAAAAGCATTGGCAATGAACGATCCTCCCCAAAAGCGAACCCCCGCTTCTATACCGACCCGATTTACGGAAACAACCGGGATGCCATTAGCCACAGCATGCGAACGCTGTATGGTTTGCCATGCATCATATTGCTCTGTGTTGGTGTTTTCATCTTGTGTAACCGCCCAGCCGATAGCTGTGGGGTAAAATAAGATTTCGGCTCCCATCAGAGCGGTGATGCGCGCGGCCTCCGGATACCATTGATCCCAACAGATCAGTACACCTAGCGTTGCGTATTTGGTTTTAAATACTTTGTAGCCCAGATCGCCAGGTGTAAAATAAAATTTTTCATAAAATCCCGGATCATCCGGTATATGCATTTTACGGTATTTACCTAGATAAGTGCCGTCTGCATCGATTACTGCCGTCGTATTATGATAGAGCCCTTGTGTTCTTTTTTCGAATAAAGAAGCGACGATGACGATTTGGTGTTCCGCAGCAACTTGGCTTAAAGCCTCGGTAGATGGGCCGGGTATTGCTTCCGCTAAGGCGAAATTGTCATAATTTTCTTCGTCGCAGAAGTACAAGGAAGTGAAAAGTTCCTGTAAGCAAACAATTTGTGCACCCTTTTGGGCTGCCACCTTAATTTGTTCAATTGCTTTCTGCAAATTGGTGGCCTTGTCGGCCACACAGCTCATTTGTATGGTTCCTATATTAACTTTTGACATGGTAATAGCCTATTATAATTTTTTTCGTAAGCGCGCCACCGGAATATTCATTGCTTCACGGTATTTGGCAACTGTACGACGAGCGATGGTATAGCCTTTTTCTTTTAGGATTTCTGTTAATTTTTCATCCGCCAGAGGCTTCCGTTTATCTTCGTTAGCAATACATTCTTCCAATATCTTTTTTACTTCCTTATTGGATACTTCCTCGCCAGTATCCGTTTGTATAGCCTCAGAGAAGAACGATTTAAGCAAGAAAGTGCCGAATTCAGTCTGTACATACTTCGAATTCGCTACCCGGGAAACGGTGGAGATATCCATATCGATCCGGTCGGCAATATCTTTCAGGATCATGGGTTTCAGGTTTCGTTCATCACCCGTTAAAAAGTAATTGTACTGATAATTCATGATAGCATTCATGGTTTTCAGTAGGGTCTGTTGCCTTTGCTTGATGGCATCAATGAACCATTTGGCCGAATCCAGTTTTTGTTTGACAAACTGTACGGCTTCTTTCATTTTTTTATCCTTTTGAGCGGCTTTGTCGTAATGTTCAAACATCTCCTGATAAGAACGGCTAACGCGAAGTTCAGGGGCATTTTGCGCATTTAGGGTCAATACCAAAACCCCATCGTTATTGGTGATGTGGAAATCGGGTATAATATGTAATTGCTTTTCCGTAAACGATCCGGAGTCTCCAGGTTTTGGATTCAACTTAAGAATTTCGTCGATGATTTTCTTTAACTCTTGCGCATTGATATTTAGGGCACGCTCTAGTTTATCGTAGTGTTTACGGGTAAATTCTTCCAGATAATTTTCGACGACTAAGATTGCTTCTTTGATTACCTGATTTTCCTGGTCTTTCTTTCGTAACTGAATAAGCAGACATTCTTGTAAATCCCTAGCCCCGATTCCGGCTGGATCAAAGCTCTGAATCACTTTCAATAACTCTTCTACTTCTTCTTCCGTGGCTATTACATTTTGGGAAAAGGCCAAATCATCAATTAGCGAAATGATGGGGCGCCTCAAATACCCATCGTCATCTAAGCTGCCGATAATTTGCTGCCCGATTAAAAAATCTTTATCGCTTAATGGCAGCAGGTCTAATTGCTGTTGCAGGTTCTCAAAAAAAGAATTTTGTATAGCAATGGGCATCTCCTTTCGGTCTTCCTCATCATCGCTGGAATTATTCAATGTATTGCCATAATCGTTAATGTCGTCGTCTTGCAGATAATCGTCCACATTAAATTCTTCTGCTTCGCCCAGTTGTTCTTCTCCATCCATATTATCTTCTGGGTCTTTATCTGGGTATTCTTCTATTGGTTCGTTCATGTTCGCCAAGCTGAGGTCTTCTAGGGCCGGATTCTCTTCCAATTCCTCTTTAATGCGGGCGTCTAATGAAACAGTAGGGACTTGCAACAATTTGATGAATTGAATTTGCTGCGGAGATAGTTTTTGAAGTAGTTTTTGCTGTAAACTTTGTTTTAGCATAATATTTAAATAGGCGATTTGCAATTAAACCTTTTTGCAAAAAAGACCTTTTGGCTGCAAAAATACGGAATTTTTAGACGACTGCGATATGAGGTGCAACGTAAATTTTATTTATTTTGTTTTAAAAAATTTGCCACTATAAAGTAAAAAGTATTACTTTAGCATTACAAAAATATGTTTAACAATGACTAAGCGCAAAAAGTATGGGCCTTTTTAAAGAATTTAAAGATTTTGCCATGCGGGGCAGTGTGATTGATCTTGCAGTTGGTGTTGTCATCGGAGCTGCTTTCGGTAAGATTGTCACTTCATTGGTAGATGATATCATCATGCCTCCCATTGGCTATGTGACTGGCGGAGTTGACTTTTCGCAAATGAAATATGTGATCAAAGCCGCAGATCCCGCAACAGAGGCTGCCGAAGTTGCGATTAACTATGGTAATTTTATCAATGTAATTATCCAGTTCCTTATTGTGGCTTTTTGTATTTTTATGGTAGTTAAGGCAATTAATACGTTAAGTAAGAAAAAGGAGGAAGCACCCGCTCCGCCTCCGGCGCCTTCTAAGGAAGAAACGTTGCTTACAGAGATAAGAGATTTATTAAAGGCGAAAGCTTAAGCAATTGAAATAGCCGGATGTATTCCGGCTATTTCAATACATTGGGTCTGGTTAAAATAATGAAGTCTCCTAGATGTTGAAGATCCTCCCAGTTTGGATGATCGAAAGTTTGGCCGGAGAAACAAGATATATTGGCGACTTTTACTGACGGATCGTAATGCAGCAGTTGTTGATAAGCACCCAATTTTTCATCGCTGTGAAAACGCCCATTGAGATGTAAAACGAGATACTCAGGATGGTCTTTCCTAAATTGGGCAATTTTGTAAGCCATCGTGGCGTCCCAAAGGTTCTGGCTTTGATAGATTTTCATATCTCCCATAAATTGATGTCCACCCATTATTTCTGCAAAGTTTTCATAGTACTTACCGGTAAGGGTATCGATCGGCAAAGGGGCTAAATAGTTTTTGGCCATTTCGCTTAGTTCGTTTAAGCTTTCCAAGCCCTTTTTGGAAACACGGTTGGTGTACCTACTTGGTGCGTTAGCTGCAATTACGGAAAGATGTTTTTCTTTTGCATAGGATACCAATGGTTTGTAATCCGTTGCATAATTATTCCAAGGCCTGGCGTCACGCTCCAAATTGGCGGCTGAAATTAAATCGTTCAGGTATTCATCCAATACTAATTGAACATCAGTTTGGAACATTTCAAGTGATAAGGCAGTTTCCCGTTCTTCTGCCATGGCTTTAAAAAGTGCCAATTCCAAAAGATGGGCGATCGAGTCGTTATGCTCCTCTCCAAAAAAGATAACATCTTGTTTACTTAACCTTTTTGTTAATTTTTTAAATGAGATTTCTTTGTGTTTCGCCGTGTCGTATATTTTATAGTCAGTAGCGTCTGTTTGCCCATAGGTCATTTGAACGCAAAAGAATAGAAACCACAAAAAAAGGGTAAGCCCCAAGGCATGAATACGATGCATATTTTTTAAATTGGAATGATTCTAAGGTAATATTGTTCAACGGAATTCGCAAATTCGCGTCGTGATTTGATATTTTTGTTGGATGAACGAAAAGTCTTTCTAAAAAATATTTGATTATTAAGGAATAAGCCTTACATTTGCACTCTTGTTTTTTTAGGGCATAAAGCAGACATAAGTAGGTATGAAGTGATTTTATACGCTACTATAGAGAACAGGCTGAAAATATAAAAATATATACTGATGAAAAGAACATTCCAACCTTCGCTACGTAAAAGAAGAAATAAACATGGTTTTAGAGAGCGCATGTCTTCAGCCAATGGAAGAAGAGTATTAGCGTCGAGAAGAGCCAAAGGAAGAAAAAGATTGTCCGTTTCTGACGAACGTCGTCATAAAGCATAAGCTATTTTTTCCGGTGCCTTGCTTAGACAACCGGTTTCGATTGTTTAACTAGCAAAGGTTTCCAATGGCAAGATATACTTTTAAAAAAGAAGAACGACTTTGTAACAAACGGCTTTTAGCCCAACTTTATCAAAGCGGTTCTTCTTTTCTTTTATACCCCTATAAGGTGGTATTCTTGCCTTATACACCTTTAAATGCCCCTGTTCAGGTGGTCATTTCTGTATCAAAAAGGCGATTTAAAAAAGCGGTAGAACGTAATCTCTTAAAAAGACGTATAAGGGAGGCTTACCGCTTGCGTAAGGCAGAGCAATTGTATACCTTTCTCGAAGATAAGGCTACCGGACTTTTGTTATCGATACAATATGTCGGGAAGGAGATTCACGATTCTACCTTGCTGCATTGCAAGATGGAACAACTCTTGTTTAGGCTTCGAGACGAATATATAAAGAGTTTATGGTCAAGGGGATTAAATGGTTAATCGGGCAGTTGTTTTTATTGCTGATCAAGCTATACCAATGGCTGATTTCACCGCTATTCCCAGGATCCTGTCGTTTTACCCCCACTTGTTCGCAATACGGTGTGGAAGCCATTCGAAAATACGGACCTTTTAAAGGAGGATGGTTAACTTTAAAAAGGATAGGCCGATGTCACCCTTGGGGCGGACATGGGCATGATCCGGTACCTTGACTCAGTTGTGTATTGTGTGTTACCGGTTGTGAGGCAGGTCTGTGTTAAAAAAGGAAGTGATAATTGATAAAAAATAAAGCTAAAGGCAGATAGCTAAAAAATGTACATTTTACATATTGAAACAGCTACATCGGTTTGTTCTGTGGCATTAAGCCAAGATGGACGATTATTGGCATTTCGAGAGCAGCACGAACCGAATATACATGCAACTAAATTGACTGTTTTTATCGAGGAGTTGTTGGAGGAAGCGCACTTGTCGATGGCCAACCTCGATGCAGTTGCCGTAAGTAAAGGGCCTGGGTCGTATACCGGATTGCGCATCGGTGTTTCCGTTGCGAAGGGCTTATGTTATGCTTTGGATATACCCTTAGTAGCCGTGAATACTTTGGATGCGCTAACAGCTGGGTTTCTGGCAGAAAAAAGAACCGGTGGCTTAAGCACTGAAACGTTATTGAGCCCAATGTTAGATGCTCGGAGAATGGAAGTATATACCGCTTTATATGACGCCCAAGGCAATCAATTAGAACCGACCAGCGCGCGAATTATTGATGTCCATAGTTTTGATTCTTTGCTGGAAAAAGGCAAAAAGTTGGTGCTGTTTGGAGACGGAGCTGATAAACTACTTGAGCTTTTCGCAGAACATGAGGCTATCGAGGTTGTTTCCGGGTTTAAAAATGCTGCCCGCTATATGGTATCGCCCGCTGTTTCTTGCCTAAATAGGCAACAGGTAGAAAATGTAGCCTATTTTGAACCCTTTTATCTCAAAGATTTTATCCCAACTACGCCGAAACGCGCTTTCTAAAAAAGGCGGTTCTATTCCAGCTGGTAGGCAGCCAAAGTGAGGCCATCTTGACTCAACAATACATAGCGGTGGCCATCATTGCGGATTTTTCCATAGTAAAATGGAGAAAGTCCGGTCATCGGAAATCCTTTGATCACCGACCCCTCCGAGTCAAAAACGTAAAGAAGTCGTGCTGCCGAGGGGATACCGATTACATATTGCCCACTTTCAGTAGGAAAAAACACCGGGCTTCGTATCTCACTGTCAAATTTATGATGGAATAGCAAGACGCTATCTCGTTCTCCATAAACGTAAAGCTGGTTTTTATCCGTGTAAATTAACTCTGGCAGACTGTCCTGCTGGATATTGATCATATTAAAATAATGGTTAGGTGTCCAGCTTCCTAAGCTGGTCTTGCTTTGTTTGTTATCAAAATAAAAACTCAGGAGGGTGCCGGTTGTATCGGTTGTCAGGATGCGTGATCGACTCGGGTCGCCCGGTATAATACGGATACCAAAGTTGTTCTTAAATGTATTGTTTTCGGTATTCCCCAGTATTTTTACCAAACTTCCATTATAATTATATAAATAAAATTTCCCTCGATCGGTTTCGGCAATCACATAGTTATAACCATCAAGAAGTGCTGTTTTAAGCTCATATAAAATACGGCCGTCTACGCTTTTATCTTTCCAGTCGTCCAAAATTTTTCCATGGCGATCGTAAGCCAATATCCGGTTTTCGGCCGGAATGAAAATTTTCAGTTCCTGCGGATCATTTCCAAAGAGGGTTAACCCTGCCGTTGCCCGGTGAGGAAGTAGAACAGGGAAGCCCGATAGGGGTGTGCCATCCGGCAAAAACCAATATAATTTTTCGTCGGTGTTCAATAAGATGCTTTTATCGGCAAGTTGATAAATATCGCCAAGGATTTGTCCGCTTAAGCTGGTGCGCCACCATTCCCGACCTTCCTCAGAAATAGCATAGAGACGGTTTGCTTTGTCTTGCGTTAAGATGAACGGCAAGCTGTCATTAAACCGCAGCACCTTTGGTGGATAGGATATTGTTCCGCTCAGGTTATAAGTCCACTCAGGTTTCCGTTCTGCTTCTTTTCTGAAATTAAATTTTGCACTTAAATTACTATAAAATTTGCCATCATAACCTGCCAGTTGAAAAGAGAAGGCATACAGGTCGTGATAACGGAAATGGGTAGTATCACGATAGGATTGATAAAATACCGGCTTGAGTATACGGTTGATATACCGACTTATGTTTTGATTATGAATGAAGAAAGAAACATTGGCCTTATTTGCCCTTAATTTGTTAAAATCGAGAAAATCTGGATTATTTACCAATAGACGTTGACTATAGTAATTATTTCGGAATTGCTGAAGCGTACTAATGGTGTTGGCGCAAATCAGATAGTTGTTCACCATCGTGAAATAGGGGCGCTTAAAAAGCAGCATTGGGTCGCCAAAAGAATAATAAAGTAAATTAGAGTTGTCCAATCTTCGGACGTGCTCGGCCGCACCCGTGCTCAATTGATCGATGGTTTCTGAAAAAGCAGTAGAATCTTTTACTTTTACAATACCGATACTTTCGCGTGTATTTAACTCAATGGAGGCAAACTCACTATCCCATTGGTTAAGCAGGCTGCTATCAATATCCACTTTTTTCGATTGATTGATCAACTTGATCTGTTGCTGCATTCCGCTTAATTGTTTTCTTTTTTCCAGGAGTCGGCAAAGCTGTTGGTGGAAACTTCGGTAGTCAGAAAAAGCAAACGACGCATAAGCTGCGGTATTAGACGGCAGTACCGCTTTCAGCTCTTCTTCCACCGCATGTTGATTGGCATAAAGCGCGAGGTAAGTATCGTGGTTTTCTTCGATATTGGTTAATCCGCTAAACATCAAGGCGTCGCTTTGGAAGTTCATATTCAATGACGACATGCCTTTCAAACCATCCAGTAGCTGTAAGTTATTACCTGGTTTGCTTCGGATTAAAGTGCTGATCAACGAAGAAAGCCTGGTGTGGTTAAGGTGAAGATTTAAGATGGCGCTGTTATTTTTACTCCCATTCGCTTTCCATTCTTCGATAAAAGCAGGAGAAAGGTGGGCTGCTTGTTCGTTTACTGCTTGATAAACCAAGGTTCTGTCGAAGCTGAGGAAGGCACCGCCAGGTTTGAAAGCAATATAAAAAGGTGTTGTTTTTAATTCGGTTAAACGGATTTCGTAAACGGTTTCCTTGACGGAAGGATCCTTTCTCGCCTCGCCCTTTCCTTTTAGTGCATTTTGGAGTTGCCGGGTCGACTGATCATCGCTAAGTTCTTCATTGAATGGAAATGTAAGCAACCAATTGATGCTGTCTTTCCTCGGATGAAAGGAAAAATAAACCGTCTGCTGCTTACTTAAAGCGGTAAATTCCGAGCCTTTTAGCAATTCGTTCTGCAGGAATTGCAACTGATGTTGCCCCTTCGAACCAATGATTGCTTCGAAAATTTCAAAGTCCCTGAAAATAGTATAAAAAGACTTCTCATTTTGAAAAGAGATCAAAAAAGCGGCATCAGCCGGTACGTAATGGAGCATTCGGGTATTTGAAGAACTGCTATCTTCCAATCGCGTAAAATATAGTACAGAAGCTGCAATAACTGCAAAAAACAGGATACAAATGATGATTACTAACCGTCTCATGATTGTTAACAAACATAGATAAAATGGATTTGAAAAGCAATTTAGCTGTTAGGTATTAGCGGATAGCTTTATTTGTCTTTCATGAAAACGCCTTTTATTTCCGTGTCAAACCGATAGCTTATCTCCGACCTCCGATAGCCAAAAATTAGCAGATGTAGCCGTAATATGTGGCAGGTTTAGTAAATTAGCCGTAAAAAGTATACCAACCCATAAACAATGAATAAACGCATCATACTGACGGCGGCGTTTTTTGGCCTGTTAGCAGTGATATTCGGAGCTTTTGGTGCTCACGGTCTCACGGGAAAAATAAGCGAACAGCATTTAGAAAACTGGCACACTGCGGTGAATTATCAATTTTATCACACCCTTGCTATGCTTTTTTTGGCCACATTTTCCAGGGCAAAAAATGTATTAATCAATCTTTCTTATGTTGCTTTTACGCTTGGTATCCTATTGTTTTCAGGATCCTTATACCTGCTTTCAACCCGTTCCTTAACGGGCATAAATTACACGGGTATTTTGGGTCCTATCACCCCTTTGGGCGGATTAGCTTTCATTTTCGGATGGGCAAGCTTGTTTTTGGCTACGCTTAAAGGGAAATAATTTACATTTGTAAATGTTAACATTTCAAACAGACGTTAATCCCAAAGAACGGGTAACGCTCTTTGTCGAAGTAGTGTTACCCTTAACAATTACCAAAAACTATACCTATCGCGTACCTCACGAGTTAACATCGGCTATTGCCGTTGGTAAGCGGGTTGTTGTACAGTTTGGGCGCAGTAAAATTTATTCGGCCATTATTTATCGAATAAGCAAAGAAGCACCTGTTCATTATGAAGCCAAATATATTTTGGAGGTATTGGATGAGCAAGCCTTGATTACCGAACAACAACTGCAGCTATGGGATTGGGTAGCCGATTACTACCTTTGTCAGCTCGGCGAAGTGATGCAGGCTGCTATGCCATCCGCGCTTAAGCTTGCGTCTGAAACCAAAGTAATATCGATAGCACTTGCTGATTTTGATAAAAGCACCCTAAATGATAAAGAGTTCTTGATCTTGGAGGCTTTAGAAGTTGCCGGAGAATTGAAGATCAGTGACATGGTTAAGCTACTGGGCCAAAAAAGCGTATTTCCCTTAATCAAGAGCTTATTAAAGAAGCAGCTGATCAGCGTGTCCCAAGAACTAAAAGAAGGATACAAACCAAAAAAGAAAGCTTTTCTTTTGCTGGATTCAGCTTATGAGGAAGCTGAAGCAAAAAAAGCATTGTTGAATGAGCTGAACAGGGCATCAAAACAGCAGGATGCGGTCTTAGCTTATTTGCAGCTGCACCGGCAAAAGCCGAATATCAGTAGGGCCGATTTACTGGAAGTATCCGGATGCGGGGCCTCGGCGTTAAAAAGCCTTATCGACAAGGGGGTTTTCCATGTGGTTGAAAAGGAAGTTAGTCGCCTAAATTTAGAAGGAGACACAATAACGAAAGATTTTACGCTTAGTGCGCCGCAACAGGCAGCTTTTAATGCCATTGAAGAGCAATTGCAGGAAAAGGAAGTTGTGCTGTTGCATGGAGTCACTGCCTCAGGGAAAACACTCTTGTATATCCGTTTAATTCAAAAAGCATTGGAGTCGGGGAAAACGGTGCTCTATTTACTGCCCGAAATTGCACTGACATCACAGATCGTAGAACGGCTGAAGCTTTATTTCGGAAATAAAATAGGTGTTTATCACTCGCGGTTTAATGATAATGAGCGAGCAGAACTTTGGCAAAAGGTACTATCGGGTGATGTTCGTCTGATTTTAGGCGCCCGTTCTGCGGTATTCTTGCCCTTTCAGGAATTGGGGCTAGTGATTGTAGATGAAGAACATGAAGTTTCCTTTAAGCAATTTGATCCGGCACCGCGTTACCATGCCCGCGATACAGCCATTTTTTTGGCACACTTGCATAGCGCGAAGGTATTATTAGGCTCTGCAACCCCAGCTATCGAAAGTTATTATAATGCTAAGGCCGGTAAGTATGGTTTCGTAGCGTTAAAGGAGCGTTTCGGCGCTTCGGTCTTGCCTCAAATCGAAGTAGTGAGCTTAAAAGAGGAAGGAAAAGAGAAAAAGAACCTTACTTATTTCAGTGAAACACTGATGCAAGCAATAAAAAATGCGCTAGATCGGAAGGAGCAAATTATTCTTTTTCAGAATAGGAGAGGCTATACGCCGATGTTACTTTGCCGAACCTGCGGTTACACCCCTAAATGTACCAATTGCGATGTCAGCCTTACCTACCATAAACATACCGGTCAGCTGCATTGCCATTACTGCGGATTTAAAGAAGAGCTTATTCAGGTTTGTCCCGCGTGTGGCTCCACACATATGGAAAATAAAGGCTACGGGACAGAACGCATCGAAGAGGAATTGTCGATGTTACTGCCGGAAGCCAGGATAAGGCGTTTAGATTTGGATAGCGCCAAACGGAAGGACAGTTTCGAACGGATTATTACGGATTTCGATGAACAACGTTTCGATATTTTGGTAGGAACCCAAATGGTAGCCAAAGGATTGGACTTTGGGAAAGTAACGGTTATTGGCATTATCAATGCCGATTCATTGATCAATTATCCCGACTTTCGCGCTTATGAAAGGAGTTTCTCGTTGTTGTCTCAAGTTAGTGGACGGGCCGGACGAAGAGCTATTGCCGGTAAAGTGATCATTCAGGCCTATGCTACACAACATCGCGTGCTCGAACAAGTCATTCACCATGATTATGAAGGGATGTTCATGACTGAAGTAACGGAACGGAAGCACTATGCCTATCCTCCCTTTTTCCGTCTGATCAAGGTAGAGGTCAGGCATAAGGAGCAAGAAAGGAGTCAAGCGAGTGCCGAGCGCTTAGGGAAACACTTGCGTGAAATCTTTGGACATCGTGTGCTGGGGCCCGAGCCGCCGCTGATTAATCGAATCCGTAATTATTACATCCACACCATTTTGCTTAAAATTGAACGAAGTGGTGCCAGTATCCAGAAAGTAAAAAAAGCACTTCACGGAGCTTTGGTTGATTTTGAAACCGACAAAGCCAATCAAGGCGCCTTTGTGCAATTGGACGTGGACCCATATTAATATAGCTATAAGCTATTAGGTGTTAGCAACTGTTGGCCTTTAGCTAATAATCTAACAGCTAAAGGCTGATGGCTATTAGCCACTTACACTTTCTGCTTCTGAAAATGGCAAAACAACCGTATTTTTGGGATACCAATGGCTTATAAGTTTGTAGATAATTATAGGGAAAAAGGCGCTCGCAAGCAACTTGTGGAAACCTTAAAGAAGCGGGGTATCGCCGATAAGGCCGTTCTGGCGGCTGTGGCCAAAGTGCCGCGCCATTTCTTTTTTGACGAAACCTTTTGGAATCAGGCGTATCGGGATATCGCCTTCCCAATAGGCGACGGACAGACCATCTCCCAGCCTTATACCGTCGCTTATCAGACCGAACTTTTACACATACGCCCTGGTGATAAAGTGTTGGAAATAGGTACCGGTTCCGGCTATCAGACTTGTATTTTATTGGAATTAGGTGCGGAAGTTTACACAATTGAAAGGCAAGAAAATTTATATAACCGCGCTATAAAGGTATTACCTTATATGGGCTATCAACCTCATTTTTTCTTAGGCGACGGTTCAAAAGGGATTCCCGAATATGCACCCTATGATAAAATTATTGTCACTGCCGGAGCCCCGTTTGTTCCGCAGATCATGCTGAAGCAGCTGGCCATAGGAGGGGTATTGGTGATTCCTGTAGGCGATGAGAAGGAGCAGAAGATGGTAACGGTGATTCGCACAGCCGAGCAGGAATTCGAAAAAATAGAACTCGATACTTTTCGTTTCGTGCCTTTAGTGGGTGATCAGGCTTGGTAGATAGCTGTCAGGTATTTTTATTTATTCGCGTTTTATAGACTAATGGTTAAGGCCTAAATGCTAAGAGAGCTATTTCATCACCCGTGCTAGCTCCCGCTTAGTGTCTCTTTCTTTGATGGTTTCCCGCTTATCAAATTCCTTTTTACCTTGTGCTAGCGCTATTTCTACTTTAGCCAATCCCCTTTCATTGATGAAAATCCGTAAGGGTATGATGGTAAAACCCTTTTCATCACCTTTTACCCGCAGCTTGTTCAATTCTTTCTTTGATAACAATAATTTACGATCGCGCTTTGATTCATGATTGTAAAAAGAACCGTGGGAATATTCCGCAATATGCATATTGCGGATATAGAGCTCATTATTCAGGAAAGCGCAAAAGGCATCGTTGATATTTGCTTTCGATTCGCGAATGGATTTGATTTCTGTGCCCAATAACTGGATTCCAGCGATATATTTATCGAGGATATGATACTCGAAATGAGCTTTTTTGTTTTTTATATTGATGCCGTTAGACATGTTTTTTCGTGTTTTGGAAAAGGGGCAAAATTACTTAATAAATATATTTTCTGCCACTTTCTGTGAAATGGTCGCCAATTTGCCATTCACCTCAATATGCATAGAGCCATCAAAGTCAAAGCGATTAATAAGCTCAATTTCCTGGCCAATGGCAATACCTAACTGAGAAACATATTGCAGAAATTCCGGACTGTTGTCTTTTACCGAAGTTACGCAATTTTTGGTGCCCAAAGCCGCCTCGGCAAGCGTTTTTCGGTTCGGTGCCACTAAATCCTCGTTGGCTGCAGGGATAATATCGCCATGAGGATCGAACTGCGGATAACCCAAATATTTATCCAAACGCTCAACGAGTTTATCAGATTGAATATGCTCCAATTGTTCGGCTACTTCATGTACTTCATCCCAGCTAAAACCCAGTTTATCATAGAGGAAGGTTTCCCATAAACGATGTTTGCGGATAACAGCTACGGCGTGCGAGCGACCGAGTTCTGTAAGGGATATTTTACCATAGCGCTGATAATCAACCAACCCTTTTTCTTTTAACTTTTTGAGCATATCCGTTGCCGTCGCCGGCCTAACATGTAGATAAGTCGCAATTTGATTGGTGCCCGCTTCTTGTTGGCTGCTATCTTCCGTGGAAATATGCAACAATACCTTAAGGTAGTTTTCTTCAGTACTGGATAACATATGGCAAAGGTAAAGAAAAGTGTTTAACTCTAATGTGGTATTCTTACCTTTGCTATATGTCGATACATACAGAAATCAAGAAAGTAACGGTGAAACGCATCTTGGAGATGAAATCCGCCGAAGAAAAGATCGCCATGCTTACCGCATACGACTATACCATGGCCACTCTATTGGATGCCGCTGGTGCGGATATCATTTTAGTGGGCGATTCGGCTGCCAATGTTATGGCAGGATATGAAACGACGTTACCCATCACCTTAGACCAAATGATCTATCATGCGGCTTCTGTTACTCGCGGTGTGAAACGGGCCATGGTAGTGGTTGATCTACCGTTCGGTACGTATCAGGGCAATCCTTACGATGCCTTGCATGCCGCTGTTCGCGTGATGAAAGAAACAGGAGCCCAAGCGGTTAAATTAGAAGGTGGCGCAGAGATCAAAGAAAGCATTCAATATATTGTTAACGCCGGTATTCCGGTAATGGGGCATTTAGGCTTAATGCCACAATCGATTAATACCTATGGAGGATATGGTGTTCGGGCTACAGGAGTGCATGAAGCGCATAAGTTAAATGCCGATGCCCAACTTTTACATGAATTGGGTTGCTTTGCAGTGGTTATAGAAAAAATACCAGCCAAATTGGCCAAGGAAGTAACGGATCATTTACGGATTCCGACGATCGGTATAGGCGCCGGACACGATACAGACGGACAAGTGTTGGTTATCCATGATCTTTTAGGGATGAATAAAGACTTCAAACCTAAATTTGTCAGGCAGTATCTCAACTTAGCTGAATTAATAAACGGTGCGGTAGAAAAATACGTACAGGACGTAAAAAGTGGTGTTTTTCCGAATGAAAATGAGCAGTATTAGGCGTTCTTTTCCCTGCTTATCATACGGTTAAAAAGATTAGGCTCCGAACCAAACAATTTAGACCGGAATCATATTATTATGGGGTATGCAGAGAACAGCTTATCCCGGAAATCCATATCCCCAAGGGGCTACTTGGGATGGTCATGGCGTTAATTTTACGTTATTTGCCAAACACGCTGAAGGCGTAGAATTATGTTTATTCGATTCCTCATCAACCGATGCTAAAGAAGAACGGATTAAAATTACAGAGCGAAACCACGAAGTTTGGCATATTTATATTCCAGAAATCCAACCCGGACAATTGTACGGATTTCGTGTTTATGGACCTTATGATCCGCAAAAAGGTCATCGGTTTAACCCAAATAAATTACTGATCGACCCGTATGCAAAGGCCATTGCTGGAGCAATCGATTGGCATGACGCTTTGTTTGGGTATGATATTCATCACCCGGATAAGGATTTGAGCTTCAGTGAAATCGATAGTGCTCCCCATATACCAAAATGTGTAGTTATTGATTCGGCTTTCGATTGGGAAGGTGACCAACCTCCCCGGATTCCTTACCATAAAACAGTTATTTACGAGACCCATATAAAAGGATTTACTAAAAATCACCCCGATGTGCCAACAGAAATCCAGGGGACCTATAGTGCACTTTCGCATCCCGCTATTATCCAATACCTAAAAGATTTGGGGATCACGGCGATTGAATTCATGCCTGTACACCAGTCGATAAACGATCGGCATTTAATCGAAAGAGGTTTACGCAATTATTGGGGTTATAATACCATCGGTTTCTTTGCCCCGGATACCGGTTACAGTTCGCGAGGTGTTGTGGGAGAGCAGGTAACGGAATTTAAAGAGATGGTGAAAGCCTTGCACAAGGCCGGCGTTGAGGTGATCTTAGACGTAGTGTATAATCACACGGCAGAAGGAAACCAACTGGGGCCTACCTTGTCTTTTCGAGGAATCGATAATGCTTCGTATTACCGACTGACGGACGACCCCCGGTTTTATATGGATTATACTGGTACGGGTAATACCCTAAATGCTAATTTGCCTAACGTACTGCAATTGATTATGGATAGCCTCCGCTATTGGATTACCGAAATGCACGTTGATGGCTTTCGTTTTGATTTAGCGGCTGCACTGGCCAGGGAATTTCACGATGTCAATAAATTGAGCGCTTTTTTCGATATCATTCATCAGGATCCGGTCATTTCGCAAGTTAAATTAATTGCTGAACCTTGGGATGTAGGCGAAGGAGGGTATCAAGTGGGTAATTTCCCTCCCGGCTGGGTGGAGTGGAATGGAAAGTATCGCGATTGCATCCGCGATTATTGGCGGAGCGATCAGAGCATGCTTGGCGAATTTGCTCAACGGTTTACCGGTAGTTCTGATTTGTATAACGATAATTACCGCACACCCACAGCGAGCGTTAATTTCATTACTGCACATGACGGGTTTACCTTGCATGATTTGGTATCTTATAACGATAAGCATAATGAAGCAAACGGAGAAGAGAACCAAGATGGAGAAAGTTATAATCGGTCTTGGAACTGTGGCGCGGAAGGGCCAACCGATGATGCGACTATTGTAAACCTCCGTGCCCAACAACGGAGAAACTTCCTCACTACCCTCTTTCTTTCGCAAGGTATCCCCATGTTATTGGGTGGCGATGAAATAGGCAGAACCCAACAGGGAAACAATAATGCCTATTGCCAAGATAACGAGATCAGTTGGTACAATTGGGCAGAGGTCGACGAGCAACTGCTGGATTATACGCGGAAATTAATCGCTTTGCGTAAGCAACATCCAACTTTTAGTCGTCGTAAATGGTTTATGGGACAGGAAATAAAGGGGATAGGGGTAGAAGACATCGTTTGGTTTTTGCCTGAAGGTAACGAAATGCCCGATGAGAATTGGGACCACGATTTTGCCAAATCTTTAGCCATTTATCTAGACGGCAGAGGTATCCGTTCGGTGGATGAAAAAGGGGAAAAAGTTTATGATGATCATTTCTATGTTATTTTCAATGCACACGATGGCCCAATTCACTACAAACTGCCAGGTAATAAGTATGGTCATGATTGGGAGAAGATATTAGACAGTTATACCGGTAAAATAGGCGTAGAAGAACAATCCTATCAAGCTGAAGCCGATATTATTGTTGAAGGGCGATCGGTAATCGTGTTAAGATGTCCCTATCAAGTAAAATAATGAATGCACGATTAGATACAAGAACGATCGGCCTGAACTATGCCCAAGGAAATACATCAATATGTATATGGGCGCCTGAAAAACGGCAAGTGAGTGTAGTATTGGAGGAAGAAGGTACAAGTATTGTATTGACGGATGATGGAAGAGGCTTTTGGAAAGGGCATAGCGCTTTAGTTAAAACAGGTGTTTTATATAAGATTAAAGTAGACGACGTATTATACCCCGACCCCAGTTCCTTGTCGCAGCCACATGGCCTGCATAGCGCTTCTTGCTGCATCGATCTGAAGTGTTTTGATTGGGAAGATCAATATTGGACAAATCTGGATTTTTCTGCCTATATCCTGTATGAATTGCACGTCGGTACGTTTACCCCGCAAGGTACTTTTCAGGCCGTTATCGAAAAATTAGATTACCTTCTTGACTTAGGTGTCAATGCCGTTGAACTGATGCCGGTAGCTCAATTTCCTGGCGAACGGAATTGGGGTTATGACGGTGTTTTTCCATTCGCCGTACAGCATAGTTACGGAGGCGCAAGGGGCTTACAGGAGCTAGTTAATGCTTGCCACAAAAAGGGGATAGCGGTGGTATTAGATGTAGTATATAACCATCTCGGTCCGGAAGGAAATTATTTGTCGGCTTTCGGCCCCTTTTTTACCGATAAATACAAAACACCTTGGGGGAAAGCCGTTAACCTAGATGACCAATATAGCGATGGAGTACGGCAGTGGATCATCGAAAATGCCTTGATGTGGTTTCGCGATTTTCATGTCGATGCCCTGCGATTGGATGCCGTTCATGCATTAAAAGACTTCGGCGCTGTACATCTACTGGAAGAATTGAGTGCATATACCGGTCAGTTAGCGGCCAAGACGGGTAAATCTTTTTACCTGATAGGCGAATGCGACTTAAACGACGTAAAATATATTAAGCCACATCGGGAAAATGGCTATGGTTTGCATGCACAGTGGATAGACGAATTTCATCACGCGTTAAGGAGAGCGATAGGCGAGCCCCCGAAAGGCTATTATGCCGATTTTAAAGGAGTAGAAGATTTGGCTAAAGCCTATGAGCAGGCCTATGTGTATAACGGTACCTATTCCGAACATCGGAAACGGACCTTTGGAAGTCGCACTGATGGCCGACCCGGCAAGCAGTTTGTTGTTTTTTCGCAAAATCATGATCAGGTAGGTAACCGGAGGCTTGGCGAACGAAGCGGCCAGCTGTATGGTTTTGAGGTACAAAAGTTATTGGTCGGCGCAGTAATGGTAGCCCCTTACGTCCCGCTGTTATTTATGGGAGAAGAATACGGCGAAACCAATCCCTTTCTCTATTTTGTTGGTCATAGCGATCAAGCTTTACTGGAAGCCGTGCGCAATGGGCGGAAAGCCGAGTTTAAAGATTTTCATGATGGTGAGGACACGCCCGATCCTATTTTAATCGAAACCTTTACCCGCTCTTGCCTGCAATGGCAGCTGCTGCATCAGGGTCAGCATCAACATCTTTTTCAATATTACAAGACGCTAATCCATTTCAGGAAAACCTTAGCTGCTTTAAAAGAATTGGATCGCACACGGGTAAAAGTAAATAAGCTGCAAGAGGAAGTTTTGATGGTCGAAAGAGCCCATCATACCCAGCCACTTATCGCCGTGCTGAACTTCTCGGCAACACATGTGCAGGTTGGCTGGCCTTTCGATCCCTTGGCTTATCAACGTCTCCTCGATTCTTCCTCTGCCGAATGGGGAGGCCTTGGTTTGGAAAAGGAGATCAGCTCGACATCGTTATTGACTTTACAACCGCAAAGCATTCATCTCTATGTCTTAAAAAGCCAATAGTTTATGAAAATTTTTAATCCCGTTGGCACCTATCGTATCCAGTTCCATCAAGGATTTACCTTTCGTGATGCGGAAAAGCTAGTACCTTATTTGGCTAAGTTGGGCATAGGTGCGATATATGCATCGCCAATTTTTACAGCCGTACCCGGAAGCATACATGGTTACGATGTAACCGATCCCGAAAGCATTAACCCAGAGATTGGTACTTTAGCAGAGCTTCGTTCTTTGTCAAAAAAGTTGAAAACCAGTGGTATTGGCTGGATACAGGATGTTGTGCCTAACCACATGGCCTTTCATCCGGAAAACAAGTGGCTCATGGATATTTTGGAAAAAGGGAAAGATTCAGATTATGCCGCTTTTTTTGATACTTCTTTTCATACTGGTTTTTTTGAAGGAAAGTTGATGGTACCCTTCTTAGGCGATACGCTGGATGCTGCCATACAGCGAGGCGAGTTAATGTTAAGCTGGAAAGCACATCGATTTTTTCTTTCCTATTTCGATCAATGTTATCCCGTTAATTTAGCAACCTATCAGCGAATCTTGATAACGAGCGAATCGCCTACTTCCATAACCGCAATTTTTGAGACTTTGGAAGCTATTGCAGCTCAAGGTTATCGGTGGTCGTACACCGAGCACTTTAATGGTTTTCTCCGGTTGTTGGAAGAAGCACTTAAAGATAGAGGCGCGAGAGTCTGGCTAAAAAAACGCATTGCCGAATTGAATCGAGATCAAACCGTGCTGAAGCAAATTGTAGGGGAGCAGTTTTATGAAATGACCCCTTGGCAGGAAACCGACAAGCGGATTAACTATCGCCGCTTTTTTACCATTAATGGTTTAATCTGCCTGAATATGCAGGACGACGAGGTGTTTAGCCAGTATCACCGGCTGATTAAGCAATTGATCGATGAACAGGTATTTTCGGGTTTGCGTGTTGATCACGTGGATGGCTTGTATGATCCTGCTCAATACTTACAGCGGCTTCGATTGTTGATTGGACCGACGCCTTATATTGTCGTGGAAAAGATTTTGGGACAGGAAGAAAGCTTGGCCAGTTCATGGCCCATTCAGGGAACCACAGGCTACGACTTTTTAGCGCAAGTCAACCAACTTTTTACCGCATCAAACCAAATGCCGAAGTTCAGTCGCTTTTATCAAGATTTTACCAAAGATCATTCGCCCATAGCGGAGCAAGCATGGGCAAAGAAAGAAAATTTCCTTTATACCCATATGCAAGGGGAGTTGCACAATCTATTCCGACTATTGGAACAATCTGGAATCGCTCGAAAACAGCGTATCCTTGAGATTGGTGAAACGCTGATAAAAAGAACCTTAGTGAAAATACTTGTTCATTGTCCGGTATACCGATACTACGGTAATCAACTGCCATTGCCTGAAGAAGAAAGCCAGGCCTTGAACAACTTATTGGCGCAGATTAATAACAGATTCCCTGATTTGACAGAAGCTGTAGCTTTATTAGCAGCAGCTTTTCTAAAATTAACCGATAAAAGTGCAAAGAAAGAACAGGCAATCCTGACTTTCTATCAGCGCCTGATGCAAATTAGTGGCCCCCTGATGGCGAAAGGTGTCGAAGATACCCTCATGTACACCTTTAGTTGCTTCGTTGCGCATAATGAAGTGGGAGACAGTCCGGCCGCTTCTGGTATGCTCATCCAATCTTTTCATCAGCGCATGATGATGCGGCAGCGTTTATGGCCGCTTGCCATCAATGCTACGGCAACGCATGATACCAAGCGTGGAGAAGATGTGCGGATGCGTTTGAATAGTTTGAGCAATTGGGCAAAGGAATGGAAAAATAACGTGACGGCATGGGAGCGTTTGTTAGTAAAAGAGGATACGGCTTATCCCGATGTGCAAGACCGTTATTTTATATATCAAAATTTGGTTGGCGCCTGGCCACTATTACAAGACGATATCCCGGCCTTTAGGGAGAGGGCGAATGCCTATATTGAAAAAGCTTTACGGGAAGCCAAGCGCCATTCGAGTTGGACACAAGTCAACGTACAATATGAAAAGCAGGCCAAACAATTTGCGCAAGCATGGATCGATTTACAACTAGCTTCAGAAGAGCAGCAAAATTGGCTGGGACAGGTAGCTGATATTGGACTTTTTTACAGCTTAGTGCAGCTTGCCATTAAAGTCACAGCTCCCGGCGTACCCGATATTTATCAGGGAAATGAAGGATGGGATTTCCATTTTGTGGATCCCGATAACCGCAGTCCCGTTGCTTTTGATCATTTGGAGAGACTATTGGAAGAGCAGGAGACACAGAATCCCTCGATAGCCGATTTATGGTCTACCAGAAAAACGGGAGCTATTAAGCTTTGGCTCACGCAAAAGCTGTTAACTTATCGGAAGACTTATCCGGACATCTTCGAGAAAGGACGCTATATTCCCCTGCGTGTGCGTGGCCGATATCGGAAAGAAGTCATGGCTTTTGCGCGCCAATATCAGAAACAATGGTGTATCGTTATTCTACCTGTTCATTCAGCCCGTTTATGCAGAGAGCAAAAGAAAAGTATAGATCAGTTAAACTGGAAGAACACACGTATCGATTGGCCATTGGGCGCACCCGACGAATTTACGCACATCATAGATGGAAAGAACGGAACTGTGCAGCAAGGAACGTTAATGTTGGAAGAATGGGTAAATGGATTGCCTTTGGTTGTTTTAAATAGTCAAGAAAAAAAGAAGCAGAGAAGTGCGGGGATATTATTAGCCATTTCCTCCTTGCCAGGTCCATTTGGAATTGGCGATTTTGGACCGGCAGCTTATCGCTTTGCCCGCTTTCTGAAGGAGGCCAAACAAGGCTGCTGGCAAATTTTGCCCCTAGGGCCTACAGGTGAAAAGGAACACTATTCTCCTTACAGCGCTTTTTCAACGATGGGAGGAAATCCGTTATATATCAGCTTGGAATTGTTGGCGAAGGCCGGTTGGCTATCTTTGGCAGATTTGAAAAAATGGCAATTGTCCGAAACGAACCAAGTAGATTATTCGCGCGTGGTTGAACTAAAAGAGCACGCTCTGGAGCAAGCCTATACCGCTTTTAGTAGGGATGCAACCCCCGTTCAATTTACAGAATTTGCTGATTTTGTGAAGAAGGAGCAGGCTTGGCTAGATGATTTTGCACTTTATTTAGTAATCAAAAGGCAATTTCACGGGAAAGGCTGGTATGAATGGCCAAAATCCTACCGTCAAAGGGACAAAAAAATACTGGTTACTATTCAAAAAGAGAAGCAAAGACAACTGGAGATCATCAAATGGCAGCAATACATTTTCTTTAGGCAGTGGCAAGCCTTGAAGCAGTACGTCAATAGCTTGGGTATTCAAATTTTTGGCGATCTGCCCTTTTACGTGAATCATGATTCGGTAGATGTATGGGCCAATCAGGAGTTGTTTGCCTTGGATGCAAAAGGTAGGATGCGGTTAGTGGCAGGCGTGCCGCCCGATTATTTCAATGCCGATGGGCAATTATGGGGAATGCCTGTTTTTAACTGGGGAGCACTCAAAGAGCAAGGTTATCAATGGTGGGTCGATCGGATCAGTAGGCAGATAAGCTTGTTTGATCTCATACGACTAGATCATTTCCGGGCATTTTATAATTATTGGCAAGTCTCAGCAGAAAAAACAACAGCTAAAGAGGGCGCATGGGCTTTAGGGCCTGGAGAAGCGCTTTTTAAGGTCTTTCAACAGCACTTTGGGAAATTGCCTTTTGTAGCAGAAGATTTAGGTGATATCCATCCGGAAGTTTATGCCTTACGGGATGCCTTGCAATTACCTGGAATGAAAGTACTGCAATTTGCATTTGGCAACGATATGGCCAATTCGCTTCACATTCCGCATCATCACGAAAAGCAATTTGTGGTATATACGGGTACACATGATAATAATACCCTGATTGGTTGGTATAGGTATGAATTAACGAAAGGCGATCGGGATCGTGTACAGGAATATTTCGGAAAAAAAATAAAAGAAGGCGATATATACAAACAAATAACCCGTTTAGCCTATGCTTCGGTAGCCCATCTTGTTATCCTTCCTATGCAGGACGTTTTAGGTTTAGATGAAAAGAGTCGGATGAATACACCAGCGACCACAGCGAATAATTGGCGATGGCGTTTAAGAGCCCATGAAATCAGCAGTAAGCACGCAGCGTGGCTGCGAAAATTGGTCCATTTATATGGGCGCTAATACGCTTTTTGAATTTTTCTAATTGAAAACCAGGAGCAAATAAAATATTTGTTATTTATTTTTTTGAAATTAAAACGGGATATATATCTTTGCACACCGAAAAACGAAAAGCTTATTCGGAAGTACTTAAAAAAATGGCCCGTTCGTCTAGGGGTTAGGACGCAAGATTTTCATTCTTGAAACAGGGGTTCGATTCCCCTACGGGCTACACATCTTGAAGTCAAAACATACAAAAGCCTGCAAATTAAACGTTTGCGGGCTTTTTGTTTTTTACAGCATCCCGATTCATTCAATTATTCGCATAAAAACAGTGAGTAATTCAGTGAGTCAATCCCTAACCTACCGCTACTCACTGAAAGTGCATTAAGTTATTGAACGACAACCTGTTCAATGACTGAACATCTTGACTACCATAGGCTGCAAGGCTAATTTTGTTTCACCATAAATGATGTATTATCATGAGTACAAATTATTCCTTGCTCTTCTACTTGAAGAAACCAAAAAACTATGTGGGTGGTAT
>Ga0164243_10000911_pt1 | contig 51607 bp, 80 predicted proteins | sample OricompcompostOP_FD_108781 | JGI IMG/M metagenome (GOLD analysis project Ga0164243, IMG submission 108781) | Organic Plus compost microbial communities from Emeryville, California, USA - Original compost - Organic plus compost (OP) | ecosystem: Engineered > Solid waste > Mixed feedstock >... | reverse complement strand
TGGCGTCAACGACAACACCAACAGAGGCGGGTACGCCGGCCTTGAGATCGTCGGCACGGGCGCCAGTACACCGCACTGCCCGGTGGTCGTCAATGGGTTCGCGACGCACTGCGCAGCGGGCGACGACAACACCGGGCTCGTGAGCCCAGATTACGGCGTGAAGATCACCAACGGTGGTCAGATCAGCCTTAACGGCGTTATTGCGTCCGGCACGGTCGCCGGGCTGTACGACCCCGGATTCTCCGCTTCAATCGGTCCTGGTTGTCGATGGAACGTGACGGGGACCGACTCGTCTTTCTCGACTACCTACGACCAGACCGATGGGGCGGTATTCGTTGGCGCCGATGGCGTAGCACAGCAGATCAAGTTTAACGTCGCCGGGTCCGGCTCTCGATGGACGTTGGGAAAGGGTTCGGACAACTCATTTACCCTTGCTCGCTACGACAGTTCAGGGGCTTTCGTAGAGAATGATATCTACGTCAAGCCCGACAACGGATACGTGGGCATGGGTAGCTCTGCTCCGACCGCCAGGCTGCACCTGGAAAACAATAACGACCAACCAACAATGGTCGTGCGCTGGACGAATTCAAATCCAGGATCAGGGGCAATGATCGGGGTTGAAGCCCCAACAGGATCGACCCTTTCGAACGTTCGTGCGTTCCAAGTCGGAATGGTTGGCGACACTCTGCGCCGGTTTAACATCATGGCAAACGGGGACATGGCATGGGGTGCCGGCAATAACCGCAATACGCAGCTTAAGCGAAATCAAGACAAGATGCTTCAGATGCCAGATACGGACCTTCTGTTTACTGGGTCCAACAAGGATTCTAAGGTTCCTGGCGTCGTTGTGAAGGACCGGACCAACGCTAACTACTACCGAATCTACACCGATGGCGGTGTGTTGAAGGTGGAACCCGTCAGTGGCATCACACCATAAGGAGGCACCTATGCCCGTCGTAGATCTCCCAGACGATGGCAGCTCGACCTCCGATCTGGACCCGCTGGCCACCCTAGAGGAGCTGCAAGCTCGCTACGATGTGGTGGACACGGACCAGGCGGAACTTGCTCTGGAGGACGTGAGTGCCCTGATCAGGGAGGTCGCTGGCAGCGAGACTGCCTGGTCTGACGTGTCCACGGCACCAGCGGCCATCAAGGTCATCTGCCTGCGTGCCACCATGCGTTACCTGAACAACCCGGATGGCTTCCAGAACGAGTCGTACGGATCGTACTCTTACGGCTACTCCAAGGACTTCTCGGTTGGCCTGTTCCTCACCGATGGCGAGATCAAGCAGATCGAGCGCATCGCAGGGGGTGCTGGCGGTGTCCGTTCTATCCGCTTGACTTCCTACTACGAGGGTCGTGGCTGCCGGAACGTCTACGCTCAGCCGTATAACGACACGGACCCGATCCCTGTTTGGTCGTGGTAATCCATGCGATTTCCTCATGACCTGACTCTCTACCCCGCTATCCCGGACCCATCCGGGGCGGATAGGCTGGTTCCTGATCTTGATAACCCTGTCCAGCTCAAGGGGTTCATCCTCCCCGGTCGCTCTTCGGAGCCGACCTCGATCATCCTGCGTGAGATGGGCCAGCGCTCGGTGGAGGAGTTCACCTGCTTCCTCCCACCTACTACTCCCGCCTTCAACACGTGGGCTCAGATTGACTGGACGTCTTCAAATGTACTCCAGGGCGGGAGTTTTGAAGTACGGGGTGAGCCGGAAGCCTACGGTAACACCACGGGACGAGTCCACCACATTCAACTCACACTAAGGCGGGTGAACTGATGGGAAAGGCAAGCGTCAACGCCAACGCAGTCTCCGTCGTAGCCCACAACAAGCAACTCCATGCTGCTCTCCGTCCTTTCGCTGGGCTTGTCGAAGAGGCCGTTAAGGCTAAGATCGCCCCTCACTCTAACACGGGTGAGTTCGAAGAGTCCATCGACGTGGAAGAGGGCCGGGTGGACTGGTACATCGTGTCCAATGACCCCAACGCCTACTCCAAGGAGTTCGGCCACTACTGGAACGACGACCCAGGCGGCAAGCGTACCGAGGGGGTCAAGGCGTTCACTCGCGTTGCCGGAGGTGAGCTGTGAGTTTTGCTAGTGGCGACGATGCCATGGAGATCGCGCTTGCCAAGATCAAGGCTGTGTTCGAGCCTGACTTCTCGGTTCACCCGGAGCGCCCAGCCAAGATGGGCACCATCCTCACAACCAAGCCCGTGATGGTGGTCAAGCGCCTTGGCGGGGATTTCATGGAGAGCTTCCAGGATGTCCTGGCGGATGACCCGCTGTTGGACATCGACATCTACTCCAGTAAGGGCATCGAGGATGCCTATGCAAAGGGCTCGTACGTGAGACGGACTCTCAAGCGGGAACTCGGTTGCTCTGGTGGCACCGGGGTTGTTCCTATCCCAGTGTCCAATGAAGCCAGCCTCACCCGAGCAGTCAATATCACCATGTCCATGTACGTTGAGTAAGGAGATCTTCGATGGCTCTTTCTTCGTCCGAAGTCTACATCGCCAATACTGGTCACTACTTCGTGGCTGACCTTGGCACCCCTAAGCCGACTAGCCTGCCCCAGACGGGTGCGAGTGCCGACGAGCTGGCTTGGACCCCAACCGGTGGCTACGAAGAGGTTGGCCACACCTCGCAGGATTCGCCCCTGACGATCACTCGTGATGGTGGTGACCGGACCACGAATGGTTCGTGGCAGGCGCCTAACCTGGAGGAGTCGGTTGCCCCGATTACGTATGCCCTGGGCTTCACCCTGATTCAGCAGGACTTCCTGGGTCTGTCGCTGTACTACGGCGGTGGCTCGGTGGACGAGACGGATGGCAACTTCATTGCGCCTCGTGTTCCGGCTGCCCAGCAGAAGGTTCTGCTTGCCCAGATCATCCACTCGTCCGGTACTCGTTGCAAGTGGTACTGGCTGCCTAAGGTCTCGATCCTGGGCTCGGACAACTCCGAGGCCGCGACCGACGACTTCATGGGCCTGCCGGTTTCTGCGTCGATTCTGGACTCGGCTGGCGAGGCTAACGAGATCGCTGGTCTGTTCAAGGTGTCCCTCCAGGCCACCGGTTCCTGATTCATCTGGCTCCCCGAGTACCCGTGCCTCCTCGGGGAGCCAGAGCTTTCTATTCATGCAGGCGCGGGAAGAGAGGCACACTCATGGCTACTTTCACTGTTGAGGCACTTCAGAAGCTCGCTGAGCAGAAGTATGGCGACTTCACTGTTGAGGGAGTTACCGTCTTCAAGGCGTACCTCCGTTTGGCTGAGCGGGACCGGGACAAGGTTCTTGACCTGATGGAGCAGGGTCAGGAGGACGTGCCGAACGAGTCGGCGGCCCAGACCCTCAAGCGCCAGACCAAGCTTTACCGGGAGATTCTGACCAAGGTCGCGGATGACCAGGCTGCCGCTAAGGCGTGGCTGGACCCGATGACGGCTGACATGCTGGTGACCGTTTTCCAGCAGTATGCCGAGTCGGTGCAGATGGGGGAAGCATCGGGCTCGTAAGGCTTATTGAGAGGCACGGCAGCGCGCTCTACTACGACCTGTACTCCATCGGAGTCGATCTGGTGGACGTGTTCCGTGCCTCTTGTCGTCTCTCCCCCAGGGAGATTCTGTGGCTTTGCGAGCAGTTGCCCGATGATTCTGCTGTCCGGCGTGACCCTGAACTCCAGGGCGGTCACTGGAATCTCACCAACCTTCTGCTCTCCCAGGTACTCAACGGGGTGAATGGCCTGGCCGCTTCGTACATTCAAGCACATTCCAAGAAGAAGGTCAAGCCTCCTCAGCCCGTTCTTCCACCAGCCCTCTCGCAGTCCAACATGAAGGCTCGAAAGGCTGTCTATGTCGATGATCTCTTTTAAGGAGGGGAAGCATGGCTGGTAGGTCTGTTATCGGCAAGCTTGCCGTCAAGGTCTTCCCCGATCTTTCCGACTTCAAGGCTCAGCTCAAGGCAGAGCTGGAGCGTATCAACCCCAAGCTTGAGGTGAAGGTCGATCTCAAGTTCGATGAGACCAAGTTCAAGGCTGAGGCTGTCGCGGCTGCCCTCGAAGCTGCCAAGGCGGCCAGCAAGGTGGCCGAGGTTCACCTCCAGGCTGACCTGGACGCCAAGAAGGTCTTCGCTGAGTCGCAGGCTCTTGCCAAGTCTATCTCCCGCGATGTCACCTTCCCTCTCAAGCCTAAGCTGGAAACTTCCAAGCTCAACATCGAGAAGTACATCGCCACCCAGTTCGGCACCCCCGAGATTGACTTCAAGTTCGGCATCGACCATGCCAGCCTGGAGAAGACCAAGCTGGAGATCAAGTTCGCTGCCCGTGAGGCTGCTGTCACGGTCCCGGTCAAGACGGACAAGAACAGCTTCAGGGGCTTCATCTCGGATGCTGCTGGTCTCGGTGTCAAGGCTGCTTCCGCTATCGGTAACGCCATTGGCGAGGTGGCAACCCAGACCTGGGATGCCTTCGCCAACGAGGGCCAGGCGGCATTCAAGAAGGTCAACGAGCAGATCAGCAAGTTCGGTTCCTACCTGTCGAATGTACAGCAGGTGGCCTCGCTTCTTGGTGTCAGCCTCCTGGTTGTGTTTGGTGGGGCTTTGATCTCCGCCGCCATTGGTGGAATCACCCTGGCTATCGGCGGTTTGGAAGCTGCACTCCTGGGCATTCCGGCCGCCATCTCGGTAGTCAGCGTCGGGGCAGGGGCTCTACTCGTGTCTCTCAATGGCGTACAGGACGCTATTGTGGCCGGCTGGAAGGGCTCCAAGGGCTACGAGGATGCTCTCAAGAAGCTCGCCCCGGCAGCCCAGACAGCCGTTACGTCCATCGTGGGCATGAAGGATGCTGTCAAGGGTATGGGCAAGGAGATCCAGCAGAGCTTCTTCTCTGGCTTTGCGGACGACCTCAAGTCCCTGGGCAACACCTACATCCCTATCGCCCGTCAGGGCCTGGACAATATGGCTGGTTCGCTGGGTCGCCTGGTTGGCAAGTTCACGAAGTGGGCCAGCACCCAGGACGCCATTGAGCGTACCAAGTCCATCTTTGACCAGACCTCTCGGGTCATCGATCACCTGGCCAAGGGCGTGGACCCTCTGGCGGACGCCTTCTCTCGCCTGACAGACGACGCTCTACCGTTCCTTCAGCAGGGGGCCTACTACGCCACCAAGCTGGCCACCCAGTTCGATAAGTGGGTGAAGTCGGCTGAGTCTAGTGGTGAGCTGGACGACATGTTCCGCAACCTGGGCAAGCTCATTGACGCCCTGGTTGAGCCCGCTACCCGGCTGGCTGCTGGCATCGCCAAGGTGTTCGCCCAGAAGGATTCGGGCAAGGCCCTGGATGACCTGAAGGACTCTCTGGACGAGATTGTCGATAACGTCCTCCCGTACCTACCCGGGTTCGTTAAGGACTTCGACAAGGTTGTGAAGTCTATCGCCAAGCTGAGTGAGTACACGGCGCCCCTGGCGCAGGTCATGCACTGGCTCACAGACCTGGCAAGCTGGACTATCGGTGAGTACTGGGGTTCGTCCATCCTCTTGATCTACGGGATGGGCAAGGCGATCGATGACCTGGTCAACAACGTCAAGGCATTCCCAGGCGCGGTTAAGAACCTGGTAGTGGCCACTACCCTGATTGGCAACTCCATGGTTGAGGGGCTGGTCAACGGGGTGAAGCAGAACCTGTCTATTGCTGCCTCTCTGGGCTCCATCATCTGGAACGCGATCAACAAGGGTCTGGGTGGCATCCCCGCCAAGGTTCTGGGGTTCGGTCTGACTCTACCGCAGAAGCTCTGGTCTGGCATCAAGCAGAACCTGAGCCTGGCCTCGTCGGGCGGGACTGCTTTGAAGAACGCGGTGGTCAATGGGATCAAGGCCCTTCCCGGCTTGATCTACAACTACGCCATCGGCATTCCTGGCCGAATCCTGTCTGGCATCCTGAGCCGGATCTCCTCCGCAACCTCCGGTGGCTCCCGTGTGAAGAACGCGGTGGTCAACGCAGCTCGGAACGGTCTGTCCAGCGCTATGTCTGGCATTGGTCAGGCTGCTGTGCAGGGGCTGGTCAATGGTCTCTACGGGATGGCTCGGTACGTGTCGCAGGCAGCCAGCTATCTGGCCAGTCTGATCCCGAAGGGTGTTGCTGGCCTGCTGGGTATCCACTCTCCTTCCCGGGTGATGCGGGAGTATGGCCGATACACTGGTCAGGGCCTGGTGCTTGGTATCCAGGACTCCTACTCGTCGGTGGCAGACGCCGCCAACGTGCTTGGCGGACTGGTGACCGGTAGCTACGCGTCGGGTACCGTGGACGCTGCGGTTCTCCACGAGATCCAGGGTTCGATCGACTCCCAGCCAATCGAGGTCACTCTGGTGGCCGATGGCCAGAAGATTGCCAAGGTTGTGACCAAGGGCAACAAGAAGAATGCGAGGCGGTAAGCATGTACTTGGGCAAGCCTGGGAATCTCGTTGAGATCCCAGATCCTAAGCCAGGCGTAACCGCCTCGGCATCCAAGAATGGCGGAACCCACGTCACTCTTGGTGGACGTAATCGTACGGATTACCCCGGCTCCACGGCACGCGAATACAAGCTGTCGTGGGGTGGGGGGCCCAACTATCTTTCTCCGGAAGAGTATGATATACTGGAGCAGTACTACGAGGGCATTGGTCCGTGGGTTCTTCACCCGTACTCCAAGTACGGTCGGTGGAACTACGCGAGCCCAAGCTACATCCCGTGGGCACCGGCGTATACCGGAAGCCAGGCTTATCGCTTCCTGCCTCAGTCTGGACTCTATTCCGGCGTCGGCACTCCGGTAATGGCGGGTCAGAACTGGAGCTTTCAGGCTTCTGTTCTTCTGGCCAGCGGAACTGGGGTAACACTCAGCTCGTTCCTTGACTGGTACAAGGCAGACAAGACGACGCTGATCTCGTCCACAACCGGCCCAACTGGTACTCCAAGCTCTACTGCTTGGAACCTCTCGGTGAATGGAACGGCTCCTGCTCTTTCAGCTTACGTCGTTCCTCGCCTGACAGGTACCGTGAACTCTGGCTCGGTCTATTCGATGTCCAAGGTTCAGTTGGAGATTGGCCAGGCTACGACTCCTCTTCGGGGTCGCGGGTGCCCCATCGTGAGTTTCAACGATCTCACCCTGGAGTACAACTTCGCGTTCCAGCTTTCGGCTGACGCGACATTCATTGACGTATCCTAGGAGGCACAGATGAAGGTTGTTGACGCGGCCACGGCAGCCGCCATTGAGGCGCCGGAACGAGTCGTCACTGCCTCCGCTCGTGTTGACTGGCTGAACAAGGGGTTCGACCTTCAGGGTCGCCCTGGAGACGATTGGGATGCGTACGCAGACTTCATCGCGGACGCTCCCGATTCATCGTGGACCATGGGCAGTGGGGTCAGTTACGACTCCACTCGCCTGTACGTCTTGCTCAATCCAGCCAACCCAGCTTCCAAGCTCACCTACAATGCTCCAATCGATGCTCGGGGCAAGACGTTCTACTTCCAGTTCCGCCCCGTTCCTATGATCCCCAGCTCCACCACGAACACCTGGGTCATCCGGCTCTACCAGGACGCGAACCACTACTACATGTTCCGCAACGACTCGGGCGGTGTCTTCGTAGAGATCGTCACCGAGAATGGTGAACAGGCATGGGACGGCGTGTCTGGTAGCTCCCGGAGCAATGCTGGTGACACTGTAGTCGCCCTCGGTTTCTCTATTGACACTGATGGTCGAGTGTATACCACATACGTAACCTCCACTGGCGACGTTCGAGGCTTGGCCCCTCAGGGTCTGGATCAGCCGCTGTTCATTACGAGCGGCACTCTCACAGTAGAAGCCTACACCACGGACACCGTGAAGATCCCAGGCTACGTGACCCGGATTGCCTTTGGCCCAGACCTGGATGACCTCACCCAGAACATGGCCAGCATCGAGGTGGACCGTTCGCTGACGGGTGCCTTCCCTGATGAGGTCTCGTATACCGAGGGCTCCGCCTCTGCCCAGACCACGGTTGATCTGGTGTCTGGGGAGACCGACGACGAGCGTCGTGACGCGGCTTGGACCTTCTCGCCCTTCAACTCGGACAGCCCATTCTCGGCTGCCAAGTCTCAGCGCATTCACCTACCATTCAAGGCCAGCCTCTCCTTCCAGAAGGAGGATGGCACCCACTCGGACTTCCAGCGAATGATCGGTACCACCCGAGACTTCGATGTCTCCGTGAGCAATCGTGCCGCGTCCCTGGCCGCCTTGGACTACCGTGATCAGCTCGCTGGCGCGATCAGCCTTCCCGTGGTCGATGGGGAGATGCAGGGTTGCAATGCTACGGCATTCATTTCCTACGCTCTGGCCTCGGCACGAATCCCCGTTGTGCCTCCTCTCCGAGATAACCCCAAGGTCTACATGCCGTTCCATGGCACCATTCAGCCGATGGTCGCCAATAACATCACGGGTGTTACCCGGATGATGGACAGCGACTCCCTGGATATCCTGGACTTCTCCACGGTGGTTTCCCAGCCCAAGCCCGAATTCATTGAGCAACCCAAGTCCGTTCGTGCTCTCAACGCACACTGGCACTCGGGTGATCACGCTGCCTTGAAGGGCCAGGTCATCCCATCGTCCGATGGGTTGGACATGTTCTCCCGGTCCAACTGTTCTGCGGTTGCCACGGCGTGGGTGTACGGGGACTCAAGTTTTGTCGGTGGTGGACCCGGGACTAACCTGAACCCCGCGAGTAGGTTCTCCTATTCTCTTTGGGTGCGCAACACCAACCCGGTCACGTACTTGGAGTATGGAATCAAGACCGATGGTACCATGGCCCTCTACGTGAATGGCTCCCAGGGGCACATCGACTTTGTCCCCTCCAGCCTCAAGGTGCCTTCGGACGGGGCCTGGCATTGGTGTGTGTGGGCCTACGACTTCAATGCCTCGTCCGGAGCGATCGTCACTCTGATGGTAGATGGTCAGGCGTCCAACTACCTGCTCAGCGGAAACTCAGCTCAGCAGGACCACGTTCGTGCTGTACTGCCCGACTCGGACACCTGGATTCCGATCATCGCTGAGCTGGATGTCTGCGTGCCCATGTCAGACTTCCAGCTCAATGCCATCCCGGAAGGGACCGGGTTGCCGTCCTTGGCAGAAGCGTACCCTAGCGTGGACTTTGGTGGGAAGCTTCCCTACTCCTCCCTTGAACTGGCCGGCAACGTCACCACAGATCCGGTGGAAGCTTGGGACTTGCTCACCAGCATAGCCGGTGCTGAGCGTGCATCTGTCTACTTCGATGACGATGGAACCTTTCAGTACTTCCCGTTGTCGGCTCGTTCCGATGACGTGTACCAGACGGTTCAGAAGACAGTCACCTCGATCGATCACATCACCGAGCTGGACTTCAGTCAGACGATTGACTCTATCAAGAACATTATCAGTGTAGACTACACCCCGCTTCAGGCCCTTCGTGGAGTGCAGGCATTCTCTACCACAGACACGTTCACACTCCCTGGTCGCTCCACGACCATTCTCCGACTGAGTTTCGACGGGGCGGTCCCGTTCATCCTGACTCAGAACCTGTTCGGCTCCCCAGCGCCATGGGCGTGGGACAACGCATTTCCTTGGCCACCAGGATCAGACGGGCGGATCACCGGAATGGCCTGTGCTCGAAGAAGCCTCACCAACACTACCAGCACCTCCAACATCATCGGGATGCCTTGGCCTCGTGTGGTTGGTAGTGGAGCCACATACATTGACGTGGAGGTTCAGAACCCGAACTCCTATGCAGTGTACATCTTCAACGATGGGCAGGCCATTGACTGGGCTGGTATTCCAACAGGCCAGAACAAGGCCAAGATGGAGGCCCTTGGATCTCCTAGCATCATGCTTGGCGGCAACACGCTCACTGAGCAGGCCACGGCATCCATCACCGTTGTGGACCAGTACTCCATGGACAAGTTTGGGCCTCAGGCTTTCTCGTACAGCAACTCGTACGTACAGAGCCGCGAGGTTGCCAACACCCTGGCCGGCTCTCTCCTGAGTGACCTGAAGGACCCGGTGGCCACTGCCACGATCACGGTAATTGGTGACCCCAGGCTGGAGCTTGGAGACCGTATCCGAGTGCAGGACCCCGAAGGCAACGTCTTCGATGGGGACTTCTGGATTCAGGGGATCACGGACACTCTCGATGACAGTGGGTATACCCAGCAGCTCACGTTGCGCCAGGCACATTCGACGTTGTACTGGGCTGTTGATACCACGAACATACCACCACAGGACCGCTGGGACCAGTTCTCCTGGGCGGCTGAGTAAGGAGGCACAATGGGTTACACGGGGACTATCCCGTATACCGCTCAGGACTTTGTCCCTGGGCAGAAGGCGCTGGCTCAGGACGTTACCAACATGTCCTATGCTCTGGCCCGACTGGATCAGAATGCGTCCAGTGCTTATTGCGCTCGCTCCAAGCCGCTGGGCACAGACAATCAGACATACAGCTCTGCCAATACTTCGCAGCCTGTCACCACCAAGAGCATCGACGCAGATCCTCTGGGGATGGCGACAGGGCCAAACCCGAACACGGACATCACGATCCCGTTTGATGGGGTCTGGAACGTCTCGTGCTTCATGAACGGTACAGGGAGCGCTACTGACGTTGGTGGCTGGTTCCGTCTCAACGGCAACGCCAGCAACGACTATATCCTGGCGACTGCCGTATTCGCGAGCACCAACGCCACGATCAACATCTCTCTGTTCCTTCACGCTGGTGACTATCTTACGCCATACTTCTATTGGCGTACAGGTGCTACTGGCCTGACTCTTCAGCGAGCCTACTTCGTTGTATCGCAGATTCACTAATCTCCAGGAGGCCCTATGTTTTCGGCCATCGCCAAAGCCTCCGGGAACCGCCCATTCGAGCTGGCCGCCTTCATCATCTGTGGCCTGCTCGGGGCGTTCTACTGGCTCCAACTATTCACTGGCTTCGCTACTCGACCACCTAACTCAGTCGACCACGTGATGCCCCCTCTCATCCAGTACATCTGGTATGGCCTGCTGTTCTGTGGGGGTGTAGTCGGAGTCGTAGGGATGTTCTGGCGTCCTCACATCGTGGGCCTTCTGATTGAACGATCCTCCCTAATCGCAATTTCTGCTGCATGTCTCATGTATGCAGTCTCCCTATTCGCATTCAGTGGCCTTGGTGCCCTCGGAAGCGGCGCGTTTCTCGGTGCTCTGGGGTTGGCCTGCGTGGCTCGATACCTCTACATCCCCACCGAGGTGAGACAGCAGCAGGTCATAGACGAAGTTGTCCACCGGATGGAGACGAGTGATGAGTGACGCTACAAGACTCTTCGTTGAAGTCCTCGTTGCTCTACTTGGTGCTGGGGGTATCTCGGGCGGCATCATCGCCCTCTTGAAGTTCCCCAGCGACCGTAGGAAGACTATAAGCGAGGCACAGGGAGCTGAGGCTGGGGCCGTTGAGGCAGTCAGCCGGGCCGCTTCCATCTTGGTCAACCCGCTCACCGAGCAGATTGCCGAGATGAACCGACAGCTCGTGATTGCTAACCAGAAGGTAGCAGACCTTCAGGCCAGACTCGATGAGGAGCGAGCCATTTCTCAGCATTCCATCCACCTCCTCACGATGGAGAACAATGAACTCCAGAAGCGGGTAGCCGAGCTGGAGGCCAAGCTCAAGTAAAGGAGAGCCAGTGACGGACCCTTTTCGTCCTGAGACACCAGCAGACCCCGAACAGCCCGTAGAGGAGGGTTCAGAATGACCTACTGGGGATGGGACTACGCCTGGTGGCGTCCCACCAACAAGCAGCTCAAGGACAACGGCTGCCAGTTCGTTTGCCGTTACCTGTCGTACGACACGACCGGCAAGAACCTCACCAAGTCCGAGTACCAGAACCTGCTCAAGCAGAACGTCTCCGTGGTCCTCAACTGGGAGTACGCCACGAATGCGGCCCTCAACGGGAAGGCCCAGGGTGTCAAGGACGCCAAGGCGGCCGAGGCCCAGCGGAAGGCCATCGGTGCCCCGGCTGCCCCGATCTACTTCTCGTGCGATTGGGACGCCACCCCGGCCCAGCAGGCAGCCATCAACGCCTACCTGGACGGCTGTGCCTCCGTCGTTGGACGGGATCGAGTTGGGGTCTACGGCTCGTACTACGTGGTGAAGCGGTCGATGGAAGCTGGCAAGGCCAAGTGGGGTTGGCAGACCTACGCCTGGTCAGGCGGCCAGATCTACAGCAAGGCGCACATCTACCAATACCAGAACGGTGTGATGGGTGGGCAGGCCGACCGAAACAAGAGCCTGCAAGACAACTTCGGGCAGATCAAGCCTGGAGGCACGGTAGCCGATAAGGCAGAAGGGATGTTGAGCTGGATGAGCAACGCGAGTGAACTGGCAGCGGCGCTGAAGGACCCGGCGGTCCGGAAGGCCCTGGCCGATGGCGTGTGGAACACCGACAACGTGGTCAAGTCTCCGGTTGGGAACGAGACCAACCCGTACTGGTACGCATCCTCGGTCATGAACGAGATGTACAAGAACGTCAACGATGCCCTGGCGGCGGCCAAGGCTGCCGGTGGCACCACAGTCACCCTGGACCAGGACGCTCTGGCAACCATGCTTCAGGGGATGCTGTCTCAGGCTCTCACCGAGGCCCTGTCCAAGGTAACCCTTAATGCGGAGGTAAAGAATGGCTAACACCCCTCAGGTTTCTGGCAAGGTCAAGGCCGGCTCGATCGCGGCCACGGTCGCCAGCTTCGTCGTGGGCGCTGTCGTGGCGTTCGCTGACTCGAAGGTCCCGGCTCTCAAGGAGACCCTGGGCAACCCCCTGGTCACCGGCACCGCCATTGGCGTTGTGACTGGTGGCCTGACTTTCGTGACCGGCTATATCGCCCGGCACCTACCGACCGAACTGGTCACGGACGTGCGTGAGGCCGTGAGCGCTGAGGTTAGTCCTGAGAACATGGCCGAGGCCGAAGACCAGGCCAGCAAGTAACATCACGAAGCCCCCACCTAGCTTATGCCGGGTGGGGGCTTTTTCGTGTCCTGTCATGAGATCAGATCTCGCAGCTCCTGCAAGATCTCCCGAGCACTCAGCCCATCCTGGATGGACCGCAGCTCCAGGTCTCCCGAATCAGTGGGGTAGAAGATCGCAGTCGCCACGCGATCGATCTTCCCCCCGATACGGTAGATCCGTACCTCGTTTTCCTTGCGCATCGGAAGCTCCGTGGGAAGGTGTCCGATGCCTGCCGCGTTCAGCTCCCGGCTGATATCGTCGTTGACCAGTCGACCCAGCCGGTGGCTGCCGTGCAACTTCCGCAGCTCTCCCATGGTCACGGTGGTCAGCCCGTCATCACGGTCGATCTTGTTGAGCAGTTCCTTGGTATCCATTTCTCCTTGACCCCCTCTTGGTCATCTCCTAGTCTACCACGAGGGGGTCTGGGCTATCCCAGGATCTCCCTCGCTTCCTTCACAACTTCATCGAAGATCATCAGCATGTCCTCGTACACGTCGTCTTCGACCCCTTCCGGACGCTCGTCCCACAGACGCTCAGCAAAACCCATGCTGTTGTCTGCGAGATCTGCCAGAGCGTCATGCACCATTCCCTTGGCGATCTCTACCGCCAGCTCTCTGTCTCCGTCCCTCACGCCAGCTCCTTCATCATGTCGTCGTACACTTCTCCACGCATTTGGATGGTTCTGTCAATGTACCAGCCAGGCTCTTCCCAGGCTGTCACGAAAAGGTCAAGCTCCTCTTCGGTAAACTCCCGGGCAGTCCAGGTCATGGCGTCCGGCGAGGTCACGTAGTGCTCATCTCGGAGGGAGAACATCCGTCCGCAGCACAGGGTCTCATCCCTAGGGTCCTCCGAGCTACGGTTGGTGGAGAAGATACCATCGACCGTAAGCTCGTAGAACCCGTCATCATCGATCACCCGATCGTACATGTCAGTCGACATCGGGCGCCTCAAAGTCCTGGAAGCAGTTCGGTGCGACCTTCTTGGCGATGACCAGTACCTTCCGGGCGAACTCCTGAATCTCGGCATCTGCCGCTGGGTCGATCCGACGAGAGATCACGTCACGCCAGGCACGCAGGTTGCCAGTCACCACGATCCGGGTCTCCGTCATGTTCGGCAGGACAGCACGAGCCGCTTCACGAGCCTGCTTACGAGGAAGCCCTCGGACCTCCTGGTAGTGCTCCACTAGATCCGTGTACGCTTCCGACACCACGTCTGCTACCCGGGCCATCGTGGAGAGCGGGAAAGAATCACCCTCCGCTGCTGGGGGGATCACCGTCTCCATGTCTTCCTCGTTGACGAATCGCTGGCTGAGCTGGCTGAAGCTCAGGTGCCGATGACGCACCAGCTCGTGAGTCAACGACCGGCTCACACCAGTAACATACACGGTGAAAGAAGAGTGCTCCATCACCGAGAAGTGCCCCTGTCGGATGATGTTTTGAAGGTACGAAGCATTCTCCCTGGTGGCCTCAGAGGGCTTGTGAAAGGACTGGTAGCATGCCCTCCCCGCGAACTCCACTAGGGTGTCCACGTCAGTAGCAGCGGGGTCAAGCTCCATGTCCCCAAGCATCCAGTTCTTGATCGGGTCGATGAAGATGCCATCCTTGTAGTCGTCCTCACCGGTGCCCAGGCTCAGGGCATCGTAGGGGAGCTGTGTGTGCGCAATCAGCTTGACATCCATCTAACGGCCTCCGTACTTCTTCTCGATGCTGCGAAGACGCTCTCGCTCACGTTCCTGCATCTTACGTCGAACTGCCTCATCTCGACGCTGCTGTTCCCGAGCCTTCTCGGCGTCGGTCTCACTGCCGTACTTGTCAGGCAAAGCCCCTCCTCAGAAATTCCCAGGCGCCACCTGGAGGCAACGAACCCCCAGCTTCCGCCACATCTTCACCACACGGTCCCGATCATCCAGCACAAACCAGATGTCCAGATCCCTGAGGTACTTGTCGAACAACTCGTACTTCACTATAGCATCGTCACGATGGTCCCCGCTAGCCCTCATGTACAAATCCCAAGGGAAGTGTCCGAAAGCCCTGGCCAGCCATGCCTCGGTCTCGGCCCGGCAGTCTTCGGAGCGTCCGGACATGAAGACGACCTGGAACCCCGGGCCAAGCTTCATGTACCCGAGGTAGCTGACAAGATCACAGATGTCCTCGTGGTACTGATCCTCCGCCACCTTGTCGTACTCGTACCAGCCTCGGTGCCCATTGTTCATGGCCACGGTCCCATCGATATCCACGACGATGCACTCGACCCCCCTTTCCGGCTTTATGTACGGCTGGTACCTGTGCTTGACCTCTGGCACCGGGAGAGGGTAGGGCTTCTTGTGGACGAAACGCTGGTACAGGTCCAGGATGACCTTGGACCCAACCGAGTGCTCCCGACCGGAGTCCCGCTCCAGACAGGTGTCCACGTCCACGTCCGTGAAATCCTTGATCTCAAACTCAGCATCCACCCGAGCAGCCAACTCCATCCAAGCTCGGACGTAGCTGCTCCGGAGGTTCATGCTGTGCTCGATCACATTGTGGCCCTGGCGAAGAGCACGCTCAACGACATCCGCCTCCATCTCCGTGATCAGCTTCTCTGCCGTGTGGCTCAGCTTGGAGTGACTGGCGTTGTACAGGGTAGACCGGAAGTCATCCCGACAGACCGTGACCAGCCACTCGTCTGACACAGAGGCCATGACCTTGGCCCAGGTGCTCTTGCCACTCCCGGGGAGACCCCGAGTGATCGTGAGCGTACTCACGCTACGTCCTCCCCTCGTTCCTGAACCGGCGACCAACCGGCCTCCGGCTTGACCTCGTTCCACAGTAGCTCATCGATGCTCCGGCTGTCAAGCAGCGCGAACATGTACTTGGTGTCCTTGGGTGCCACCCGCTGGGCTGCCAGGGCGAACGTCTTGCGTGCCGGCTCGTCCGTTCGGGTGTTGCGCACCTCTTCCATCACGTTCAGGTACTCCTGGTTGATCTGCTGGTATCGCGCCTCGTGGAGGTCGGTCAGCACCTGGGCAACGTCCGAAATCCAGTGGTGGAACTCGTCTGGTACCGCAGAGTACAGCTCGATCAGGTCCTTGTCCGGGTCCTTCAGCACCTCCCACACGGAACGCGCGTTGAGCCCCGTGATGATCCGGTGAAGGAGGATGTAGTCCTCCTGCTTGATCTTGACTCTCCGATCACCTTCCAGTGCGTGGACAACCACACCCTCAGCGTTCGGGCGTGGCTTGAGCGCCAGTGCCTCAGCCATGGTCTTGGCCGGCATCTTCTGCCGAACCGGGCCAGGCCAGGTCAGCGGATCAGCCACTATATTCACGCCAGTTAGCAGGTCCACTGCCCCCAGCCATACCAGCTTCTCTTCCTGCCCGTAGTCCAGGACGATCCTGTTCTCTGGGTAGATGATCTCATACAGCTCAGTAGCCCACTCGTAGGGCTCGTAGCCATCCTCGATGTAGCGCTGGAGCATCTCCGTGCCCTTGATAGCCTGCTCACTGGCGAAGCTCCCACGGGTAGCGATAGCCCACTTGCCGTCCGGACGACGGTACTGAATGCCCAGAGAGCCATCCAGCTTGTCCGTGACCAGTACCTCTTCGTCCAGGTGGATCACCTCGGCCCCAGCCTGACCGTGGTTGAAGAACTTCTTGAACGGCCGGGCCAGCACTTCCTGAGTCTTGGCGTCGTAGATCAGCCCTCGACACTGCAAGGTGACCTTGTTCCACACCCCGTCGTACTGAGCCTTCTCCGTGTAGTTCACGATGGTCAGCTCCGGGAACTCCGGGTGGTACTGAAGACGAATCAGCTTCTCGTTGCGCATCTGAGCGAACAGCTCGGGGCTGAACAGACTCCACAGCTTAGTCACAGTACGCCTCATCCCATCGGTGTGCCAGGAACTCCATGTCGTATCCGGCTCTCGCGAATGCCTCCACTACCCACGGCAGATCAGAGAAGGTGTCGTACACCTCATCCAGACAGTCCGCGTCCTCAGCCTCCAGGGACTCGATCAGCGAGTGCGTGATGGCCACCTTGATCTCGTGCCCCACAGTCTCCACCTTCTCCAGGCGAATGAAGGCTCGGATGGTGTCCTCCAGAATCCCATTTGCGCTACCCCAACCCATGTTCTCTCCTCAATCCCACATCTGGCCAAGGTGCTCCGCGAACGTTCGGAGACCTCGCTTGGCAACGTACCGGTCGTGTGCATCCAGCTCCGTCACGTCCTTCGTGACGTACTCGAACAGGTCGTCCTCGATACCCTTGAGAATACTGTGCCACTGTTCGGGTGTCAAGCTGTCCGGGTGGGAGTGCCCGTGCTCCCTGAGAGCCTTGACCCCTCGATAAACCTCGTTGCAGATGTGCCGGTCCAGACTCCACCAGCTCTGGTAGTTGAGCCCTCCGTCATCGTGTCGCATCGCCCATCTCCTTCTTGACATCCTTGAGTGCCGACCTGATGAATCCCTGCACTGGGTATACGAACGCCAGTACGATCAGTAGAAATCCGAACTTGTCCATGACCCAACCCTAGCAAGAGGGCCTGGAGCTTGTCAACCCCAGGCCCTCAACTCACTCAGCGGATCGGGCAAGCACCCGAGCTGCACTCTTCATCCACCGAGTCAGCCACCACCGTGGCCTCGAACAGCTCGAACTCTGCCTTGCTGATCTCCTCGTACGGGCTCTGAGGACGAGACTCAGCAGCAAACACTGTGGTACCCTTCAGATCCGGAAGGAACTCCAGGAGGATCTTAGCCATCCCTTCCGGGGCAATCGTTCCTGGGGTGAAGTTCACCGTGTAGGACACTGCGTTGTCAGCGTAGTGGCGCTGGTACATCCTCTGAACCGCCAGCATCTGCTCAGGTTCGATCGTGTTGCTGGCCTCCACCACCTTCTCAGAGTACCCACGAGCAACCACGCGGTCAACCAGTGGGTCCTTGGATGGGATCTCCACGACCCAGGTGTTACCGTTCTTGTCGTAGATGTCGCGCTCCACGTTGAAGCCCTTGGCCTCGTAGTCCGCCAACTGCTGGGCTTCGCTGGGGCGGGCCTTGTTGAAGCGGATACGACGCAGGTAGTACGGGAACATCACCGGGTGGATGCCCTCGGTCTCTCCTGGGAGCTTTGCGATCGACCCCGTGGGAGCGATGGTGGTGTACTTGAGAGGAGCCGGGATGCGGAGCTGGTGGGCGTACTGGTCAGCAGACTCCTTCACCACATCGAACAGGTCCTCCAGCAACCCCTGGACCGACTTCTCTCGCCAGGAGTCCGAGTAGTAGATCCCGTTGAGCGCCACGAACGAGGCGTACCCGAAGTGTCCCACACCAATGCGTCGGTTGCGCTCGATCGTCTCCTTCTGCTTGGGGTCGTTCTTGTCCCCGAAGGTAGCACGGACCAGCATCCGAGCCATAAGCCGGTGGGCCTCCACCAACTCATCGTACTCCTTGCCCTCCTCGTGCAGGGCATCCGGGAAGGCCCCGAGGTTGACGTGGCCGAGGTTGCAGGCATCCCACGGGGAGAGGAATTGCTCTCCGCAAGGATTACAGCACACAACGTCAGGGTCGGTCTCCCGTGCCAGCCCCAGGTTCACCATTCCCGGTTCCCCGTTGTCCACCATAGCGGTAGCCACTGCCTGCAAGATCCGAACCGCTCGAATGTCTTCGGCTTCCACAAGATCCAGGAACTCCTGATCGATGGCCACCGAGATGTTCGTGGTCCAGTGCTTGGTGGTGTCCTGCTTGCAGTAGATGAAGTCCATGATGTCAGGGTCATCCCACTCCACGATGGACATTCGAGCGGTTCGGCGGACACCACCTGCGACCACACACTGGGCCAGGATGTGGTCCATCTCCATGGCCAGCAGCGGGTTGAGCTGCTCCCCGTTCCATTCGTTCAGCAACTCAGACAGCTCGATCATGGCGCGAGCCAGAGGAGCCGGACCGGAGGCAGTCCCGCCGAAGTGCTTCAGGCGAGCCCCGGACGGACGGACCTTGGTGACGTCGTACACCCGGTTGACGTTCTTGACATCATCCCGGAAGTACGTATCGATCAGGTCCACGATAGCAGCGGCCCAACCCTCACGCGAGTCCTCAACCTCGTACGCCCCGGTCCACTCCTGACCGTACTCGTGGCTGAGAAGCCCCTGGTCCTCCATGGTCTGGTAGTCCTGGTTCCACTCGTCGCACACGATGTGCACCTTGAGCTGCTTGGGGCTGATCGTCTGGGTGGGCAGGTACTTTGTACTGTAGTTTGTACCAACCCCTCCACCTTCCATGGCCCGCAGGAACGAGTACTCAAAGTGGTCCGAGGGCTTATCCGTCCAGTGACTCACGAAACAGTTGATCAGATACTGAGCCCCCGGCACCCCCGTGGCCCACAGGTGCCGACCAGCAGGAAGCATCTTGAAGTTGTAGATCATGTCGATGAGCTTGCGACGCTCGTCCTTCTCGTGGTACTTCTCGTCCACAAGGGCGAGGTTCCCATCCACCACTCGAACAACCGTGTCGTACCAGCTCTCCTTACTGCCGTCCGGCTTGGTCCGAGCATACGTGCGCTGGAACACGGTCTCACCAGAGCTGCCCCAGCGAGGCTCATGGTCAGTAGGAGCCAGCCGGTCAAGTACCGGCTTCATCTTCTTGGTGATCTCGTTGATGTACCGACCAAAGTCGTTGTCTCCAGGGTGGGTCATGCAAGCTCCTTCTCGTACCATGCCAGAAAATCAGTAAATGTCTCTACCCCAAGGATGTGGGACCACAGCAGTAGATCTTGCTGAAAATCCTCCACGTCCATGGCAGGATCGTCCGCGCTCTCCCACAGGCGACTGGCCAGTGAGCGAATGCGCTCTTCCAGTGTACCCTCATTCGTCCTATTTGTCAAGCTCGTCTCCTTGCATACTCGGCCAGCTTCTCCAGCTTGACCGGATCATCCTCAGCCATCCCCAGGATCAAGTTGCACTCTCTGCACAAAAAGCCCCGCACACAATCGGGGCAGGTCTCGCCGTCTGGATGATTGTGGTTGTGATTGTGGTCTACGACCAGACTATCCGATGGTTGCCCGCACGCGTCGCATAGGACGGTGTTCTCCAGATCCCTGAGGTTGTACCGGTCGAGCTTGTACCTGCGTACAAGATCATAATGCCTCCGGCACAACCCCAGGGCATGGATCAGCTTGTGGCACCCATCAATCTCGCACTCCACCTTAGTCCAGGGGAGGCATGTCATCCAGACTGACCGGAGGCTCCAAGAGAAGATCCTCTCTGCCCTCTTCGATGGCGAACTGAGCTGCCACCATATTCAGCGCTCGGTCAAGGATGAAGATCAGTCGCTCCCGAGGAAGGGTGGCCAGGGCGATGGCGTACGCATCCATCAACTCCTGCTCGGTGTCGTGGTCCCCCTCGCTCCGGTAAACTGCCGCCGAGTAGGCGATGTCGATGAGGTCAGCCAGGTCGTCGTTGATCTGTGCCTGAAGCTGATCAGTCTGTGCCGTGTCCATTTACTCTCCCTCTTTGAATCGGTCATCCACACCCAGCTCCCGAGTCAGGAAGCTGGTCATCGCCAGCCCATGCCACGCAGCATGGACCATGTGCGGCAGCCCGGACTCAGGGTCCAGGTCCTCCCCGTTCCAGAAGGCCAGAGCGTGCCGCATCATCGCGTTAAACGACAGCGACCACGGGTAACCCTTCAGGTAGTTGTACTGCTCGTACTTTTCTGCCCCGTACCCGGCAGCTTCTGCCAGCAACAGGAGAGCCTTGGGGTCGATGGCCCCGAGTTGTGCCTTCTTGATCTCCTTCTTGGCTCCAGTCTCAGGGTCCTCGAAGTACTGCTTATCTACAGAACCCTCCCCAATAACCACTCGCTGAGGAACCTCCCGACCCGAAATCCACTGATGAGCTTGATCCCGGTATTGAAAGCCTTTAGCCAGGATCTTGCCTCCCGCATCAGAGTCGTACACGTACTTAGTGCCGTCCTCTGCAACACCAATTTTCAGGCTCACTCCACTACCTCCGCTTCTACCCTCACTATCACGGAGGCAAGATGTTCCTTGCCCCTCTTCCTCAACGTAGCGTACATGATGATCCTCTCCCAGATCTCCTCGGTCAACACCCGATTCCCTAGCAGGGTGATGGCCTGGTGACACCCGGGGCACAACAGGACGAGGAAGTTGCCCTCTTCGTCGTTGGCTCTGCCGTACACATGGTGGGACTGGAACCCACCCTTCTTGCCCTCTACTTTACCGCAGATCTGGCAGGTTCTCGACTCCCAGCCCAAGGTATTTCGAAGGTTTCCTCCGAAGTACGCCTCGTCCTTCCGGTACAGGGTACCGCACCGAGGTGAGCAGTAGATCTGGGATAGGCGCCCGGTAAGTGGCTTGAGGCACCACTTGCACAGACGCTCTTCCTCACCCATTACTTCTCCTGCCCCTCCGCGATCCGGGCGTAGAGCTCACGCAGATCGTTGCCGACGTAGAAACCGTCAAGCTCGTCGCGCTTGGTCGTTCACTCACCGCCGATCACCGGCCCGCGCTCGTACCTGATCGGGTACAGCTTCGACCCGATCTCCTGCGACGTGGCCCACAGCCGGTCCCAAGTCAAGACCTGGCCGTGCTCGTTGTTGTATCGAGATCCGTTGTAGCGCCACGGAAGGACGTCAAGCCCTGCCTCCTCTTCCACGTCGCACTTCGGATCCTCCGGCACGGCCGGGCGTGCGGGTTCGATGACCGTGATCTCTACGTCAGACGGCGTGAGGATCGGAAAGTCAAGGTCATTGGGACGAACGAAGTGCCCATCGTCCGCATGCTCGTGATACTCAGCCTCGTAGCTGACGCGCACCCGGTCGCCTGGCTCGGGCTTGCGGGGGGTGTCCTCCGCCGCGTCGTAGTCGTCCATGCGGCACCAATACTCGGCTTCCTCGTAGCTCATGCTGTCCGGGTCCGCGTCCAGCGGCTCGCCGTCGCGGGCCCTCTCCGTGCGCAGCTTACTCATGCGCTCTCCTCCTTGAAGTTTGCCAGCTTCTCGATCTCACCCAGGGCCACGACAGAATCGAAGTCGAAGTACCCCTTGCTGGTCTGGATGTAGTACGTGACTCGAGCCAGGGCGTCGAACCTACCCTCCAGCTTGGTCAGGTCCTCCAGGCTGTCCACGTTCTCGTACGGGTACGAGCAGGAACAGCCTGAATCCTGGTACAGGTAGTACGTCTTGGTCTCCGGGTCGAATAGGATGTCCATCCGCTCCCAATCGTACCACTCGCTCTGGTCCACACCAGCCACCTGGACCAGCATCGTGTTTCCGATCAGCATTGTCGATTTCTCCCTCTCTGTAGGTACCAGCCTACCTCAAGCTGGTTGGCCTCGTACCAACCTAGCTTACCATTGCAGTTGACACAAAGCAACCCTCGAATGCACTTCCCACATGTCTGCTTCCCAGGGCAGCAGGAGTGGTCGTGGTCTACGCACCAGTTTCTCCCTCCAGGCTCCCTAGCCCAGCAGATCGCACACGTACCACCTTGTGCTTCTAGTATGGCGGAGAACTGATCTTCTGTGATTCCGTACTTCTTGCGCAAGCCGTACGCTCTCATGTACCTTTTATGGCCCTCCCGCCACTCAGGAGAACGCCCGTCTCGCTCCTTTTGTCTGTAATCGTTGAAGGCCAACCGACAAGGGTCGCATACCTCCTGCTTGTAGTACCGGTGCCGATGGTAGCCGGCCACGGTACCCTGCTTATCCCTGCACGCTAGAGCTTCCTCCATCGAGGACCCACCACCTCGGCAGTAGCACTAATTGGCATAGGTATCCCATCGCATACGGTCGAAACGAACTCAAAATTCATCGCCTGCGTCAGCGCCTCTAGTCCTTCTTCAATTCTACTCTCCGGAACCTCAAGTAGCAACTCATCGTGAATCACCATCGCCAGGACCCCTGGCATCACATCGTCAATGATCTCGATGGCGGTGCCAGTGATGTCCCGACCGGTCCCTTGGACCCAGTAGTTCGTACAAGCATGTGCAAAGTCTACCGGAAGCTTGCGTCCACTGTCAAGGGTGATGCACCCGTCAGGCCACTCATGATTCTTGGTCTTACGCTTGTTCTCCTCATTCCACGCTTGGAGCCGAGGGTACTGAGACCACCACGCGTGTACCGCGTCAGCAGCAGGACCAGCAGCACGAACCCAAGCATAGTCCTGTTCGTTCGCGTACGCAACCGCCTCCTCCATGGTGGGGAAGGTAGCCAGGACCTCCAGCTCATCCGAGCCGTATGAGCGTCGGACAACCTCAGCCCAGACCTCCAGGCCTGACTGCTTAGCGAACCCGAACCCACCGACACCATACTGACAGGCAAAGTTCCCTGTCTTACCCACGGTATCTCGTGCCTTCTTCTGCTCCGCAGGACTCATGGCTGCCCACTTCTCCGGGCCGACGATGGCCTCAGCGGCCAGCTTGTGCAGGTCCACCCCGGACAGCACTCGTTCAGCCAGGATCTCATCACCTGACAAGGCAGCTGAAAGGCGCATCTCCTGGGTATCGAAATCAGCCCCGAGGAACACATGCCCTGGCCTGGCCACGAAACAACCTCGCAGGCTGTCCTCGCCCTCCTCCTTGCTCAGGGTCTGCATAGCAGGATCGGTGACGCTCATGCGCCCGGTTGCTGCAATCGCAGTCTTGAAGTCCGGATGGACGAACCCGTCGAACTCACTGAACTTCAGGTAGTTCGCCAGGTTGGCCTTGCGGTTGGACGACTTGGCCCTCAGGTACCGGGCTCGTAGCACCTGGCCAACCTCGGTGTCCTCGTCGTACTTGGGCACCAGGACCTTGAGCACGTGCTTGTCCAGCTTGGGCCCTCCGGAGTCTGTGCGCTCCAACAGCGGAACACCCTGATCCTCCAGCCACTGGCCCACCTTGATCGAGCCAGCCGGTACCCCGAGAAGATCCTGCATCCTCCGGTTGGCCTCAGCCACGTTGGCCTCTGCCTCATCCAGCAGGCGACGAGTGCGTTCCCGGTCCACCATCATGCCCCGAATGGACGCACCACCCAGAGCATCTGACTGTCGCTGCTGCTTGAAGAACACCTTCCCGGTCACCATCTGCTTCTTCTTCAGCTCATGGTAGAGCCTCAGGCAGTAGGCAGCATCGAGAGCCGAGTACAGCTCATAGACTGGATGGTGCACGTCCAGTTCGTTGTATCCCCGCTCCAGGTAGTCTGCCTTCTTGCCCCCGTAGGTCTCCTTGAAGACCTGGTGGAGCTTGGCCTCGGTCTCCTCAAGCCTACTGTCGATGTGCTTGGTTGACAGGGCCTTCAGGCCATGAGGGTGGTGACCCCCGGGGTAGACCAGGCAGGCCAGTAGATACGAGTCTCGCAACCTGCCGGTCAGGTCAATCCCCATGCTCCACCAGGCAGTGTTCGGATCGTACCTCGAATGGGACACGAACTCCAGCTTCTCGTTTGACAGGACCTTGGCAGCCATCTTCCACTGCTCTGGGTCTGCCATGTCATACAGGTAGACTGTGGTGCCGTCTGCGATTTGGACGAGTCTAACGCTCTTCTGCTTGCCTTCAACGTCTAACCCAAAAAGAGCTGGCTTGTCCATTGGAGGCAGTTCGCCCCACCTGATGTCAATCTCCATGTTCCTCCTCTCATGTTCTCCCAGTATAGCATGAGGGGCCAGCCTAAGCCAGCCCCTCATCTCATCTTCTGCGGTACTCCCCCATCCCGCATACCCCCCGATGTCTAGAAAGCGATGGTTCGCTCATAAGACAAAGGTACGACTGGAGTCACGGGTTGGTCAAGAGGTGTCACCCGTTCGGGTGAGGGTGTCGACTTGACCTGGGGGTTTACCTGCGTACTTGCAGCAGGGGCAGTGGCCTTCGGCTCGGGAAGGTTCGCTTCGCTCACCGGGGACTCCTTCGGCTCCCCCACCACCAGACGTGCTTTTGGGTCGCCTGCCTTGTGGTAGAACCTGCCCTTTGCCGTTCTGCCCTCGGCCATGTTGTGGCGGTCCAAGGACTGCTTAAACTTGCTCTTGGGCAGCCACTCTTCACCTTGGCTACGGCACCAATCGCAGTAGGCGTTGTACACCTCTCCGGTGGTGCTCATCTCGTCGTCCGACAGGTACGTGGACTCCTGGATGAATCGAGCCACCGTGTCAGTCTCGCTCCGATAGTCAGCCGTTCTCAGCTTCACCGCCTCCGGAGGGTTGAGACCCCCCTGCTTGACGTACTCGGCGTAGCCCTCAGCAGCCCAGGTGAGGATGGCAGTAGCTTCCGCTTCCAGTTTCATCCCGATGGAGGTATCAATCCGCTCAGGTGGGATCACCACGTCGAAGGGTACAACCGTGATGCGTCGCCACATCGCAGAGTCGTCCCCGCTCACCTCTGGCTTGTAGTTGGTAACCATAACGATCGTGTGACTTGGCTTGAAGCTGAAGAAGTCCTGCCTCATGTACCGGGCCTTGATCATGTCACCACCAGTCAGCCGCTTGACCGTGCTGGCAGCCAACTTCTCACCCTCGTTGGTCTCAGATGTCACGGCAAGACGCAGCCCAAACAGATCAGCCTGGTTGGTCGGGTGAGACTGCCCCTTGTCGATCAGCAGGGCTGGGTCAGTTGGCATGGCGTAGTCCCCGAAGGCGAACATCACTGCTTCCAGGAGAGTAGACTTGCCGTTGGACCCGGTACCCGTGAAGATCGGAAGGACGTGGGCTTCCACCTTACCGAGCAAGGCATACCCCAGCAGGCGCTGGATGTAGTCTCGTACGGTCTTGTCCGGCAGGATCTCCTCGATGAACTTGGTGAACGTGGGTCCTGTCTGGTACTTGTCCACGCCTCCTCGTGCCAGCTTGGTCATGAACTTGCTGGGGTCATGCTCCATGAGCTGGCCAGAGGAGAGATCCAAGATTCCGTTGTCCGTATTGAACAGGAGCGGGTCTGCGTCCAACTCGTCTACCGTGTGAGCCAGCTCCGGGAGGTTCTTGGCAATCTCCAGGATGCCCTTGAGCTGGTTGGAGCCCTCGCAAGAGCGCACATCCTGCCAAAGGTTGGCTGCTGGGATCGGAGGGAGACTCCGAGCTTCCTCTTTGCACTCCTCCATGACCTTGAGCAGGGTACGCATAGGAATGCCCAGGTTGTCCTTCACCCACTGCTTGCCGTTCCAGTACATCCAGCCCAGACTGTGGACGAACATGATCTCGCCCTTGGCCCTGCCTGCCAGACGCAGAGCAAACCTAAGCTGACCTCGCGCCGTACCAGCGATTGAGTCACAGGCACACCGGTCCACGGGCTCAGGGAAAGAGGTGGCTCGCTTACGAACACCACGAAACACCATGTCCTGAAAGTCGTGGTCAGCCTCTTGTGCCCCGCCCTTCCGGTCAGCGCCAACAGCCTCCACATAAGCCACCCGAAGAGTCTGAAGAGCCTCACGCACACCTGCGTGCCCATTGGCCCCCTGGCCAAGCAGAGCCCAGACGTGCTTGAGGGTAGCATCGTGCCGGCTGCCTACCTGCCCACCCAGGTCTTCAATGGCCTCAGCCAGGGTACCTTCAACACCTTCGCAAGCCTGGTTGGCATCACGGAGGTGCTCAAGCCAGACCTCGGTCTGAGCGTTGGAGAGATCCTTCTCAGGCGAGAGGCTGAATGACCCCTTGTCCAACCCCTGAACCCAAGCACGAGGCAGCTCAGGGAAATCAGCAGGACCAGGCACATAGTCGATCAGCTCGTTGTCCTTGTCCCTCCAGACATACTGGTTGCCCTCCGGGTGGATCGAGGGCCAGACCATGGCGTACCGATGGCGGAACTGGATGATGTCGATGTCCTTCCCGGCACCTCCTGGGAAGTCCATACCCTCAGGCACACGGAAGTACCGGATGCCCCCTTCTGCCCTGGAGCCAGAGGTGAACGTCGGCGGGAGCTTGCCCCACTTTGACTCCAAGGCGGCCAGGGTATCGAGTCCGGTCTTGCCCTTGTACCCGTGGTCGACATCAATGCCGATCACGTTCTCAGGCATGCGGAGGGCTACGTTACCCTCCTTGAGCTTACCCCTAGTCCACGCCTGGATCTGCTTGCTGTCGGGCCAGCCGGCACTGGCTCCGGTCCAGCCATTTGGGGGTTCACCCTTGGCCTCGTACGGGATGGGGAGGACACCCTTCCAACCAGCCTTGCGGTAGTCGTGGGCAACGTCCTTGTAGAAGTCCTTACTCATTGTCCTCCTCTGGTTACTCTATTTTTGTCACTACTGTCATACCCTATAACGCTCTGACCTGCACTTATGACAAATGACAGAGATGACAGAGCAAAAGTTTGTATGCTTTATGCTTTAGAGCACTGCGGAATAGGGTTGGGTATTCCTCACTGCTCTAAAGCCTTGAGGATCTAAACTTTCCCTCTGTCACTGCTGTCATGTACCAATCGATCACATCCCGGACCTCTTCGAGTGTCGCGGGATACCATTCCCCTCCGAGCGTCCTGCCGAAGTAACGGTTCCCCAGCATAGTATGTATGGCGTGCTCCACCTCAGCGTACTGAGTCAACGAAGGACTCATCCACCGCTGGACGATCTCCCTTTGGTACGATCTGGACTGTCCTTGGTACTTGTAAAGTCTCTGGGTAAGGCTCTTGTTCGCGGACTTACCGATCTTCGTAACTCCATGATCAAACTCTAGGGCATATACTCTCCCGCCCGGAGCTTTTAGGTCGTCCTTGCACCTGCTGCACACCGTACTGGCACTATTGCTGTAGTTGTGAAGCGATCGCACCTCCAGACATACGATGCATTTGCGGACCACGACTACTCGTTCAACCGGTCCCGCCAAGTTTCATCCCCTCTCAAACTAAGGGTAGGCCAGGTTCTCTAAAAATTCTCCCAACTCTACCCTACCACATCAGAACACCGCGATCAACCCAGCGGTACTAACCAGAGCGGCCAGCACCAAACCCACACTGACCACCCCAAAGATTCAATCCTCTCCATCGACCCACTCCAGGAACATCCCCACTCCCATGATGAAAGCAAGGATAGTCACAAACGCCCACGTGCACCAGCCGACAACCCCCAGAGCCTCTACGAAAGTCACACCAACCTCCAGTCTCCCTAGAAACCAAGGAGGGGCCACAGGCTCCAAAAATTCCCGCGACCCCTCCACCATGATCAACTTCTACCGTGCTCCGCTGCGCTCAGACTCAGAACGGAATCTTCTCCGTGGTCGGCTTGGCCTTCTTCTTGGCCTCCTTGTTCGCAGCGCTGCGCTCCGAGCGAACCTCGACCCAGTGGAACTTCCCGTTCTTGCTCTCGCCGCTCTTCCCCGCGTACAGGATAGCCACCGGTGCCCCCTTGGGCAGCTCGGTAACCTCGGCCTCCTCGCACTCCCGGACGAACATGGTACTCGACATGGTGAGACCGAACTTCTCCTCGCCCCTTCGCACTACGAGCTGAACCTCATCCTTAGGCTCGGTACTCCCAGGGTTGATGAACTTGCTCTTCTGCTTGCGAGCGAACTCCTTCACACCCTCGATCACCAGAGGCTTCTCCGGGCTGTACTTGTCCGCCAGCTCCTTCGGGTTCAACCAGGTGACCGGCACGTCATCATCGTCGTACGGGGTGGTGTCAGGGGTGTAACCGTCGAACAGACCCATCTAGTTCTCCTCTTCCTTGCGAATGAACGCCTCTAGGGCATCCCTTACATCATACAGGACACTATCTGCGTTGTCAAGGTCCCTCAGCAGTAGCTGTGCCTCCACTCGGTTGACCGAGATCATCAGCACGTTCACGACCTCGGTACCCTCGGTCTCCCAGGTCCTAGCCAAGAGCTTCCCTCACCAACTCCGCGACGTCATCCCGGTCAGTGCCTCGCTTAAGCCCATCGGACAAGATCAGGTGCTTGACAACCCGACCGCCCTTCTTGTCCCTCTTGGCCTTGCCCTTCGCGTCCTCTCGGACGATGATCTCTACACTAGCCATGAAGCCCTCCCATGTAATCCTCCAGAGCACCCATCAGTACCCCAGCCTCGTAGATGTCAGTCACAGGCTCACCTCAATCTCGTCAGCGATCTCTTCGAACGTGTGACTTCGCAAGGTGTCATCTTCCTCGGACCCGTCGTTCAGCTCAGCGACCGTGAGCCCGCTGTTGACGCGCGGAACGTTACTGGCCAGGCCAGCCCAGTGCACGACTGCTCCTGGCAGCCTCGTGTTGGAGAAGTCCGACTCGTCGTGAACGGCCCGGTAGTAGACCGTGTTGCTGAGGGTGTACTTCTCCTTCTCGACCACTCCTGCCTCTTTAGCCATCTCACACAGCACCCCGAGACAGCAGTACGTGTCCTTGCGGTCCACGTTACCGGCGACCTGGTGAAGGAACCCAGTACCCTGGTCGTAGTCACCAGATCTGAGCCGACGCAGCCACTCTACCTTGATCTCCTCGATCACAGGTTCACCTCGATCAGATCAGCGATCTCAGCAAAGCTCGCGCCAGCCTCGTCGCCATCTCCGTCGTTCCAGGAGCTGATTTCCTTGTCCATGATCTGTGGGTTGCTGTCCTTCAGCCCTGCCCACTCCTGCACCGACTCAGGAAGAACCGAGTCGTCCTTGTCCCAGTAGAACTGGTCATCCTCCCCGTCCACCCCGTAGTACACGGTGTTCGAGAGCGAGCCCTTCTCCGCCCGGACCACGCCAGCCTCCTTGGCTGCCTCACACAGCACCCCGAGACAGCAGAACGTCTCCGTACCGTCGCTCCCGCCCGCGAGCGTGTGAAGAAAGCCAATACCCTGCTCGTACTTACCCGACCGGAGCTTGTCCAGCCAGATCTTCTTGACCTCTGGATTCATCTCTCTCCTCCTTATGACGAGCTTACTAGCCACATCCCTCTGATGCGGCGAGGGTTCTCGCCATTGCGTTAGCGCCACGGGATTCGAACCCGCATTTCCCCCTCGGGAGGGGTGTCCTGCCGTTTGGACGACGCGCCACCTTGGCCAACGCTCTTACTCCCTTCGCGGGAGCCTGCGTTGCGGCTTCGCTGATCAGGCATTGCCGAAGGGGTGATCAGCCCCTCAACCAACTGCTAACCCACCTTGGCCGGCGTGGAGATGCCCGGAGTCGAACCGGGGTCCTCACTGGTTCCCCATGGGGCTTTCCAGCGAGTCGAAACCATTCACATCCCCTAGGTTCCCCCAGCTTAGCACTGGGGGAGCCCCTTGTCAATCCTTCTTGTACTGCTTAGCGAGTCGGGCCAGCGCCTGCTGACGCCGCCACTCTTCCTTCTCCCGCTGAACCTCAGCCTTGCGGTCCCGGTCCTGCCACTCCGGGTGCTTTGCCTGCGCACCGGCCAGCAGCTTCGCGGGGTTAGTCCGTCCCTTACTCACTGTACCTCCGTTAGTACGATCTCCACCTGGTCGACCTCTTCATCGACCTCACGACAATCATACAGGAACCCGTCACGAGTTTCAAACTGGGGCGGGAACCAAATCAGCTCCACGGTGTAGCCCGTAGTATCCAGCGTGATAGGACCAATCCAGGTGTCCAGGAAGGGCACGTAGGCGGCCCCTTCGGTGCCGGGTGCCACCCCACCTCGGAACGTGATCGTCTTGGCCGCGTCGTCCTGTGTCACAGGACCCCAGCCAAAGTGCGTCTGGTTAGCCATTACCAGTCAGCTCCCTTGCTACGGATCGGGTTCGGATTGATCGGCTTCCCCCGATACTTCCAATCGTTGTCGACCCTGTCGTACAAGGCTCTTGCAGCCCGCACAACCGTCTTCACATCGTCATCGAACGCCATCGGGTACAGAGCATACCCGCTCTTGCGAACCCAGGCGCCCATCGTGCCTGCCACCTGAGGCATGTCCTGCTCTTTGCCATCGATCACGATCTTATCCGCCATGGCGTAGGCAGCAAGCTGATAGGCAGTAGACCCGTACAACCCGGACCCACTCTTCCAGTCCAGGATGACCAGCTCACCATTGATCCACCCCATCCAGTCCAGGCTCCCGGCATACAGCAGCGAGTAGGACCGAACTTCGGGTTCAACCGCGAACACCTTGACATCGTAGTCGGTAGTGAACCGCTCGTAAATCTCCGGTACCCGCTCGAACCCCTCAGGGACATGTGGGTCCCGACCCATGAACAGGTCTTCGAGGATCTTATGGACGATGTCGCCGTTGTCCCGTGCCTTCGTGCTACCGAGCTTGCCCCCGGCCAGCAGATCAACAGCAGCTTCCTCTGGAAGAGCCTCCCAAGACGCCTTGTACTTCACGGCAGCCTCAGCAACCTGCTTGATTTTCCAGCGATCGAGGGCTGGCTTTGGCAGGACGTTCAGGAAGGTAGAGACCGAAGGCACCAAGGTGCCGTCCGACAGAGGATAGTGGCGCTTCCCCTTAATATAAACGCTCTGGTCCTTGTCAGTCACTTATTGTTGCTCCCGTCTCCCTGGTTATGCCTACCCCAATCGAGCAGGCCCACACCCACAAGCAACCCCAAGGTTGCCCACGCTACGATCTTGAGCCACACGATATCCGTGGTGATCCCCGTAGCAACCACCACGAACAACATGAGCAGGACTACCACCTTCATGCCACCGCCCGCAGAGTCTTAGGCACCTCGTCACCCTCCACGGTCACCTTGAAGTACTGACGTGCCGCAGTGTGGTAGACCACGACTCCCTCTGGGTTGCTGAACCCAGGCACGTGGGCGCTCCCACGAAGCTTCAGGTCCGCGATGGTCCGCTCCACGTGCATCGTCAGGTTGTTCGAGCTTCGAGCCAGCACGGTAGCGACCTCACAGCACTCCGGACGCTCCGCATCATCACTCCAGCGGTCCGAGTTGAACAGCATGAATCGCTTCTCGTCCAGCCCATAACCCCGCTGAATGCCCTTGCCATACCACTCACCATAGTGGCGACCCTCGCCCAGCTTGGTCAGCTCCACAGCATTGGCCTTAACCCACTGCCAGAAGCCGAAGTTGTCCCGACTGTCGGTCAGCCACCGAGACCGAGAGCCAGCCCGAACCTCGTAGTTGACCCCCTCGCGACTCACGTAGATCCGACCATCGGTCTTGCTGTAGAACGACTTCTCCACAGGCTCCTTCGTGAGGGTGTCCCGTACCACCTCGATCAGCCCGTTGGTCCCGTCGATCTTCTCGCTGATCACGAAGTTCCTGTTGAGCCGAGGGATCGACTCGAACTTGGGGTACTTCTCGTCCATGCTCTCCTCCTTGTTTGTGTGTGTATAAAACGATGGACCCCTGAAGTGTATCAGAGGTCCATCGCCGTGTCAACTTACTGAGTCAGGAAATACTCTCCGCCCGCAGTTCCTCGTGGAGGTTTCGGATCTCCTGGTTGAGGTCCGTAATGGCATCGGTAGCCTCGTCCTCAGCGTCACCGTAGCCGTCTTCGTATCCGTCCTCACGTCCGGCCTCGTAGCTCTCCTGGAGATCGTCCTCGCGACCCGAGTCCACCAGGCCCTTATCGGCCAGGAAGTCCAGCACGCGCTGAGTCTCCTCTGCGGAGAACAGAAGGTCCACCTCCTGCCCCTCCTGATCGTCCACCACGTGAAGAGTCATCCCGGCGTCCTCTACCCCGAACGTCACATGCAGCCCGTCTTCCCCGATGTAGAGCCTGCCGAACGCCTCTCGAATCTCACTGGTCATACTCAATCCACTCTCCCATCTCGTACTCCTCCAAGATCTCCTCGATCTCGGCCAGTCTCTCCTGGTCCTCCTCGGAAGTCCCGAGTGAGGCCATTTCTTCTACGAGCTTGCGCACCTCGGTCTTCACTTCTTGATCTTTTCCACGTAGTCCAGGTACTCCTTGATCTCCTGCTTGTCCTTCTCGCGCTGGAGGAAGTCCCACTTCTCCCAGCAGGCCATGAACACTACCAACATCACGATCACTACGAGGGCGATCACAGCGACGATCATGGGGTGCCCCATCAGTCCGTAAGCTCTCTAATCAGGTCACCAAAATCCCCGTAGTACTTGTACTCCTTAATCTTCCCGCTCTGATCCTTGTAGCTGATCCACAGGATTGCCTCGGTGTACCGACAGGTCTCGCAATAGCCACCGATCTCAGTATCGTCCCGCCAGGCCAGCACAGTGGCCGAGTACGCATCCGTGTTCTCTACGATGAACTTTCCCAGCTCCTCCTCCAGAGCTGACGTGAAGCCTGTACTCACTTTCTCATCGCCTCCATTCGCTCCTTCAGCTTGATGTCTTGCTCATCGTACCACATCACGCCGGACTGTACCAGCCCAGTTCCGGTAAGTGTACACTTCCCGTTGTTTCGATGTTTGTCGAACGACCTCACGCTCGCGAACGTCTTCCCGCACACCGTGCACCCCGCGCAGTTCAGGTTTCCCTCCGGCAGTGTCGGGTAGACTCCAGAACCGCTCACGGGCTTGTTCTTCGAGCTGGTTGAGGGTGCCCTAGACTGTGAGGCAGTTTGCGAACTTGCTTGGGCTGTACCTCGATTCCGCGTAGCACGTGTGCCACTCTTGCCAGTAGATGACGTAGATCCCTTGCTTGTACTCCCCGAGACCTTCTGCGAGCCACCTCGGCAGTTTGGACACACCGTCCCACGTGGGCCAGTGGGCTGATACTTCTTCCCGCACACCTCGCAAATCCGAGGCTTGTACTGTCGTCCCATGTTCCTCCTCTAAAGTAGAAGTGGCCAGCTCCAGATTTTCCCGAAGCCAACTCACGTCATCCTCGGTCAACCCTGCTGGCCACTCCATCGTCTACCCTCTCCTCCGGCGTGAATTCCTGAACATCCATTCTCCCTTAGTTTCCCCGTAGGATCTCCTCAGAGCCCCGCATGCACAGAACTCAACCAGTTCGTCCCCGTCAGGGGATGTGGTGGACCGGTAGGACTGCCACCGACACTTGTGTCTCCTACGTGGTAGCTTGGCCTCGTTCCAGGGCTCCCCCCGGTGCTGCCACTCTCCCATCATCCCATCTTCTCCTTGGCCGCGTGCTGAACCTGGCTGGTTCAGGTCACCCTTGAGTGTATCACGAATCGGACAAGATGCACAAGTGTCAGATCCTAGTCAGAGCCCTAGGACGTACTCTTGGTAGATGTCCTCAGCAGCAGTGTAAGTGTCTGACTCCCTGAATGTCAAGGGGTAGTCCATGATATACTCTCGCACTGCCCGTTCTGCACCCTCTTCGTCCATCCCGTACCCGTCCACGAGCTGGTTCTGTACCTGGATTGTCCTAGCCACTCATCTTCTCCTTCAGCGTCTTCTTCACCCGCTTGAGCATCTGGCTCACAGCCGGCTGGCTCATGCCCAGCTCCTGGGCGATCTCCTGCTCAGTCATGCCGTACTCGTATCGAGCGGATACTACCACTCGCTGTTGCTCTGTCAACAGCTCCAGGTAAGGCTGAAGATCCCACGAGTCAGGTTCCACGTTGGGAAGTTCGTCCCCACCCTCCAAGTCCTCTTGGCGGTTCTTCTTTCGGTACACACGCATCTTCTCAGCCTTGAGCCACCTCTTGGTGACCTCGCTGGCCACCGTCAGCACGTCCTGCTCAGGGCAGTTTAGCCAGACAGCGATCAGGACCTCCTGCCACACGACAGGCCACAGGTTCTCCGTCGCGCTGTACTCGTTCTTCAACTGCATCAACACGGCTTCCCTGTACTCTGGGAAGAACTCCGTGTCAAACCAGTCGTTATCTCTCTTCTCTACACTATCCAGCGTCTCCAGGTCCATTCATCGCCTCCTTAGATCTCGTCAATGCGCAGACGCACAATGCGCCCACGGCCCACATCTCCCACTCCATGATTCCTCCTAGTATTGAACCTGGCCTCAGCATACCTGATTGCAAAAACTTTGTCAAGCACATTATAAAATCCACGGTTTGCTGTAGTAGTCTATTGAAGGGATCTTCACCCTTCACTGTCCCAGGAGGTGACTGATCGGAAGCCTAGCACCCGCTAGGTGGATCTTAGTCGTCTGGAAGGTGGTGGCGCCCATGAAGGACTATGCCTGGAACTGAAGCCAACCTCATTGGGGTGTGGTGTAACGGTAGCATGACTGCCTCCAAAGCAGCCGGCCCGGGTTCGACCCCTGGTACCCCTGCTAGCCCTGGTCCCGTCCAAGATACTTTCTAGTGGGACGTGAGATACAGAGCATCGGCTTTCCTCGTTGTGCCTTGCATGAAACAACGGGGCAGCGAACTGTAGCTCAGTTGGTAGAGCACCCGGTTGAAGCCCGGGGCGCAGAGGTTCGATCCCTCTCGGTTCGGCTGCGGGGTGGTGTAACAGTAACACACGAGGCCCATAACCTCGAAGCTCCGGGTGCAAATCCCGGTCCCGCCATCTAGTGCTAGCTCAGTTGGTAGAGCGCCGGGTTTGGAACCCGGAGGTCGTTGGTCCGAGTCCAGCGCACTAGACTGTCTTTTGCAAGCATAGCCTGGTGCCCCTCTCCCCACCAGGCTTAGCCCCCTCCTCCTAGGGAGATTGCATGACCGGAAACGCAAGGGGCTGAGACGCCCGGTCACCGTAGTGGCAGTGAGCAACTAGGAAACGCTCGCGGTACTTTATCTGGCTGGTCTGGTGGTTAGCTGCCGAACGCCACCCCGCCATCTACTTTGGGAGAGAGATGGATCAGTATGGCCGACCCGACTGGGGCGAGTATTTTCTCGACATCGCTGCCTCTGTGGCTAAGCGAGCCGATTGCCGTAGACGTCAAGTCGGGGCAGTACTGGTACGTGACAACCGAATTGTCAGCACTGGTTACAACGGCACAGCTCCTGGCGCTCCAGGCTGCCTCAGCGGGGCTTGCCCCCGAGGACTACTCAGCACAGCAGAGCAGCCCCCAAACGTAGGCTATGCCAACTGTATCAGTTTCCACGCGGAACGCAATGCCATCATCTGGTGTCCACCTGAGCTTCGTGAGGGCTCGGTCATGTACGTGACTCACGAGCCTTGCCCTGACTGCCAGATTCTTCTTGCAGCAGTGGGTGTGGTGAACGCGTTCTATCCAGGAGGGGTCTGGTACAACTGATGGACATCGTGATGCCGTACAAGGCAGCAGGTACTGCCCAGGAGCTTCGATACGCTCTGCGCTCCGTGGAGAAGAACTTCCCAGAGGTCGGTGACTTGTGGCTGGTGGGGGACGCCTCCATCCATCTCAAGGGTTTCCGCCACATCCCGAACCCCCTCAATCAGAAGTCTTCGTACCCCATGGGTAACTCTGTCAACGCCATTCGTCTGGCTTGTGCGCACCCCGAGGTACCCGATAACTTCCTGCTGTTCAACGATGACTTCTTCCTGATGCAACCTTACACTCCTCGCACTGAGTACCGGTGCACTCTGGAAGAGCATATCGCCCTCTTCCCGAACAAGAACAGTGCCTGGACGCAGACTCTGGCCAACACCTACAACTACCTGAAGGACCGTGGGGTCGAGGAACCTCTGAGTTTCGCCCTTCACACTCCTTTGCCAGTCAACAAGCACGTCATGGCATACGAGCTTGAGCGAGCCTCCGGACGTGGGGTTTCCGCTCGGTCTGTGTACGGTGCCACCCTCGACCCTATCCCACCTCGTGCTGACCACGATTCCAAGGTCTACTGGACCACTAGAGGCGATTGGCGTTCGTGGGACATATTGAGCACCGAAAACCAGGTGTTCGAGCGACACCCCGTAGGAGAATACATCAAGGAAGCCTTCCCTGACAAGAGCCGTTGGGAGCGGTAAGGAGTAGCCATGGCTGACCTGTCCACCAAGAAGCGTAAGAGCCTCCCCAAGAGTGCCTTCGCCATCCCGGAAAAGGCTCCTGGCCCTGGCTCCTACCCCATCCCAGACCTGGCTCACGCTCGTAATGCCCTGGCTCGTGTCGCACAGCATGGGACTCCAGCGGAGCAGAAGCAGGTCAAGGCTGCGGTGTATCGGAAGTTCCCTCAGCTCAAGCCGTGACACCCTGGGGCATTGCTGCCGACCTTGGGAGGTTCGAAAACTCCCGAAGTCGATTGTTCACCCCCAGGGGGGTCGGTTGTCTAGCCTTGAAACTACAAATTTTCTTTAGTTCGACGCTTCGTGTGAGGAGAGCACATGGTAAGCAAGCACTGGACTGAGTGCGACAACTGTGGCAAGAGCAGCGTGAAGGCTGGCCCGGACACTGATGATTGGTTCGGGGCCTTCGAGTCTGGCTCTAGCCTGAATGACGATCTGGACTTCTGCTCCTGGGATTGTATGCGAACCTTCATGGTTGAGCACCCTACCCGGCCTACTCCGACCGGCGTTGTTGAGGACGCAACCTACATCTGGCCCCAGAGTGATCCTACCAAGGCCCACCTGCTGTCGCATCACATCCACCCGACAACCTGACGCACGCGCATTTCTGGGTTAACATGCGCGCGCGTATATTTCCCGGTTAACGCATGCGTACGCACGTCACGCGCCCGCGCGCGTATTTTGGCTGGTTAACGCGTGACGCGCACGTGTACCCGCGCCCAGGCTACGCGCTCGGGCACGCCGGGACGCGCAGGTACCCGCGTGGGCAGGCGCCCGCGCTAAGACCCGTGGAACGCGCGCCCTAACCGTCACCGAGGGTTATGCCCGGTTATGCGCGAAACAGGATACCGCGCGCGTACGCGCGTAGGGCCTCGGCTTCCGCTGGCAGTTCACACAGAACCCGTTGCGCAGCCCGTTGAGAGCGACGCTAAGCGCCTAACTCGCCTAGGCCCTAGGTCGGTATACCCCCGGCCCACCCGACGTCGTACAGCGCAACTGAGTGGGACGCTTAGCCGTAGGCAAGTAACCCGCTGAGTTGGCCTGTACGGGCCGTTGAGTGCCTACCCCTACCCGATGTACCCCTAGCCCGTTCTAGGCGCTCTCCGTTCGTCTGAGAGCACTAGGCAGGCTCACAATCGCCACTGTCCGGCGCACTGTGTGCCTCCCTGGCAGTCTCACACAACACTTGGTACAAACGGGCAAACAAAAAGGGCGCCCCGGCACAGCCCGTAGGCCATGCACAGGGCGCCCTCAAGCGCCATCAGAGCGTCATCGCATAAGGCACCGGATTACGCGGTCAAGTGCCGCCAGTGCTTCCCGTGTCTTGCGTAGTTGCCGTTCACTCCCCGTACCGGCCACACACGCGGCCGTTTGCTCCGCTTCGCTTACCGCCAACTGACGGTAGCGAGCCAGTAGATCACCGGTCATACCACGGCCGATCGGCAGAGTCGCAACCGCCGCAAAGCCCAGCCTTATCATGGTGCCCACAGGGCAGGACTCGGTTTTGCCGCGCGGACCACAACTCGCACGTGCGCCGGTACGCGGCTCTCTCGCTTGCGTCGTTGGCATCGTTGCGTACGTCGGTAGCCGTCCCCGACTCCCCTACCCAGCATGCCTCGCGTTCGTAAGACATCTTGACGGCATCGGTTTCTTCATCCGTCATGTCAACGTCAAGCATGGTTTCGAAAGCGGCGTGATCCTCCGCCGGGATCAACCCGTTGTACTCACGGTGGAAGCGCTCTCCGATGGTGGACACAAGATCAGCCCATCGGTACGCGTCCCACGATGCCTCTGCAAGTTCAGCGATGTACTCCGAGTGGGTGTCGTCGTCTAGCAACGGGTAATCGGACAGACTCTCGATTTCGTGAGTGAGTGCCACGATTTCTTCCGTGGTCGCCTCCGGTGCCTCCCCGTCAACTACCCCGAGAGACCCGGACAGCACAGAAACAACCGTGCTGACTCCCGCCGTGATGTCACCCTCAGTGCGAACGAACGTGTAGTTTTCCGTCAGGTACCTACTGTTGGCCGCGTCGAAATCGCTACCGAGGTAGTCCCCGTAAGCGCAAGGAAGCGCAATCAGCATGTCCTCGCAATCCTCGCCGTACCACAAAGCCTTGAGGCTCCGGTAGCTTGGACGGTGTGCCGCACGAACGTTGTACCAACCGTCATTGCGAAGTGCGTAATAGTCCGAGTGGTAGTTGCCGTAGCAACCCGTCACGCGGATTTCTACACAGGGTTCGGTGGACGCGCTTGCCAGATTCTCAAACGCAACCCAGTAGTCGGTAAGTGCCTCATTTTCAGTCATGGCCCATCCCTTCAATGTGAGGCCAACGGCCAGCACCCCGGAGCGTATCACGGGATGCCACCCGCAAACCCAGCATTGCCTAGGAACTGTATCGCTTGCCGTTGATTGCGAATACGTATGTGGTGTTTCCATACCGAGCATAGGCAGTCTGCCGTTTCCCGGTGATGTCCTTTGCTAGTGCCAGGGACACCCGATGCAACTTGTGAGCCTTTCGGTACCGCTCACACTGCACACGATGACTCTTGACGTTCTGCCGATGGCACACAGTCTTTGCGGTTGCGGTGCTCGCACTGGCCGTGGTCGGTGCTCCAAGCAGTGCCGTACTTGCCAGCACTACGCCAACGATCATCTTTCGCATGACCCTCCCTTACAGGTTGGCTACCTGAATTCTCAGAATAGCTGTCAGCATCGCATAAGCGTTAGAGCTTGTTTCGAACGTTTCACGGTCGGTCGCTTGTGCCATCGTGGACAGCAATTCGTTTGCTTTCCCGATGTTGTGGCGTAGTTCGTCAAGCTCCGTTGCCATGTCCGTCAGTCTCTCTCGCATGAAATCCGGCATGGTGAATCCACGGTCGGTGCTACGGGCATTGCACGCGTCGCACGGTCCGTCTTGCAACCACTGGCCGTGATCACACCGGGTGTATCGGGTCGTAGTGGTCATGATCTTGTCTCCCTTGTCAGTGCGACGCGTTGAGTACGCGGACGTTGTCGTCCGCCCGGTATACGTCCACCAACACTGTGCCATCCGTCATGTTGCGGACTGACAGCAGAAACCCGGTGCCGTTCTGGCCGTGTACCTCTCGGATCACTTCATTGTCAGCTTCATAGTTGCTGGCCGGTCCGCGTTCAATGGTTGGCTTGCCCATGATGTCTCCCTTATCTGTAGGGTTCATAGGATGCACCGACCATTGATCGATGCACCCGAGCAAGCTACAGATACTCGCGGTCGCTATCTACCGTGACGATTTCCTCCGGGTCATCCGTGCCATAGAACCGCTGACCCAAAGCACGCGCCGCGTTGTTTGCGGCCCGGCTAGTGCTGTACCGCTGAAAACCGGTGTCCGTCATGGTGTAGTGCCCGTTCGCATCCTGCCGGACGAAACGAACGGTGTACTTGCGTCCGTCGTACCCGTTGTCTTCACTCGTCACGAAGAATCGCCCACCGTACAGGGTACGATTCACCCGGGACTTGAAGAATCGCATCGCGTCCCGGTCAAAGAAGTGCGACCCACCGTGAGTGACTTCCGACTTGAGACGTTCAATGGAGAGAAAGCGCGGGTAGGTGAAACCAGTCATGGCCTATCCCTTCATAGACTGTAAGGCCAAAAGGACGCACCGCCATTGTACCACGATGCGCCCGATTGCCTGGCAGGCTACTTACTGGCAACCTGAACGGTCCGGTAGCGACCGGGAACGTTGTACTTTACTCCGAGTCGCTTTGCGCCGAGAGTACCCGCCGACTTACTTCCGAAAGTACGACGGACACCGACCGGACCACGCGGCGTGATGACGTAAGCAGCGAACATAGTTGTTTCCCCTTTACCGATGAGTGAACGGGTGAATGCTGTCGTGAAAGTGCGTCCCGCTGGTAAGCCTTTGAAGCGCAGCCATACAACGATAGAACTTTGGGTAGTCCATATCATCGTACGCTTGACCCGCCTTTTCGGCAAAGTGCCTATCAGCGTCGGTATACCATGCATCATGATAGACGGCGATGATGTCTCCTGACTTGAGGCTGGCGCCAAACGCAATCTGTGCGTCGTAGACTGCGATGTATGGCCAATTGACCCCGTGCTTCCGGTCCGAGCGTGCTTGCTCCCGGATGAACGCGTCAATCTCACTCATCATCGCCATTACATGCCTCCGTTTTCAGTACAGAACACACCGGGAGTTCCCTTAATCTCCACCCCGCATTGACCGATGGTGACACCGGCGTTGAGAGCGTGATTGAACACCCCGTAAGTGTGAACGTTGGCAAACAGAATGGCCAGCGCCAATACGAAAAGCGCAATCCATCGTTTCATGATGTCCCCTTGTGAGGCGTGAAAGTGCTACCCGAATTGATAGCACCATGTCGCCTCACAGACGACCGGCCGGCAAACGGCAGGCTTACGAGATACCGCTATGGCGGTTCTTGCGTCCCGGCCTATCCAGTTGTCAAGTGACCTATGCGCCGGTTGTCCTAGCGAGCTAGCCGCGCTCGCCGGTTGCTTCCGGGCCGTGCTGGTGAAACCTTACCACGATGCCTAGCCGTTCTGTCAAACCGGGGTGTTGTGCCTCGCCAGAACGCTAGTCCGGGTCCTAAGCACTACCCCTGTCGCCACCGTGAACCCTCTAGCGAAACGGATTGTGCGCCGCTACTCGCAACACATCCGGTCTAGCCGGCCCGTTCCGCCGTGTCCCCCGTGGCGATGACACCAATCTAGCCCCTGCCCTGGCCATGGCGCAATAGGGTCACCCCTTAGAGGTACATGCACTGCCCTTGACCAGCACAAACACCGGTGAATGGAGAGCACACGATGATGTACCCGATGGTGCGTATGTCCGATGGCGTCCACATACGGGCTTTCCCTGGAGAGCGTGCACTACTGCTGTCTCGTGGGGTGGCACGTGACGTGGTTGAGGCGCCCAATGCAGACAGCACACAACCCACACCACCACGCAAGCAAGCGCGCAAGCGTAAGCCACGCGCAGCTAATGCACAACACACTAATGAGTGACATTAGTTGTATCAGTACATGTATCACATCACATACATGTCATGCATTCACTCGCATAAACATACACACACTCGCTCACGCTCAGTGACGGACGAACAAACGGACATCGTGGCACATGCTGGCGCAAGCTCGTGCATAACGGGTGGGGGCGACCCCGCACCTTATATACGCGCGTACCGAGCCGTCATAGCATAAAAACTTCCGCTGAAGTTTTAGAGTTTAAAACAGCCCCACCCTGCACACGGGCAGTGATGGGGCTGCGAGGATTAGGCTGCATAAAATGCAGACGTTGGGTGCGGCCACTTAGCGCGTTTTGCGTTATTGCAATCCGGGCACGAGGGCCTGAGATTACAAATCAAGTCTGCCCCTCCCTTTGACTTTGGCTTAACGTGGTCCCACTGGATTTTTTCCGGGTGCTCTCCGCATACCCAGCATCGTCCTCCCCAGTACTCAAGCTTCACTTCCAGCAGCTTAGAGAACCAGTCCCAGTCTTCGCCAAGACGTGCCCTAAGAAAGCCATTACGCCTGAGCTTGGCCCACTCTGGGTCTTCGGCAGCTTTTTTCTTGTGCCACGCAGCACTGTGGACGCGGGCTCTGGCCAGGGTTTTGGCCCGAGACTCTGGGTCATTTCGGTATCTCCATTTGGCCCCACATCGGGCGGAGCAGAATTTGGCTCCTTCGTGCCCGGGAGACCAGGTGCCTTTGCAGTAGAGACACACCTTCAAGACCCTCGTCTTTTTGGTGTATGGGTGATTGTAGAGGTCCTTGCATTTGGTTGAGCAGTATTTGGGCGCTGGCCCTCGCTTGCGCTCTCGGGAGAACGCCAACCCGCACCGTAGGCAGGTTCCTGTCGATGTAATCATGTACTCAGTGTACCACACTCAGGGGAGGGGATATGGCCGAGGAGCCAGAAGACCAGCAGGAAGAAGAGATCGTCCAGATCGAGGAGATCTTCGAGCCGCTCGCAGCTCAGATTCTGGGCGGCCCCGCGATCATCAACTCGTGGGTGCTCACGTTCGAGGCCGTGGACGAAAACATGGGCCGGCACATCCACTCGTTCGTGATGGCTGACCAGTCTCCGTGGATCACCAAGATGCTCCACCGAGAAGCACTGGACAACGACACCGTGTCGGACATCGCGGAGGGGATCATGTACGAACTCTCTGGAGGCGATGACGATGGTGGAGAAGAGTCCTAAGGACGTAGAGAATACCGAGCGCCTGATGCGCTATTGGGCCCATGGCGTCGGCGCCGCTAAGATTCGCTGGGGCGTTCCCGGTGACTTCGACCGGTGCCTGTCGCACCTCACCAAGTACTTCCCCCAGGACGCCAAGGGCCTCTGCGCTAACCTGCACCACCGCGCCACGGGGGCCTGGCCAGGCCACGCCCCTGGGGTTGAGCAGGCCGAGTTTGAGGCCAAGCACCACAGGCGGAAGTGATGGCGTGGGAGGGCTCCAGTCGCAGGGCTCGGCTGCCTGCGAACTGGGCCAAACTACGAGAGCGCGTCTTCCAGGAGGCCGGCTATCGCTGTGAGTGGACTGAGCGCTACTCTGATGGCGAAGTAGAGCGGTGCATCCAACCCGCCGAGGAATGCGACCACATCAGACGCGGTGACGACCACAGCCGCAGAAATCTCCGGGCTCTTTGCCACGCACATCACAGTATGAAATCTGGATGGGAGGGCAACCAGGCGTCCGGGCAGCGCTTTCTGCCCAAGCGGCGTACCGCTGAGCGTAATCTCGGCGAGCTTTAGCCTGCTTCATATCCTTCTCGATGATGGACACGACCAGCCCGATCGCGCCACACAGGCCTGCGAACATCCCGAGTCCCAGCATGAACTGAAGGTTGTGCACCGCCAGCCCGAGCAGGGCCATCGGTGCTCCTAGGATCATCAGGACGAACCCGATGATGAGCAGGTTGCTGTACATTCGAAACATTTCAAACTTCCTTCCTTGCCCTGGAGGCTATCATGGGATCTCGTGGACCCGCTGGTAAGCGGGAAGATCAGCGTATGGGGCATCCTCGCCAGTCCAAGGAGGCGTCGGCAGCTACCCGCGTTGTGATGACGGGAGACGTTGAGCCGCCCGAGCTTGGCTTCGAAGCCCATGAACTTGTAACTTCACTGTACCACAGCCTCACCCAGTCTGGCCAGGCCAAGTTCTACGAGCCTTCGGACTGGCAGTACGCCCGAATCATCATGTCGCAGCTCAACGACTACCTCTCGCAGGAGAAGAAGAGCCCGACCATGTTCGGGGAGATCATGTCCGCTCTGACCTCGCTCATGCTCACCGAGGGAGACCGGCGCCGGCTCAAGATGGAGATCGACCGTTCGGACAACTCGGAGCAGGAGGCTAAGGCCAAGGAGGACCGGATGGCACAGTTCCGGCTCCTGGCTGGTGGTGCGGTATGACTCAGGAACTCCAGGAGCATCGAGCCGCCTGGGAGGACCTGGAGGCTGTTCACTACGGCCCTGTCTGGGAGCGAGACGCCTTTGGGTCGTTCATCCTACCAGAGAAGACTCTGGGCTGGGATGTCCTGTCCTTCGCGGACGAGTACCTCCTCCAGTCCGATGGGCCCCTGGCAGGCACTCGCTGGCGCCCAACCGCTGAGCAGATTCGAATTCTGCTCTGGTGGTACGCCATTGACGATGACGGCAACTTCCTGTTCCGCCGTGGGGTTCTTCGGCGCATGAAGGGCTGGGGTAAGGACCCCTTCCTGGCCATCATCGCTGCTGTGGAGATGCTCGGCCCCTGCCGGTTTGGCGGCTGGGACGACGAGGGTAACCCTATCGCAGTCCGGGAGAACGCAGCCTGGGTTCAGATCGCTGCTGTCTCCATCTTCCAGACCAAGAACACGATGAAGGTCTTCCCTGGCCTGTTCTCCAAGCTCGCCATCGCCCGGTTTGGGATCGAGGTTGGTAAGGAGCAGGTTCAGTCGCCATTCGGTCAGATCGAGGCTGTCACCTCTTCGCCTCGTGCCCTGGAGGGTGGGCGCCCAACCTTCGTCATCATGAACGAGACTCACCACTGGGTTCCAGCCCAGGGCGGTGACGAAATGGGTACCGTTATCGACCGTAACCTGGCCAAGCGGCCTGGCGGTGGTGCCCGATCGATGCAGATCACCAACGCGCACGTTCCTGGTCAGAACTCCTGGGCCGAGGGCACTTACGACTCGGTACAGGATATCATCACGGGTAAGTCGATCGCCTCGGGCATCTTCTACGACTCCCTGGAGTCGAACCCGGCCATTGACGTGTACTGCAAGGACATGCCTTCCTCTACCGAGGAAGAGCGTGCAGCCAAGATCGCTGAGCGCAAGCGCCGGATCACCCGGTGCCTTGAGCACGCTCGTGGCGATTCCGTATGGCTCAACATCCCACGACTCCTGGAGGAGATCCTGGATGGCCAGACGCCCATGGCGTCGGCTCGCCGGTTCTACTTCAATCAGGTGGTCGCTGCTGAGGACGCTTGGGTTACCAAGCAGGACTGGGAACGCTGCTCTGCGCCACCTGGTGTGGCTATTGAGAAGGGTGAACAGGTTGTCCTCGGTTTCGACGGATCTAAGACCCGAGACTCCACGGCTCTGGTGGCCATTCGAGTCAAGGACGGGCTGATTCAGTGCCTGAAGGTCTGGGAGCGCCCACGCCCCCCATTTGATGAGGGCTGGGAGATTGACCGAGTTGCTGTGAACGACCACGTTGAGTGGGCTTTCGCCCAGTACAACGTGGTGGGCTTCTACTCTGATGTGCGTGAGTGGGAGTCTTACGTCGACAACTGGTCGATGAAGTACATGAACCAGCTCAAGATCAAGGCTTCGCCTTCGTCCTTTGTTGGCTGGGACATGCGTACCAAGCTGGGACAGTCAACTCAAGCAGCCGAGGCCCTGGCGGCCCGGATTGAGACTGGCGAGCCCGGCCTGTATGTACCAGACAAACTACTGACCCGACACATTCTCAATGCCCGACGCCGGCCTAACCAGTACGGCATCTCGTTTGGCAAGGAGAATGCAGGCAGCTATAACAAGGTCGATGCCCTGGCGGCAACGGTCCTCGCCTTCATGGCCTGGCGTGACTTCCGCACCAAGGAGAAGCCAGAGAAGAAGCGTTATGGCTTTGCCTGGTAGCCCCTTGGAGGGACGATGCCAGTTGATAACCCCGTGCAGTTGATCAACGATCACCTGCTCCCCACGTTTCTTCTTGAGCAGACCGGGAATGGCCACCGGGTTGGGCTCAAGAAGATCGATGAGTACTACCGAGGGATTCAGGACGACCCTATCAAGCCGATGGACCCCACCACTCGGCAGTATGCTCGCCTGATGGCCCGAGCCAAGTTCAACATCCTCGACCTGGTTGTCAAGGTGCGAGCCCAGGCTCTGATCCTCAACTCGTTCCGCTCGAACGACCCTGACGCCACGAATGCCAAGTGCTGGCAGTACTGGCAGGACAACCGGTGGGATGCTCGCCAGGCCCAGGTCTGGAGTACGGCGCTGACGTACGGAGTGGCGTACTCCACGGTTCTCCCCGGGGCTAACGTGTTCACGCGCAAGCCTGGCCCGGTCATCACTGCTCATTCCCCTCGACACTTCATGGCCTTCTACGAGGACCCGGCAAACGACGAGTTCCCCGAGTGTGCTATTGAGGTGCACGGGCTGACCAAGGAGTGCAAGCTCCCGGACTGGCAGGGTGAGCAGAAGGCCACGATCACCCTGATCGATGACACGTATGCGATCGACTACATTCAGGGCGATTCCGAGGGTGTCTGGGACGAGACTAGTCGTATCGAGCACGGTGTTCCTGTCTGCCCCGTGATCCGCTTCGTCAACGAGCTGGACCTGGATGGCCGATACTGGGGTGAGGTTGAGCCCTTGATCCCGTCCCAGGACAACCTGAACCAGACCCTGTTCGACCTGCTCATGACCCAGACGTTCAACTCCTTCAAGATCCGCTGGATTTCTGGCGTGATGCTGGGTGACGTTGATGAGGACGGCAACCCTGTCCCTGGCAACAAGGCCCAGCAGGAGAAGATGCGCCTGGCTCAGGACGTGATGATGGTCTTCCCCGATGCCGACACCAAGGCCGGCACCATGGAGGAGACTTCGATGGGGCCATTCATCGACTCTGCCCTGTTCGCCATTCGTCGTTTCGCCATCAAGTCCCAGACTCCCCCTCAGAACTTCCTGGGTGACATCGGCGGTAACATCGCCTCTGATGCCCTGTCGGCTCTTGAGTCAGCCGCTAGTCGTAAGACGGCGGAGCGTCAGAAGTCGTTTGGTGAGGCTGTTGGCCAGATGCTTCGTGTTGCAGCCTACATGGGCGGTGACCTGGATGAGGCCAAGGACTACACCCTGGAGACGTTCTGGGAAGACACCGAGACTCGCTCGCTGGCTCAGGTGGCGGACGCGTACGGCAAGATGGCCGTGATGCTGGAGGTTCCACCGGATCAGCTCTGGGAGCGTATCCCTGATGTGACTCAGGAGGATGTCCAGCGTTGGCGAAACGCCAAGAAGAAGCGCGATGCCGAGGCTCTGGCTCAGCAGATGGCGCTTCAGCCTCCCGAGGGAGGTGTGAATGGCCAGTCAGGAGCAAACCGAGGCGCTGGCAGCCTGGTACGCCCAACAGCAAGCCAGCTTGGCTCAGCGTATGGCTCCAGTAATGGAGCGAACGTTGCAGGGAGCGGAGTTAGCGGATCTCGATCAGTGGTGGGCTGACGCCTTCCCCCGAGTCCGTGAGATCGTGAAGCAGTACGAGCTGGCCAGTGCATCCATTGGCCGGCAGTACTACGATGCGATTCGCTCTTTGGACATCTCGACACCCTACACCTCGATTTTGGCTGATCCTGCTCCGGATGCTCTCTACGAGGTGTCCTTCGGGGTCACCGGCCCTACCGAGCTGAAGAAGGCTCTTGGGGCTGGTCTGGATGAGGCTGAGGCCAAGTCCCGAGCCACCGTGACTCTGACCGGTTCTGCTGATCGCATCGTGGGTGATGCGGGACGAAACACGGTCAGGGACAACGTGAAGAAGGACAGGGTAGCGGTGGGATGGCAGAGGCTGTCATCCACAGGCTCTCCCTGCTACTTCTGCGCGATGCTCATTAGCCGTGGCCCAGTCTACAAGAACGAGGGCTCGGCTGGCAAGAACTCCAACGAGTTGTTCGTGGGAGAGGAAGGGCAGGCTAAGGTCCACGACCACTGCCACTGTTTCATCGAGCCGTTCTTTGTGGATGAGGCTCAGAGTCCACCGGTGGTGGATGAGTACTACAAACTTTATCAGGAGGCCACCAAGGGCAAGTCGGGCAAGGCAGCAATCAACGCCTTCCGACGTGCCTACGAGGCCCGGAACAAGCCCTAGGAGGCGACAATGGCCGACGAGACCAACGACCTTGAGAACTACGACACCGGCGAATACGAGCTGGCGGACGAGGACACCCCGGACACCGAGGACGAGACTTCGGGTGAGACGTGGGATGAGGATCGTGCTCGAAAGGCAATGAGCAAGAAGAACCGTGAAAACCAGTCCCTGCGTGCCCGGCTGAAGGAGCTTGAGCCCCTCGAAGAGGAGTTCCGTAAGCGCCAGGAGGCCGAGAAGACTTCGGAGCAGAAGTTCTCGGAGCTGGCCGCTGCCAAGACCAAGCTGGAGCAGGATTACTGGCGCGCGGAGATCGCGCTTGAGAAGGGTCTGACCAAGGCCCAGGCTAAGCGTCTCGTTGGTTCCACTAAGGAAGAGCTGGAGGCTGACGCCGACACTCTCATGAACGACCTCGGGCTGTCTGGCCGTGAGGATGACACTCCTGCCTTCTCTCGTCGGGGTAAGGAGCTTAAGGGTGGCAGCGATCCGGAGCCCACCCCGAAGATCGATGCTGACAAGATTGCCCAGAGCCTTTACGGCTTCTGAGCCCTGACTACTCTGGAGGATCATGCGGTACGAGGCTCACATTGTAAATGCAACTGAGAGCATTCCAGGACCGTACGAGGGGACGATTCAATTCGACTCTCCTTCGGATTCGCTGGCTCTAAACTACGCCAGCAGGTACACAGATGCGCTGCACTTCGGCGGCACGTCCACCCTCACCGTTTACCGAGTGGAAGAGACTCGTACCGAGATCTCCTAAGAAAGAAGGAAATTAATGGCTTCCAACGGCAACACTAACAACCTGGTCCAGGCGCGAGACGTTGTGGACGTGGGCATTGCCCTGCTTCAGAAGGAACTGACCCTGGTCAACCTGTTCTTCCGCGACAGCCACATTGACTGGACTGGTCGTCCACACGACACCGTGAACATCCGCATTCCTCAGCGGCTGAGCGCGGCTCGCCAGTTTGGTGCTGGCTGGCGGCCAGGCCAGGATGTCGGCCCGTCCGGCACTCCGACCGGTGACGACGCCACCTACGACTCGTTTGGTCCGACTGCCTATGGCGACCGGCCTTCGATCGTCGTGGACACCGTGGGTGAGGTCACCTCGCCTCTGACCATCGACAAGGCGTGGTACAAGGCTCTGGGTGTGACCCTGGAGGACCTGACCCTGACCGTTCCGAACTTCGCGCGGCAGTACCTGGCTCCTCAGGTCCGCACCATCGCGGAGGAGCTGGATGGCCTGGCGGCTGACACCCTGACCGGTGCGAACTACCACACGGACCTCGTGTTCGACGGCGGCGCGCTGGCCGGTGACGGCTCGGACGAGGATGCGGCCAAGGTCATCAAGACGATCCTGCTCATGCGTAACGCCCTGAACGCCAAGTACGTTCCCCAGGCGAACCGCAAGCTGGTCGTGGGTATCAACATCGAGACCGCGCTGCTGCTGTCGGACAAGTTCCAGCGCTACGACAGCCAGGGCAACACCAACGCTCTGCGGGACGCGACGATCGGTCGGATCTTCGGCATGGACGTTGTGGTTGACCAGAACGTGGACGCGAACGCGATGTACCTGTTCCACAACACCGCCTTCATCGTCTCGACCGTGACCCCGCGTGCTCCTGAGGGTGCTGTGCAGGCTGCGTCGGCTTCTGGCGATGGCGTCTCGGTTATGTGGCTCCAGGACTACGACGCGCTGCACATGATCGACCGTTCGGTTGTGACCATGTACGCGGGCGCCTCGGCGGTTGCGGACGGCCCCGTTGTGGGCGGCAACCGTACCGTGGTTCGTGCGGCCAAGGCCAGCTTCACCGAGGCCGGTAGCGTCTGACTCAACTAGGAGGGCATCATGGCTCGTAACCTGTTCCCCAACGAGCAGTTCGTAGCCGGCGTCCTTCGTGGCTCAGCCCTCCTCCGAATCGTAGATGGCATGAAGCTCCAGGTCTACACTGATCAGGCTTGCACTACGCTTGCCGACATTGTAGACCTGGGGCTTAGCCCCATCTCCCTGGTCACCGTGACCGACTCCCAGATGGACCGGTTCTACGGACCTGACGATGATACTCGCACTTTGTACGTGCGGCTTCAGGGGATGACCGGCGAGGGCGATGAGATCTACGCCTATGGTGTGGCTGCTGGCACCCCAGGGGCTGCCGACTCGTACATCCATTATCAGTCCGTGCCTTCTGCTACATGGACGATCAATCACTCTCTCGGCTTTCCTCCAGCAGTCACTATTGTGAACTCGGCTGGCGAGAAGGTTGAGGCTGACATTTCTTATCCCCCAGAGTCTATCACGTCTCAGGTCGTGGTGGACTTCAGCGGAGCCCTTGCGGGCCGGGCATATCTTAGCTAGGAGTCCACATGAAGTTTGCGAACAACCTGGACCTGGCGCTGAACGAGCTTCAGAATGCCCGGATTCAGTCCCTGAACACTGCCCCGGATAACCCTGTCGCTGGTCAGATCTACTTCGACACTAGCACTGATCTCCTTCGCTACTACGATGGCACGTCCTGGACGGACCTGACCACCTCGGGTGGCTCCGGCGCTCCTACTGGCCCTGCCGGTGGGGAGTTGGCGGGTTCCTACCCTGACCCGACGATCGCGGACGGGGTGATCGATAACGCCAACATCAAGGCGAGTGCCGGCATCGTGGCCAGCAAGCTCGACGCTACCTCGTTCAACGCGCAAGTTCGTACAAGCACCCTGAACCAGATGGCTGCCCCAACGGCGGACCTGGCCATGGGTTCGCATAAGCTGACCGGGGTGGCAGACCCAACCGACGACCAGGATGCAGCCACGAAGAAGTACGTGGACACCCAGGTTGCTGGCGTGGCTCAGGCCAAGCGCTTCGCCGGAAACGTCGGAAACGGAACTGACACTTCAATAGTTGTTACGCATGGGTTGGGCACTCAGGACATCTCAGTGAGCCTTCTCGACGTGTCGGGGGATCTCCCCGTGGGGGTCGTGACGGACTGGGAGGCAACAAGCACTTCCACTGTCACTTTGAGGTTTGCCACTGCGCCCAGCACCAACCAGTATCGTGTTCTGATTCTCGCATAAGGAGGCTCCATGCGTAATCTGGCACCCACCCGAACCTACAACGTCAAGGACTTTGGCGCTACGGGTGACGGAACTACGCTGGACCACGCGGCAGTCATGAAGGCTGTCTCAGCGGCTGCCAACGACTCAAAGAACAAGACGATCTCGGGCTCCAACGTGGGCTCGGTGATCTACTTCCCAGCCGGTACCTACCGGATCTCCTCCCCGATCTTCCTCGATCGCAACATGCACATCCTGGGTGACGGGGCTCCGATGTGGCCCTACAAGTCCTCCATGCAGTCCAGTCAGATCCGAGCAGACTCGGGTACTTGGTCCGGTGCTGCCGTGATCGTCCTTCGGGACAAGGAAGTGTCAGGCTGGACAGGTGAGAACGAGGGCTGTTCGATCCGGGATATCGGCGTTACTACCGCCGCCATCACAGGAACCACTCCCCCCGGCGGGATCTACGCTACCGGCCACGTCCAGGATGTGAAGATCCAGAATGTCGCTGTCTGGAACGTCAAGGGCGACGGAATC
>Ga0164243_10000910_pt1 | contig 51616 bp, 48 predicted proteins | sample OricompcompostOP_FD_108781 | JGI IMG/M metagenome (GOLD analysis project Ga0164243, IMG submission 108781) | Organic Plus compost microbial communities from Emeryville, California, USA - Original compost - Organic plus compost (OP) | ecosystem: Engineered > Solid waste > Mixed feedstock >... | reverse complement strand
GAGATCGAGGCGGCCAAGAAGTGGATCCACACCATCGTGGCCGAGCCGGAAGTCGGCGAGATCTACGAGGGCACGGTCGTCAAGACCGCCGACTTCGGCGCCTTCGTCAACTTCTTCGGCCCGAAGGACGGCCTCGTCCACATCTCGCAGCTTTCCAACGAGCGCGTCGCCAAGACCACCGACGTGGTCAAGGAAGGCGACAAGGTCTGGGTCAAGCTGATGGGCTTCGACGAGCGCGGCAAGGTCCGCCTCTCCATGAAGGTTGTCGACCAGGCGACCGGCAAGGAAATCGCCAAGGAAAAGAAGTCCGAAGGCGAGGAAGACGCCGCCTGATCGGCGCTTTCCGGCAGTCTTTCGATGGGCGTGGCCGCAAGGCCGCGCCCGTTTTCATTTGGCCGCCGGCGTGAACCGGAGTTCGATTGCTGTTAGGTGTCGGTCATGGCCGATGATGCGCTGAAGACGCTTTTTCACCCCTTCGATGGCGGTTTTCTCGAACTGCCGCGACAGGAAGGCCGTGTGCTCTTCCTCGGCGCCGCGCCGGGTTTTCGCCTGCCGCAGGGCTGGGCGGCGCCGGTCCGCGCTGTGCAAGGCTTCCGTCCGGATTTCCTGGCGCTCGAGCGTTCGGGCCTTACGGTTACGCCACGGCCCGAAGAGGAGGGGTATGACGTGGCCTTGATCCTCGCCGGCCGCCATCGCGGACAGAACGAGTTGCGCATCGCGGAGGCCGTCGGGCGCACGAAGGAAGGTGGGCTGATCGTCGTCGCCGGCGCGAAGGACGACGGCATCGCCAGCCTGCGCAAGCGTCTGGCCGGGCTTGTCGGGATCGAAGGCGCGCTGCCGAAATACCACGGCCTTGCTTTCTGGTTTCGCCGCGAGGGCGGGGCAGGGGAGGCTGCCCTGGCGCTGCGTGCCGCCAATCCGGCCCTGCTGGTCGAGAACCGCTTCCATACCTTGTCGGGCATGTTCTCGCACGACCGCGTCGACGCCGGGTCCAGGCTTCTGGTCGAAAACCTCCCCGCCGACCTGTCCGGCGCCGTGGCCGATTTCTGCGCCGGATGGGGTTTTGTCGCCGCCGAGGTCGTGGCCCGATGCCCTGCCGTATCGGCGCTCGATCTCTACGAGGCGGATTTCGAGGCGCTCGAAGCGGCGAAGCTGAACCTCGCCGCGACGCCGCAGCGGAAGGAATTCTTCTGGACCGATCTGCTGGCCGAACCGGTGGAGCGGCGCTACGACACCGTCGTCATGAACCCGCCCTTCCACAAGGGCCATGCCGCCGATCCCGGCATCGGCGCAGGCATGATCCACGCGGCGGCGAAGGCCTTGAAGCCGGGCGGACGGCTGGTGATGGTGGCGAACCGGCAGCTGCCCTATGAAGCGGTGCTGAAGACCTGCTTCGCAAGCTCGGGCGAGGTCGCGCGCGATTCCGGCTTCAAGGTGCTGTCGGCGCGCCGCTGATCGGCGGCGTGCCGGCCCGCCGCGACGGGGCTGCGCTCAATGCAGGTTCGCGACCCGCAGCGCCTGCTGCCTGTCCGGCCGGGCGGCATCCGGCCTAGGGGCATCCGACCCAAGGGCATCCGGCATGACGACAGGATGGGCTTCCTCGATCTTGATGAGCGGCGCGGCCCGTCCGTAGAAATTGCCCTGCACCACCTGGCAACCAGCTGCCTTGAGCAGCGTCGCCTGGTGCTCGGTCTCCACGCCTTCGGCGATGGTGCTGACGCCCAGCGCGCGCGACAGGCCCACGATGGTCGAGACGACGGCACCTGAGCTGGAATCCGAATCCATGCGGCTGACGAAGGACTTGTCGATCTTGAGCTTGCGGAACGGAAAATCGACCAGATAGCTCAGGTTCGAATAGCCGGTGCCGAAATCGTCCACGGCGACCGAAACCCCCATTTCCGCGAGGTTCTTGAGAATATCGGCGGCATGGTCGCGATCCTGCATCATCGCCGTCTCGGTGACTTCCAGTTCAAGGCGGTGCGGATCGATGCCCGATGCAGCCATGATGGACCGAACGAGGCCGATGAAGTTCCTGCCCATGAACTGGGCGGCCGAGATGTTGACGGCGACGAAGCAGTCCTGCGGCAGGTAGCGCGCGTCGTTGCACGCCTTGCGCAGCACCCATTCGCCGATCGGCAGGATCATGCCGGTCTCCTCGGCGATAGGGATGAACTCCATCGGCGCGATCATGCCGCGCTCGGGATGGCGCCAGCGGATCAGCGCTTCGTAGCCGACGACACGGCCTGTGGGCAGGTCGAACTGCGGCTGGTAATGCAGGTCGAAGTCGCCGCGCTCGAATGCGGTATGGAGTTCCGATTCGATCCATTGGCGCTGGTCCGCGACCTTGCCCATGTCGGGATGGAAGATCGCCCAGTTGCCGAGGCCACCGGCGCGCGCATGCTGGAGCGCCAGGTTCGAGCGGCGCATGACGAGGATCGGGTCCACGCCGTCCTTCGGCATGGCGACCAACCCGGCCGAGATGCTGATCGACTGGAGATGGGTGGTAAGCTGGTACGGACGCGTCGTCTTTTCGATGAGATTTTCAATCAGCTCTTCCATCGGCGCCGTTACGAGATGGTCCGGATAGAGCAGGGCGAATTCGCCTGCGCCGATGCGCCCGACGACGACGTCGTCGGGAAGACCGCTTTTCAACCGCCGGGCAAAGAGGGCCACCAGCTCGTCGCCCGCCGTATAGCCGATGGCGTCGTTGATCTGCTTGAAGCGGTTGATGTCCAGGTCGATGAGATAGATCGGCTTGCCTGTCCGGATCGTTTCGGCCGCCGCCTCGGCGATGCGCCCGATCATGGCGGCGCGCGTGAACGTGCCGGTCAGCTTGTCGAAATTGGTCTCGTTGTAGACATATTCCGCGGATTCATCGACGCCGGCGAAGAACGACATGGCGCCGCCGGCGGCGGCCAGGGCGCAGAGCGCCGCGATGATGCCGACGATGGAGGACGCCGGCATGCCGGCGAGGCCGTCGCCAAATCCGAATTTCAGCCCCCAGATGCCGAGCAGGAAGCTGCCCGTGCCGGAACTGGCGATGGTCAGCAGCATGAAGAGAGGCGTGCGGCTCGGATTCCGGCTCGCGGACATGCTTGAAGGTCCCTGCGCAACGGGACTTTCTAACAGCAAAACCCCTACCAACAGGTTTCTGTCACCGCGCTCTCAACCTGAGCGCGAAGACGGCAGGTGCCGTCAGTCGTGTGCCTCGTCCATCCGCTTCAATTCGCTCAGGGTCGGCATGGAAACGATGTGATAGCCCGAATCCACATAATGGATCTCGCCGGTCACGCCCGAGGACAGGTCGGACAGGAGATAGAGCGCCGATCCGCCGATCTCGTCGATCGACACGTTGCGGCGCAGCGGCGAATTGCGCTGCTGGTAGCCGAACATGTACCGGGCGTCGGAAATGCCCGCGCCGGCCAGCGTGCGCACCGGCCCGGCCGAAAGGCCGTTGATGCGGATGCCGCGCGGGCCGTAGTCGTTGGCGAGATAGCGCACGCTCGCCTCCAGCCCCGCCTTGGCCACGCCCATGACGTTGTAATTGGGCATCACGCGCACCGAGCCGGCATAGGTCAGCGTGAGCATCGATCCGCCTTCGGGCATCAGCGCGGCGGCATGGCGCGCGACTTCCGTGAAGGAGTAGCAGGAGATCACCATGGTGCGCACGAAGTTGTCGCGCGTGGTGTCGGCATAAAGCCCCTTGAGCTCGTTCTTGTCAGAGAAGCCGATGGCGTGGACGAGGAAATCGATGCCGCCCCATTCTTGTCTGAGCGTCTCGAATGTCGCGGCGACGGAGGCGCTGTCCTCGACGTCGCAAGGAACGACCAGCGAAGCGCCCGCCTGCTCGGCCAGCGGCTTCACCCGGCGGCCGAACGCCTCGCCCTGATAGGTGAAGGCGAGGTCGGCGCCCTGTTCGCGCAGCTTCTTCGCGATGCCCCAGGCGATCGAGTGATCGTTGGCCACGCCCATCACGAGACCGCGCTTGCCTTGCATCAATCCGGTCATGGCAACGGCCCCTATGCAGCGTAGCGCTGGAAGACCAGCGTTGCGTTGGTGCCCCCGAAGCCGAAGGAGTTCGACAGCGCGGTGTCGATCCTGGCATTGTCGATGCGCTTGCGCACCACCGGCATGCCTTCGAATTCGGGGTCGAGATTTTGGATATGGGCGCTTTCGCCGATGAAACCGCCCTGCATCATCAGGATGGAGTAGATCGATTCCTGCACGCCGGCCGCGCCCAGCGAATGGCCGGTCAGGGACTTCGTGGAGGCGATGTGGGGCATCTTGTCGCCGAACACCTCGCGGATGGCGCCCATTTCCCTGCTGTCGCCCACCGGCGTCGAGGTTCCGTGGGTGTTGATATAGTCGACCGGACCCTTCACCGTCGCCAGCGCCTGGCGCATGCAGCGCACCGCGCCTTCGCCGGAGGGCGCCACCATGTCGTAACCGTCGGAGGTCGCGCCGTAGCCGACGATTTCGGCGTAGATTTTCGCGCCGCGCGCCTTGGCGCGCTCCAGTTCCTCAAGAACCAGCACGCCGGCGCCGCCGGCGATGACGAACCCGTCGCGGTCGACGTCATAGGCGCGGGACGCTACCGCGGCGCTGTCGTTGAACTTCGACGACATCGCGCCCATCGCGTCGAACAGGTCCGACATCGTCCAGTCGAGATCCTCGTGACCGCCGGCGAACATCACGTCCTGCTTGCCCCACTGGATGAGTTCGGCGGCGTTGCCGATGCAGTGCGCCGAGGTCGAGCAGGCCGAGGAAATGGAATAGTTGACGCCGTGGATCTTGAACCAGGTGGCGAGCGTGGCCGACGCGGTGGACGACATCGCCTTCGGCACCGCGAAGGGGCCGATGCGCTTCGGCGAGCCATTCTTCAGCGTCGTCTCGGCCGCTTCCACGATGGTGCGGGTGGACGGTCCGCCGGACCCCATGACGATGCCGGTGCGCTCGTTGCTGACGTCGCTTTCCTCGAGGCCGGCATCGGCGATCGCCTGGTCCATGGCGACATGGTTCCAGGCCGCGCCCTGCGACAGGAAGCGCAGCGCGCGCCGATCGATCATCGGCGTCGGGTCGAGCGTCGGCGCCCCCCAGACCTGGCAGCGGAAGCCGTGCTCGGCAAAGGAGGGCGAGAAGGAAATGCCGGATTTCGCGTCGTAAAGCGAGGACTGCACCTCGTTGGCGTTGTTGCCGATGGACGACACGATGCCGAGGCCCGTTACGACGACTCGTCTCATGCTCTCGCTCCTCGTGAGGGGCCTGCCGCTCAGGCGGCCGGCTGTTTCGACAGGCCGACCTTGAGGTCGGTGGCCGCGTATATGGGATCGCCGTCCGCCTTCAGCCAGCCGTCGGCGATGCCGAGAACGAGGCGGCCGCGCATCACGCGCTTGAAATCGACGCCGTATTCGACCTTCTTCACCGAAGGCGTCACCATGCCCTTGAACTTCACCTCGCCGGTGGAAAGGGCCATGCCCTTGCCCTCTTCGCCCAGCCAGCCGAGGAAGAAACCTGTCATCTGCCACAGCGCGTCGAGACCGAGGCAGCCGGGCATGATGGGATTGCCGATGAAGTGGCAGGGGAAGAACCAGAGGTCCGGCTTGATGTCGAATTCGGCGCGGATGAAGCCCTTGTCGAAGGCGCCGCCCGTCTCGCTGATCTCGGTGATGCGGTCGAACATCAGCATCGGCGGCGCCGGGAGCTGGGCGTTGCCGGGTCCGAACAGCTCGCCGCGGGCGCAGGCAAGCAGTTCCTCGTAGCCGTAGCTCGACTTCCGTTCAGCCATGAATTTTCTTCTCCCCGTCTGACCGGCGAACAGCACGCCGCGTTCGGCCCTTACCTAACACGGTCCGCTTGCGGCCGGAAACCGACGTTTGCGATTAGCCTGCCGGTCGGGCCGGGTCAATGCGCGCTATTGATCGTATTCGGGCGACGGAATATATCTGGCCCATACCGGTATGGCGTCTTTCGCCGAGTAAAGCGGACGTTGAAGAGAAGTTGATGGATTCGAGCCAGCCAAGGCACAGGAACCCGATCGACAAGCAGGTGCGCGACGCGGGTCTGCGTCCCACCCGGCAGCGCGTCGCGCTGGCCGAGCTGCTGTTCGCCAAGGGCGAGCGTCATCTGTCGGCGGAGGAATTGCACGAGGAAGCGGCCGCCGCCGGCGTTCCGGTCTCGCTCGCGACCGTCTACAACGCGCTGCACCAGTTCACCCAGGCCGGCCTGCTGCGCATCCTGTCGGTGGAAGGGTCGAAGACCTATTTCGACACCAACACCTCCGACCATCACCATTTCTTCGTCGAGGGCGAGAACCGCATCTTCGACATCGAGACCGGCCCGGTCGCCGTCGGCAATCTCCCCGAGCCTCCCGAAGGCATGGAAATCGTCAATGTCGACGTGGTGGTGCGCCTGCGGCCGAAACAGCGGCGCTGATCCGCGGCCATGCCGGTTGCGGCTTCGGCAGGCCGGTGGCCTGATCGCCCGGGCTCAGCCGTTCGGTATCGGTCCCGCGATCAGTCCTTGACCTTCTCGCCCGGATAGGCGCCCCAGAGCTGTGACTGGTTGAGCCAGCCCGTATGGCCGCCGAGCGTCATTTCGCACCATTCGCCGTTGCAGGACTTGATCGTTCCCATCACGCCGGGCTCGATCAGCGCGACCACGGACGCATCCTTGTCCGGCTCGCTGAGAAGCTTGACGTGGTCGGCCTTGTCGCGCTGCCAGGGCGTGATGAGCGCCGTGCGCTTGCCCGACAGCAGCGACTGGTTGACCCAGCCCTCCGCGCCGTCGGCGTCGCGCACCTTGCGCCAGGTGTCGTATTCCTGGACGATCTCCATCGGCAGCCCGGCCTTTGTGTACATCCAGTCGACCGAATAGTTCAGGCCGGGTCCGATCCGGGAATTGACGCGTCCCGATTTCAGGCTGACGAAGCGCGGCAGCGGCAGGCCGCTGGGGCCGAGCGTCACGGTCTGGGCGGCGCTCTGGGCCGAGACCTGCGGCACGCCCGTGACCATTCCCGCGAGGACGGCGCCGAGAAGAAGACGATACGACGCTGAACCGGACACTCTCGTTTCCTTTGCTTGCTGGGCGGGCCTGGCGGAGCCGGCAGACGCCCCTTTTTCTTTGTCTTCCGTCGCCCCGCTTGTTACATGAGGCAAACGGGCTGCGACCGATTTCCAGTTTGGCCCGTCTTGGTTAAAGAGGTCTCAACAGACCCGAATCCGAGGGTGGGAATGGCCGGCAAGAAGAAACCGCTCGTCGTCATCACGCGCAAACTGCCGGACCCGGTCGAGACGCGCATGCGCGAACTCTTCGACGCGCGCCTCAACGTCGAGGACCGCCCCATGACCCAGCCCGAGCTGGTGGCTGCGGTGAAGGAGGCGGACGTGCTGGTGCCGACCATCACCGACACGATCGACGCCGCCCTGATCGAGCAGGCCGGCGACAATCTCAAGCTGATCGCCAATTTCGGCAACGGCGTCGATAAGGTCGACGTCGCCGCCGCCGCCAAGCGCGGAATCACGGTCACCAACACGCCGAACGTGCTCACCGAGGACACCGCCGACATGACGATGGCGCTGCTCCTGGCCGTGCCGCGCCGGCTCGCCGAAGGCGCCAACGTGTTGCCGGGCGAAAAGAAATGGACCGGCTGGTCGCCGACCTGGATGCTCGGCCGCCGCATCTGGGGCAAAAGGCTCGGCATCGTCGGCATGGGCCGCATCGGCACGGCGGTGGCCCGGCGCGCCAAGGCCTTCGGCCTGTCGATCCACTACCACAACCGCCACCGCGTCATGCCGGCGCTGGAGGACGAGCTGGAGGCGACCTACTGGGAAAGCCTCGACCAGATGCTGGCGCGCATGGACATCATCTCGGTCAACTGCCCCTCGACGCCGGCGACCTTCCACCTGCTGTCGGCGCGGCGACTGGCGCTGATGCAGCCGACCTCCTATCTGGTCAACACCGCACGCGGCGACATCATCGACGAGGAAGCGCTGATCAAGCTCCTGCAGGACGACAAGATCGCCGGCGCCGGCCTCGACGTCTACGAGAACGAGCCGGCGCTGAATTCAAGGCTTCTGAAGCTCGCCGCAAAGGGCAAGGTGGTCCTCCTGCCGCATATGGGCTCGGCAACGCTGGAAGGCCGCATCGACATGGGCGAGAAGGTCATCATCAACATCCGCGCCTTCTTCGACGGCCACCGCCCGCCGGACCGCGTGCTGCCGTCGCGGGCTTAGATCTTCGCCGTTCCCCTCGCTGGGAAGGGCAATCCATCGTATTTGGGTTGCACTGGAACCTGGCCGTGGCGCACCCCCACCCCTGACCCCTCCCCACAGGTGGGAGGGGATTCAGGCCTCGCCATCTCGCTCGAAGCAATTCGGGCTGGCGGGCGGAGGCTGGACCGCAGAGTCCCCCCTTGTGGGGAGGGGTCAGGGGTGGGGGTGCGACGCCATATGCGATGGTCCTTCCTTTGTTGCCAGCCCCTCGCCGTCGACGGTCACGCTCTTTCCGCGAAACGGTTCGAACCGGCTCCGATCCATCCTCACCGCCATCGGCGTCTCCCAGCCCATTTCCCGCGCCACGATCAGGCCGAGCAACAGGATGGCGTCCGGCTCGTGCAGCACCAGTGCGGCCGGCGCGTGACCGTTCTTCACCAGTTCGAGCAGCACGGCGGATGCGGACGACGAGCCGATCGTGCCGGGCAGGAACAGCACCTTTCCCGCGACGGTTTCGCCATGCTGCGGATGACGCACGTCGGCGATGCGGCCCGTCTTCGGATCGACGCCGCCCCAGAAGCTGATCGGTGCGGAAAGGATGAGGGCCTCGCCGGTGGCGAGTGTGCCGGGAACCAGGATTTGGGGGGCGATGTTCCGGTCCTGGCTTTCGTCTTCGTGTTCATAGTCTTTGTGTTTTGTCTCAGATAGCGCACCCCCACCCCTAGCCCCTCCCCACAAGGGGGAGGGGGATTCCTTCTCCGCCGTCTCGCTCGAACCTGATGCAGGCTGTCGACGATGGGCCGAACCGAAAAGTCCCCCTCCCCCTTGTGGGGAGGGGTTAGGGGTGGGGGTGCGCCGGTTGTTCAGTTCAGGCACGGCATCCGAAAACACCGGCCGGCCCGCCACCGCGCTCTCCACGCATTCCGCCAGCGAGCCGTACACCACGCCGTAGCCCGTATTGCCCGGCGCATAATGCGCGAATTTTCCCGAATTGGTCATCAGCACGCCGCCTCCGGGCAGGTCGGGCAGGATCGGCGTCACCACCACGCAGGTGTCGGCGACGACGACCACGCCGGTCGCCTCCAGCGCCTTGCGCCGGCCGTTCCTGTCCAGGTCGGCCAGCGCGTAGCGGCCAGTACAGGCGTAAAGCGGCACGGCGAGCTTCCTGCCGGCTATCAGCCGCTCCAGTGCCTCGAACTCCGTCGCCGACAGATGCGGACTGCCGATGGCGACGGCATCGATCCGTTCGGCCCCGCCGGCAGTCGAAAGGCCGCTGCGCGCCGCCGCCACCATCTCCGGCGTGACGCGAATGACAGCCTCCGGCGTGTCGCCGCCCAGCGCGGTTTCGGCATCCGGCGCCTCGGGCGTCACGCTGGCGATGTGGAACAGGCCGACCGCGCCGGAGGACGCGGCCGCGGCGCCGAAGGCTTTCAGCGCGTCTTCGCCCGGATGCGCGTCCACCCCCGTCACCACGCCGACGGCGCTGCCGGTCTCGCGGCCATAGAGGCTGCCCAGCACCGGCCATGCCGCTTCCGAAGCCAGAAAGGCGCGGGGCAGGGCGGAGACGTCGAACACCAGCCGCGCCCGGCGGTTTTCCGGCCTGTGCAGCCCGTAATCGGGCGCGCGCCCGGCGATCGCGCAGGCGATGTCGAGGAAATCGCCATAGCGATTGGTGCGCGCCCCGAGCACCGAATTGCAGAACACCACGGCGTTGGATTCGCCCCAGGCGGCGTCGGTTCCGCGCGCCGGCCGGTGCCCGGCCTGATAGGGCGCGCAGGTCCAGCTCGGCTCGCAGCCGAGCGCGCGGTAGGCACCCATCATGCGCTGCGCCATGTCGCGCTCGTGCCCTTCCAGCCGCACCTTCGAGCAGCCCGTGAGGTCGAGCGCGCCGACATTGAGCGTAGCGCGCACGGCGACCGTCGCGCGCCCTTGCACCAGCTTTTCGGCGAACAGCGTGCCGGAATCGCCGTGATAGAGCGCGCCGTCGATATGCGCCGAGGCTATTCGAATCAGCCGCGGCGCGCCGAGCAGCCGCGCGGCCTCGATGACGATGCGCATGGCCATCGCCGCGCCGTCACCGTCCCGTCCGGCGGCGACGGCCTGCTCCTGCGGCGTCAGCGCGAGGCTCACGGCCGGCGGCTCCTGTAGCGGATCGTGTCGAAGCGGGTGGCCAGCGCGTCGTAGAGCAGCAGCTGCCCGACCAGCGGCTCGCCGATGCCGGCGATCAGCTTGATCGTCTCCATCGCCTGCAAGGTGCCGATGACGCCGGTCAGCGCGCCGACGATGCCGGCTTCGGCACAGGACGGCACGAGGCCCGCCGGCGGCGGCTCGGGAAACAGGTCGCGATAGGACGGGTTGGGCCTGCCGTCTGCTCCCGCTGCGAAGGGCATCAGCACGGTGATGGACCCGTCGAAGCGCCCGACCGCCGCATGGACCAGCGGCTTCCGCGCCGCCGCGCAGGCGTCGGCCACGGCATAGCGCGTCTCGAAATTGTCCGAGCCGTCCACGACGATGTCGTAGTCGCCGACGAGGGCAGGGGCACTGTCCGTCGTCAGCCGCTCTTGGTGAAGTTCGACGGTGACATGCGGGTTGATGCGCCCGATCGCCACCTTTGCGCTCTCACCCTTCGCCGATCCGACGCTTTGCGTGTCGTGGATCACCTGCCGTTGCAGGTTGGACAGGGAAACCGTGTCGTCGTCGACGATGCCGAGCGTGCCGACGCCGGCGGCGGCGAGATAGGCCAGCACTGGCGCGCCGAGCCCGCCGGCGCCGATCACCAGCACGCGCGCGCGCTTCAGCTTCTGCTGCCCCGCCCCGCCGATTTCCGGCAGCACGATATGGCGCGCATAGCGTTCGAGTTCTTCATCGGAAAGCGGAGGAGGGGGTATGGTCATGGGGCGAACCATAGAATGCTGTTCCGGTTCTGTCAGGAGCAATGGGTATCAAGTGGCTTGGCCTTGCCTGAACTTCCTTCTGCCACCTCTCCGTCGTTCTCGTGCGAACCTCTCCACCCTCTGAGGCAATCGCATTTGGCGATGCACCCCCACCCCTAGCCCCTCCCCACAAGGGGGAGAGGAACTTTGCGACGGCGCTACAGAGCGCCAACGCTGGGGATATTAGGGCGAAAGTGGTGTCGGCGTCTCCCTCCCCCTTGTGGGGAGGGGCTAGGGGTGGGGGTGCTGGACGGCCGGGTTTAAGGAGGTGAACCCGCAATGAATCAGTACCCTTCCGTCGGCGAAACCGCGCCATGTCCCACGGTCAGGAACTGCGCCCGGCCCTCGAGGCTGGAGAACAGGGCGGCGTCGGTGCCGGTCATGAAGGTCTGGCCGCCGAGGTCCTCGATGATGGAAAACAGCGCCGCGCGGCGGCCGGCGTCGAGATGGGCGGCGATCTCGTCGAGCAGCAGGATCGGCACCATGCCCGCCATCTCGCCGGTCAGCCGCGCATGCGACAGCGCGATGCCGACCAGCAGCGCCTTCTGTTCGCCGGTGGAACAAAGCTCCGCCGGCATGTCCTTCGGCCGGTGCCGCACCATCAGGTCGGAGCGGTGCGGCCCGTCCAGCGTGCGCCCGGCGGCGCGGTCGCGGGCGCGGCCATGCGCCAGCGCCTGGCGGAACTTCTCCTCGATCTCGACCGCCGGCAACCGGCCGGCATCGGCTTCGAGGTCGCCGGCAATGCCGATGTCGGCCTGCGGGAAGGGGCCGTCGGAGGGCAGTTTTTCGATTATTGCCGCCAGCAGGCGCACCAGTTCGGCGCGCGCGGCCGCGATCGCCACGCCCGTCTCCACCATCTGCGCCTCGATCGCGTCGAACCAGTTGTCGTCGCGCGAGCCTTCGGCCAAAAGCCGGTTGCGCCCGCGCATGGCCTTCTCGTAGTCGAGCGCGCGTTGGCCGTGCTGCGGGTCGATCGCCAGCACCAGCCGGTCGAGATAGCGGCGCCGGTCACCCGCCGGGCCGCGGAACAGCGAATCCATCGCCGGCGTCAGCCAGGCCACGCGCAGCCATTCCAGCAGCGCGTCGGCAGAGCGCGCCGATGCTGCGTTGATGCGCACCTTGCGCCCGCCATCGCCCGCCGCCTCGCCGCCGCTCACGCCGGTGCCGATCTCGACGTCGCCCGCCTCGCTCTCCAGGCCGGCGTGCACGGCAAAACCGCTGTCGCCGCCCTCGCGCGCGATCTCGCCATAGGCGGCGCGGCGCAGGCCACGGCCGGGCGTCAGCAACGACACGGCTTCGAGCAGATTGGTCTTGCCGGCGCCGTTGTCGCCCGTCAGCACAACCATGCCGGGCGACAGGTCGAGAGAAAGCGCCGCGTAGTTGCGGAAGTTGCTCAGCGTCAGGCGCGTAATGTGCGGGGCGTGCACAGGGATCGCGGGCTACACCCGCATCGGCATGAGAACGTAGAGCGTGTTCTCGTCGCTGGTGTCGTAGATGAGCGTCGGCGAGCCGGCGTCGGCGAGCATGAACTTGGCGTCGCCGCCGGCGAGCTGGCTCGCCACGTCCAGCAGGTAGCGGGCGTTGAAACCGATCTCGAGCGGATCGGAGGAATAGTCGGCCGCGAGTTCTTCGGTGGCGCTGCCGGAATCGGGGTTGTTGACGGCCAGCGTCATCTGGCCTTCCGTCATCGACAGCTTGACCGCGCGGCCGCGCTCCGAGGAGATGGTCGAGACGCGGTCGACGGCGGCGGCGAAGCTCTGCCGGTCGATGATCATCTGCTTGTCGTTGCCGGTCGGGATGACGCGCTGGTAGTCGGGGAAGGTGCCGTCGATCAGCTTGGAGGTCAGTACCACCGAGCCGATAGTGAAGCGGATCTTGGTGTCGGACAGTTCCGTCGTCACCGCGACGTCGGGATCGTCGAGGAGTTTCTGGAGTTCGCTCACCGTCTTGCGCGGAATGATGACGCCCGGCATGCCTTCCGAGCCGGCCGGCGCTTCCATCTCGGCGCGCGCCAGCCGGTGACCGTCGGTCGCGACCGAGCGCAGCTTGAGCTTTCCGCCGGCTTCCACGGCATGGAGATAGATGCCGTTGAGATAGTAGCGTGTCTCCTCCGTGGAGATGGCGAACTGGGTCTTGTCGACGAGCGTCCTGAGCGCCGTCGAATCCAGCCGGAAGATGTGGGAGAACGAGCCGGCCGAAAGTTCGGGGAAATCCGACTGCGGCAGACACTGCAGGCGGAAGCTCGACCGGCCCGACGTCACCGTCATGGCGTTGCCGTCCTCGTCGGTTTTGAGCATGACCTCCGCGCCTTCGGCCAGCTTGCGCACGATGTCGTAGAGCAGGTGGGCGGGCACGGTGGTGGCGCCGCCTTGCTCGACCTTGGCCGGCGTCGCCTCGGTGATCTCGAGGTCGAGGTCGGTCGCCTTCATCTCGAGGCTGGCGCCGTCCGCCGAGAGCAGGACGTTCGACAGGATCGGAATGGTGTTGCGCCGCTCCACCACGCGATGGACGTGGTTGAGGGACTTCAAAAGGTTCGACCGTTCCAGGATGACGCGCATGACGACAGGCTCGCTTCGACTGACAAAGCGGGTCTCCGGCATGCGGGGTCCCGCGACTTGCTTCCAACTCGTTCGAAATTCCGGTCAGACTGACAAGAAAACCCCTTGAAAAGCAAGCCCGCGACGCCGGTTGCGACCGAACGCGCGGGCTTTGTCGGGGATAACCGGCGCGGCGATGCCCGGCCGTCGCCGGTTGTCGTCCAGGACGCCTGCGAAAGCCCCTCAGGCCTGGTCGTTGATCAGCCGCCGCAACAGCTCCAGTTCCTGCGCCAGCGTGTTGTCGGCGCCCGACAGGCCCTCGATCTTGCGCACCGCGTGCAGCACAGTGGTATGGTCGCGGCCGCCGAAGCGCCGGCCGATCTCGGGGAGCGAACGCGGCGTCATCACCTTGGAAAGATACATCGCCACCTGGCGCGGCTTGACGATGGTGCGCGTGCGCCGGTTGGACAGCAGCTCCGTCTTCGACACGTTGTAGTGGCGCGCCACGATGCGCTGGATATCCTCGATGCGCACCCGCTTCGGCTCGCCGCTGCGGTAGATATGGCCGAGGATCTCGTCGATGCGCTCGACCGTGATCTGCTCGAAGGACTGGCGGAACAGCAGCTGGTTGAAGGCGCCTTCAAGTTCGCGCCCGCTGGCCGTCACGGTGCGCGCCACATGCGCCAGGATGTCCTCGCAGATGTCGAGCGAAGGATCGTCGGTCTTGGCGGCCGCCAGCCTCAGCTTCAGCATGCTGAGGCGCATGCCGTAGTCGGGCGCGGCCATTTCCAGCGCGACGCCGCCATTGAGGCGCGAGCGCACGCGCGGCTCCAGCGACTCCAGCTCGGACGGCGGCCGGTCGGCGGCCACCACCACCTGCTTGGCGCTGTCGAGCAGCATGTTGATCAGGTGGCAGAACTCGTGCTGGATCGACTTGCCCTGCAGGAACTGCATGTCGTCGATGATCAGGAGGTCGATGTCACGCAGTTGCTCCTTCAGCGTCAGCGCGTTGTTGTCACGGATGGCGGTGGCGAAGCGCCACATGAAATACTCCGCCGTCAGGTAGACGACGCGCGACTTCGGGTTCTGCTTGAGCGACTCCGCGGCGATCGCCTGCAGAAGGTGGGTCTTGCCCAGCCCTACCGAGGCATGGAGGAACAGCGGATTGAACCGCACGGCGCTCGGCGCCTGCTCGGCCACGGCCTTGGCCGCCGCGAAGGCGACGCGGTTCGACGGGCCTTCGATGAAGGAGGAGAAGGTGTAGCGGCCGTCGAGGGGCGAGCCGAGGACGCTGTGGCGATGCTCGCCGCTCTCGGCCCCGCCATGCAGCGCCGGTGCGCGATCCTGCCTGCCGCCGAGCGTGCCGGTGGCGAGCGCCGTCTGCGCCTTGCTGGCGATCTTGCGGGCCGGCGCCGGTTCGACGTCGATCGCCTTGGTCTGGCGCGTCGCGGTGCGCACCACGATGTCGACCTTGAGGATGTCGGGGTCTTCGTGCTTCCACAATTCGGCGATCAGGTCGCCATAGTGGCCGGTGATCCAGGAGCGCAGGAACGCCGTCGGCACGGACATGCGCACCACGCCCTTGGAGGCTTCGGCCAGCTTCATGCGGCCGAACCAGCTGGAATAGACCTCGCTGCCCAGCCGCGCCTTCAACTGCGTCCTGACGCGCTCGAACCGGTGATCGGCCTCGCTGCCCGCGTTGTTTCCTTCCGCCATGTTCTCAACAAAAGCGAAGTTGCCGCCTGTCTCCCTGCCGATAGCGTTCTGCATTGTGTTCCTCGTTTTTCTTGCCTCGTCCGCCGAACCGTCGGGCTTATGCGCCCGCTCTCTTCCGGCACCTGTCGACCGTGGCTCCCGCCGCCGCTGGCGAAAAGCCGCTGCCATGTTTCACGCGCCGCCCGCGAAGCGCGGCGCGTCGGTGGGATCAAGGCGCAACAAAACCTCCGGCGAATGCCGGTCGAAATGCCGCCAAGGTACTTACGGACCCCCTGATCCCCACGCATGTCGAAAGGCACACCCCACCCGTTCACGGACTTTCGTCCGCGCCACAAACGTTACCGATTTTGGCTGGGTCGAGGGCCAACGGCCCGTCCCTTTCGATGGACCGACACTACAAAAATCGCTGTGGAGAGGGCAAGGTCGAGTCTAACGGATTTTTAACGAATCTGGTTAGCCTGAGAGGTCTCCGATCCGTCCTGCCGGCGACTGCCCGAGACAAAGCTCTTGTGATTCAAAACCTTTTTCCCGGAATGTGAAAAAGCGCGCCCAGGGCAAAAAATATTTTAATATTTTTCTTGACACGGAATTGTCCCCTTTCCGTCACACCCGCCGTGAGTAACTTGTGGATGACCTCTCGTAACAAATTGAAAATGCGATAGTTTTTCTGCCGCGGATTACCTCGGGCAGGCGCGATCAAATGTAAGGAATTTTGAATATGCCGGCAAAATTCCGGGCCTGTCCGGGACGGCGCTTCAGCGGGTCTTGCGGCTTAAAATTTTAAGTCCTTGCCGGCAAAAGAAAAACCCGGCGCGAGCGCCGGGCTTCCTGAAATTCGAATATGCTGCGAGGCGGCTCAGGCGCTCAGCGTCTTGACCCTGTGAGCGAGTCGCGAAACCTTGCGGGACGCCGTGTTGCGGTGCAGCACGCCTTTGGTGGCGGCGCGCATCAATTCCGGCTGTGCGGCTTTCAGGGCGGCTTCCGCCGCGGCCTTGTCGCCGGAGGCCAGCGCCTCTTCGACCTGGCGGACATAGGTACGAACGCGCGAGCGGCGGTTCTTGTTGATCGCGGCGCGACGGGCGATCTTGCGCGTTGCCTTTTTGGCCGACGAGGTATTGGCCATGATGCCTCTCTTCCGATCTCTTCTGGGGTGGCCGCGCGGCAGGCCGCAAGGCGCAAAAAACAAACGGGCAGCCACGGGCCGCCTCGGTTGGTGCGGCTTATAGTGCAGCTTGATCGACGCGTCAACGCCGACAGGCGCCTTTTTGCGGACTCGCGGTGGGGCAAGTCACCCCACTCCGGTTTACTTCGCAAACGACCTCTCCTCTGCCGAGCGAAGGGCTATCGCATATGAAATTTTCATCGAGGGTCGCGGACAGGAACCCCACCCCTGACCCCTCCCCTCAAGGGGGAGGGGAATTTTGCGGTGCTGCCACAATCCACCAACGTTGCCGATCTAAGACGAAACGGGGTGTCGGCGTCTCCCTCCCCCTTGAGGAGAGGGGTCAGGGGTGGGGGTACAACGCCATATGCGATAGCCCTGCCGTCGAACGGGGGAGAGGTAGCCGCGAAGCGCACGGAGCGGGGGGTCGGATCGCCGTCACAGTTCCGGATTCAGGAACACGATGACTGCCCCGTCCCGGTGAACCCTACCGGTTGCGGAATTCCGGTTTGCGCTTCTCCACGAAGGCCGCCATTCCTTCCTTCTGGTCCTCCAGCGCGAACATGGAGTGGAACAGGCGCCGCTCGAATCGCAATCCCTCGGCGAGCGTCGTCTCGAAGCTGCGGTTGACCGCCTCCTTGGCCATGATGACGGCCGGCAGCGAGAACTCGGCGATCTTCTGCGCGGCTTTCAGCGACTCGTCGACAAGATCCGCCGCCGGCACCACCCGCGAGACCAGGCCGGAGCGCTCGGCCTCGGCCGCATCCATCATGCGCCCGGTCAGCACCATGTCCATCGCCTTCGACTTGCCGACGAAGCGCGTCAGGCGCTGCGAGCCGCCCATGCCGGGCATGACGCCGAGCGTGATCTCGGGCTGACCGAATTTGGCGATGTCGGCGGCGATGATGAAATCGCACATCATCGCCAGTTCGCAGCCGCCGCCGAGTGCATAGCCGGCGACCGCGGCGATGATCGGCTTGCGTGCCCGCGTCAGCTCTTCCCAGCCGACGAAGAAGTCGCCAAGATAGGCGTCCACGTAGGTCTTGGCCTGCATCTCCTTGATGTCGGCGCCGGCCGCGAAGGCCTTTTCGGACCCGGTGACGACCATCGCGCCGACGCTCTCGTCGGCGTCGAACGCCTGCACGGCCGCCACGAGCTCGGCCAGCACCTGCGAATTGAGCGCGTTGAGCGCCTTCGGCCGGTTGAGCGTGATCAGGCCCACCTTGCCGCGGGTTTCGCTGATGATGGTCTCGTAGGCCATGCCCGGTCCTCCGTCTTCGGTTTTTCTCGGCCTACATCACTTCTGGCAGGTGCGACAATAGAATGTGGAGCGCCCGGACTGGACGATCCGCTCGACATGGCCGCCGCAGCCGGGGGTAGGGCAGGGCGCGCCCTCGCGGTCGTAGACGGCGAAGGAGTGCTGGAAGTAGCCGAGCGAGCCGTCCGCATGGGCATAGTCGCGCAGCGACGAGCCGCCCGCCGCGATCGCATCGGCAATGACGGCGCGGATCGACGTTGCCAGCGCGTCCGCCATCTCGCGCGACTTGCCGCTCGCCTTGCCGAGCGTGCCGGCGGCCCTGAGCGGCGACAGATGCGCCCGCCACAGCGCCTCGCACACATAGATGTTGCCGAGCCCTGCGATGGTCGTCTGATCGAGCAGCGCCGCCTTCAGCGGGGCCTTGCGGTCCTTCAGCATGGCGGCGAGGTGGGCACCGTCGAGACTGTTGCCGGTCGGTTCGATGCCGAGATCGCGCAGCATCGGATGCTCGTCCGGCGGTCCTTCTGAAAACAGCATGAAGCCGAAACGGCGCGGATCGTTGAAGACGATGCGGGCCGGCGGGCCTTGTCTCGGCTCGACATGGAACACGACATGGTCATGTGCCGCGTTCCTGGAGCGCTCGTGATGGAACGTGCCCGGCTGCCGGCTGTCCTCGTCCTGCTCGATGCGGAACGATCCCGACATGCCGAGATGGCAGATCAGCGCCGGGCCGCCTTGCAGATGGACGAGCAGGTACTTTGCGCGCCGCCCGAGCGCCTCCACGCGCTTGCCCTCCAGCCTTGCGGCGAAACGGTCGGGCAGGGGAAACCGCAGGTCGGGCCGGCGCGCCTCCACCCGGACGATGCGCGCGCCTTCCAGCGCCGGCTGCAACCCGCGCCGGACGGTTTCGACCTCCGGCAGCTCAGGCATTGCCGCGCAGCGTGTTCAGAAAGGAGGTGCCGTGCCTGCCGGCGGGAATTCCCAGGTGCTCGGCGACCGTCTCGCCGATGTCGGAGAAGGTCGGGCGCAGCCCGACGTCGCCGCCCTTCATTCCGGGCGCCAAACCGATGACGGGGATGCGCTCGCGCGTATGGTCCGTGCCGCGCCAGGTCGGATCGTTGCCGTGATCGGCGGTCAGGATGAAGAGATCGCCGGGCTTCAGCATCCGCAGCGCCTCGGGCAGGCGCCGGTCGAACGCCTCCAGCGCCGCCGCATAGCCCGGCACGTCGCGGCGGTGGCCGAATTCGGTGTCGAAATCGACGAAATTGGCGAACACGAAGTCGCCGTCAGCGGCATCGGCGATGCCCGTCAGGGCGTGATCGAACATGGCCATGTTGCCGGCGCCCTTGCGCACCTCCGAGATGCCGCGATGGGCGAAGATGTCGCCGATCTTGCCGATGGCGATGACCTTGCCGCCCTGTGCGACCACCCGGTCGAGCAGGGTCGGCTCGGGCGGCGGCACGGAAAAATCCTTGCGGTGAGGCGTGCGAATAAAGGTCTCGCGGGTCTCGCCCACGAAAGGCCGGGCGATCACGCGGCCGATATGCAGCGGGTCGCACAGGCGCCGCACCACCTTGCAGAAATCGTAGAGGCGCTGGAGCCCGAAATGCTCCTCATGCGCGGCGATCTGCAGAACGGAGTCGACGGAAGTGTAGCAGATCGGCATGCCGGTGCGGATATGCTCCTCGCCGAAATCCTCGATGACCGTCGTTCCCGGCGCGTGGCGATTGGCGAGGATGCCCGGCACCCCGCCCTCCCGGATCATCGCTTCCGTCAGTTCGGCCGGAAAGGCGGGAACGGTGTCGGGGAAATACCCCCAGTCGAAGCGGGCCGGCAGGCCGGCGATCTCCCAATGGCCGGACGGCGTGTCCTTGCCGCTGGACACTTCCTGCGCGGCGCCGTGGAAGCTCGACTCCAGCCGTTGGCCGGTCTCGCCGTCGAAGGAAAATCCGCTGCCCAGCCTGGCGGCGTCCACCAGACCCAGCGCCGTCATGGCGGGAAGACGCAGCGGTCCCTTGCGCAAGCCTTCGCGGTCGCCGCGGCCGGCGGCGCAGGCCTGCGCGATATGCCCGAACGTATCCGCGCCGTCATCGCCGTAGCGTGCGGCGTCTGCTGCGCCGCCGATGCCGAAGGAGTCGAGAACGAAGACGAAAGCGCGCGCCATGCAGGATCATGTCCATGAAACGTGCAAGACATAGGCTCGCCGACTGCGCTTGGCAAATGACGGAGGGGCAGGAGGCGAAGCCGGCTCGGCCTGCCTCGGGATGAATTTGCCGTCCGGTCGTGCCGCGGCGCCCGGGAGGGCGACGTCACTTGTAACAGTCGGAACAGGTGATGGCCGCGGTCATGCGCGGGCGCAGGTAATAGGTCTCGCCCATCGAGATGCTGTCGAATGCGCCGGTCAGGCCGAGGAAGGATTTGTCGTTCGCGGACCAGGTGATGACGGGTTTGTAAGCAAGCTGGCCTTCCACACGCACCAGGAAGGTGTTCTTGACCAGCAGCGAGGCCGGCACGGTGATCTTGCTGTCCTTCGCCTCCGCGGCGCTCGAAGCGCCGTTGACGACCTTTCTCGACCAGTCGACGGTGGCTTTCGGCGAGGCCTCGTCGGAAATCTTGATTCCGGTGATGATGATCGTCGGCTTCGATCGCTGGTAGGGCAGCAGCGTCGAATCGGCGATCTTCATGATCGCGTCGAGATCGTCCTTGGTGACCGCGCCCTGCTGCTGCGTGACGAGGTCGGCGACCATCGAGGAGACGCGGTTCAGCTTCTTGTTGGTTTCGATCGCCTGCGAGGCCTCCATGGTGAGGAAGTACAACGCGAGCAGGATCGGCGCGATAAGGGCGAATTCGATCGCTGCGATGCCGCGGCGATCGCGCCCGAAGCCGGCGACGCCGGCGCGGACCCCCGTGCGAACCCTTGCAAACAGTTCCTGTGCCCCCGCACGAAACGACATCGTCCTGTCCTTTCCCCGCTTCCCGCAAGCTTTCTGAATGCGTCCCAGTCTTGAATGCGCTCTAGTCGTCGAACGGTTCGTTCTGCCAGGTGACGGACGCATAGTGCAGCGTCGCGTTGTCGTTGAGATTGGCCAGCGACTTGGCCATGAAATCGGTCATCACCGGCCATTTGTAGAAGACCCTCAGCATGTTCTTGGTCGTCGACACGCCGGGATCGACGACGAACTGCTTGGGGTCCCTGGCGCCGTTCTTCGTCAGCACGACATCGCCGTCGGCTATCGTGAAGCGCAGGGAGGCCGCGTCCGTGAACGTGTCGAAATGGCGCAGGTCGATCGACAGGCGCTGGGTGCAGCTTTGCCCTGCCATGATGCTCAGCTTGTCGCAGATCAGGTCCTTCAATTGGTCGCCATTGACCTGTGCGGCCTTGAGCTGGCCGGTGCGAAGCTCGCGCGCCACGTCGTCGGTCGCGTTGGCCATGACCTCCTGGCTGGCGAAGGAGATGCAGCTTTCCAATATGGCGAAGACCAGCAGGGCGAAGGGAATCGCCAGCGCGGTGAATTCGATCGCCGTGCTGCCGCTGCGATCGCGCAGAAAGCCGGCGATCCTACGCTTTGCCCTCGACGATCGATTTTCGTCAGCCATGTCCGTTGCCTGTCCCGTTCGACAATGACGGGACTGTAGACGAAACCGATTGAAGTCCGGTTTGGATGGTCGGTAAACTTGCAGGAAGTCCGCTTACGACAGGTTAACCAGCCCGGCCGGCGGGCGCGCGGGTCGCGTCGGCCCGTTATTGTCCCGCGCTCATCTCGGCCTCGGAGGCCTTTTCGGCGTCCGACTTGTAGGAGCTTTCGCAATAGGGCGAGCACGACATCGTCTGCACCTGCGAGCGGCGGTAGATGCGCACTGTGGAATTGCTTCCGCGCGTGACGGTGACCTGCTCATCGATGATGGGGGCGCCGTCCTGGTCGAGGACCACGAGATTGGTGACCCCGAATCCCTTGCCGGTCAGCACCAGCGTCGACGCGTCCTGGACCGCGGCGTCGGCGATCGCGGGATTGCCGACGACGACCGTGTCGGCGGCGCGCGCCAGCTTGACGATCTTGGCCTGGTTCATGACCACTTCGATGCCGGCTTGCGCATGCGCCGGCGCGACCGACAGCGCGGCAATCGCCGCGCCTGCGATCAGGTACGATCTCGAGAAGCTCATCTGCGACCCCGCGACAAAACTGCTCAACGGACAATGAACGAGATTGGTGAACCAAGCGTTAAGCGAAGGGTCAGGGCAGGCGGAACCGGCGCAATTTCAAGCGCGCGGCTCATCGATCCTTAACGGAATTGCGCTAGGAGGAAGGAGAACCGTGATCGCAATCGTCCGGCGGGTACCATGCTCGAAGCGCTGATTTTCGTCGTCTTTCCTTTCTGCATGCTGTTCGCGGCCATCTCGGACGCCCTGTCCATGACGATCGCCAACCGCGTGCCGCTGCTGCTCCTGGCCGCCTTCGCGGTGGTCGCGCCGCTGACGGGAATGGCCTGGTCCGATTTCGGCCTGCATTTCGCGGCAGGCGCCGCCGTCCTGGTCGTGACCTTCGGCCTGTTCGCCCTCGGCGGGATGGGCGGAGGCGACGCGAAATTGCTGGCCGCGACCTCCGTCTGGATGGGGCTGAATTTCTGCCTGCTTCAGTATCTGGTCACGTCGGCGATGCTCGGCGGCCTGCTGACCATCGGTATCCTGGCCTATAGAAAGTCCACCATCGCGGTCTTCACGCGTCACAGCCCGGTCCTGCATCATTTCGCCAACGAGAAGGGCGGAGTGCCCTACGGCATCGCGCTTGGCCTGGGCGGTCTGATTTCCTATCCCGATTCGCCGCTCATGCTGTGGGCCTTGCACCAGCTCGCGAGCTGAGGTCCGACGTATTCTTCAAGAAAAGGGCGGCAAAGGCCGCCTTTTTTGTTGCGGCGGCAATCAGTAGAATTCGTATAAACGTTAAATTAATCACGATCGTAAGCATTGCATTAACCCTAATTTGACGATTGGCGCTGCAATGTCCGGCCTGGCTAGGTGGTTTGCCAGGGGCGAGGTTCGGACAGATGCCAGCATCTCGGCTGATAATATTGAGCGTGGCGGTCGCCGCGGCCGGCGGCGCCGGCTACGTGGCGAAGAAGATGGTGGTTCCCCCGCCGCCGGTGGTGGAGAGCGGCAAGAAGCAGCCGTCGATCCCGCTGCAGGACGTTCTCGTCCTTTCCGGCGACGTGCCGATGGGCACCACGCTGGGCAGCAATATCGGATGGGAGCGCTGGCCGGCCGACAACGTCAACGCCAACTTCATAACGCGCGCCAACGATCCCGAAGCCGTCGACCAGTTGAAGAATTCGGTCGCGCGGGTGGCGATGTACAGCGGTGAACCGGTTCGCCGCTCCAAGCTGATCGGCGAGGGCCAGAGCTTCATGTCGTCGATCCTGCCGTCCGGCAAGCGCGCCGTGGCGACGTCGATCGCGGCAGACACCTCGGCGGGCGGCTTCATCCTGCCCAACGACTATGTCGACGTCATCATGACCCGGCGGGCCGACGCCCAGAACGGCGGCGCGTCCTCCGGCTTCATCACCGAGACGATCCTGAAGAACATCAAGGTGCTGGCGATCGACCAGACGATCCAGGAAGACGAGGAAGGCAAGAAGACGCGCGTCGGCCAGACCGCCACGCTCGAGCTGACCCCGCAGCAGGCCGAGATCATTACGGTCGCGCAGCAGATGGCCGACCGCCTGACGCTGGCGCTTCGCCCCATCACCGACGCGCAGGAGAAAGTGACCGACGAGGCCGACTACCTGGTTTCGGGCAACGGCCGCCGGGGCACGGTGCGTCTCATCAAATCCGGCGAAATTTCCGAAGTAGGGGCAAGGAAATGAGGTTGAACGCTAAAACGCGTATCGCGCTGGCCGCCGTCGGCTTCCTTCTTGCAGGCGCTCCCCTGATGGTTTCCGATGCGCTGGCCGCCGGCAAGGCCGCCGTGGGCACCTCCGTGGCGACGCAGCGTATCAAGCTGGGGCTCAACAAGTCGGTGGTCATCGACCTGCCCGCCGACGCCTACGACATCCTGGTCGCCAATCCGGCGGTTGCCGACGCCGTCACGCGCACGTCGCGGCGCATCTACCTGTTCGGCAAGGCGGTCGGCCAGACCAACATCTTCGTGTTCGGCCCCAACGGCGAGCAGATCGTCAGCCTCGACCTCGATATCGAGCGCGACGTCGCCGGCCTCGAGCGCAATCTCAAGCGCTTCATTCCGGGGTCGGATATCCATGTCGAGCTCGTCAACGACAACGTCGTCCTGACGGGCACGGTCGATACGCCGCTGGACGCCAAGCGCGCCGTCGATCTCGCCAACGCCTTCGTCACGGGCGGCGAGGCGACGACCGGCCAGTATTCGCAGACCGCCGCCGGCGGTTCGGCCGATAGCGGCGTCGACATCAACAACCCGGACTCGACCCGCCAGAAGAGCGCCATCATCAACCTGCTGCAGATCATCGGCGACGATCAGGTCACCTTGAAGGTGACGGTCGCCGAGGTCAGCCGCAACGTGATGAAGCAGCTCGGCGTCAACATGATCGGCAACGGCGGCTCGAACGGCATCACCTGGGGCGCCGTCAGCGCGCAGCAGTTCGGTCTCGGCATGCCGATGACGGGGTCCACCAGCCCGACCTTCTCGCTGGGATCGAGCAACCTCTCCGGCTACCTCAACGCCATGGAGCAGGCCGGTGCCATGAAGACGCTGGCCGAACCCACGCTGACAGCGGTGTCCGGCGAAAAGGCCACGTTCAAGGTCGGCGGCGAGTTCAACATGATCTCGGGCTATACCGAGAACAAGTCGGACGACAACCGCGACGGCGACCCGACCTACAGCCATGAGAAGATCGAGTACGGCATCGGTCTGGAATTCCAGCCCGTCGTCCTGTCGCCAGGCCGCATCAGCCTGAAGGTGAGGACCAGCGTCTCGGAACCGACCAACGAGGGAGCCGTGGTGGCCGGCGGCGGCAGCGTCATTTCACTGCGCAAGCGCCTTGCCGACACGACGATCGAGCTGCCCTCCGGCGGATCGATGATGATTGCCGGCCTGGTTCGCGACGACGTGCGCCAGGTCCTGACGGGCCTCCCCGGCGTCTCCAAGATCCCGGTGCTCGGAACGCTCTTCCGCAGCCGCGACTTCGTCCGCAACGAGACGGAACTCGTCGTCATCGTGACGCCATACCTGTCGCGCCCGGTCGCGCGCAACGACCTGGCCAAGCCGGACGACAACTTCACGCCGGCAAGCGACGGCGCGGGCATGTTCCTTGGCCGCGTCAACCGCGTCTACGGCACCATGCAGACCGACCTGCCTGCCGGGCGCTATCACGGCGTCGTCGGCTTCATCTACAAGTAATGCGGGGAATGGACATGTCTGTTTCAACTTTCAAGGCAAGCGCCTTCGCCGCTCAGCTGAGCGCCGATCGGCTGCGGATATCCGGATTGGTTCTTCCCCTCCTGGCGGTCGGCGCGGTCGCGCTTCTCTCGGGATGCGCCAATCGCGACTCCATCACCGTGGGCTCCGTGCCGGACGACTACCGGACCAATCATCCGATCGTCATTTCGGAGAAGGACGAGCATATCGACCTGCCGGTGGGCGCCAGCGACCGGGGCATGACCAAGTCGCAGCGCGAGACGCTCGCCGGCTTCCTCGACGGCTATGACCGCAGCGCAGCACCCGTGCTGACCATCGCGGCGCCGTCGGGGTCCGCCAACCAGTCGGCCGCGCGCGCGGTGGCGCATGACTTCAAGCGGCTGGCCGTCGCCAGCGGCGTTCGCGCCAACCGCATCGCCATGATCTCCTATGAAGCCTCCTCGGCGGAGCTCTCCGCGCCGGTGCGCGTCGCCTTCGTTTCGATGCGCGCCCAGACCGACAAATGCGGGCGCTGGCCGGCGGACATGCTGGAGACGAGCGAGAACAAGCATTACGCCGATTTCGGCTGCTCCTACCAGAACAACCTCGCCGCCCAGGTCGCCAATCCCGCCGACCTGCTCGGACCGCGCAAGCAGACCGAGATCGATGCCGAGAACCGCGACAAGGTGATCGACGTCTACCGCAACCGGGCGATTTCCGACGAGTTCCTCGGCAATTCCGAGGTCGATTACTAAGCCGCATTTCTCCAAGAGAGAGCAGCCATGAGCAACGTTGCCTACGACGCCGCCGCCGAAGCCGAAGAGACCACCGCGCAGACCGTGGCGGCCATGCAGGCGCTGCGGCCGATCCCGCGCATTTCCGTCCAGGCCTTCTGCGAGACGGAAGGCGTCGCCGGCCCGATCGAACGCGCCGGCGAGGACCGGCGCATGGCGAAGGCGCATCTGAAGGTGCATATGGGCGGGATACCCACGGCGATCGAATTCTACCAGTCGGCACCGACCCCGAACCTGATCGTGCTGGAATCCCGCGCCGAGCCGAAGGGACTGCTGGCCCAGCTCGGCCGGCTTGCCGAACATTGCGATCCGACCACCAAGGTGGTCGTCATCGGCCACTACAACGATGTCGGGCTCTACCGCGAGCTCATCCGTTCCGGCATTTCGGAATACGTCATCGCGCCGATCTCGATGGTCGACATCGTCAGCGTCATCTCGACCATCTTCGTCGATCCGGAAGCCGAGCCGATCGGCCGGTCGATCGCCTTCGTCGGCGCCAAGGGCGGCGTCGGCTCCTCGACCATCGCGCACAACGTCGCCTGGACGATGTCTTCGCTGTTCAAGTCGGAAGTGGTCGTGGCCGATCTCGACCTCGCCTTCGGCACCGCCAACATCAATTTCGACCAGGACCCGGCGCAGGGCATCGCCGAGGCGGTGTTCGCGCCGGAGCGGATCGACGAGGTCTATCTCGACCGTCTTCTGGCCCAGTGCGCCGAGCACCTGTCGCTGCTCGCCGCGCCCTCGACGCTCGACCGGGTCTACGACTTCGATTCGGAAGCCTTCACGCAGATCATCGACACCGCGCAGCGCAGCGCGCCCATGCTGGTGCTGGACGTGCCGCATATCTGGAGCGGATGGTCCAAGACCGTCCTCATGAAGGCGGACGACGTGGTCATCACCGTCACGCCCGAACTGGCCAACCTGCGCAACGCCAAGAACCTGGTGGACATGCTCGCCAAGCTGCGCCCCAACGATCCCGCGCCGAAGCTCGTCATCAACCAGGCCGGCGTGCCGAAGCGGCCTGAAATCTCCGTCGAGGATTTCGCCGAGCCGCTCGGCATCACGCCGATGGCGGTCATTCCGTTCGAGCCGCTCCTGTTCGGCAACGCCGCCAACAACGGCCGCATGCTGGGCGAGATGGACGCCAAGAGCCCGATCGTCGGCACGATCGGCGAGATCGCGCACGTGCTCACCGGCCGAAGCGAGCTCAAGGCCAGGAAGAAGCCCGGCCTCGGCAGCCTCATCGACAAGCTCAAGCGCAACAAGAAGTGATCCCGTCGAGAAACCGGTAATCGATCATGTTTGGCAAAAGAGGCAATGACGACGGCAGCCGGGCGATCCCGGAGTTCCGGCAGCCCGCGGCGCCCGAACCGGCGCCAGCGGCCGCGCCGGCTGCGTCCGCCGAGGCGCTGACCGTCCCGAGGGCGCCGGCGCCGACGGCGGTTCCCGTCGCGCCGCGGCGTACCGTCGAGGCGCCGCCGCTCGCCGCCGAGCCGAGGAAGACGCAACGCGAGAAGTCCGAAAGCTACTACGACACCAAGAGCCAGGTCTTTTCCGCGCTCATCGACACGATCGACCTGTCGCAGCTCGCCAAGCTCGATCCCGAGAGCGCGCGCGAGGAAATCCGCGACATCGTCAACGACATCATCGCGATCAAGAATTTCGCGATGTCGATCTCCGAGCAGGAGGAACTGCTCGAGGACATCTGCAACGACGTTCTGGGCTACGGACCGCTGGAGCCGCTGCTGGCGCGCGACGACATCGCCGACATCATGGTCAACGGCTCGCGCAACGTCTACATCGAAGTGAACGGCAAGGTCGAGCAGACCGGCATCCGCTTCCGCGACAACCAGCAGCTTCTCAACATCTGCCAGCGCATCGTCAGCCAGGTCGGCCGGCGCGTCGACGAGAGCTCGCCGATCTGCGACGCGCGCCTGCCCGACGGCTCGCGCGTCAACGTCATCGCGCCGCCGCTCGCCATCGACGGCACCGCGCTCACCATCCGCAAGTTCAAGAAGGACAAGCTCACCCTCGACCAGTTGGTCAAGTTCGGCTCGATCTCGCCGCAGGGCGCCGAGGTCCTCAAGATCATCGGCCGGGTGCGCTGCAACGTCGTCATTTCCGGCGGTACCGGCTCGGGCAAGACGACCTTGCTCAACTGCCTGACCAACTATATCGACCGCGACGAGCGCGTCATCACCTGCGAGGATTCGGCGGAACTGCAATTGCAGCAGCCCCATGTCGTGCGCCTGGAAACCCGCCCGCCGAACCTGGAGGGCGAGGGCGAGGTGACCATGCGCGACCTGGTCAAGAACTGCCTGCGTATGCGTCCCGAGCGCATTATCGTCGGCGAGGTGCGCGGACCCGAGGTGTTCGACCTGTTGCAGGCCATGAACACCGGCCACGACGGCTCGATGGGCACGATCCACTCCAACAGCCCGCGCGAATGCCTGAACCGCATGGAATCGATGATCGCCATGGGCGGTTTCTCGCTGCCGCAGAGAACGGTGCGCGAGATCATCGTCGGCTCCATCGATGTCATCGTCCAGGCGGCGCGCCTGCGCGACGGCTCGCGCCGCATCACCCACATCACCGAAGTGGTCGGCATGGAAGGCGACGTGGTCATCACCCAGGACCTGGTCGTCTACAACATCAAGGGCGAAGACCAGAACGGCCGCCTCATCGGCGAGCACGTCTCGACCGGCATCGGCCGGCCGCATTTCTGGGATCGTGCCCGCTATTACGGCGAGGAACAGCGGCTCGCCAATGCGCTGGAAGCGATGGAGAAACGCGCTGACTGAGTTTCCGCAAGGCGCAGGGGCTTTCGCCGATGTTCGGAATTGACACCACGGTCCTGGCATTCGTCGTCCTCGCCGGCTTCAGCGCCGGCGCGGTCGCCTATGCGCTGCTGTTCGGCCGCATCAGCAGCGAGAAGCAGGTCGGCAAGCGCCTCGAGACGATCAAGGCGGCCGAGACCGACCGCGCCGTCGTCAAGGCCTCGCGCGACCGGCTGGCCGAAGCCGCCAAGCGGCGCAAATCCGTGCAGGATTCGCTCAAGGACCTGGATGAGAAGCAGAAGGCCAGGGACGCCAACGTCAAGAAGCCGCCCCTCAAGGTGCAGATCCGCCAGGCCGGCATGAGCGTGACCATCGAGCGGTTCTACATCTACTCGATCGTCTGCGGGCTGGTGCTGACGCTGCTTGCCTACATCGTCGGCGCGCCGCTCATCGTCCTGCCCGGCGTGCTGCTTGCCGGCGCCCTGGGCCTGCCGCGCTGGTTCGTGTCCTTCCGCCGCGCCCGCCGCGTCAAGGCGTTCCTCGAAGAGTTCCCCAATGCGCTCGAGGTCATCGTGCGCGCCGTCAAATCGGGCCTGCCCCTCAACGACGGCATCCGCCTGATCGCCAACGAGGCGCGCGAGCCGGTCAAGACCGAGTTCCGTCGCATCGTCGACTCCCAACAGATGGGCATGTCCATTCCCGACGCCGCGCTGCGCATGCCCGAGACGATGCCGTGCCCGGAAGCGGGATTCTTCGGCATCGTCATCCAGATCCAGAGCCAGGCGGGCGGCAATCTGTCGGAAGCGCTCGGCAATCTGGCGCGCGTGCTGCGCGACCGCAAGAAGATGAAGGCGAAGGTGCAGGCGCTGTCGATGGAGGCCAAGGCGTCCGCCGCCATCATCGGCGCGCTGCCCTTCATCGTCGCCCTTCTCGTCTATCTGACCAGCCCGACCTACATCATGCCGCTGTTCACCACCAATATCGGCCACCTGATCCTGGGCGTGGCCGGGGTGTGGATGTCGATCGGCATCTTCGTCATGCGCAAGATGATGAATTTCGAAGTCTAACGGAAAGAGCAGGCATGTCCTCGCAAGCCATCAAGACCCTGGTCGATCCGTCCTTCCTGATCGCGCTGCTCGTGGCCGTCGCCGTTTTCGCGACCATGATCACGCTGCTGCCCGCCTTCGGCGGCAATCCGCTCAAGGCCCGCATGAAATCGGTGGCGCTGGAGCGCGACGAATTGCGCGCCAAGCAGCGCGCGCGCCTCGCGGCCGAGGCGGATCGCCGCCGCAAGGGCCTGCGCGAGCAGGAATCGCTCGGCATGCGCAGCATCGTCGACCGGCTCGACCTCAGGCGCGCCCTTGCCGACGAAGGCACGATGCAGAAGCTCAGGATGGCCGGTTTCCGCGGCCAGAACCCGCTGACCAAGTTCCTGTTCTTCCGGCTCGTGCTGCCCTTCGTCGGCTTTGCGCTGGCGCTGGTCTATATCATGGTGCTCGGCGGTCTCGCCGAAAAGCCGTTCCTGGTGCGCATGTTCGTCTGCATCGCCTGCGCCTATGCCGGATTCTACCTGCCGGTTCTCTACGTCTCCAACCGGGCGACGAAACGCAAGCAGTCGATCCAGATGGCGTGGCCCGACGCGCTCGACCTGCTGCTGATCTGCGTGGAATCGGGCATGTCCGTCGAAGCCGCGCTGCGCCGCGTCGCCGACGAGATCGGCGTGCAGTCGGTCGATCTCGCGGAGGAGTTCGTGCTCACCAACGCCGAGCTGTCCTATCTCCAGGAACGCCGGCAGGCCTATGAGAACCTCGCCAACCGCACCGGCCTGGAATCGGTGAAATCGGTGTCGCAGGCGCTGATCCAAGCGGAACGCTACGGCACGCCGGTGGCGCATGCGCTGCGCGTGCTCGCCGCCGAAAGCCGCGACATGCGCATGAACGCTGCCGAAAAGAAGGCCGCGGCGCTGCCGCCGAAGCTGACCGTGCCGATGATCCTGTTCTTCCTGCCGGTCCTGTTCGCCATCATCCTGGGGCCGGCCGGCATCCAGATCAGCCAGCGCGGCATCTTCGGCGACCAGCACAACACGACCGAGAACAACTCGCAGTAGGCCGGTGCGGCTCGATCAGACCGTTACCGGTAACGGTTGGACAGCATCCTTTCGAGGGCGCGGATGCCCTGGGCCTCGCCGCCTGCAGGACCATGCGGCCGGTCGGACGGGCTCCATCCGTAGATGTCGAAATGCGCCCACGCATCGGCCTTCTCGACGAAGCGCTTGAGGAACAAGGCCGCGGTGACCGATCCGGCAAAGCCGTCCGTGGTCACGTTGTTGATGTCGGCGATCTTGGAGGCGAGCCTGGCGGCGTAGGGCTGCCACAGCGGCATGCGCCACAGCGGGTCCTCCTGCGAATGCGAGGCCGTCGCGACCTCCGCCGCCAGCGCCTCGTCGTCGGTGTAGAAGGGCGGCAGGTCGGGGCCGAGCGCGACGCGGGCCGCGCCCGTCAGCGTCGCCATGTCGATCAGCAGGTGCGGAGCCTCCTCGTCGGCCAGCGCCAGCGCGTCGGCCAGCACCAGACGGCCCTCGGCGTCGGTGTTGCCGATTTCGACGGTGATGCCCTTGCGGCTGGTCAGCACGTCGCCGGGGCGGAAGGCATTGGCGGAAATGGCATTCTCCACCGCCGGGATCAGCACCCTGAGCCGGACCTTCAGGCCTGCCGCCATGATCATCGAGGCGAGGCCCAGCACATTGGCCGCGCCGCCCATGTCCTTCTTCATCAGCAGCATGCCGCTGGCCGGCTTGATGTCGAGCCCGCCGGTGTCGAAGCACACGCCCTTGCCCACGAGGGTCACCTTCGGCGCGGCCTTCGGCCCCCACGAGAGGTCGATGAGGCGCGGCGCCTGCGCGGCCGCGCGCCCGACGGCGTGGATCATCGGGAAGTTCTTCTTGAGAAGCGCGTCGGCCTTGACGACGGATACCGTGGCCTTGTGAACGCGCGCCAGCGCCCGCACCGCCTTTTCCAGGTCGTCCGGCCCCATGTCGTTGGTCGGCGTGTTGATCAGGTCGCGGGCGAGGAAGACGCCGTCGGCCAGCCGCTTCACCCGGTCGCCGTCCGCTCCGGCCGGCAGGGCGAGGCGCCATGCCTTGCCGGGCTTGCGGCCGTAGCGGGTGAAGCCGTAGCCGCCCAGCACCACGGACAGTGCCGCTAGATCGGGATCGGCGGGCGGTTCGGCGAAATGCCACTCGCCTTCGGGCAGGGCCTTCGCCAGCGCTCCGAGCCCCAGATTGCCCTGTGCGGGATCGAGGCCGAACAGGGCGCCGGCCAGCGCGCCTTTTTCGCCGGGAAGAATCAACGCCTTGCCGCTCTCCGCGGCAAAGCCGTTGGCCCGCGCCCACGCGCGCGCATCGTCCGGCATGTCCTCAGTGCCGGAAACGACATGGATGGGCAGCGAGTGCCTGGACTTTCTGGCTATGAGCTCGACGGGCATGGACGTTCCTCGGTGCGCGACTCGGGCATTTTAACGATGCGTTAGGGTTAACAGAATATTTCTCGAACCGGGACAAGGCCGTTTGCGGCCGGAACGGGAACGGAGTGACGTCCATGCGGGCAAGGCGGGTCCGGTTGAGCAGGGGACTATCGGCCACGGCGATCCTGATGGCGCTTGCGCTCGGCGTCAGCGGCTGCGGCACCGACAAGATGTCGACTGGATCGATCGGCCGCACGAGCAGCCAGCCGGTCGAGACGATGTCCAGCGGCCAGATCCATGCGGCGGCCGTCGCGATCGGCCAGACCTACGCGCGCAATCCCAGCGACAAGCGCATCGCCATCAAATATGCCACCGTCCTGCAGATGGACGGCGATGCCGACCAGTCGCTGGCGGTGATGCGCAAGCTCGCCATCGCCTATCCGAAGGATCGCGACGTGCTCGCCGCCTACGGCAAGTCTCTGGCCGCCAACGGCCAGCTCGCGCCGGCGCTGGACGCCGTGCGCCGCGCCCAGACGCCCGAATATCCGGACTGGCGGCTCGTCTCGGCCGAAGGCGCCATTCTCGATCAGATGAACCAGAAGGACGATGCGCGCCAGCTCTACCGCAAGGCTCTGGAGCTGAAGCCGAACGAGCCGTCGGTCCTGTCCAATCTCGGCATGTCCTACCTGCTGGAAGGCGATTTGCGCACCGCCGAGACCTATCTGCGCTCGGCCGCCGCGCAGCCCGGCGCCGACAGCCGCGTCCGCCAGAACCTGGCGCTGGCCGTCGGCCTGCAGGGCCGCTTCGACGAGGCCGAGAAGATCGCCGCGCAGGAACTGCCGCCGGACCAGGCGCAGGCCAACGTCGCCTATCTCCGCTCCATGCTGTCGCAGCAGAACGCCTGGAACCAGCTCAAGAAGGGCGACAAGAAAGCTGCCAGCACCAACTGAGCTTCCGACACCGCGCCGGCAGCGGCGCGCGTCTCGGCCGAAAATGTAACGGAAGCGAAACGTCTTTTCGTCATGGTGGCGGCATGGCGATCACCATGCGTCCCAGCCAGGCCTTGCGACTTTGGCAGCAGGTTCTGCTGGCCGAGGTGCGCGACGACGCGCTCGACCTGACCACGCGCCAGATGGCGATCCTGCTCACCATCTACCTCGACCCGCCGCCGCACACGATCCGCGCTCTGGCGGCGCGGCTCGGCGTCACCAAGCCCGTCATCACCCGCGCGCTCGACACGATGGGGTCGCTCAAGCTGGTGTCGCGCCATCGCGACGAACTCGACAGGCGCAACGTCCTGGTCCGCCGAACGGTCGAGGGTGCGCTCTATGTCGAACGCCTCGGCGATGCTATCATCGCCAAGGCTCTGGGTCTGCCGATCTGACCACATCATCGCCCGAACAGGAAACGCCGTGACCGCCCGCGATCCCCGCCTCCATGCCTATCGACCCGATCTCGCCGATGCCCGCCTGCAGGGCACCGTGGAGGCTGGCCGCTTCGTCGCCGGCCGCCCGGCGCGCATCGGCGTCGCCGTGGCCGACGTGCGCAAGGCGGCGTCCAGCGATGCCGGCGTCAACACGCAATTCCTCTACGGCGACGACGTGCTGGTCTTCGAGACCGAGAAGGGCTGGTCGTGGGTTCAGGGCGAGCGCGACGGCTATGTCGGCTATGTCGCACAGGATCGCCTGGCCGGACGCGACGCGCCGCCGACGCATGTCGTCCGCATGCCGCGCACGTTCCTCTATCCCGGTCCCGACCTGCGCTTCCCGATCAGCGGGCGTCTTTCCATGGGCTCGCGCGTTTGCGTGACCGGCTCTGCCGAGACGCGCGGCACGCACTACGCCGTGCTTTCCTCGGGCGAGGCGGTGATCGCCGGCCATCTTCGCGCCGTCGGCGATCATGCGCCCGACTACGTCGCCGTCGCCGAGACATTTCTGGAAACGCCCTATCTGTGGGGCGGGGCTTCCGGTTTCGGCATCGACTGCTCAGGCCTCGTCCAGCTCGCCATGCACATGGCCGGCTCCGACGTGCTGCGCGATTCCGACATGCAGGCGGCTTCGATCGGCGAGCCGTTCGAGCCCGGACCGGGCTTTGCCGGCCTCAGGCGCGGCGACCTCGTCTTCTGGAAGGGCCATGTCGCCATCATGACCGACGACAGGAACATGATCCACGCCAACGGCCACACCATGACGGTGGCGCGCGAAGGATTGGCCGAGGCGGTGGAGCGGATCGGCTACCTCTATGGCGGCCCGACGGGGTTCCGCCGCCCGTAGCCCGTCACTCGGCTTCTCCGACGCCGATCTCGACAGGCATCCATTTCTCGCGCCGCCGCGCGATGCGCCCCTGTCGGTCCTCGCCGTCATAGGTCATCTCGAGCGGTGTGCGGTCGAACAGCGCCCGGTCGTCCAGCGCATTGACGATGACGATGCCGCGCGGCTCCCCGGTGTCGCGGGTGACGGCGGCGACATAGACGCCGCAATTGCGGCAGACAAGATAGTCGGCCGTCCGCATGCCGAACGTGTAGCGCTGCATCCGGTCCGGCTCCCGCATCGTCACCCGCAGCCGCCCGTGAGGGTCCGCCGCCGCCAGCGAGCCGTGCCGCCGGCAGAACGAGCACTGGCAGGCGCGCACCTCCATGTCGTGGGGATCGATCGCGCTGGTGAAGGCGAGACGGATGGCGCCGCAATGGCAGCCGCCGTGATGGGTCTGCATCGCAATTCCTTTCGCGCGGATCATCATAATGGAGTTGCGGAAGGCAGGAAACGGCGATCGAAGGGCTGCCGTCCGGTGGGCCTACTTGCCGGTGCGCTTCAGGTGCTCGTCCAGCCGCGGCATGATCTCCACGAAATTGCAGGGCATGTGGCGATAGTCGAGCTGCGCCTTGAGGATGCCGTCCCAGGCGTCGCGGCAGGCGCCGGGCGAGCCCGGCAGCACGAAGACGAAGGTGGCGTTGACGACGCCGCCCGTCGCCCGCGACTGGATCGTCGAGGTGCCGATCTTGTCGAAGGATATGCGGTGGAAGACCTCGGAGAAGCCGTCCATGCGCTTCTCGAAGATCGGCTCCAGCGCTTCCGGCGTCACGTCGCGGCCGGTGAAGCCGGTGCCGCCGGTGGTGATGACGACGTCGACGCTCTCGTCCTTCGACCATGCCAGCACTTTTTCGCGGATTCTCTCGCGGTCGTCGGTGACGATGGCGCGGTCGGCGAGGATATGGCCGGCGTCCGCGATACGGTCGGCCAGCGTCTGGCCGGACTTGTCGTCGGCGAGCGTGCGGGTGTCCGAGACAGTGAGCACGGCGATGCGGATGGGAATGAAGGCGCGCTTCGCCTCAGTCGTTGCCATGAGCTTCCGTCTCCGAGGCGATGCTTCTGGTCGCCGCCACGAACCAGTCGGGATGGCGCGCGCGCAGCTCAAGCGCCGCCCGCTTGGCGACGTTGCCGGTCTCGAACAGGCCGAAGCAGGTCGCGCCCGAGCCGGACATGCGCGCGAACCCCGCGCCGGCGCGGTTCAGTGCCGCCAGCGCCCGCCCGATCGCCGGCTCGATGGCGCAGGCGGCTGACTCCAGATCGTTGCGCGTCAGCTCCAGCCAGTTGCGCAGGCCGTGGAAATCATGAGCCTTGGGGAGAGGCGGCAGCCCCTCGTTGTCGCGACGGGCGAGTGCCGCAAAAACCTGCGGCGTCGCGATGGCCCGGCCCGGATTGACCAGGACCAGCCCGTGCGCGGGCACATGCGGCACGATAATCAGTTCCTCCCCGATGCCGCCCGCGACCAACGGCTTCGCCGTCAGGCACATCGGCACGTCGGCCCCGAGGCCGAGCGCGATGGCCGCCAGCCTGTCGGCGCCGATATCGATGGCCCACAACCGGCCAAGCGCGCGCAGCACGGCCGCGGCGTCGCTCGACCCACCGCCGACGCCGGACGCGACCGGCAGGTTCTTCTGGAGATGAATGGAAACGGGAAAGGCGGAGATGGCGCGTTTCTTCACGCCCCCCTCTGTCCTGCCGGACATCTCCCCCACAAGGGGGGAGATCACCTGGTCCGCGTTGCTTTTACCACTGTCCATCGTAGCGAAAGGAGCACGAACGGTTGAACTGCCAATCTCCCCCCGTGTGGGGGAGATGTCCGGCAGGACAGAGGGGGGCGCTGTAGAGCACCGGCTTTCAACATACCGCCGAAGCAAATCCCGTGCTCTCACCACCAGATTGCCGTCGTCGGGCGGCACGTCGGCGGCGAACGGCCCCGTCACCGAAAAGCGGTCTTCCACGGCAGGTCGGACCTCTACCCGGTCGCCGAACCGCGTGAAGATCACCAGACTCTCCAGCGTGTGATAGCCGTCGGGCCTCTGCCCGGTGACGTGCAGCGCCAGGTTGATCTTGGCCGGAGCCAGTTCCGTGATCGAGGCGGCGTCCGCGGCCGGCTGGGGCGCGCTCGGCTGGAGAAGGTCGGCGCTCAATCCTTGGCCAGACGGTATTCGCCGGTCTTCGGGTCTTTCACCAGCGTGCCGTTGGCGCCCGTCGCGTGCTGGCGTTCGGTGCGGCGCACCTTGGCGGTCACCCGGTCGGCCTCGCGCACGAAGGAGCGATAGCCGAAATAGGCCGCGGCGCCGACCAGGGCAAGAAAGATCATCTGTGGCATTCAGGGTCTCCCGTGAGACCGGCCCGGATATCCGGGCGATCGTTCGATGGTCAATATCGACATGGTAGCCGTTTCGCGTGGCTTTTCAAAGGCCGAAGCGGCTCCATAGCGCACGTTCTTCCGCCGCATCCATTAGGCCGGATGCGGCGGCCCCGGCGATCTCGCTCGCCGGGGCCTTCTGGCCGAACAGGCCGAAGCGCGAGAGCAGGCCGCGCTGCGCGGTGATCAGCTTGAGCTGCGTCTTCGCTCCGAACCGCTGCTTGAGGGTGGAGCGCATGTCGCCGAGCCCGTCGATCAATCCGAGATCCAGCCCCTTTCCGGCCGTCCAGAACAGACCGGTGAACAGGTCGGGATTGTCTTTCAGCTTGGCGCCGCGGCGTTCCTTCACGAGGTCGATGAAGGTCTGGTGGATGTCGAGCTGGAGCGTCTTCAGCCGCTCGACATCCTCCTTCTTCTCCGGCTTGAACGGATCGAGGATCGACTTGTTCTGGCCGGCCGTATGCACGCGCCGCTCGACGCCGATCTTCTTCATCAACTCGGGAAAGCCGAACGAGGCGGAAACGACGCCGATCGAGCCGACGATGGAGGAGGGGTCTGCGATAATCTCGTCGCCCGCCACAGCGATCATGTAGCCGCCGGAGGCCGCCACGTCCTCCACGAACACCAAAACGCGCTTGTTCTTCTCCTGCGCCAGGTCGCGGATGCGCTTGTAGATCAGCCGCGACTGCACCGGCGAGCCGCCTGGCGAGTTGATGGCGATGGCGACGGCGGGCGCCTTGAAGGCGAACGCCTTCTCGATCACGCCCGCCGTGGTGGCGAGCGACAGAGAGGGCCGAAACTGCCCGCCGCCCGACATGATGGCGCCCTGCAGCCGGATGACGGGAATGGTCACGGCGTCGGAGCGCCAGGATTTCGGCAGCAGGCGATTGAGGAAGCGGCGCACGAGCGGGTTCTCCGGGAAACGGGGCCAAGAGCATGTAGGCATTCGCCGCGCGAGGGCAAGAATGCAAGGCTCGGGTCAGCAGGGCAATCGCATATGGAATTTCCTCAGTTGCCGCCCCGCGCACCCCCACCCCTAACCCCTCCGCACAAGGGGGAGGGGGACTTCTGTGTCATTGCCGCAATGCATCAACGCTGGCGATCTTGGGCGAAACGGTGGTGTCGGCGTCTCCCTCCCCCTTGTGGGGAGGGCAGGGGTGGGGGTGAGCCTGGCCAGGCCATGCGGACATTGGAGCCGGTCATGCGGACGTTGGAGATTGTGATCATTCTCAATTCAGGTCGTCGTTCCGGGGCCGCGCAGCGGAACCCGGAATCCAGAGCGGGACGTGCCAATTCGAATCTGGACGAGCGACGCTGGCGGACTGGATTCCGGATTCTGCTGCGCAGCCTCGGAATGACGCGGACGAAAAGACCGACCTGCGTCGCACGGTCTGAGGAATCCGGTTGCCCGCGGTCTCTCTCGGCGCCTCAGTCGCCGAACAGCGACGCGATACCGTTGTTGATCGCGTCGGCCTGCGCGCGGAAACGGTCGCTGCCGGTATCGTGCAGCATCAAGGGCGGCTGGATGGCGAGCTTGCCGCGGCCGCCGCGCACGCCTCTCAGCACGATGCGGATCGCCGCCCGGTCGGCGCGCGGATGCACGGCCTTGAGTTCCAGATTGCCGAAACGCCCGCCGAGCGCGTCGAGCAGCGCGCCGGCCTGTTCCGGCCGGGCGATGACGGCGATGCCGCCGCGCGGCCGCACGACAGCCGCCGCACTGCGCATCCAGCGCTCGAACAGCCCGTCCTCCATCACATGCGCCTCGCGTTTCAGCGCGTCCGGCGTGGCGCGGTCGGCGTCGGCGTTGAAGGGCGGGTTCATGACGACGAAATCGAACGCATTGTCGGCAAGGCCGGCGGCGGCGCGGGCCTTGCCGGTCAGCGTCACGTCGGCGCGCAGCACGGCGGCGCGGCCGGCCAGATGCACGTTTGCCTCATGCACCAGCGTCGCCTCGGCGAACGCGGCCATCTCGTCCGACCGTTCGACCAGAAGCGCGCGCGCACCGGCGCAGCGCGACAGCACGGCGAGCCCGGCAGCACCGGCGCCGGCACCGAAATCGGCAAGACGCCCCGCGAAGGCGGACGGCACGGCGGCCGCCAGCATCATGGCGTCCATGCCGGCCCGGTGGCCGCGCGCCGCCGGTTGCAGCAGGTGGAAGCGGCCGCGATGGAAGGCGTCGAGCGTATGCGCCGGCAGGACGGGAGCCGGGCTCGACGCTGTCATTTCGGACGCATTTCCTGGCCGATGCCGGCGTCGGTGAGAATGCGCCGCGCCTCGTCGGCGCGGTCGCTCTCGACCAGGATGCGGCGCGGCAGGATGCCGAGCGAACCGTCCATCACGCTCATGTTCTGGTCCGCCACCAGGCAGCCGATGCCGGCGTCGCGCATCAGCGATTCGACGAAGGAGATGATGACGGGGTCGTTGGTGCGCACGAGTTCGATCATAGCCATGAAACTTTCAGTTTGCGGTCCCGCTGTAAATCACGATCTTGCTATCGGCCTTGCGGTTCCGCGCCAATTCGCCACTTGTCGCATGCGGTGCCGCCGCCTAGACTCATTGGGCGCAGCGCGGGCGCGGATCGGACGGAGTGTCGTTGTGGGTGTCGTTGTCAATCTCGGGGACGGAAAGCGGGAGCCCGCTTCCATCAAGCAACTCGTCGATCTGACGGCGGCCGACATGGCGCGGGTCAACGAATTGATCCTGTCGCGGGCGGGATCGGACGTCGAGATGATCCCCGAAGTGGCCAATCACCTGATCTCCTCGGGCGGCAAGCGCCTGCGGCCGATGGTGACGCTGGCCGCCGCGCAGATGTTTGGCTACCAGGGCGACGGTCATGTGAAGCTCGCCATGAGCGTCGAATTCATGCACACGGCGACGCTCCTGCACGACGACGTGGTGGACGAGAGCGATCTTCGGCGCGGCAAGAAGACGGCGCGCATGATCTGGGGCAACCAGGCGAGCGTGCTGGTGGGCGATTTCCTGCTCGGCCAGGCCTTCCGCATGATGGTCGACGTCGGCTCGCTCGACGCGCTCGACATCCTCTCATCCGCTGCCTCCATCATCGCCGAGGGCGAAGTGATGCAGCTTGCCGCCGCCAAGAACCTCGAAACCACCGAGGATGAGCATTTCGCCGTCATCAAGGCCAAGACCGCAGCACTTTTCTCGGCCGCGGCCGAGGTCGGTCCGGTGATCGCAAACGCCTCGAAGACGGACCGCGCGGCGCTGCGTTCCTACGGCATGAATCTCGGCCTCGCCTTCCAGCTCATCGACGACGCGCTGGACTATGGCGGCTCCGCGCAGGATCTGGGCAAGAATGTCGGCGACGACTTCCGCGAGGGCAAGGTGACGCTGCCCGTCATCCTCGCCTATCGCCGCGGTACCGCCGCCGAGCGCGCCTTCTGGACGAAGGCGATCGAGGAGAACCAGACCGACGACGAGGGGCTCGAAAAGGCGATCGGCCTGATGACGCGCCACGGCGCCATCGCCGACACGATCGGCCGGGCCAGGCATTTCGGCGAGATCGCCCGCGACGCGCTGGCGCCGCTGGAGGCGACGCCGCAGAAGGCCGCGCTGATCGACGTGATCGATTTCTGCATCAGCCGGGTGAACTAGGAGCGGGCGCATCCGGTGGCAGGTCGGCGCCGTTCCAACCAACGTAGCCCGTCATTCCGGGGCCGCGCAGCGGAACCCGGAATCCAGTCCGCCGGCCTTGCTGGTATTGGCTCGACCTGTCACCGCTCCACTCTGGATTCCGGGTTCCGCTGCGCGGCCCCGGAATGACGGCGACAAATGACCGAGGCAAGGGTCGGCGTCGCATCAGTAAGTGAGCCTGCCCGTGCGCAGCCTTCTTCCCTTCGGCTTCGGACTTTTTACACGTTTTTTCCGGCCTCTCCGAGTTCCCCGGAACGGCGTCTTTACAGCGCCCATTGGTAGCGCTACCATTCACTGAACGGATGCGATTGGTGAGGAGCACTGCAGTCGCGTCCGGTATAAGCGGGGTCCCTTCGAAGGGTGTCGCGGAAAACCGTTCGGGAGGGAAACGATGGCGTCAGTCACGATCGCCGACGCGCGCAAGTCTTTCGGCTCGGTCGAGATCCTTCACGGCGTCAGCGTCGATATCGACGACGGTGAGTTCGTTACGCTGGTCGGCCCCTCCGGCTGCGGAAAATCCACGCTTCTGCGCATGATCGCCGGTCTGGAGAAGATCTCCGGCGGCACGATCGCGATCGGCGGGCGCGTGGTCAACACCATCGCGCCCAAGGAGCGCGACGTGGCGATGGTGTTCCAGAACTACGCGCTCTATCCGCATATGACCGTCGCCGAGAACATGGCGTTCTCGCTGATGCTGAAGAACGTCGCCAAGGCCGAGAGCACGGCGGCGGTTGCCCGCGCAGCGGAGATCCTGGGCCTGACGCCGCTGCTCGAACGCTATCCGCGCCAGCTTTCGGGCGGCCAGCGCCAGCGCGTCGCCATGGGCCGCGCGATCGTGCGCAATCCGCAGGTGTTCCTGTTCGACGAGCCGCTGTCCAACCTCGACGCCAAGCTCAGGGTGCAGATGCGCGCCGAGATCAAGGAGTTGCACCAGCGCCTGAAGACGACGACGGTCTACGTCACCCACGACCAGATCGAGGCCATGACGATGGCGGACAAGATCGTCGTCATGCATGACGGCGTGGTCGAGCAGATCGGCGCCCCGCTCGAGCTTTACGATCGGCCCGACAATCTCTTCGTCGCCAGCTTCATCGGCTCGCCGGCGATGAATTTCCTGCGCGGCGAAATCGCCGCCGACGGCGCGCCGGTCTTCCAGGGCAACGGCGTTTCGCTGCAACTGTCCGGCGCCGCCGGCATCGACCGCGGAGACCGGGCGGTTCTGGGCATCCGCCCCGAGCACCTGCGCTTGTCCGAGGACGGCTTTCCGGTCACCATCACGGTGGTCGAGCCGACGGGGTCGGAGGTACAGTTGATCGGCCGCACGCCGGGCGGAGAGGACGTGGTCGCCAATTTCCGCGAGCGTCATTCCTTCAATCCCGGCGAGACAATACGGCTGTCCGCCGATCCTCGCCTCATCCATCTCTTTCACGGCGAGACCGGCAGGCGGGTCGAGCCCCGCAAAGGCGCATGAAATCCGGAGTTCAACAGTCCGTAGAAGAAACCAGCAGGAGGAGATCGACATGAAATTCACCAGACGCGACGTCATACGCACGACAGCCGGCGTGGCCGCCGGCGCCATCGGCAGCCGCCTGATCGGTTCGCCGGCCTATGCGCAGGACGCCCCCAAATACACGCCCGAGGAGGGCGCGAAGCTCAGGCTGTTGCGCTGGTCGCCCTTCGTGCAGGGTGACGAGGACGCCTGGCTGGCGATGACCAAGAAATTCACCGATGCGACGGGCGTGGAGGTGCGCGTCGACAAGGAGAGCTGGGAGGATATCCGTCCGAAGGCGGCGGTCGCCGCCAATGTCGGCTCCGGCCCCGACATGATGTTCGTCTGGTTCGACGATCCGTTCCAGTATCCGGACAAGCTGCTCGACGTGACCGACCTGGGCGAATATCTCGGCGGCAAGTACGGCGGCTGGCACGAGGGGCCCAAGAGCTACGCGACCAAGGACGGCAAGTTCATCGGCCTGCCGCTGGCGACCATCGGCAACGCCATCGTCTACCGCGAAAGCTGGGTCAAGGAAGCCGGCTTCTCCGAATTCCCGAAGGACACCGCGGGCTTCCTCGAACTGTGCAAGGCCCTGCAGAAGAACGGCCACCCGGCCGGCTTCACACATGGTCACGGCGTCGGCGACGGCAACAACTACGCTCACTGGCTGCTGTGGAGCCACGGCGGCAAGATGGTCGACGAGAGCGGCAAGGTGGTGATCAACAGCCCCGAGACGCTCAAGTCGATCGAATACGCCCAGGAACTCTACAAGACCTTCATTCCCGGCACCGAAAGCTGGCTGGACGTCAACAACAACCGCGCCTTCCTGGCGGGCGAGCTTTCCGTCATCGCCAACGGCATCTCGGCTTATGAAACGGCAAGGATCAACAAGGACAACGATCCGAAGCTGGCCGAGATGGCCAAGGACATCCGCACCGCCAGCCTGCCGATCGGACCGGTGGGCGAATCCGTGGAACTCTACCAGGTGTCGTCGGCGGTGATCTTCAACTACACGCCGTACCCGAATGCCGCGAAGGCCTACCTGCAGTTCATGTTCGAGGAGCCGCAGATGTCGGAGTGGATCAAGGGCTCGTCGGGCTACTGCTGCCAGACGCTCAAGGCCTACGACAGCAATCCGATCTGGACGAAAGATCCGAACTACGCGCCTTATGCCAAGGCGTCGGCGACGCTGCGCAACAACGGCTATGCCGGCCCGCTCGGCTATGCCTCCGCGGCGACGATGGCCGACTATGTGCTGGTCGACATGTACGCCAAAGCGGTGACGGGACAGGCGACGCCGCAGGAAGCGATGGAAGAGGCGGAAAAGCGGGCCAACCGCTATTATCGGGTCTAGCTCTTCTTCCTTCTCCATAGTCATGGCAAGGCTATCGCATATGGAATTTCGACTGTCGCGCACCCCCACCCCTGACCCCTCCCCACAAGGGGGAGGGGGACTTCCGTGGCGGCGCCATAATGCGCCAGTGTCGGTGATTTCTTGCGAAAAACGAGGCGTCGGTATCCCCCTCCCCCTTGTGGGGAGGGGTTAGGGGTGAGGGTGCGCCGTCATATGCGATTGTCCTGCCGTGAACGGGGATCAGGGGCAGCGCCGGCCTTGCACGTTCGGCGCCGCACCTCGCCGTCCTGCCGGATATCTCTGGTCAGGAATTCAGGGAAGATCAAATGGCCGTAACGACTGCCGCAGCCCCATCGCGCCCCAGCCTGCTTTCGCGCCTGGCCGAAAGCCGCAACGCGCTGGGCTTCGGCTTCATGCTGCCGTCGGCGATCCTGCTGCTGGTCTTCCTGACCTATCCGCTGGGGCTCGGCGTCTGGCTCGGCTTCACGGATGCGAGAATCGGCCGGCCGGGCATCTTCATCGGCCTCGAGAACTATGAATATCTGTGGGACGACAGCGTTTTCTGGCTCTCGGTCTTCAACACCGTGCTCTATACGGTCAGCGCCTCGATCCTGAAATTCATGCTCGGCTTGTGGCTGGCGCTGCTGCTCAACGAGAACCTGCCGTTCAAATCGTTCTTCCGGGCGGTGGTGCTGCTGCCCTGGGTGGTGCCGACGGTGCTGTCGGCCATCGCCTTCTGGTGGATCTACGATTCGCAGTTCTCGGTCCTGTCATGGGCGCTGCAGCAGATGGGGCTGATCGACCACCGCATCAATTTCCTCGGCGATCCGACCAATGCGCGGGCGTCCGTCATCGCCGCCAATGTGTGGCGCGGCATTCCCTTCGTGGCGATCACCCTGCTTGCCGGCCTGCAGACCATTCCGCAATCCCTCTACGAGGCGGGCACGCTCGACGGCGCCAGCCGCTGGCAACTGTTCCGCTATGTCACGCTGCCGTTGCTGACGCCGATCATCGCCATCACCATGACGTTCTCGGTGCTGTTCACCTTCACCGACTTCCAGCTCATCTACGTCCTGACCCGCGGCGGCCCGGTGAACGCCACGCACCTGATGGCGACGCTGTCCTTCCAGCGCGGCATTTCCGGCGGACAACTGGGCGAGGGGGCGGCGATCGCCGTGGCGATGATCCCCTTCCTGCTGGCCGCCATCCTGTTCAGCTATTTCGGCCTGCAGCGCAGGAAATGGCAGCAGGGCGGAGGCGACTGACATGGCCGTGACTGAAACCGGAACGACCAGGGCCGACGACGGCGGCATGGGTTATCTCCAGAGCGTGCCGCGGCGCGTCGTCACGGTCTACCTGCCCTTGCTCGTCTTCGTCTTCGTGCTTCTGTTTCCGTTCTACTGGATGACGATCACGGCGATCAAACCCAACATCGAGATGACCGACTACGACCGGTTCAATCCGCTGTGGGTCGTCCATCCGACGCTTGATCATATCCGCTACCTTCTGTTCGAGACGTCCTATCCGGGCTGGCTGCTCAACACGGTCATCATCTCGACCGCCGCGACCGTCATCTCCCTGTTCGCGTCGGTCTTCGCGGCCTATGCGATCGAGCGGCTGCGGTTCTCGGGGTCGCGGCAGGTCGGGCTGGCGGTCTTCCTCGCCTATCTGGTGCCGCCGTCGATCCTGTTCATCCCGCTCTCGCTGATGGTGTTCAAGCTCGGGCTCTACGACACGCCGTTCGCGCTCATCCTCACCTATCCGACATTCCTGGTGCCGTTCTGCACCTGGCTGCTGATGGGCTATTTCCGCTCGATCCCCTTCGAACTGGAGGAATGCGCGCTGATCGACGGCGCCAGCCGCTGGCAGATCCTGGTCAAGATCGTGCTGCCGCTGTCGGTGCCCGGCCTGATCTCCGCCGGCATCTTCGCCTTCACCCTGTCCTGGAACGAATTCATCTACGCGCTGACCTTCATCCAGTCGTCGGAGAACAAGACGGTGCCGGTCGGCGTGCTGACCGAACTGGTGCGCTCCGACGTCTACGAATGGGGCTCGCTGATGGCCGGCGCGCTGATCGGTTCGCTGCCGGTGGTCATCCTCTATTCCTTCTTCGTCGAGCATTACGTGTCGTCGATGACCGGTGCGGTGAAAGAATAAGGAATAAGGGCCTTTTTTCAGAATCTCCGGGTGCCGGTTTCGGCGCTTTTTCGCCGCTCTGCGCCGATGCCTGTCCGTTTGCCCGGAATGTGAACGGGCCGATATTGCGGCCTCATCCCAAAAAGGCCATGCTTTGTTCCGAAAAGCGGCTTTGATAGGCGGGTTCCCGTCCGAGGGTTCTCGTCCGCAGAAAGGGATACGATGCGGCAAAATCGGCTTCGCTGGGTCTCCGGCCTGGCACTTCTCTCCGTGCTGGCGTTTACGGGCCAGCCGGCCCTGGCCAAAAAGGACGACGCGCCCCCCACGATCACCTCGTTTTCCGGCGCTTTTCTGGCCGCGCGCATCGCCGAAGGCGACAACGATCTCGACAACGCGATCACCTTTTACAAGCAGGCTCTCGCCTTCGCCCCCAACGACACGCAGCTTCAGCAGAACCTGATGCTTTCGCTGATCGCGCAGGGCCGATTCGAGGAATCGCTGCCCTACGCCGACAAGCTGAAGGACGTCGCGGACGTCGAGCGCTTCTCTCGCCTGGCGCTGGCTATCAATTCCTTCCACAAGAAGGATTATGCCAAGGCGCAGTCCTGGCTGAAGCTTTCGCTGGAATCCGATCTCGACAAGCTGATCTCCGGCGTCATGACCGGCTGGGCGATGGAAGGCGCGGGCAAGCCCGCCGACGCCATGAGCCATATCGAGAAGCTGGACGGACCCGACTGGTTCGATCTCTTCAAGTCCTATCACCGCGCGCTCATCGCCGACGTTGCGGGCCTGACGGACAAGGCGGAAGAAACCTACAAGGCGACCATGGACAATTCGGCGGCCGGTGGCGCCGCGCCCGAGACCTGGATGCGCAACGCCGAGGCCTACGCCTCCTTCCTGTCGCGCAAGGGAGACAGGGACGGCGCGCTCGACGTGCTGAGGCAGGCCGACCTGTTCGCGCCGGGCAAGCCGGACATCGCCACGCTGCGCGACAGGATCGAGAAGGGCGAGAAGATCGAGCCGCTGGTGGGCAACCCTGCGGACGGCGCCTCCGAAATCCTGCTCGATCTGGCGACCGCGCTCAACCGCGGCGGCGGCGAGCCCTTCGTGCGGCTTTATCTCGAATATGCGCTGGCGCTCAGGCCCGACAGCGACGCCGCGCTCGTCCAGCTTGCGGCTGTGGCCGAGCAGTTGAAGGACAGCCAGCGCGCCATCGACCTCTATCGCCGTATTCCCGGCAACTCGCCTCTCAAGGAGGTGGCCGACCTGCAACTCGGCCTCAATCTCGCCGATCTCGGCAAGACGGACGAGGCGGTGAAGCATCTCGAAACGCTCGTCGATGCGCATCCCAACGACATGCGCACCTATCTGGCTCTGGGCAGCGTCTATTCCTCGAAGGAGGATTTCCGTTCGGCGGCGACGCTTTACGACCGCGCGGCCGAGGCGTTGAAGACCCCGGCCAAGGCCAACTGGAATATCTTCTACCAGCGCGGCATCGCCTATGAGCGGCTGAAGGAATGGCCGAAGGCCGAGCCGAACTTCAAGAAGGCGCTGGAGCTCTATCCCAACCAGCCGCAGGTGCTGAACTATCTCGGCTATTCCTGGGTCGATCAGGGCATGAACCTCAAGGACGCGCTGGCGATGATCCAGAAGGCGGTCGATATGCGGCCGAGCGACGGCTACATCGTCGATTCGCTCGGTTGGGCCTATTTCAAGCTCGGCCGCTTCGACGACGCCGTGCGCGAGATGGAGCGCGCCGTTTCGCTGAAGCCCGAGGACCCGGTGCTGAACGACCATCTGGGCGACGCCTATTGGCGTGTCGGCCGCAAGCTGGAGGCCACCTATCAGTGGCGCACCGCGCGCGATCTGAAACCCGATCCCGACGTGCTCGCCGCCGTCCAGCGCAAGCTTCTGGAAGGCCTTCCGCCGCTGGAGTCCAACACCGCCCAGGAAGTCCAGAAGCCGAAACCCGCGACGCCTGCTCCGAAGGGGTGAGAAGCGGTTCGGCGGAGCCGAACGCAAAGCCAATTGCTTGGCTTTGCGAGCTTCGAACGCCCCGAGCCTGCGAGGGGCCGGGCGACGGTGGAGATCATAACCGCTGGCCGGACCACTTCGCCCATCGGGCGAATTGAAAGGTCCGGTGGAGCTTTCAAAGCTGATCGAACGCCCGAAGGGCCGGAGCTGCCGCAGGCAGCGGGACCCGACCGGCGTGATGCCGGACTACGGCACGTCGTCGCTTGCGATAGGGCCGCCCTCGCTTTCCAGATTGGCGATGCGCTCGGTGATCGAACGGCTGAATTTCAGCCGGACGCCGACGCCTTGCGATGCCGTTTCGGGCAGGAAGACGGCTCCCAAGTCTTCGAGGGTGGTCTGCAAGGCCGCGGCCGCGGCGCTGTCGGGGACGTCGATCCCCCGTTCGAACAGTTCGATGGCCTTTGCGTCGACGCCAGTCTTTTCGGCCAGCCTGGCGCGGTTGATTTCAACCAGGGCGCGCGCGGCCCTGCAAAGCGATCCGGTGATCATCGCTGCCTCCGTATCAGGGATCATTCGATGAAGGCCTATCATTGCCGGGCCTCGCCGAACAGCCTGCGGCCTGCGCCGTCCGCCGTCGGCGCAACGACGTTCGCTTGACGCCCTCCGGCCCTGCCTCTAGGGAGTGCGGCATCCCTCCGTTGCCGCCGAGACCGCCGTGACCGCCGACCTGCCAGAACACATGAACCCCAAACGCTCGTTCCAGGGGCTGATCCTGACCCTGCACGACTACTGGGCGCGGTATGGTTGCGTCATCCTCCAGCCCTACGACATGGAGGTCGGCGCCGGCACCTTCCACCCCGCCACCACCTTGCGCGCGCTGGGACCGAAGGCATGGAACGCCGCCTATGTGCAGCCCTCGCGCCGGCCGAAGGACGGCCGCTACGGCGAGAACCCGAACCGGCTGCAGCATTATTACCAGTATCAGGTCGTCCTGAAGCCGAACCCGCCGAACCTGCAGGAGCTCTATCTCGGCTCGCTGGAGGCGATCGGCATCGATCCGCTGCTGCACGATATCCGGTTCGTGGAAGACGACTGGGAAAGCCCGACGCTGGGCGCCTGGGGGCTGGGCTGGGAATGCTGGTGCGACGGCATGGAAGTCTCGCAGTTCACCTACTTCCAGCAGGTCTGCGGCATCGAATGCGCGCCCGTCGCCGGCGAGTTGACGTATGGTCTGGAGCGGCTGGCCATGTATGTGCAGGGCGTCGACAACGTCTACGACCTGAACTTCAACGGACGCGAAGGGGCGGACAAGGTCACGTATGGCGACGTCTTCCTGCAGGCCGAACAGGAATATTCACGTCACAATTTCGAATATGCCAACACCGAAAGGCTGTTCCGCCACTTCGAGGACGCCGAAGCCGAATGCAAGGCGCTGCTCGACGCCGGCGCCGATCGTCCCGAAGGCCAGCCCTACAGGATGGTGCTGCCCGCCTACGACCAGTGCATCAAGGCCTCGCATGCGTTCAACCTGCTCGACGCGCGCGGCGTCATTTCCGTTACCGAGCGGCAGAGCTACATCCTGCGCGTGCGCAACCTCGCCAAGGCCTGCGGCGAGGCCTTCCTGCAGACCGAGGCGGGCGGCTTCTCCCTCCAGGCGGAGGCCGCGTGATGCCAGACCTGCTTCTCGAACTCCGCTCCGAGGAAATTCCCGCCCGTATGCAGCGCAAGGCGGCGGGCGACCTGAGGAAGATGGTGACGGACGGTCTGGTCGAGGCCGGCCTGACCTATGAGGCGGCGCGCGAATACTGGACGCCGCGCCGGCTGGCGCTCGACATACGCGGCCTGACCGCGCGCTCGAAGGACGTGCAGGAAGAGATCAAGGGACCGCCGACCAAGGCGCCGGAACAGGCCGTTCAGGGTTTCTTGCGCAAGGCGGGATTGGCCTCGGTCTCGGAAGCCGAGGTGCAGTCCGATCCGAAGAAGGGCGATTTCTATGTTGCCCGCATCGTGCGGCCGGGCCGCGCGGCGGAAGACATCATCGCCGGGCTGATCCCGACGGTGATCCGCGCCTTCCCGTGGCCGAAGTCGATGCGCTGGGGCGCCGCGTCCGGCCCGAAGGGCTTTTCCTACGGCGGCGTCGAGGGGCGGGGCGGCGAGGCGCTGCGCTGGGTCAGGCCGCTGCAATCCATCGTCTGCACCTTCGGCCCGGAGACCGAGGAGCCGGTGGTGGTCGATTTCGAGATCGACGGCATCCGCTCCGGCAACGTCACCTACGGCCACCGCTTCCATGCGCCGGGGCCGATCACCGTGAGGCGCTTCGACGATTACGCCGCCAGCCTGGAGGCGGCGAAGGTCGTCATCGACGCCGACCGGCGCAAGGAGATCATCCTGTCGGACGCCAAGAACCTCGCTTTCGCCAACGGGCTCGACCTGGTCGAGGATGACGGCCTGCTGGAGGAAGTGTCCGGGCTGGTGGAATGGCCGGTCGTGCTGATGGGCGAGTTCGAGAAGGAATTTCTGGAGATTCCGGCGGAGGTCATCCGCCTGACCATCCGCGCCAACCAGAAGTGCTTCGTCACCCGCCCGCAGGATGGGGCGGAAAGCCTTTCCAACCGCTTCCTCGTCACCGCCAATATCGAGGCGAAGGACGGCGGCGCGGAGATCGCCTACGGCAACGGCAAGGTGGTGCGCGCGCGCCTGTCCGATGCGCTCTATTTCTGGAACACCGACCAGGCCGACCTGCCCGACCTCGACGCACTGAGGGAGTCGGCGCAAAAGTTCGGTCTCGACCTCGCCAGGCCGCTCGACCAGCGCATGGCGCGCCTCGACAGGCTCGGCGTCACCTTCCACGCCAAGCTCGGCACGCAAGGCGAACGGGTGGAGCGCATCCGCCGTCTGGCGCGCGAACTGGCGCCCATCGTCGGCGCCGATCCCGACCTCGCCGACCGCGCCGCCGTGCTCGCCAAGGCGGACCTGCAGACCGAAGTGGTGGGCGAGTTCCCCGAACTGCAAGGTGCGATGGGGCGCAAATACGCGTTGCTTCAGGGAGAGAATCCCTCCGTCGCCGCCGCGATCGAGGACCATTACAAGCCGCAAGGCCCGTCCGACCGCGTGCCGACCGACCCGGTGTCGATCGCCGTGGCGCTGGCCGACAAGCTCGACACGCTGACCGGCTTCTGGGCCATCGACGAGAAGCCGACGGGTTCGAAGGACCCGTACGCGCTGCGCCGGGCGGCTCTGGGGGTGATCCGTCTTGCCCTCTCGGGCGAGGGAAGGCTGGAACTCTCGAAGCTATTCGCGCTCGCTTTCGCCTGGCACGACGAAGCGCGCATAGAGAACGAACTCGATGCCTATCAGGCGAAGCTGGCGGCCGAAAAGTCGGGCGACGTCGATGGCGAGGAGGACTTCGACAACGCCGTTTCCGGTTACGAGCGGCGCATCCGCGCCGAGGCTGCCGCCAGGGCCGGTCTGCTGGGCGCGGACCTCCTCTCCTTCTTCCACGACCGTCTGAAAGTCCATCTCCGCGACCAGGGTGCGCGGCACGATCTGATCGATGCCGTCATCACGCCGCAGTCCGACGACCTGCTCGCCGTCGTGCGCCGCGTCGAGGCGCTGGGCGCATTCCTGGACAGCGAGGACGGCAGGAACCTCTTGGCCGGCACCAAGCGCGCCGCCAACATCCTCGCCGCGGAGGAGAAGAAGGGCACGACCGTCACCGACGCGGTCGACCCGGCTCTTTTGAAGGAATCGACCGAAAAATCCCTCTTTGCGGCGGTGAATCAGGCCGAGAAGGAAGCCGGCGAAGCGATTCAAAAGGAAGACTTTTCCGCCGCCATGCGCGCCCTTAGCGCATTGCGTGAACCTGTTGATTCATTCTTCGAACAGGTTCTCGTGAATGATGAGGATCAGGCCGTGCGCGCCAACCGGCTGGCGCTGCTCGCGCGCATCCGCGCGGCCACGGGACAGGTAGCGGATTTCTCCAGGATCGCGGGGTGAGGAGCGGTCCGCGCAAGCGGACGAAAAGCCCCCAAATGGGCTTTTCGAGCGACGAACGCCCGAGGCCATAGCCGAGGGCTGGGCGGTCCGCGCAAGCGGACGAAAAGCCCCCAAATGGGCTTTTCG
>Ga0164243_10000909_pt1 | contig 51623 bp, 40 predicted proteins | sample OricompcompostOP_FD_108781 | JGI IMG/M metagenome (GOLD analysis project Ga0164243, IMG submission 108781) | Organic Plus compost microbial communities from Emeryville, California, USA - Original compost - Organic plus compost (OP) | ecosystem: Engineered > Solid waste > Mixed feedstock >... | reverse complement strand
GTGACGTTGCCCTGCGTCCAGTTCTTCACCGGCTCGCGGTCGCAGAGCACCCACATGCGCCAGGTCTCGATGCGCTCGAGCAGGCGCAGCACTTCCGGCACCTGCATCTTGAAGTGCTGCCACAGCAGATCCTTGCTGCCTTCGGCGTCCCAACCTTCCTCGTAATGGTCGGAATGGAAGACGGCGACGAGATTGAACAGCTCGCCGCGGCGCAAGGGATAGTGCACGAAGTGGGTGCGGGGACCGGCCCACAGCACCACCTCCGGGCGCCACAGATCGTCCGGCACCTGATCGCGGCGCAGCACGGCGCGATAGGCGATGTGGCCGGATACGCGCGGCTTGCCGTCGTTGACGATGCGCTCGCGCGTGTTCGACCACATACCGTCGGCGCCGATCAGCGCGCGGCCTTCGACCTGCTCGCCGTTATTGAGCCTGACGGTGACGTGGTCGCCGTGGTCGGTGTAGTCCTCGACGCGGCGGCTGGTCTCGAGCGTGATCAGGTCGTTGTCCTGGCACGCCTTCAGGAACGTGCCGTGGATGTCGGCGCGGTGCGTGACGGCGTAGGGCTGATTGCCGAAGCGCTTTTGAAAGGCTTCGCTGAGCGGCACCGCGGTGATCAGCTTGCCGGTGAGGGCGTCGCGCATTTCCTGCGCGGGCGGCACGTGCGCGTCGGCGAGCACGGCGTCCTTGAGGCCGATCTTCTCCAGCATGCGGAAGATGTTCGGCCCGAGCTGAATGCCGGCGCCGACCTCGCGGAACTCATCGGCCTGCTCGAACAGGCGTACCGGAAAGCCTTTCCGAGCGAGCGCATAGGCGGCGATCAATCCGCCGATGCCGCCGCCGGAAATCAGGAAGGGGGCCGATCCGTTACCACGCGCCATGGGAGTTCCTCAGTATGCTGTCAATTATGGGGGCGGACCATAATGCGTTCCGCCGGCAAAGCAAGGCGTCCGGCCCATAAAAAAGCCCGCCGGCGGGCGGCGGGCAAGCGGTGACGTGAATCCGCGAATCGAACGGCGATCTATTTCTGCACTTGGCCGCGAATCTCGCCGGCTGTGTGCGCTGCGGTATGGACGTTCACGTAGAGCCGGCCCGCCAGGAGGTCGGAGGCTTGCGCGTCGGTGAGCGTCGCGGAGCCCTCGAAGGGGCTCGAACCGGCGCCCGTGATCGGAACCTGGATGCCGCCGTTCTTGCCGGGCTCGCCGGCGTGGAAATGAGCGGCGACGGCGGGGCCGGTCAGGTTCGAATAGCTGCCTTTCCAGGTGAGTTTCTTGGTCGCCGTGTCGTAGGCGGCGGTCAAAGAGCCCGTCGCGGGGCTGTCGTTCGGCGGCACCTCATTGGCGGCTTTGAGATCGGCCTTGAGGTTGATCGTTTCCGCCGCAGCGGGGGCTGCGGCGCTCAGCACGGCGAGAAAGGCGAGGGCGGCCACGCGGGGGCGGCGAAGCGACACGGTCATCGGTGTTCTCCCCAGTTTATTTTGCACTGCACGCAGGACAACACCGTACACGAAACTCTATTCCGTCGCCTCGCTTACAACGGCTCCAAATTAATGACCGTGGACGACGCTTCGCCGCAGGCGTCGCATTCCCAATGATGGCGAATCTCGTCGCCTTCGACGAACTCGGAGGAAACCGGCGCAACCATCCAATCGCCGCAATGCGGACAACGGGCCGGGCTCGCGAAGGCGCGGATCGAGGAGAGAGTCGAAAGGTGGCACTCGTATTGAAGCTGCATGTCTCTGCCTCCTGGCGGTGTCGCTATGAACCCCCGCTCACAGTGAGGAATAGAGGCGCATCGTGGCGTCGCAGAGACGGAAGCGTGAAAGTGTGGTGGCCGGTCGACTAAGGTTTCGTGACAGAATGTATACGCGTCAGCGACACGCGGTTTGCGGCGCCACGCGCATTCAACGAATCATTTCAAAAACGTAAGCGCGCGGCCTCGGGCGCATAAAAAATGGATCGACGCAGCGGCCGTTCGGCCGGCCTTCATCACTGTACCGTGAACAGCATCACGGTGCGGGCGGACGACACGACGAAGTTCGCCGCGCAAAGGAATGCCATGATGCGGTTGATCCATTTCATGTCGATCATCATGGCGCTGCCGCTCAATTCGCTGGGACGCAGCTTTATAGCTCCAGAGCGGTGTCGAGACGGTTAAAGGCGCCACCATCGCGCGACGCAATGCTGCCCTGCTCGGGAACAGCGCAATAGCCAACATCAACCAGCAAGAACGCACGTGCGGCTCGCGCGTTGTCGGACCATCTGTGCGGCCGGGGGGCGGTCAACAAGCGGCCGGCTGCAACGGCCGGCGCCGGGACACAGATGATAGGGACGAGGACAATGAGCAAATTGATGGTTGCCATGGCGCTGACCATGGCGGTGGCGACGCCGACACTCGCGTTTGCCGCGCAGGGTTACAAGGCACGGGCGCAGGCGCCCGCGCGCTACAACGACGTGAGCATCGACAACGCACGGATGTCGCAAGAGCGCGCTCAAGCCATCCGGGATTGCACGGGCGTCGAGCAGAAGATGGGCAGCCAGTCGACCTGGGGCGTGCAGCAGTTGACGGTTTATCGCGACTGCATGACCCAGCACGGTCAGGCCGAGTGAATCGCTGAGCGATCGGGCGTGGCGCGCCATCGCCACGCCTGACAGGAATGCCGGCCTCCCGGGTGATCTTGCCTCCCCCGCCACACCGCCCGGCGCTGGCACCCGCCCTCAGGGGCCGACGCTTGCCGCCGGTTCCTGGGGGCGGGTACTTGTCTACCAATGCCGTTCGAGACGGCCTGGGTCGTGGTCCCATCCCGCAAACCACGACCGCGACGCCAGAATGTCGTGATTTTCGACGCCGCGGCGGTCGTGGTCGGTTGTCGGATGGCGACGTGCAGTGCTAGCCACTGGCCCGACACCTTTTGAAATGGAGCGGCGGGACATGTCGAAAGAGGCCATGCGGGCGGAAGCCGAGCGGCTGATCAAAGAGGCACTGGCGAAGAACAGCGTGTCGGTGACACGCGGCGCGACTCGGATCGAAACCAAGTGCGGCAAGTGCGGTGCCGTCAATCGCGTCACGGCGGAAGCGGGCGAGACCCGCGTCGAATACAAGTGCAAGGAATGCGGCCATAAGCAGAAGGCGATCTAAGCCTTCTGAGCGTGCGGCGTGCCGATCGGTCTGCGATCGAGGCTGCCGCGACGCTCCAGGTCCGGCGCCGCTTGATGCGCCGGCTCTACCCTGCGCGACCAGGCGCGCTAGATCAGATCCTGCTCAACCAACTTGAGAAGATCGCGGCGGGGACGGCGTGCCTGTTCGTAAAGAGCCGCGCCTTGATCGCCGCCGGCATTGATCAGGTCTTCCTTCTCACAGGTCGACGCGATCGTCAGCGACAGGCTCAGGAGATGCGCGTGGCCGCGGCAGTAGACCGCGAGCAATGCGCGCGTGAACGGCGGGATGGTCTTCACCAGCTCGCGCAGGCCTTGCGGATGTGTCCGGTAAAGATCGCCCAGCAGGCTCTCGGGAACGGGGCAGGGTTCTTCTTGACGCTGAAATTGCATTGCACTCTCCAACGATCATGAAGATGCAAGCAAAGAGGTTAAGGTCGTGTAAAGGTTTTGGCCTCGCGCCCGCCAACAGCGCGGACATCATTCACTTTATCAATCTGCTTATGTGATTTTCGTCGATTGCTGAGAAAGTCTGGGCCCGCTGCGTAAGATAATTTTAATTCGGCCGTCGCTCAATCTGCGCGTGAGGAATGCGAATGACGGAAGCAGTTTCGCGCGCGACGGTTGAGGCGTTTTACGAAGCGTATATGTCGCGCGATCCCGAACGGATCGGCACTTTTCTGGACGGCGACGTCGAGTGGCATGTGGGCGGCCCGGTGGACGTCATGGCCGTGTGCGGTGCCTGGCGCGGCAAGGCCGCGGTGATCGACCGCTTCAGGAACCAGGTGCCCAAGATCATCCAGTTCAAGAAGCTCGACATCGAGGCACTGTTGGTCGACGGCTGCACGAGCGCGATGTTCGGGCGCGTCTCCTCGATCCATCGGGCGACCGGACGCATCATCAATCATCGCGTCTCGCATCTCGCGCGCTATCGCGACGGCAAGGTCACGCATTTCCGCGTCATCAACGATTCGCTGGACGCGGCCGAGCAGTTCGTCGGTCATCGCATCGACCTGAACAGCGATCCCGACGGTGCCGGCGGCCTGATCGCCGTGTAAGCGCGGTCAGCGCAGCGCCTTCGCCTCCTGGCGGCGCCGGGTGAGGATGAACTCGGTATAGCCGTTTGGCTGCGTGCGTCCTTCGAAGATCAGATCACAGGCGGCCTTGAACGCCGGGCCGTCGAAGCCTGGCGCCATCGCTTTGTAATGCGCGTCGCCGGCGTTCTGCCTGTCGACGACGGCGGCCATGCGCTTGAGCGTCGCCATCACCTGCGCCTCGTTGGTGACGCCGTGCAGCAGCCAGTTGGCAATGTGCTGGCTGGAGATGCGCAAGGTGGCGCGGTCTTCCATCAGGCCGACGTCGTGGATGTCCGGCACCTTCGAGCAGCCGACGCCCTGGTCGATCCAGCGCACGACATAGCCGAGGATGCCCTGGCAGTTGTTGTCGAGTTCCTGCTGCACTTCGTCCGGCGCCCAGTTCGAGGCCGCGACCGGAATGGTCAGCAGGTCGGCGAGTTTGGCCGGCGCACGCCCGGCGATCTCGCGCTGACGCGCGGCGACATCGACGGCGTGATAGTGCAAGGCATGGAGCGTGGCGGCGGTCGGCGAGGGCACCCAGGCGGTGTTGGCGCCGGCCCGCGGGTGGCCGATTTTCTGCGCCAGCATGTCGGCCATCTTGTCCGGCGCCGCCCACATGCCTTTGCCGATCTGCGCCTTGCCGGGCAGGCCGCAGGCGAGCCCCACGTCGACGTTGTTGTCCTCGTAGGCCTTGATCCAGGCGGTGTTCTTCATGTCGTTCTTGCGCACCATCGGACCCGCTTCGATCGAGGTGTGGATCTCGTCGCCGGTGCGGTCGAGGAAGCCGGTGTTGATGAAGACGATGCGATGGCGCGCGGCGCCGATACAGGCCTTGAGGTTGAGGGTCGTGCGCCGTTCCTCGTCCATGATGCCCATCTTCACCGTGTGGCGCGGCAGCCCGACCAGATCCTCGACCCGGGCAAACAGTTCGTCCGCCAGCGCGACCTCGTCGGCGCCGTGCATCTTCGGCTTGACGATATAGATCGAGCCGGTGCGGCTGTTGCGGAACGGCCGGTCGCCGGGTTTCAGGTCGCGCGCGCCGATCAGCACACTGACGGCGGCATCGAGAAACGTTTCCGGGATTTGCGCGCCAGCCTCGTCGAGCACCACATCGGTCATCATGTGATGGCCGACATTGCGGATCAGCATCAGGCTGCGGCCGGGCAGTGTGCGTTCGCCGCCTTGCGGCGCCCGATAGGTGCGGTCGTGCGACAGGCTGCGCTCGACCGTACGGCCGCCTTTCTCGAACGTCGCCTTGAGCGTGCCGTCGGTCAGCATCAGCCAGTTGCGGTAGATCTCGACCTTGTCCTCGGCATCGACCGCGGCGACCGAGTCCTCCATGTCCATGATGGTCGTGACCGCCGCCTCGAGAATGACATCGGCGACGCCGGCCTTGTCCTCGCGGCCGATCTGGTGCGCGCGGTCGATCTCTATCTCGAAATGCAGGCCGTGATGGGCGAGCAGCACCGCGTCCGGCGCGGCGGCATCGCCGCGATAGCCGGCAAGCTGCTTCGGATCGCGCAGGCCCGTGAGCGCACCGCCCTCAAGCTCGGCGACGAGCGCGCCATTCTCAACGCGATAGGCGGTCGCCGCCGCGTGCGAGCCCTCGCGCAGTGGCGCGGCCTCATCGAGGAACAGCTTGGCGCGCGCGATCACCGCCGCGCCGCGCTTGGGATTGTACGCACGCCCGCGCGCGCGGCCATCGTCATCCGGGATCGCGTCGGTGCCGTAGAGCGCGTCGTAGAGACTGCCCCAGCGCGCATTGGCGGCGTTGAGCGCGTAGCGCGCGTTCGACATCGGCACGACGAGCTGCGGCCCGGCTATATGCGCCATCTCGTCGTCGACGTTCTTCGTCTCGGCGATCACAGCGCCCACGTCCGGCGCGAGATAGCCGATCTCGGTGAGGAAGGCCTGATAGGCGTTCATATCGATGGGCTTGCCGCGCCGCGCGCGATGCCAGGCATCGATCGCCGCCTGCAGCCGGTCGCGCTCGGCCAGCAGCGCCCGGTTCTTCGAACCGAGATCACGGAGGATGGCGGCAAAGCCGGACCAAAAGGCGTGTGGCGATTGGCCTGAGCCGGCAAGCGCCTCGGCGACGAAATCGGCGAGAATCCGGGCGGGCTTCAAGCCGCCCACGGTAACGCGGTCCATCGAGCGTGTGCTCCTCTCCCTGGCCTGGCTTAGACGCCATCATGGGCCGAGGGGTTCCCTTATCATAAGGGGCGAGCGGGCAGCGCCGGCAAATGGCCGATGTCCCGGAAGGCGGTACGTTTAATGCGTATTATCCGTGCGCCGGGCAGGGAACCGGGATCGCAACGACGACGGCGCGGACGTTATGCGCTGTCGCGAGCACCGGCGCATAACGCACATAGGCATAGCGGTTGAGATAGCAGACCGGCCACCGCTCGCTGCGCGCGACCTGTCCACCGCGATGCCGCGGCACTGGAATATCGGCCGCCGCTGCGACGTCGGCGAGGAGTGTTGCCACAACGAAAACGACAGCAGCCGCGAGCATCCTTGCCATGCTGGGTACCCTCCGGTTTGCGACGACCCACGGAAGCGTCCGTCCCAACAATTATCGATTATAGATTGAATCTTGTCATTTCTTCCCTGATCTCGCCCAGATCGACGTTAACCACGAGCGCATCACGTGCGGCATTGGGTGTCGTCTCAGCAGCGACGGCCGCGGTCTTTACTGTTGTTTTTACTGACGAAAATGATCGCCGAAGCCTCCACAACCGCGGAGCCGTCGTCGAGACGCTGCCGCGCCGACCTCTCAATAGTTTACAGCTTAAGGTAGTTTCTGCCGGCGCATCTTCGGTGAATATGTGTTCCGGCTGCAACAGTATGTAGAAACAAGTCGAGTATGCTTGCGGTATGTAGATTCTCAAATAATGTGCAACCGAGACGGGTAGGGTTCGCTGGGGTGGGCAGACTGGTGCTTCGGGGTTCGTGGTTTTCGGCGCTCCTTCCGTTGTTGTGCGCCGGCTTCGTTGCCGGTTGCTCCGGACTCCCGGCGGCTGGGCCGACCGCTATGGAGATCACGGCGAAGGAAGGCACGTCCGGCGGGGCGGGTGCCTTCGACGGCTACATCGTCGTCGACATCGACCAGCGCGTTGCCAGCATCCTTGCCGGGCTGCCGCATCCGACGTTCTACGGCACGTTTCATGACCGCCGCCCGCGTCCCGATCTGCGCATCGGCGTCGGCGATGGTTTGACCGTCACCATCTGGGAAGCGGCCGCGGGCGGCCTGTTTTCGTCCGCCGTCGTCGATCGGGTGAGCCCGGGGTCGAAAACGGCGACGATCCCCGAACAAATTGTCGCGCAAGACGGCACGATCCAGGTGCCTTATGCCGGTCGCGTCGCCGCGGCGGGCCGGCGCCCGGCCGAGGTCGAGCGCGCGATCGTCGCGGCTCTCGACGGCAAGGCCGTGCAGCCACAGGCCGTGGTCGCGATCACGCAGAACCTCAGCAACACCGTGGCGGTCGCCGGCGAGGTGACGGGCGGCACGCGCGTGCCTCTCACGGTCAAGGGCGACCGCATTCTGAGCGTCATCGCCGCGGCGGGCGGCATTCGCGTGCCGGCGCATGAGACCTTCGTGCGCCTGACGCGCGGCGATCGCACCGTCAGCGTCGCGTTCAATAAGATTCTGGCGGATCCGCGCGAGAACGTTTTCGTGCGCCCGGGCGATGTGGTGACCGTTGTTCGCGAACCGCAGACCTTCACCGCCTTCGGCGGCACGCTGAGAAATGCCTCCGTGCCATTCGACGCCACGGGCATTACGCTCGAGCAGGCTGTGGCAAAAGCAGGCGGGCTGCTCGACAACCGCGCCGATGCGAGCGGCGTGTTCCTGTTGCGCTTCGAGCCGGCGCCGATCGCCGCCCGACTCCAGGGGCCGGATAAGACCACCTTCGCGACCGAGATGGTGCCGGTCGTCTATCGGCTGAATCTGCGTGATGCCAATTCGTACTTCCTGGCGAGCACGATTCCGATCCGCGACAAGGACATCCTCTACGTCGCCAATGCGCCGCTGAGCGAGGTCGACAAGGTGCTCAACATGATCGGGCACGTTGTCGCGCCGGCGGCGGCGGGAGCGGCCATCGCCTCGACGACGCGATGATGGATTGACGAGCGGCCGCTGCCGGCTGTCGCGGCATTCGGCCGAGCAAGAGGCTTCGTCTCGACGATGATCGATCTTGCCGCGCTCAAATTTGTGCTCGCCGACAGCGTGCAACTGCTGACGCTGATCGCGCTCATCGCTGGCCCGATCGCGGCCTTGATCGGTCTCACCGTGTGGCTCGTCGGACGGCGTCGGCGGCCTGGCGCATAAGATTATATTATCTCCGACTAACCTATTATTATTAATGCATTTAATTGCGATATAAGCTAATGCGCGCTTGACGAGTATATCGTATATGGATAATTAACAAAGGGGTAGGCGCGCATAGCAATGCCGGAACGCCTGAGACTTCGCCGTGCTGGGGCGAAGTCATCGGAGGGGTGGATTCGACTGTGGCTTTAGAAGTCCAATCGCTCGGGATTCCGGACGTGAAGATTATCCGCCCCCAGAAGCATGGGGACGCGAGGGGCTTCTTTTCCGAGACGTACAACAAGAAAGCCTTCGCCGACGCCGGCATCGACTTCGATTTCGTTCAGGACAATCATTCTCTGTCGCCGCATGTCGGCACGCTGCGCGGCCTGCATTTTCAGGGACCGCCTTTCGCCCAGCACAAGCTGGTGCGCGTCGTCAGCGGCCGCATCCTCGATGTGGCGGTGGATCTGCGCGCCGGCTCGCCGACCTTCGGTCAGTGGGTGTCGGCGGAGATTTCCGCCGATGCTTGGAACCAGATCCTTGTGCCGATCGGCTTTGCGCACGGTATCTGCACGTTGGAGCCGGACACCCAGCTCATCTACAAGGTGACGAACTACTACTCACCACAGCACGACTTCGGCATTCGATGGGACGACCCGGACCTCGCGATCGCGTGGCCGATGTCCTGCGACGAAATCTTGCTGTCCGACAAGGATCGAAACCAACCGTTCTTGAAGGACGCGGCCACAATTTTCTAGTCAGAGGAGGGGGACATGGCTGGGGGCAACGGAAAGACCAACGGTCATTCCAATGGTCATGCCAACGGGCACATCAAGGGCAGGGGGCTGGTGCTGGTCACCGGCGCGGGCGGCTATATCGGCTCGACCTTGGTGCCCATGCTGCTGGCCGACGGCTATCGGGTGCGCGCGCTCGACCGCTATTTCTTCGGCCGCGATCTGCTGCCGGAAGACGGCGCGCTCGACATCGTGCGCGAGGACGCGCGGCAGATCAGAGAGGAGCATCTGTCCGACGTCGACTACGTGATCGACCTCGTCGCTATCTCCAACGATCCGTCCGGCGAGCTGTTCCAGAAGGAAACCTACGAGATCAACCATCGCTCGCGCGCGGCGACGGCGCGCATGGCAAAGGCCGCCGGCGTCAAGCGCTACATTCTGCCGTCGTCATGCAGCATCTACGGCTTCCAGGCGCCCGACGTCATCGCCAGCGAGACGACGCCGACCAATCCGCTGACGACCTACGCCAAGGCCAACGAGATGGCGGAGAAGGACGTCCTGACCTTGGCCGACGACGGCTTCGTCGTCGTTGTGCTGCGTCAGGCGACCGTCTACGGCTACAGCCCGCGCATGCGCTTCGATCTCGCCATCAACGGCATGACCTTCGGCGCGTGGAAGACCGGCGTGCTGCCGCTGATGCGCGACGGCACGCAATGGCGGCCGATGGTGCATGTGAAGGACGCGGCGCGGGCGCAGATATTCATGCTGTCGGCCGATGCCGCCAACATCAACGGCGAGATCTTCAACGTCGGCTCGGAGGAGAACAACTACCAGCTCGGTCCGCTGGCCGAGAAGGTGGCCGGCATCGTGCCGCGCGACGTGCGCATCGAATGGTACGGCGACCCGGATCACCGCTCCTACCGTGTGTCGTTCCGCAAAATCTACGAGTTGGGTTATCGCGCGCTCTATCGCGCCGAGGATGGCGTGACCGAGATCAGCGCGGCGCTGGAAGACGGCCGGACCGATCGCACGCCCAAGACCATCACGCTCGATTGGTATCGCGAACTGGTGGCCTGGCACGAGCGCATCCGCCAGGTCGAGATGTATGGCGGCATGCTCAGGATCTGATGCAATGAGGACGGTTCTGCTCGGCCCGTGCGGCCAGCTCGGCAGCGACATCCTCGCCGCGAATGTGCGGCGGGGCGAGCCGCTGGCGATCATGCCCGTCGACCGCGCGACGGTCGATCTGACTGATCTGGCAGCAGCTGCCGCCGTGCTGCAGGAAGCTGACTTCGATTGCTTGATCAACTGCGCGAGCTACCACAAGACCGACGAGGTCGAGGAGAACGCGCAGCTGGCCTTCAAGATCAACGCGCATCTGGTGCGGACGCTGTCCGAACTCTGCGCCGCCAAAGGCGCGCGCTTCGTGCATATTTCGACCGATTATGTTTTCGGCGCGCAGACCAAGCGCACGCCGTTGAACGAAGACGACGGCAAGGCGCCCGTCAACGTCTACGGCGCCTCGAAGGCGATGGGCGAGGACCTGGCGCTGCTGAGCGGCGCCGACGTGCTCATCCTGCGGGTCGCGTCGCTGTTCGGTGTTGCCGGCGCCAGCGGGAAGGGCGGAAACTTCGTCGAGACGATGATCCGCCTCGCCAAGGAGAAGGGCAAGCTCACCGTCGTGGCCGATCAGGTTATGTCGCCGACGGCGACGGCCGACATCGCCGACGTGCTCTTGACCATGCTGGCCGACGGCGTCCCGCCCGGCATCTGGAACGTGGTCAATTCCGGCGCCGCCACCTGGTACGACTTCGCGCGCCGCATCGTCGCGCGCGCCGTGCCGGACGCGACGGTCGCGCCGGTGTCGTCTTCTGAATATCGCACCGCGGCCCGGCGGCCGTCCTACAGCGTGCTCGACAACGCGAAGGTGTCGGCGGCGCTCGGTCCCATGCGGCCCTGGCAGGAGGCGCTCGACCGCTATCTCCTGGCCAAGGGCCACGCCATTCATTGAGGGCCGTGCGATGAAGGGGATTCTGCTGGCGGGAGGATCGGGGACGCGGCTTTATCCGGTGACGCAGGCCGTCAGCAAGCAGATCCTGCCGATCTACAACAAGCCGATGATCTACTACCCGTTGTCGGTGCTGATGCTGGCGGGCATCCGCGACATCCTGCTGATCTCGACGCCGCAGGACATCGGCACCTTCCAACGCCTGCTCGGCGACGGTGCGACCTGGGGCCTCTCCATCTCCTATGCCGTGCAGACGGCGCCGCGCGGCCTTGCCGACGCGTTCATCGTCGGCGAGCGCTTCCTCGACGGCGCGCCGGCCGCGCTCGCGCTCGGCGACAACATCTTTTACGGCCATGCCCTCGGCGATCTCCTGGAAAGGCCGGTCGCGCTCACGGACGGCGCCGTCGCCTTCGTCCACCATGTCAGCGATCCGGAGCGCTACGGCGTTGCCGAGTTCGATGCGACCGGCCGCGTCATCTCGCTGGAGGAAAAGCCGAAGCGGCCGAAGTCCAACTGGGCGGTCGTCGGCCTCTATTTTTACGACAACGGCGTCGTCGACATCGCCAAGTCACTCAAGCCGTCGGCGCGCGGCGAGCTGGAGATCACCGACGTCAACCGCGCCTATCTCGCCGCCGGCAAGTTGCGCGTCGAGAAACTGGGGCGCGGCTTCGCCTGGCTCGACACCGGCACCTGCGACTCCCTGCTGGAGGCGGCCGAGTTCGTGCGCGCGGTCGAACATCGCCAGGGTCAGATGATCGCTTGCCTGGAGGAGATCGCCTTGCTCAAGGGCTGGATCACCGAGGCGGATGTGGAGCGCGTCGCCAGGGCGATGAACAAGACCGCCTATGCGGACTATCTCTTGAGCCTGCTGTCGCCGCCCGCGGCTTATGCCGCCGTGGTCTGACGGAAACGGAAGCGGGGAAGCCGGATGTCCTATCTTCGCCGTTTCCTGGAGGGTGTGGGCGAAGCGCTGCAAGAGTTCCGCCGTTGGGTCGAGGCGCGGACTGTGATCCCGGCGATCGAGAGCCTGGTGCGCGGCTGGTACCATCTCGATCCGCGCGTCTATTCCGAACGGGCGCGGCTGCGCGCCGTCACGCAAGGCAACCGCGACAGCAAGGGCAACCGCTACGTCGTGTTCGTCCTCTATGCACGCAGCCCGCTGCCGGCCTTCACGCGCAACCTCATCGAGGCGATCGACCGCTCCTCGCTCAACCTCGTCATCGTCAGCAATGCGCGCCTCGATCCTTATCTCAAGGCGCAGCTTCTCGACCGATGCTATCTCCTGATCGAACGCGCCAATCTCGGCCGCGACTTCGGCGGCTATCGCGACGGCATCGGCGTGCTGCTGCGCCACACCGGCGACATCGAGCGGCTCGTGCTGATCAACGACAGCCTGTTCTTCTTCGACCGCGGTCTCGACCAGTTCGTCGCCCGCCTCAACGGTGAGCAGGAGTTCATCGGCGTCACCGAGGTGCTCGAGTTTCACTATCACGTTCAGTCTTACGCGCTGTCGTTCGGCCGCGTGGTGGTGAACAGCCCGGCGTTCCGCCGCTTCTGGCGCCGCTACCGGCCGATCAGCACGCGCCGCTGGTCGATCCACAATGGCGAGGTGAAGCTGACGCGGCGGCTGACCAAGGCCGGCTTCCGGCCGCACATCCTCTATCAGGCGGCCGAACTGGTGCCGCACCTGCAGACGCGGTCCGTGCGCGAACTGCTTGAGTCGGTGTGTCTGCTGCCGACCGGCTTTCGCAAGAAGCTCTATACGGAGTTCGACGGCATTCTCGGCGGCGAGGGCAATCCCGATTCCATCGCGGCGATCGAGGCGATCGCGCATGGCGTGAAGACCTTCGGCAACCGGCGTGCCGGCGGCGGCGACGACAATAAATTGCAGGCGATCATCGTGCGGGCGGAGTCGATGGAGCGGTGGAGCTTCGAGATCTTCGTCAACCGCATCGTCGCGGCTATCGCCGCGCAGAACCAGATGCATGCCGGCGGCTTTTTGTTCGCCAAGTATCTCGGCCTGCCGGTCGTCAAGCGCGACATTTTTTACCGGCAGGCTTACACCTTGGAGGACATTCACCGCATTGCCGGCGATATCGCGCGGCCGCTGCGCGACGAGATGATGGCGGACCTGCGCCGCGCCGGCACCTCGGCGAATTATCGCGGCCTGCGCAAGCTCCTGCACTATCACGGCTCGATCTGACGGAAATCGAGCCATGGCAACCGCAACGAACACCACGAACAAAATCAAGCGGCGACGCGGGCCGGCGCGAACGGCGGCTGCGCCGCGCCTTGCTGCCACGCCGGCGCGGCAGGCTTTGATCGTTCTCGGCATGCATCGCAGTGGCACCTCGGCGCTGACGCGGATGTTCAACCTGCTGGGCGCCGATCTGCCGCGCAACGTCATGGGGCCGGGTCGCGGCAACGACGCCGGCCATTGGGAGTCGGCCGACCTCGTCGTGGTGCACGACGAATTGCTCGCCTCCGCCGGCTCGCGCTGGGACGACTGGCGTGCCTTCAATCCGGAATGGTCCACATCGGGCATGGCGGAGACGTTCCGCGCGCGCCTGCTTGCCATCGTGCAGGCGGACTTCCAGACCTCGCCGCTGTTCCTGCTCAAGGATCCGCGCATCTGCCGTTTCATGCCGGTGTGGCGCGACGTGCTGGCGCGCTTTGGCGCCACGCCGCATGTCGCGATTCCGGTCCGCAATCCGGTCGAGGTCGCTGCGTCGCTGAAGGCGCGCGACGGCTTCCCGCCGGCGAAATCCTATCTGCTGTGGCTGCGGCATGTGCTCGACGCCGAGCGCAGCACGCGCGACCTGCCGCGCGCTTTCACCACCTACGACAGCTTGATGGACGACTGGCGGCGCGTCGCCCGCGACGTCGCGAACAATCTCGGCGTGCACTGGCCGCGCTGGTCCGACACGGCGGCGCTCGACATCGACCGCTTCATGTCGGCGAGCCTGCGTCACCACGCGGTCGATCCGGCGCAGCTGGCCGTCCGGGCCGATATCGTCGGCTGGGTCAGGGAGACCTATAACGCGCTCGCCGCGATGGCCGGGCAGGGCGAGAATGCGCGCGCCCGCGCGACGCTCGACCGCATCGCCGCGGAGTTCGATCGCGCGTCCTTCGCCTTCGGGCTGGCGCTTGCCGCGGAAAGCGGCCGGGCCGACGAGGCCGAGCAGGAGAAGCAGCGCCTGACGCAGGAGATCGAGACCGTGCGCCAGGACGCGGCGGCACAGGCCGCGCAGGCGCGCGAAGAGGCGTTGCGAGCACATGATGAAGCCGCGCGCGCGCGGGACGAAGCGGCGCGCGCGTCGGCCGATGCGGCAAAGGCGCGGGACGAGGTGGCGCAGGTCAGCGCCGAAGCCGCGCGTCTGCGCGAAGAGGCGGGCGTGCAGGCCGTGCGGTTCGATGAACTGGCCGCGGCGCATGCAGCCAATCTCGACGAGACCGCGCGGCTCGAACGCGACCTCGCCGCGACGCAGAGCGATGGGGCGCGTCTCGCCCGCGAGCTCGATGGCGCGCGCGGTCTCCTGCGCGAAGCGCAGACCGAGGTGCAGCGGCTGGCCGGCGACGTGGCCCAGGCGGAAGCGGGCATCGCCGCGGCAAAGCAGGAGCGCGACGTTGCCGTTGCCGAACGTGAAGCGTTGGCCGCCGAACTGCAGGCCGAGAAGAAGGCGGCCGAAGGCGTTCGCGCCGAGGCTGCGCGGCTGACAGGCGAACGCGACGATGTCCGCGATGCTCTCGCCGACATGTCGCGCGCGCGCGATGCGGCGCGAGACGAACGCGATAGCCTGGCCGCCGCGCTTCACACCGAACGCGCCGCGAACAGCCGTTTGCGGTCGGAAGTCGAAGCCTTCGCGGCCATGCTGCAAGTGCGGAACGCGGCGGTCGAGAGCGAGCGCGCCCGTGGCGATGCACTCGCCGAGGAACTGGCCGCCCGCGAGGCGGCACTGGCGGAGGCGACACGGACCGTCGACGCCACGCGTGACGAACGCGACGCAATCGCCGCCGTGCTCGACGTCGAGCGTGCCGTGAGTGGCCGTTTACGGTCGGAAGTCGAAGCCTTCGCGGCCATGTTGCAAGCGCGGAACGCGGCGGTTGAGAGCGAGCGCGCCCGTGGCGATGCGCTCGCCGAGGAACTGGCCGCCCGCGAGGCAGCGCTGGCGGAGGCGACGCAGAGGGGCGATGCCACGCGGAACGAACGTGACAGCCTGGCTGCCATGGTCGCGGCCGAGCGTGTTGCTATTGCCGAGGCGCATCGCGAGCGCGAGCGGCTTGCGGCGGCGTTGCGCGCCGAGAGTGCCGAGGCCATCCATCTCCGCGGCGACAGAGACCGGACAACCGCCGAACTTCAAACCGAAAGGGCGGTCGTGGCGCGCACGCAAGGCGAGATGGATCGCCTGTCGGCCGAGCTCGCGGCCGCGCGCCGCGACACGGAGGCGCGGGCCCGCGAAGCGTCCACGGCCGGGCACGAGCTGACCGCGACGCGCGCGCTCATCGCGGACCTGCGCGGCATGCTCGAACAGCAGACGAGCCTTGCCGCCGATGCGGCGCCGCGCGATGGCGCGGGGGCTGGATGGACGCGGACGATGCGCCGGCTGTTCTCGCCCAAGGCGCGCGCCCGCGCCGCCCGCCAGGCCGAGCACGCGGCGATTACGCGCTCACGCCTGTTCGATGCCCTCTGGTATCTCGATCACTATCCCGACGTCGCGGCCGCCGGCGAGGATCCGCTCTGGCATTATCTGATGCACGGCGCCGGCGAAGGGCGCGAGCCGCATCCGCTGTTCGACAGCCAATGGTATGCCGGCCAGGCCGGCGATCTCGCCGGCAGCGGCCTGTCGCCGCTCGGCCATTACGTGATGCAGGGCGCGGCTGCGGGGCTCGACCCGCATCCGTTGTTCGACACGGACTGGTATCTTGCGCAAAACCCCGACGTCGCCGCCGCGCGCATCAACCCGCTCTATCATTTCTGGAAGCTCGGCGCGGCCGCCGGCCGCGATCCGCATCCGCTGTTCGATACGTCCTGGTACCTGGAGCAGAACCCGGACGTCGCGCGGGCGGGGGATAATGCGCTGTATCACTACCTCATGCACGGATGGAAAGAGGGCAGGGACCCGCATCCGTTGTTTGATGAACGGTCCTACCGCGACGTCTATCCGCAAGCTATTGGAAAGGCGACCAATCCGCTGGTCCACCATGCTCGATCTTCCCCCCTCGCTCGAACTTCGTGGACGGTTCCGGACTCTCTAGAAGATGTCGGTCCGCCAACAAGAGAGAGCGAGCAGTCAGCGACCCGCTTTCAGATATCGAATGCGTTGTACGAACTGCTCGACATGTACCACGACAGAAGCGGCGCAGAGCCGCTCCATACAGCCTTTCAGCTTCTCAACCACTACGCCGATCTTGGAATCGCAAAGAACGACGTATCCAAATATCAAGATGTCGCTCATCTGGTCGCAAGAACCGCGACGCTCGCAAATTCTAACGAGGGTGCGGGCCCATTGTGCGCCTCGATCATCATCCCGGTTCATAACAAATTCATTTACACGCTGACTTGCATCCACTCAATCTTGTCACTTCGGACTGCGCTTGCCTTCGAAATCGTCGTTGCGGATGACGCCTCCACGGACGCGACGGAGTCGATATTTAAAACAATGGGCGGCGTCGTTCGCTATCGGCGGCTTGCGCAGCCCGTCGGATTTAACGCGAATTGCAACGCCGCCGCGTCGCTTGCCCGCGGTCGCGTGATTGTTTTTCTCAACAACGACACAATCGTGCTGCCTGGCTGGCTAGACGAACTCGTCGCCACGCTGGACGGCGACCAAACTATTGGTTTAGCCGGCTCGAAGCTCATCAACGCTGACGGCACTCTGCAAGAGGCCGGAGGCATTGTTTGGCAGGACGGATCTGCCTGGAATTTCGGTCGCGGCCGCAATGCCTGTGCCTACGAATACAACTACGTTAAGGATGCCGATTACATATCCGGCGCATCAATCGCGGTTCCGCGCACCGTCTGGACGGAGCTTGGCGGGTTCGACCCGCAGTTCGCGCCTGCATACTATGAAGATACAGACCTTGCGTTCCGCATTCGAGCGACTGGCCGACGGGTCGTGTACCAACCTCTGTCCGCGCTCATTCATCATGAGGGAGTGAGCCACGGGCGAGATATTACGATCGGCACCAAGTCGTATCAGACGCGCAACGCAGAATTATTTCTGCGACGATGGAAAGACGTGCTGGCCGCGGATCACTTTCAAAATGGAACCGAAATTGCACTAGCCAGAGACCGGAGCCGCAGAAAGCCACGCATTCTCATTGTGGATCACTATGTGCCTCAGGCCGACCGCGATGCCGGCTCGCGATCGATGTGGTGCTATATCAAGCTATTCATCGATCACGGCTTTCACGTCACGTTTTGGCCGCACAATCTGCACTTCGATCGCGCCTATGTCATCGCGCTTGAACGTCTTGGGGTCGAAGTCGTCTATGGATTTCACCCGAGATGGCCATCGTTCGCCACTTGGATAGCGGAAAACGGTACGCGACTCGATTATGCATTTCTCAGCCGGCCGGCCGTTGCCACCGATTTCATAGATTTGGTGAAAGCTAACTCGTCGGCCAAGATACTATTTTACGGCCATGATATTCACTACAAACGGTTGGAAATGGAGTATCGCTTCAATCCAACCGATAGCCTGCTTGTCGAGTTAGAGCGCACGAAGGAAATTGAGCACGCTATCTGGACGAACTGCGATGTGATCTACTACCCATCACGCGACGAGGAGGAGATCGTACGGGGCATTATGCCTACGGCGCACGTGCGCACGATACCTCTGTACATCTATGATACCGCCGCCATCGAACGCGTCGCGGCGAACGTTATGGCCAACGGCCTTCCTGCGACAGGGCGCGTTCTATTTGTGGGGGGCTTTCGGCACAGGCCCAATGTCGACGCCGTCATATGGTTTGTAACAAATGTGTGGGGCAGGATCGTTGCCGAATTTCCGTCGGCCGAATTCGTCATCGCCGGCTCATCCATTCCGCCGGAAATTGAGCAGTTACAAGGTCCGACAATTAAGGTTGCGGGTTATGTCAGCGGAACCGAGTTGGAATGCTTGTACAGCAGTGCGGCCGCGGCGGTTGTACCTCTCCGTTTTGGTGCTGGCATGAAGGGAAAGGTGATCGAAGCATTAAGCTTCGGCGTGCCTATTGTAACAACTAGTGTAGGTGCACAAGGACTGAAGAATCCCGATACATTCGTTTATGTGCGCGACAAGGCAGAAGAGTTCGCCTCCGCTGTCGTCAAACAACTGCAGAACTCCGATTTTGCGTACGACCGGGTTATATGCGGTCTGTATGTTCTGACAGAACAATTTTCTGTAGAGGAAGCAGTCAAGATACTGACGACCGACATTGCAGAACTTAACCGCACCACAATCTTAAGAAAACCGGCTCCGCAATAAGCAATATGCACGCTCATCGTTCTCGGTCGTCGCCGGGTCGGACCGCTGTGCACCAAGTGTCTTCCAGCGAATGATATTCCAGCCCGAACGATCGATGACTCGGCGCAATCCGGCCTCAGTGAATATCCAATAGTTGGTAGGGTCGTTATTTGCTTCATACGACCCCAACAGGTAAGCCACGGGGATATCGGCTATGTAACGTGCGTCGGGGTGATTCGCTGGGGGCGTGTATTGCGCTATACGCGTAGATAAAATGAGGTAATTGCTGCGGCGTGCAAGATGTTCAAGGGCGTAGAATGGATTCTTAAGATGGTAAAGAATGCCCAGGAAGAATATAAGATCGTACCGATGCGAGAGCGCGAATTGCTGGTCTAGATCGACCTCAATTATTCCGACATCGGATTCTAACTGCTCCTTCAAAACGCGGGCAGCAACAAGTCCATTCGCATTCGTCGGTGGATTATCTACGATATCCACTCGAATGCCGAGCGTTTCAAGAAAGAAGGAAAAGTCTCCGTCGGCGGCGCCAATATCGGCCACACGCTTGTCGCGCAAGTCCGACAGTAGAGATGCAAAGCCCCCATCTAAAAGTTCATTGAGTATCCAAACATTTGATAGGATGTCGTAAGCATACCATTGTCGTCCGTCGGGCAATACCGCCATTGATCTGATCTCGGCCAATTGGGCGCGGAAACGATCCGCTTTTTCGACGATTTCGTTCATGGTCGTACTGGCGCTCTACCTTTATGTTTTAAATTAGTATAAATATCCTAGCGTGCATGAGCAAGTATATGCTACCATATAAGTGAGAAGGGGCCTCTCGGAGGATTCGGTGGATTACAAAGAGATTTCGGACAGCGAGATCGAGATCGAGGGACTTCGAATACATCTAGACAACGGCGATAACTACATACGTTATCGCGAGCGCGGCGACGTATTTTATATGTCGAAGAGTAGAGGTTATCTCGATAGCTACAGACAGATAGCATCGCAGCTATTTAACCAGTCGGTTGCATTGAACATTCTGGAAATGGGAATTTTGCAAGGAGGAAGCGTCGTCTTTTTTGACAAGTTTTTCGAGCCGAGAAAACTAGTATGCATAGATATTATGCGCGATCCCGCTCCGGCGCTGGAACGCTACCCAGGCTCCCACATCCGCAAATATTATGGCACAAGCCAGGCTGATGCACCGGCAGTTAAGCGGATAATTCAAAGCGAGTTTCGAGAGCCAATCGATCTCGTGATTGATGACGCATCGCATTGGTACGAGGAAACGAGGACTTCGTTTGAGGCAGTGTTTCCTTACCTGCGACCAGGCGGAATTTATATTATTGAAGATTGGACGTGGGCGCATGGATCTGCCGCGCAGCGCGACGATCACATCTGGCGGGATAAACATGCGCTAACCAATCTGATACTACAATTGGTAATGGTTGCCGGATCGGATGCCGGTGTTATTTCTCGAATGGGGCTTCTGACTGGGCTCGCTTGGATTGAGCGGGGGACATCGGAGCTCTCGAAGGAACACTTCTCGCTTTCCGCTTGGCAGTCACCGCGAGGTCGCGCTTTGACGTTGATATAAGCGCTATTTGCTTGATGAGGGGTAATCGCAATCATAATAGAGATTCGATACCGCGCATCGACTAACAAGCTTGTAACGACGATCGCTCAAGAACTGGTGCGTCTGACTTCGATTTGGGGCATCCAAATCAAAGCTATGATCTTCCACCAAGACGAATATCGGCCGATAACGATACCAGTCGTTTGCTACCAAGCAACGAAGGTCAAAACCTTCTACGTCAATCGAAAGTAAGGTAATTCGTTGATCCGAGGGCAGATACCTGTCCAAGATTAACTTCAAAGTGGTGGTTTCAATGGATTCGGATTTTTCTACTTTGAAAACCTCACTTGAGGCTTGACGCGCAACCATTTCGGAATCCGCCGTGTTAACGGCTGTGTGGTTAAAGGTGTAGAATACCTCGGTAGCGATGCGATCAGATACCAATGCGCACAGATTAGTATCGCTCGGCCGTTGCAGCTTAAATGCCTCGACTCCTCTGGGATCTGCGTCGATATTTATACCTCGCCAGCCAAAACAACAGTGATAAATAGCTGTGTTTGACATCTTGAAGGGATGATGAGCTCCGACATCCACGTAATAGCCATTCCAGAGGAGGCCGCGCGATTCCAAAAACGGCATCATCATTACGTCTTCGCCGAATTGCGCAAACGTAACTTGCCGATATTCGTTATCAGTCAACTGTTGCAGCATCGAATTGGGCTGATGGTCATACAGCATTGGGAACACTCCGGACGGCTAATTCACGTTAGCCACTCTTTGATAAAGTTCGTATCAACGATAAACGAACTGTCGTTTACGAGGGAGTTACCTGAAGCCAACGCGTGGTATGCCGGATTCGTGACATCGTCGACGTAGCAGCTGTACTCAAGGTTGAATGAGTTCGACATCTTGTAGAAGGCCGGGGACCCCCCGAACCTCGGAAATAGCTCTAGGACCTTCGTCGTTGGCTTTGAGTAGATGAGGTTTGTCAGTGCAGCGCCGTGCGGCGCAATTACCATTGACGCCTCACGAAATGCGGTTGCTTGCTCCGATATTGTCATGCGATCTGTATCGATGGTTTCGAATCCATGCGTTCGCAACAGCGCCAACAATGCTTCTTCATTTAATACGCGGCGGTTGTGCTGGCGCGGGATATATAGCCGACGCGCCCTATAATCCGATGACCCCCTATCATGATCAAAAATGAGTTCGGAAAGTCTCGTCCTTAGCTCACGATTGCAATTGTACAGCGGATGAAAGAGATTGTGGCCGACGTTGTCGACACATACTAGCTGTTCGACGAATATCAGTTCCATCTGATCAAGACTGAGATAGCGCGTCGTGTCGATAAGTCGCGCCAAGCTGTCACGTTCGAAGGGCAGACTTAAAGCGTTTATACCGAGGATGTTGGTATTAGGTTGAAGGCTATTTCTTGTGATCAATATACGGGGAAGCCAATCGAGCATCCAATGACAATAATTTCTCGCAGTAAACTCGTCCATAATAGAAAGCGTTATGCCGGGCACGGTCACCATACGGTGACGATTTCGTTGAAGGAAATCTCGTGCGGCTGCATCGAGAACGCGTGTAATCGGGCCGAAGAGCGTGAGAACATTATCGGATTGATCGAAGAAGAAAACGGTCTGACCGAGTTTTGCGACAGAAACGTTGCGGTAGAGTCGCACGGATATGCCCGTGGGCTGCCGCTGAGTTGAAACCGCGTGCCGAATTTGCGGCGGAATCATATTGGAAAGCGCCGGACTGTTCAAAGGCAAGGAATTGCCTGGGAATTCGTGAATGATCTCAAATTCGCCATCATTCGCAAACGTTCTTAGAAGCGTAATTGCTTGATTGTCCGATGCATCCGCATGGTGCCCGATGATGCGGTTCGAATTGAAATTTATATCGTCAGGATTTGCGCCTCTTCCGAGATGTAGGCGGCATTGGCGATCGAGAGAGATTAAAAGATCATCGAGTTCGCGAAAACGTTGCTGAGCTTTGAGCGTCTCGCAGGATGCGGCAGTTGCATATGTCTTGGCCCCGAGGGAAATGTCGCTCTCAATAACCGAGTGAACATGCGTTAAAGCATCGGAGATATCACTTTCGAGTCTAAGTACGAATTCTGCGTAGCCAATCCAGCCTAACGCTCCAGAGCTAAGGTCTTTTAATTTTCTAGCACATTGCAGCATGTCGTTAGCTCGCGGCAGATCTCCCGCGTTCTTTAACGCCATGGCATCCCTCAATAAGGCATCCCAAGTTGGTGGCTCTGTGGACATGAAAAATTTCGCCTTAACTACGTTGCCACATGGTTCCGCACCATCACCGCGGCGCCGACGCCGGCGCCCCATAGCGCCAGCGTGAGAAGCGCGACGATCGTCATCAGCCACAGGCGCTTGGGATAAAGCGCTTCCTGCGCCAGGACCGGCGTCAGGAACGAGGCGAGATAGACGTTCTGCGTGTCGAGCTCGACGCGCGCGCGCTCGTAGCCGGCGGCGGCGGCCATGTATTGCTGCTCGGCCACGTGCTTTTCGAGTTCCACCACGTTGAAGCGGCCCATCGCGCCGCTCAGGGCCGCGGTCGACGCGCCGCCGGTCATCTGCCGTTCCAGCTCGCGGATCTGGTCGCGCATGCTGACGATCTGCGCCTCCAGCACGCGCAGCTGCGGCGCGTCGGCGGCGATGGTGCGCCGCTGGGCGTCGTAGTTCTGCTGCATGCGGATGAGATCGAGCCGCAGCTCCGACAGCATGCGCGTCATCGCCTCGGTCGTCTTGGCGGTGTCGAGGATGCCCTCGGCGTTGCGCACGTCGCGCATCGCGGCGATACGGTCCTGCAGCCGGTCCTTGGCGCGGCCGAGTTCGGCGCGCGCCTGGCGCAGCGCGTCGTTGCGGGCGCGCTCGCTCAGATCGTTCACCAGCGTCTCGCTCTGCGCGCTCACCGCGCGGGCGATGGCGAGCGAGTCGGCCGCCGTGAAGGCGCGCACCACCACGGTGATGATGCCGGACATGCTTTCGATGGTGGCGTCGACGTGGCGGCGCCAGTAGCGCAGCAGCTCCTCGTCGGACCGTTTGGGATTGAAGCGGGACAGGGGGTCCACGCCGTCCGGGGCGAACAGCTTGCGCAGGTCGAGCTTTTTGTCGACGGCCTCGACCATGCCGCGGCTGCGGATGTAGTCCACGACGATCAGCGAGTCCTGCGCGCGGTTGGCCGCGGCAAAGCCGAGCAGGCCGCCGAACTGGTCGAGCACGCTCGGCTCGCCGCCGCGGAGGGCAAAGCGCGTCTCGGTCGCGTATTGATCGGAGGCGACGAAGGCGAGATAGACGCCGGCGACGATGTTCGGCACCGCGACGACGGCGAAGAATGAGGCGACGATCGCCCAGGCGAAGAGGTGCTGCCAGCGCCGCTCCGGCACCGCGCCGGAGGCGATGAACACGCCGCGGGGGGCGCGCGCGCGCCGGGACACCGCCTTGAGCGCATTGGCGATGAGCACCGCCCGCGGCTCGTTGACGGCGGGCAGGCCGGCCGGATGCGAACGGGTGGCTTCGGCGAGGGGGTGAGTCATCGGGTTGGAATATATTGTATATGGCTACATATTTATACGCTTATACAACTCGATGGCGTCGTCAACATCGTGGAAGTAATGCAGGTTTCCGTCCGCCAGCACGATGCCGTGCTCGCAATATTGGCGGATCGCGGAGGTATCGTGGCTGATCATGATGATGTCGGCATGCTGCTTGCGTTTGTTGAACTCGGCGCGGCAGCGGGTCTGGAAGCGGGCGTCGCCGACAGCCAGCACCTCGTCGATCAGGTAGCATTCGAAGCGGATGGCCATGGACAGGCCGAAGGCGAGGCGCGCGACCATGCCGGAGGAATAGGTGCGCACCGGCGCGTCGATATAGGGGCCGATCTCGGCGAAGTCCTCGACGAAGTCGAGGATATGGCGGTGATCCTCGCCGTAGACCCGGGCGAGGAATTTGACGTTCTCCCGTCCGGTCAGCGTGTGGTGCAGGCCGCCGCTGAAGCCGATCGGCCAGGACAGGCGCACCGTGCGCTGGATGCGGCCGCTGTTGGGCAGCTCGGCGCCGGCGATTAGCCGCATGAAGGTCGACTTGCCGGCGCCGTTGACGCCGAGCACGCCATAGCTCGCGCCGGGCTGCAGCGAGATCGACACGTGATTAAGCACGACCTTGCGATGCCGGTGGATGCGGTAGAACTTCAGCACGTTGTCGAACTTGATCATGGCGGGGCGCTCAGTGCTGGATCATAAGGCGCCCGCGCATGCCGCGCTCGATCGTCAGGGCGATGAACAGGATGACCGTCGACACCCACAGGAAATAGCTCTTGCTCAGCATGCCCTCGCCATAGCCGTCGTAATAGGCCGAGCGCAGCCATTCGACAGAGTGGATCAGCGGGTTGAACCAGAGGGCGTTGCGGACCTTCTCCGGCAGCGCGGTCGGGATGAAGAACACGCCGGCGCAGACATACATGATGATCGAGCCGCCGATCTGCACCGCGATCCAGGCCTTGATCATGGCGTAGAGCACCGCGCCGAGCCAGCCGACGGCGAGCGCGAAATAGATGGTGGCGAGGATGGCCATCATCGCCTCCGCCGGCCGGTGCGGCAGCGCGTTGACGCCGAAGGCGAACAGGATCAGCAGGAAAATGCTGGCGACCCAGAACGAGGCGATGAGATCGACGATACAGCGGGCGATGATGATGTCGCTCGTCTTCACCGCCGGCAGGCCGAGCAGCGTCCGGTTCTGCGTCAGCGCGAACATGATCATGCGCGCCGGGTAGAAATAGAGGATGTAGGGCAGGAGGCCCGTGCCGAAGAATACCGCCGGGTCGGTGCCGATCGGCACGACGTTGCGCGCCAAGATCCAGATCGAGATCAGCAGCAGCAGGTGGCAGAGCGGCCATATGACGATGATGGCCGTACCCGCGAAGGTACGGCCGAAACGCGTACGCAGGTCGCGCAGGGCGATGGCCTGGATGACGCGCGACTGGATCATCAGCGGGCTGTCGCGGTCGAGGAGATGCCGGGCTGTGCCGATCCGGGCGAAGGCGTGTTGCAGCATGGCGCGCCTCACGCCACGGCCGCGGGCGCCGACGCCGGGCCGATGGCCTCGGTCAGCGCCTCGTCGACGAACGAATAGAGGTCGAGGTCGAGCGCGATCAGCGCGCGCGCCTGTTTGATCTGCCGCAGGTCGGCGGCCAGCCGCTGCACCCAGCTCACATTGGCCGGCGCGTAGTCGCCGAGGATGTCGGCGCCGACGACCTCGGCCAGGATCGATTTGAAGTCGTCGAAGCGCTCGCGCACGCCGACGAGGTTCATGCGCGACAGCTTCGACAAGGCGATCTCGATGTGCCGCGTCTTCGGCAATTCGTCCGGCATGCAGGCGAGCGTCTGCACCAGCGGGTTGGTCAGCGCGCGCCTCTGCGCCTCGTCCATGGCGGCGAAGGCGGCCACGAGCGCGTTCATGTCGTCGAAGCGAAGCTCCCGAACCGCCTCCATGAGCGGTTCGAGGCCGAAGATATGATCGGCGATGAAAGGTGGCTGGTTGGGAGCGCAGGCATAGCGCGCGAACAGCAGCCGCTCCGCCATCTCCTCGTAAGGGTCGCGCAGCAGCGCGATCATCTTGTAGCCGCGCTCGCGCAGCACCTGCTCGTATTGCTGCATGTTCGGCCGGCCGGAAATGTAGATCGATCGGGCGTTCGGGTTGTTGAAGATGCCGAAGAAGGTGTCCTGCGGATAGCGCTGCGCCGTGCCGTAGACGAGCGTGAAGTATCCCGCAAAGAGCTGCTCGAGTTGCGGGTCGGGCATCGCGCGGATGTCGAAACGCAACAGCTTCTCGGGCCGGTGCGTGTCGGCGCGGAAGCGGCGATAAAGCAGGACATTCGTTTCGGTGTCCCGCACCTCGGCGGTGTCGGCCAGGGGAAACAGGCCGGGATGCGTGTCGGGGCCGAGGTTGAATCCGGCCATGCCGTTGTCGTGCAGGCTGCGGTCCTGGAGGTCCGGCCGCATGGCGTTGGCCGCGACCTCGACGGCCTCGGCATCCGGCAGGGAAATGCGGAGCACCGGCGTGGCGCCCGGGTTGTCGGGCAGGACCCAGCCGGTCAGCCGCCCCTTGGCATCCTCTTCCATATGAAAGAGCATCGATCGCCGACGCCTCAGCCCTTGCCAAAGTCCCGCAATGCCCGCTACCTAGGTGGCAGCGTGAACGTACCACAATCCTGAATTTATATTCAACCAGAGTGCCTTGGCGATACCGACCTCCCGGCTTAAGGCTGTCAAACGGGCCGTTGCCAGCCTTCTGAGAGGCGGGGCGAAACCCCATTACATCCGCAATTACCGCAGCCACGTCCGGGCGCTGCTGGCCGCCAAGCCGGAAGCCGAGGCCATGGCCCTGGCGGTCGGCGGCGAATTTCACGCTTTCGGCGCCGCCCTGAGGGATCTGCTGGTGCAATGCGGCCTGCGCGACGGCATGACCCTGGTCGATGTCGGCTGCGGTTCGGGGCGCCTGGCGTACGCGCTGCGCGACATGGCGATCGGCTATGTCGGCACTGACGTCGTCGCCCAAATGCTGCGCTATGCGGAACGGACGTGCGGCCGGCCGGATTGGCGCTTCCTGCGGACCGACGGGCTGACCATCCCGCTGTCGGACGAAGTCGCCGATATGATGGCCTTCATCTCGGTGTTCACGCATCTGCGCCACGAAGAAGCGTTCGCCTATCTCCTCGAAGCGCGCCGCGTGCTGAAACCGGGCGGGCTGGTCCTGTTCACTTTCCTGGACTTCACCGAGGGCGCCCATTGGGCGATCTTCGAGCGCTATATGGAGACCGTCCGGGCGGGGGAGACGCCGATGCACGTCGATCAGTTCATGGACCGGGCGATGCTGGAAGTGTGGGCGGCGCGGCTGGGGCTCGAGGTCCACGGCATGTTGCGCGGATCGGACGATTACATCGCACTGTCGCGTGAGATCGTACGCGACGATGGCAGCCGTGTCGCCGGCCGCATGTCGCTCGGCCAGTCGGTTTGTATCTTGCGCAAGCCGGCGGCGGCGCTTCAGCCGCCCATGTGATCCTTGACGGTCGCGAACAGCAGCGTGACCATGCTCCACAGGATGAAGCAGGCGGCGAAGATGGTTGCGGTATCCAGCAAGAGCTTGGGGTAGGTGGGCTTCTCGGGCGCGCTCGGCCGGTCGATCGTGACGAGATAGAGCTGCTGCTTTTCCTGCTCGGTGCGGGCTCTTTCGTAGCTCGCCTGGGCGATGGTGTAGAGCTTCTCGGCGAACTGCACCTCGATCTGCAGGTTCTCGTAACCACTGATCTGCGAGGATATCGACGTACCCTGGCCTTTACTGGTCAACTGGTTCTTGAGTCCCTCGATCTGCTTGTCGATGGCATCGATCTGCGCGTTCAGCACGCGGAGCGTCGGCGCGTTCTGATCCAGCGTGCTGCGCAATGTGGCGCGATTGTTCTCCAGGGTGAGGCGGTCTTGCGTCAGCTTGCCGATGAGGTCGCCGAGGGATTGCGCGCTCAGGGCAGGGTCGATCAGTCTCTCCTGGTTACGGAACGCGGTCAGGGCCAGTTGGGCCTGCCGCAGGCGATCCTCGGCGCGTTGCAACTCGCGTTGCGCACGGTCCAAGGCGTCCTGCCGGCTGCGCTCGGAGATGACGTTCACCAGCGCCTCGCTCTTCTCGAGGATACGCTGGGCGAGCCGATGCGCCTCGTCACGGCTGTAGGCACGCACTTCCAATGTGACGATGCCGGAGGGCGTGTCGATCAGGGCCGTCACCTTGCGCTTCCAATACTTCCAGCCTTTCTCGAGCGAGGCGGAGCGCGACAGCCGCGACAGCCAGTCCGTGTCCGGTTGCGCGTAGTAGCCGCGCAGCATCGCCGTGCCGCCGAGATCCTCGATGATGGTGCGGCTGCGGATGTAATCGGCGACGATGAAGATGTCCTGGTTGGTGGAATGGGCGCCCACGCCCAGCCCCATCGCGGCCGTGATGTTGCTCACGGTGTCGCCGAGCAGGGAAGAGCGGGTTTCGCTCGCGGCGCGGATGGTGAATTTGGCCTCCGAGGCATACTCCGGCGAGGCGACGAGTCCGAGATAGGCCATCGACACGATGACCGGCAGGAGAACACAGACGACCAAGCTCCAACTGAAAAGTCCAAGCCGCCGAACGCCATGCGGCAAGTCGATGACGGACTGATCCGTCCTCTGAACCGTGGGGCCGTGCCCTTGGCCGGATCGGCTCAGGCTTCGTCGTTGAGTCAGGACTTGCAGCATCGGCCTGCGCGCGTCGGAGAGTTTACGATGATTACCATAGGCGCGACGTCGGACTCTACTTTTAGTTTAAATATCGCCGGCGTCGGTATATAGGTCTTTAGGGAGAGTCCAAGAGCGGACGCGGCGGTGGCATCCGTGCTGATCAATCGTTTACGTGACCGGGTCGGGGGTAAAATCCGCGGCAGCGCGGGCGAGAGCGTTGGAATCGAAGGCCGCGTGCGGAGCATCGACGGCCGGAAGTTCGAACAGCGGGCGCCCCGGCGACAGAACGAGATCGATATTTTCGCCGGCCGATGGGCCTCGGATCTGTCCGAGATCGCGCCCGGCACGGTTTCCGGCGCGGTGCCTCATTTCGCCGCCGACATGCGGCCACGCGAGGCCATGCAGGCGCTGGCGCCCGACGTGCCGGCCGCCCAACTCCGGATTCTCGAACTCGGCCCCTTGGAAGGCGGCCACACCTATCAATTCGAGAAGATGGGCGTCGGCGAGATCGTCGCCGTGGAAGCCAACGTCGAAGCCTATCTCAAATGCTTGATCGTCCAGAACATCGCGAATTTGCGCAACGCGCGGTTTCTGTTCGGCGACATCGTCGCGCTTCTGAAGGAAGACACACGCCGCTACGATTTCATCTTCTGCTGCGGCGTTCTCTACCACATGAGCGACCCGCTCCAGCTCATTAAACTCATGTCGACGCATACGGATCGCGTCTACCTGTGGACGCACTATCACACGCCGGAGTCGCGCCCCGGACTGCAGCCGCTGCGGGTCACGCATGATGGCGAGACCTATGTGTATCACCGCGCCATCTATACGGAGCGCACGGCGGGAAGGTTCTGGGGCGGCAACGCACCGACCGCATCGTTTCTGTCCCGGGACGATATCGTGCGCGCTTTCCGGCAGCACGGGTTATCGGACGTCGTCCTGCACGGCGAGGAGCTTTCGCACCCCGGCGGGCCGTGTTTCAGCGCTTCGTTCCGGCGTTCGTGAGGGACGCCCGCGATGCCGCCCTTGCTCAAACGAGCCGAAGAGCAACTCGCTTATCGCCTTAAGCCGGAGCGCGCCCGGCCGGCGGTCGGGCAACGCAATGGCTGGTTGCGTGTCGATCCGACGCCGACCGAGCTGCGCGGCCGTTGGGTGCGCTTTCGCTATAGCGCGAGCTATTTCGAAGACCCCGTCCGGCCGATCGTCCGTTTCACGACGCCGAAGGAACACTACGATCAGGTGATGAACGGGCCCGTGCTGGGCAGCGGCGAATGGATCGGCCGCATCCCCAAGGATCTCACCGCCTTGTCGATCGATCCCGGGATGGATCGCAGCCGGTTTCGCATCGACTCGATCGAGACGATCAGCCGGACGGCGCTCGTGCGCCGCGGCCTGATCTACGACCGGCATTCGCTCGCGCAATCGCTTGGCGCCAAGATCATCAATGCCAGGGAAGAACGTTGGGACATGTTGCGGTTCGCCGGCACGGCGACCCCGCTCGAGGAGTACGACGCCTGGCACAAGCGTCTGGTCCGGCGCTTCGACGCCGGGGGGCTTGATCAATCGGATACGCTCGCTGCGGAAACGCCGGCGGTTCATCTGGTCATGCGGCTCGAAGGCGACGCCGATGCGCTGCGCCGCACGTTGGTTTCGCTCCATGCCCAGGTTCATGGACGGTGGATGCTGCACGCCGTCACCACGGACGGCACGTCCGATGCCCTGGCAGACTCTTACCAGAGCGAAATGCGGGCCGACGGCCGGCTGCGGCTGAGCGCCGGCGCGCTGCGAGCGGCGGGCGTGATGGGCGATATGGCGGCGAAGGACCTGCTTGCCGCGATCGCCTGCGGCGACCAGTTGCCGGATTATGCCGTTGCCGTCGTCGCTGCGGCCGCGCAAAGGGCGCCGCAGGTACGGGTGATCTATGGCGACGAAGACTCGATGGCGCCTGACGGAACGGTGCATTCGCCGCTGTTCAAGCCCGATTGGAGCCCGGCCTTCTTCCGGGCAACGCATTATCTCGGACGTCTCGTATGTCTGCGCGTCGCCGACGTCGCGCGGCGCAGCATCCATGTGATCGAGACTTTTGCCGCGCGCGAAGCCGATATCCTCGCGGATACCCTGGCCGCGGCGGTGACGGCGGAAGTCCGGCACATCCGGCGCATTCTCTATCGGCGCGTGCAGCCGCCGGGCGCCGACGGCGCGGGCGTGCAGCGCCTGCCGACGATACGGGCCTCGAAAGGGCCGCCGCAGCTATCGCCGGAGCCCGCCGTACTGCCGCGCGTCGCGATCGTCATTCCCACACGCGACCGGGCCGATCTTCTCGCGCGGTGTATCGAAAGTTTAACGGCGACGGACTATCCGGACGTTCGCACGATCCTTGTCGACAACGGCACCACGTCGCCCGACGCGCTTTCGCTGCTGCGCCGGTGCCGGGACGAGGCGGGTTATACCGTGGTCGAGCGGCCCGGTCGGTTCAATTTCTCAGCGCTCTGCAACGATGGCGCTGCCGCGTCGATCGGCGAGATCATCGTGTTTCTCAACAACGACGTGGTGGCCGCCGACCCGTTATGGCTGCGCCGCATGGTGGCCTGGGCGGTGCAGCCGCAGGTGGGCGTCGTCGGCGCCAAGCTGCTGTTTCCGGACAACCGGCTCGAGCATGGCGGCGTCGTGGTCGGACACGGTGGCCTTGCCGGCCATATCGACATCCGCGAACCGGGCGACGCCGAGGGCTATATGCGGCAGCTCGCGGTGTCCCGCGAGGTGTCGGCGGTCACTGGTGCCTGCATCGCCATGCGGCGCGCGAAGTTCGAGGTCATCGGCGGCTTCGATGCCGACAATCTGCCGGTCGATCTGAACGACATCGACCTGTGCCTCAAGGCGCAGGAGCGGGGGTGGCGCAATATCTGGTGCGCGGAGGCCGTGCTCTACCACGAGCAATCCGCGACGCGCGGGTTTCCAGCGAAACCGGCCACGGTGTATCGCAAGGAGCGCACCTATTTCCGCCGGCGCTGGCCGCACGTCATCCGCGACGATCCTTACTTTCATCCCGCGCTGTCGCTCTATTCGCATCGCGTTGCGCTGGCGTGAGCGCCGTGCATCCGACGGTCGCCTTGGACCTCAGCCGTCTGGCGCTCGCGCCGGTGCGCCGCACGCCGCGCGGCATCGACCGTGTCGAACTCGCTTATGCGCGCCACTATCTGCACGAATGGCCGGGTATGTGCCTGCCGGTGCTGCCGATGCCGTGGGGCGTGCGATGCTATGCGCGCGAGAAGGGCATCGCGTTTCTCGATGCGGTCGAGGCGCTGTGGCGGGAAAATGTCGGTCATGACGACGACCCTCTCTATGCCAGGACCAAGCTGTTTCTCGCGGGCGCGCCAAGCCTGACGCACCACACGCTCAAGGGCGTGAAGCCGAACCTTTTCGAACAGACCCAGGGCTATCTGCGGTTCCTGGCGATGACGGGGTTTTCCTGGGGCAGGCCGGTCCGCAGCGAACTGCCGCGCGGGACCGTCTATCTCAATGTCGGGCAGCTCGAAGTCTTCAGCCCTGTGCTGACGTGGCTTGAGCGCCGGCCGGATGTCCGCAGCGTTTTCATGATCCACGATCTCATTCCGCTGGAGCTGCCCGAACACCATCTGCCGATCGGAATCGCATTGCATCATCGCATCGTGCGCAACACGGCGCGCTTCGCGCGGGCGCTGATCGTGCCGAGTGCAGCGGTCGGCGAGGCGGTCCGGGCGGCGCTGTCGCCGTTTGGACGCGGCGATATCCCGGTTCACGTCGAGCACCTGGCGGTCGCGGATGCCTTCCTGACGCCCTTGCCCAAGGACGCCGCTCTCGCCGGGCTGCGCTATTTCGTGATCTGCGGTGCGATCGACTCCTACAAGAACCACCTCATGCTGCTGCGGGTGTGGCGCGAACTGGTCGCCCGCTTGGGCGTCCGGGCGCCGAAGCTCGTCATCGCTGGCGGGCCTGGCGTCACCAGCGCGGAAGTCCTGGCCTACTTGCGCGAAGCGTCCGATCTTCGGCACCACGTCATGCTGGCATCGGGCCTATCTACGCCGGCCTTGCGCCAATTGATGGCGGGGGCCACCGCCTTGTTGATGCCGTCGCTGGCGGAGGGGTTCGGGCTGCCGATCGTGGAAGCGCTGGCGCAAGGCACGCCGGTGCTGGCGTCCGATATTCCGGCGCATCGGGAGGCCGGCGCGGGCGGCGATGTCACCTATCTGCCGGCGGCCGATGACGACCGATGGACGGCCGCGATTCTCGCGCAGAATGACGCTCTTGGGTTGTGTCAGGCGGCAAAAAAATATCTTCAGAAAAATTGGGCCGCCTATTTCAGAGGCATTGACCGGTTTCTGGAGAGCGCCGCTTAGCCCGCTGATTTTACGGCGGAAAGTGGCAATATCGGCGTCGCCACGATCGCTGATTTGTCGCCTTGAGTATTTCAGAAAATATATTTATCCGCTTGAGTTCTGATATTTTGTGACCTTTAGTTGTTCCGCTGTGGGGACGGCGCTCGGATGACGACTTCTCTGGTTCACCACCTGCGTGACAACATCGCGGTGGTGGGGTGGGCCTGCCGCCTGCCCGGCGCGAATTCGGTCGATGCCTTCTGGTCGCTGTTGTTGGAACGGCGCTGCGCGATTTCGCAGGTGCCGGACGACCGCTTTGCCTTGGAGCGTTTCGGTCATCCGCGGAAGCAGGAGCGCGGCAAGAGCTATACCTGGGCGGCGGGCATCCTCGACGACATCTGGGGTTTCGATCCCGGCGTCTTCGGCATCTCGCCGCGCGAAGCCGTTCAGATCGATCCGCAGCAGCGCATCCTTTTGCAGTTGACCTGGGAGGCGCTCGAGGACGCCGGCATTCCGCCGTCGTCGATCGCCGGGTCCGAGGCCGGCGTCTATATCGGCGCGTCGCAAACCGATTACGGCCACGCTTTCTTCGGCGATCCGGCGATCGCCGATGCGCATTTCGGCACCGGCACGGCGCTGGCTATCCTCGCCAACCGCATCTCCTACGCCTACGGCCTTCATGGGCCGAGCATGACGGTCGATACCGCGTGTTCGTCCTCGCTCGTGGCGTTGCACCAGGCCGTCGAAGCGCTGCGCAGCGGCCGCGTCGATACGGCCATCGTCGGCGGCAGCAATCTGATCGCCAGCCCGGCGTCGTTCATCGCATTCTCGCAAGCCAACATGCTGTCACCGAGCGGACTGTGTCAGGCCTTCTCGGCGAAAGCGGACGGTTTCGTGCGCGCCGAAGGCGCCGTCGTGATGGTCCTGCGCAAGGCGGCACAGGCGCAGGCAAGGCAGAACCCCATCCGCGGCTACGTGCTGGCGACCGATATCAATTCCGACGGACGCACCAACGGCATCTCATTGCCGAGCATCGACGCGCAAGAGGCGCTGTTGCGCCGCGTCTATGCCCGCAACGACATCGATTACAATCGGCTTGCTTTCATCGAGGCACACGGCACCGGCACGCCCGCGGGCGATCCGATCGAGGCGAATGCCATCGGCCGCAGCGTCGGCCGCAACCGGAGCGAACCGCTGCCGATCGGATCGGTCAAAACCAATATCGGTCATTTGGAACCGGCTTCCGGTCTCGCCGGCGCCCTCAAGGCCATGCTCGCGCTCAATCACGGTGTACTGCCGGCCTCGCTGCATTTCGACGAACCGAATCCGAACATCGACTTTGCCGAACTCAATCTCAACATCTGCGACCAGCCGCTGCTGTTGCCGCGGTCGGCCGAGCAGCTCGCGGGCGTCAATTCGTTCGGGTTCGGCGGCGCCAATGCCCACGCTGTTTTCGCGCCGGGGCGCAAAGCGGCGCCAGTGAGGGCGGATCAGACGCGGCATAACGACCGGCTGTTCACGATCTCGGCCGAAAGCAACGAGGCGCTCACGGCGCTGGCCAAAGCCTATGCCGACCAGGTTGCGGAGATGTCCGACGCCGATACGGCGGTGCTCGCGAGCGCGGTCGCGCATCGCCGCGAATTGCAGGCGCACCGCATCGTCGTATCGAGCACCCGCAGCGTGGATGTCGCGCACTCGCTCGGCGCATTCATGGCCGGGATCGAGAACCCGCATCTGACCACCGGGGTCGCCATCGGGCGCGAACTGCCGGTTGCTTTCGTCTACGCCGGAAACGGCAGCCAATGGGTGGGCATGGGCCGGGCGCCGTATCGCAACAATGCACGATTCCGGGCGCGCTTCGACGAGATCGACGGCTATTTCAAACAGATCGGCGGCTGGTCGCTCAAGGACCGCCTTTTCAGCGATACGCTTTCTGACAGCATGGCGTTGACCAGCGTCGCCCAGCCGCTGATTTTCGCCATCCAGTGTGCCTGTACGGCAGCCTTGCAGTCCGTCGGCTTACGGCCCGCCGTCGTCCTGGGACACAGCGTCGGTGAGGTCGCGGCCGCCGAGGCCGCCGGCATTCTCGACTTGCGCACGGCGATCAAGGTCATCCATTTCCGGAGCACGAGCCAGGAGATGACCCACGGTGCCGGACGCATGGCCGCCGTGCTTGCGCCGGCGGACGTCGTCGCCGCTCTTTGCGCCGAGGTCGGTGAGGGGGTGGAGGTTGCGGCGGTCAACAGCCCGCGAGCAACGACCGTCGCCGGCTCCGCCGCGAGCCTGACGCGTTTCAAACAGCAGGCGTCGGCCGCCGGCATCGCGCTGCTCGATCTCGAACTCGATTATCCGTTCCACACGGCGTTGATGGCGCCGATCGAGCCGTCCCTTCGTTCGGACCTGCGCGACATATCCGCGTACGACGCGGAGGTGCCCTTCGTCTCCACCGTCACGGGCGGTTGTTTGCCGGGCTCGCGGCTCGATGGCGGCTATTGGTGGCGCAATGTGCGAGAGCCGGTCCGCTTCATGGATGCGGTGCGCGCGGCAGCCGACCTCGGCGCGCGCTATTTCGTGGAGATTGGTCCGCGGCCGACCATCCTCAAGCATGTCACCGACAGCCTGCAAGGTGAGGCGAATACATCGTCGGCGTTGGCGGTGCTCGACCGCAACGATGACGACAGCGATCCGTTCGAGCGGGCGCTGGCGAGAGCCATGGTCGCCGGCGCGCGCGTCGACACCAACAAGATCTTCGGTCCCGATCCGGGGCCGTCGATCCGGCTGCCGCATTATCCCTGGCAGCAGACATCCTATCGCTTCAAGCCGACAGTCGAGTCGCGCGAGACGGAGGTCGGCCGCCATCCATTCGCGGGCGCGCGGACCAATGCCGATGCTTTGATCTGGCGATCTCACATCGATACCGCCCTCTTTCCCGCTCTGGCGGATCACAAGCTCGGCGAGCAGGTCATCTTCCCGGGCACCGGCTTTCTCGAGATCGCGCTGTCGGTCGCGCGCCAGTGGCTGCGGGCCGAGCAGGTGCTCGTGAGCGATTTCGAGATCCTGCAGCCTCTCGATCTGACGAACGGAGAAATCCGCGAAGTCATGACGCGCGTGTCGCCGGGTGCGAACACGCTCGAAATTTTGTCACGGCCGCGGCTGTCGCAAGCGACCTGGATGATGCATGTCCGCTGCAAGGTGTACACGAGCGGCGATCCCACCCCGGCGGACATACCGAGCGCGCCGGCGCGCGGTCGCGCATGGACTGCGACCGAACTCTACGCCTTGGCGGGGGCGAGCGGTTTGAACTACGGACCGGCCTTCCGCCTGGCGCGAAAGATCACCAGCGGCGAAGATGATGTGATCAGCGTTGAATTGGCGGCGGGAGCGAAAGAGAGCGAATATGCGCTCGACCCCATACGGCTCGATGCCGGCGCGCACGGGTTCTTCACGCTGTTTCCTGCGCTGCAGGCTGTCGAGCGTGGCGTGACCTATATTCCGGTGCGCATTCAGGAAGCGGCCTTATACCTGCCGCGCATCACACCGGCGCGCACACGCATTCACGTCACCACCAAGAACGATCGCGCGATCATCTGCGATTGCTTTGTTCTCGATGCCGACGACCGGTTGATTGCTGTGCTGCGCGGCGTGCGCGCGCAAGCGATCCATATGCGGCGGACCGCCACGTTGGAAACGGCGGCCTTCGTCGAGGTGCCGGAGATGGCCGACGGCAGTATTCTCGGCGATGGCGGGGTGGCGCCGAGTGCCGACGGCATCATCGCCCACGCGACCGCCGCTGGCCTCGTTGCCGCGGATGGCGAGACCGGCGACGCGGCGATGCTTCTCGAAGGCTGCGCGACCGCCGCGGCCTATGAGATCGCCTCAGGTCTGGCGCAAGGCCGGGTGATCGACATCGACGTGCTGCTGGCCTCGCGCCGGTTGCCCGAGACGTTGCGGCCCTGGCTGCTGCACCTGTTGAACCATCTGGCCGCGGCCGATCTGGCGCAGGGCGCCGGCGACGTGTGGAGGCTAGCGGATGAAGACCTGCCGTCCTCGCGCTCGGTCGTGAAGGCGATTGCGACCGAGCATCCGGCGCGGGCCGCGGAAGCGGTGTTCGCGGCGGCGCTGTCGAACCTCGCGCGGGAGGTGAAGCGGCAGGGCCGGGTGCCGGCAATGGAGGCACTCGTCTCCGGCGCGGCGCTCGACTTCTATCACGGCACGGCGACGTCCGAGCGTGCCCTGCATGAGGCGCTCTTCGAACTGCTCAACACACACAAGCGCCTCTGGCCGAAACACCGCGCCCTTCGCATTCTTCAGGTGGGCTCCGGTCATCTCTCGACCTTGCTGCTGTCGTCGGGGCGTGAGCTCGCGCTGACTGTTTTCGAGCCGAACCGCCGCCGCTACGAGGCGGCGGAACTGGCGCTGTCGAAGCACCGTCAGGTCAAACTGGTGGACGCCGAGCACATCACCGATCTCGATCGATACGACCTCATTGTCAGCGCGGCGTCGCTTCACCGGCTGCCCGCAGGCGTCGGCCTCGATGCGTTGAAGAAGGCGCTTGCGCCGGGCGGTTTGATCGTCGCGATGGAGGGCGGTCCGTCGCTGTTCCAGGACCTGGTGTTCGGCGTCGATGCCGATTGGTTCCTGACCGATGCGAACGACATGCCGCATTCGCCGCTGCGTGCGCCAAAGTCGTGGCCGGGCCTGCTTGAGAGCGTGGGCTTTGCCGGGGCGCGTAGCGTGCCGATCCGTTGCGGCGACGCACGGGCCGAACTCGTCGTTGCCGCGAGTGCCGACAGCGCGGCTGCCGTCGATGCGCCCGCGCTGCACGCGCCGCCTTCAGGCACGACATTGGTCGTCGACCTCACGCAGAAATCGGACTTGGCCGCGTCGCTGGCGCGGGATCTGACAGCGTTCGGGCAGACCACATCGACGATAACCTCGTTGGACGAGTTTCCCGACGAAACGCCGGATGTGCTGCTGTTGCTGCCGGCGACGGCGATGGCCGATCCTGCGGCGACGCTGACACGCCGGTGTCTCGACATGCGCGCCTGCGCCGAGCGGCTGGGCCGCCGCGCGGCGAAAGTCTGGCTCGTCTTCGCCGGCGCGCTGGCGCACGACACAGGTGAAGTAAAGCCGGTCGAAGCCGGCGCCTGGGCCTTCTCCCGCACGTTAGCGAACGAATATCCCAAGCTCGACGTGCGCCGCATCGACATCGCGGGCGATCTGGCCGATGCCGTCGCTGCCGATCGCATCGGGCGCATTCTGCGCTCGGACACCGCCGAAACCGAACTGCAGATCGACAGCCACGGCGTGCGTGCCGTGCGGGTCCAACCGCTGCCGCCGGCCGATGTCGGCAAGGTGCGCAAAGGACGGATGGCGGCGCGACTCGAACGCCGAGCCGGCGCGGGACGCCGGGTGTCGTGGCAAGCGATCGCGCGGCGGCGTCCCGGCACCGGCGAGGTCGAAATCGAAATCGACGCCGCCGGGCTGAATTTCCGCGATCTGATGTGGAGCCTGTCGCTGCTGCCCGATGACATGCTCGAGGACGGATTCAGCGGGCCGACCTTGGGCCTCGAATGCGCCGGCCGCATCTGCGGCATCGGCGACAGTGTCCACGGCCTCAAGATCGGTGATCGCGTCATGGCCTTCGCGGCGGCGGCGCTGTCGACGCATGTGACGGTCGGCCGTGGCCAGGTCGCCAAGCTGCCCGAAGCGATGCCGATTGAAGCCGCCGCGACCATCCCGGTCGCCTTCTTCACGGCCTATTACGGCCTCATCACGCAAGCCAAGCTCGGGCGGGGAGAGTGGGTTTTGATCCATGGCGGCGCCGGTGGCGTCGGCATGGCGGCGGTTCAGATCGCCCATGCGCGCGGCGCCAAGGTCATCGCCACGGCCGGTTCGCCGGCCAAGCGCGAACTGCTGCGCGCGCTCGGCGTGACGCACGTCTTCGACTCGCGCGCGCTGTCCTTCGTCGACGACGTGCGCCGTGTCACCGACGGCGGCGTCGATGTCGTGCTCAACAGTCTCGCCGGCGAGGCCATGGAACGCTCGATGGCGACGCTGCGGCCGTTCGGCCGTTTCGTCGAACTCGGTAAGCGCGACTACGTCACCAACACCCATGTCGGCCTGCGCCCCTTCCGCCGGAACCTCAGCTACTACGGCGTCGACGTCGACCAGGTCATCGCCGCGCGGCGCGCCGAGAGCGACAGGATCTTCGGCAGGATCGTGCGCGCCTTCGAGAAGGGCACCTATGTGCCGCTGCCCTTCAGCGTGTTCGGCGCCGAGGACGTCGCCGACGCCTTCCACCTGATGCAGCAGGCCGGACATGTCGGCAAGATCGTCGTCCGTCCACCACGGACCTTGCCGGCAAAGCCGGTCGCCGCGACCTTCACCGTCGCCGCGGAGAAGACGCATGTCGTGACCGGCGCATTCGGCGGCTTCGGCATGGAGACGGCGAGATGGCTGGCCGACCACGGCGCTCGCCATCTCGTGCTCATCGGCCGGCGCGGCGCGGCGGAAGCCGACGCGCAAGAGCTGGTGCGAGAGCTGACGGCGCGCGGCGTCAGGGTGCTCGCCGAGCCGTGCGATATCGCCGACCGGATGCAGGTCGAGCGGCTGTTCCGGCGAATGCGCACCTCCATGCCGCCTTTGGCCGGCGTGATGCACGAGGCCATGGTGCTGGACGACGGCCTGTTGGCGAACCTCGATGCCGACCGCTTCCGCCGCGTGCTGGCGCCCAAGGTCACCGGCACCGACAATCTCGAACAGGTGCTGCGCGGCACGCCGCTCGACTACTTCGTCTTGTTCTCGTCGGTCACGACCCTGGTCGGCAACCCTGGCCAGGCCAATTATGTCGCCGCCAACGCTTACATGGAAGGCGTTGCCCGGCGGCGCCGCCGCAAAGGACTGCCGGCACTCGCCGTCGGTTGGGGGCCGATCCTGGACGTCGGCGCGGTTGCCCGGGACGAGAAGCTGCAGAGAGGGCTCCAGCGCCTGACTGGGGTGAGCGGGCTGCGGGCGCGCGAGGGCCTGGACCTCTTGGCGCAAGCGCTCGCGCGGGGCCCCGACGTCCCGGCGGTGATCACCATCGCGCCCAACGAAGGTTCGTTCGGCGCCGATCGTCTGCCGGTGTTGCGCTCGCCGACCTATGCCGCCTATCGCGGCGCAACGCAGCACGACAAAGCGGGCGGCGTCGGTGCGATCGACCTGCGCGCGCTGGCGGCCGGCGAGGGGACGGAGGTCGCCCGGCGCAAGGTCGCGGAGGTCGTCACGGCCAAGCTCGCCCAGGTGCTCCATATGCGCGAGAGCGACATAAGTCCCGTGCGCCCGCTCGGCGACATCGGCCTCGATTCATTGATGGCGCTCGAGCTCGTGATGAACCTGGAAGAGTGCTTCGGCATCGGCATCCCGCTGTCCGGTTCATCGGGTGGCATGACGATTTCCGGCATCGCCGATGAGATCATTGCTCATGTCGGCCTCGATCGCGAAGACGCCATTGTCGGAAAGCTCGCCGAGCAGCATCACGGCGGCATCAAGCCGGTTGAACTCCGGGCTGTGAAGGACCTCATGGCGCTGGAAAGCCGACGGCAGAAGAGACTGCTGTCGTGAGCAAAGGGCGCGCGTTGAGCGAGGACGCCCGCCGCCGGCTTCTGTCGCGGGTGGCGACAACGCGCAAACCGCAAGCCGTGGAGACGCTTGCGCCAACGCGTAGCGGCACCACGAACACGAGCCGGTTTACCGACTTTAAGACGTTGCCCGGCTACGAGGAACTGCAGCTGCAGCAGGCCATCGGCGCCAAGCTCGGGCTCGAGAACCCGTATTTCCGTATGCACGACGCGCGTATCACCGCGCGCACGCAGGTCGACGGACGCGAGCTCATCAACTTCTCCTGTTACGATTATCTCGGCCTCAACGGCCATCCGGAAGTCGTCGCCGCGGCGAAGGCGGCCATCGACCGCTACGGCATCTCAGCTTCGGCGAGCCGGCACGTGGCCGGCGAGCGGCCGATTCACCGGTCGTTGGAGCGCGCTCTGGCCGACCATTACCGTGCCGACGACGCGCTCGTCTTTGTCAGTGGTTATGCGACCAATGTCAGCGTCATCGGTCAATTGGCCGGCCCGAAGGACTTGGTGATCTCCGATCAAGCCGTCCATAACAGCGCGGTGATGGGCAGTGTACTGTCGGGGGCGGCGCGCCGCAGCTTCACGCACAACAATCTCGACAACCTCGAGCAGATCCTGTCGGCCACCAGGCATAAATACGAGCGCGCGCTCATCGTGGTCGAAGGCCTCTACAGCATGGACGGTGACTATCCCGACCTGCCGCGGCTCATTGCCCTCAAGAAACGCTTCGACTGTTGGCTGATGGTGGACGAGGCGCACGCGCTCGGCGTCCTCGGTCCGCGAGGCTACGGCCTGTTCGAGCATTTCGGCTGCGATCCGCGCGATGTCGACATCTGGATGGGCACCTTGTCGAAGACGTTGGCGGGATGCGGCGGCTACATCGCCGGCGATACGGCGTTGGTCGACTACCTGCGCTGTATGGCGGGCGCCTTCGTCTATAGCGTCGGCATGCCGCCGGTCATCGCTGCGAGCGTCGAGAAGGCGCTCGAGATCATGCATCGCGAGCCGGCGCGGGTCGCCCGGCTCCAGCACAACAGCGAGCATTTCCAGAACTATGCGAAGCGGAGGGGCTTGAACACCGGCACGGGGGCGGGGCTCGCCGTGATCCCCGTTATCGTCGGCGACTCGATTGCCGCGGTGATGCTCTCGCAGGCGCTGTTCGCACGCGGCATCAATGTGCAGCCCGTTCTCTACCCCGCCGTGCCGGTGAAATCGTCGCGTCTGCGCTTCTTCATTACCGCCATGCATAGCGAGCAGGATATCGAGGCTGCGGTGGATGCAACTATCGCGGAGCTGGAAGAGCTGCCGAAGCGCATGCGGAATTTAACGGTCGAGTCATAGCGTAGCGACGAGCCGGGTTTGGACCATGCCGCGCACGATTCTCATCACCGGCGCGTCGAGCGGGATCGGCCGGGCGCTGGCGCTTCGTTATGCGGGTGAGGGGGCACGGCTCGCCCTGCTTGGACGCGATGAGGCGCGCCTACGGGCGGTTGCCGACGAATGCCGCAAGCTCGGCGGTCATCCGATGCACGCTCCGATCGACGTCAGGGAACAATCCACTCTTGCGGACTGGATACAGTCGCTCGATCGCGAAACGCCGGTCGCTCTCGTCATCGCGAATGCCGGGCAAATGACCGGAACACCGCCGGGCGGACAGATCGAAGCGGCGGTGGCCGCGCGCGAGATCGTGGAGACCAATCTTCTTGGCGTCATGAACACCGTTCAGCCCTTGCTTGCGCCGATGATGGCGCGGCGGCGCGGACAGATCGCGATCGTGAGTTCGCTGGCGGCGTTCCTGCCGCTGCCGGACAGCCCGAGCTATTGCGCCAGCAAGTCGGCGGTTCTCAACTATGGACTGGCGTTGCGTACCTTGCTCGCGCCTTACCGCGTCGGCGTGACCGTCGTCTGTCCGGGATATATCGATACGCCGATGATGCAGCGGGAATCCGGAGCAAAGCCGTTCAAGATGACGGCCGACCGGGCGGCGGCGATCATTGCGAATGGCTTGCGGCGGAATCCGGCGCTTCTCGCCTTTCCGTTCTGGCTCGCTTGGGCAACGCGGTTGCATGGCGTGTTGCCCGATGCGCTGCGAGGCAGACTCTTGCGCTCGATGCGCTTCACCGTCTCGGATGCCTAGCCGCGGCGCATGGCACACTTATTGTCGGTCGTCCACGCCGTGCACGGCTTGCGCATAGGCTTCCTCGAACCAGGCGATGCGTTCCTCGTGCCGGCCAAGCCGTGGCGGACGCTCGATCTGGGCTGCCGTCGTCTGGTTGCGCTCGCAGATGGCGATGTCCTCGCCGTTGATCCTGCGCATGTAGAACGGAATGACATAGGGCAAGGCGAGCCCGGCAACACGATGCGCGAGGCGCGACAGGCCGCCGTCGATCTTCGGTGGCGGAAACGGAGCCGGCGCGAACCAGCTGCGCAGCAGGGTGCGGTCGAATGCGACGGGCTGGTATTGCTGAATAAGAACGAACCAGTGCCGCGCCGCTTCGAAATGAACGGCGATGAGATTGGGAAAGAACTGAAAAATGCGATAGTCGGGGGGCGAATAGACGCCCTTGGCGCACGCGTCAGCCATCGTCGTCAGCGCGGTACTGTCGGCGCCATGGAAATAGGCGCTGTGCCGGCCGAAGCGATAATACTGAACGGTATCCGGTGCCAAATAGCCAGAGCGGCCGAAGGTGCTGGGGTGCACGGCGACCAGATGATAGTCGTCGAGGGAAATGTGGTAGCCGAAACGCCAATTGGCCGCGATGTCGAAGCGGTCGGCCCACGGCTCGCGCGTCGCGCTCCACATGGCCTGCAAGATCGGGAAGCCGGGACCGAGATAGTCTTGAAGGCTTTCTCCGTCATCCGGCGCAAAGCGTCCGAAGATCAGGATGCCGCAGGTCGCGATATCGAGCGGCCGTAGGCGAGCGTTAAGGTCGCGCGGGCTGACGCGGAACATTTCGCCGCACTGCGGAACGCCGACCGCGAGACCGTCTTCGTTGTACTGCCAGTGATGAAACCCGCAGCGGATCGGTCCGTTGCCGCGCTCGCCGGTTCGCAGAGGATAAAAGCGGTGCGCGCAGACATTCTCGAAACCGCGAAGATCCTCGCCGAAGCGTTGCACGAAGACCGATCGGCCTCCCAAGGAGGTCCGAAACCAATCGCCGTCATTCGGAAGGTCGGTGGTGAGGCCGAGCAGGGTCCAGTATCGCCCGAGCTTGGTCTGCTCGTGATCGAATGCAGCCGGCGTGCACAAGGCTTGAGACCACAGCGGCGCATCGCCGCGGCTACGCGAAATCACATTCATGAAGACGCATTATACAAATCTATAGTTGAAAATAAATGCGCCGATCCGGTCGGACGGTGGGAAATACCCATTTTGGCCGGCAGGTCACACCAGAGGCAGTGCGTGTTTCTGGCCGTTCACGGCCGAAAGAATAAGCGGCAGAAAAACAAAATAATGTCGGCGCGGTCGAATGCGCATCGGCATGAATGAGCGCTTGGGTCGCCTATGCGTGGTTCACCACATAGCGCCGCAGCAGGCTCTTTATTTCTTGCGACGCGCCGGACGACGGCTTTTCTTAACGCTCTTCGGCGGAGGAATTACCTCGATGACATCTTCGCGGATCATGAGGTCTTCGATCGTGCGGCCGGCAGCCAGCGCCGCGACCATCCAGCGAGGCCGTAAGCCGCGCCCCGACCACGTTTCTTCGGGATTGTCGGGATTCCTGAACTGCGGCGGGACCTTACCGAATTTCGGCGACCGAGCCATCGGGCTCACCGCATCGCCGGTCTTTGCAGGCCGATCGGAAAAGCGGTTGAGCCGCTCGAGCTTCATCTCGAGCGCACGCCGCTCGCTCTCTATCTGCGTGGAAATCGCGGCGTCGACCTGATCGCGAAGTTCTAAGAGCTCGTCGAATGAAAGCGTCTTTAGATTGACCGAAGGCATAGGGGGCCCGAATGATCTCTGCCGAACGTCAGTGCTTGTCATTTCTTCTCGCCTCGAAGGCAATAGACCAACGGGTGTGACGTGCCTCACATTGCTACCTTCGTAAAATATATCCAAACAACGCCCCACAAAAAGTGGTAGCTGAATAAGGCAATTTGCTGGCGTTATCTCAGAGACTTCGCTTTAGCCACAACCGCTTGGTTATCAATTCTTTTAAAATGTGGCGTGAACTTGTCGACGCCCGCGGTATACAGATCGAACCTCGCCCCAAGCGCCGGCGGAGACCACTATTCCTTGACCGCCCCGGTCATGGCCGAGACGTAGTGCTCGACGAAGAAGGCGTAGAGGATCACGAGTGGCAGGGAGCCGACCAAGGCGCCGGCCATCAACGAGCCCCAGCGATAGATATCGCCGTCGACGAATTCGTTGACGATGGCGACTGGCACCGTCTTGTTCGGCGTCGAGGACAGGAAGGTCAGCGCGTAGATGAACTCGTTCCAGCACAGCGTAAAACAGAAGATGAAGGCCGAGATCAGGCCCGGCACCGCGAGCGGCAGCACGATCTTGAGCAGGATCTGCCAGCGCGAGGCGCCGTCGATCAGCGCGCACTCCTCGAGCTCGAACGGGATGGTCTTGAAATAGCCCATCAAGAGCCAAGTCGAAAACGGGATCAGGATGGTCGGGTAGGTGAGAATGAGCGCAAAGGGCGTGTCGAACAGGCCATACTGGAACACCACCGACGACAGGGGAATGAACAGGATCGAGGGCGGCACCAGATAAGCCAGGAAGATAAGGATGCCGGCGTAAGGCGCGCCCTTGAAGCGGATGCGCACGATGGCATAGGCGGCGAGCACGCTCGCGACGATGGAGAGGAACGTCGCCGCCACGGCGATGAACATCGTGTTCCACAGCCACAGCGGATACTGCGTCTCGAACAACAGTTTGTAGATGTGCTTGAAGGTCGGCGTCCAGGTCCAGAACGGGCTGACGCGGTCCATGTCGAGCAACTGGTCGTCCGGTTTGATCGCGGTGAGCGCCATCCAATAGAACGGAAACAGCAGCACGATAAGGATGAGGCCGAGCGGCAGATAGAGCGTCACCAGCCTGCGCGGCAGGGTTTGCAGATAGGCCATGCCCTCGGAATGGTCCGCGAGCACCTCGGCCTTCAACGCTCTGCCGGGCCGAACGAGTTTGGAGGCGAAGGTTTCCGTCATTCACTGCGCCTCTTTTCGCCGCGCGCCGTTCACGCCCTGGTGCCTCTCAATCATTCGTCTCTCCCTGTTGCCACTTGCGCCGTTGCAGGCCGAACCAGGACAGCAGGATGGCCGCGAGCAGAAACGGGATCATCGCGGTGGAGATCGCCGCGCCTTCACCGAGCTGGCCGCCGATGATGGCGCGCTGATAGGAAAGGGTCGCCATCAGATGCGTGGCGTTGACCGGGCCGCCGCGCGTCAGCACCCAGATCAGCTGGAAATCGGTGAAGGTGAACAGCACCGAGAAGGTCATCACCACGGCGATGATCGGCGTCAGCAGCGGGAAGGTGACGTGGCGGAAGATCTGCCAGCGGTTCGCACCGTCGATCGTAGCCGCTTCGTAGAGCGACGGCGAAACGGTCTGCAGGCCGGCCAGCAACGTGATGGCGACGAAGGGAATGCCGCGCCAGATGTTGGCAAAGATCGCCGACCAGCGCGCGTTCCAGGTATCGCCGAGGAAGTTGATGTTACCGTCGATCAGGCCGAGGTGGCGCAAGGTCCACGACACGATCGAGAACTGCGCGTCGTAGATCCACCAGAAGGCGATCGCCGACAGCACGGTCGGCACGATGAACGGAATAAGGACGATGGCCCGGATGATCGCCTTGAACGGCATCCGCTCGTTGAGCAGCAGCGCGAGATAGAGTCCGATGCCGAACTTCACCACGCTGGCGACGACGGTGTAGAGCAGCGTGTTGAAGACCGAGAGCCAGAAGACGTTGTCGTCCCAGAGCCATTCGTAGTTCTCCAGGCCGACAAAAATGCCGCTGCGGCCGATCTTGGCGTCGGTGAACGACAGCCAGACGCCAAGTCCGAGCGGATAGGCCAGGAACAGGATGAGAAAGGCGGCCGCCGGCAGCATGAACCACAGGCCGAGCCAGTTGCGGTTGCTTTTGAGTCGCGTCCAGGCCGACGCCCGCGCGGCCGTGGATTGAACTTGCGAAAGAGCGATATTTGCCACGCGCGGCTGTTCCCCTCTTTGCGCGAGCCGATGTGGGTGGCGCACGCGGCGCCACCCACGGGTCACTTCAGGTGCGGTAGATGCGTTTCAACTGCCGCTCGGCGTTGCGCATCGCCGTCTTGGCGTCGTCCTTGCCGGCGCAGAAGCCCGCGAACATGTCGAGGATGACGTAGTCGGAGATCGCGGCGGCCGCCTTTTCGCCGTTCGAGCCGAGGCCGCCGGCGGTCAACGAGCGTTTGGCGACGTCGCGGTAGGGCGTGCGCTTCGGGTCTTCGGTCCAGACCGGATTGCTATCGAAGGCGTTGAGGCAATGCGTCAGATAGCCTTGCGCCGCGGCGATCCACGGATTGAAGTTGTCCGCCTCCAGCATGTAGGCAATCAGTGCTTTGCTCGCCTGCGGATACTTGGTGTAGCCCATCGCCAGGATCGGGAACATCAGGTGCAGTTCGGTCGGCTTACCGGCCGGCCCCACGGGAAAGTAGGCGTGGTTCATGTCGTCGGCGATGTGCTTCTTCGACGGGTCCTTGGTGGCGGCGACATAGATGGAGATGCCGTTATTGGTCCAATGGATTTCCTCGCCGAGGAACGCCTTGTTGTTGAAGGCGTCGTTCCATGACGCGACGCCTGGCACCATGTTCTCGTATAGCGCCTTGGCGTAATTGAGCGCTTTCTCGGTCTCCGGCGAGTTGATGGTGACCTTGTCGTCCTTGTCGACATGCTGGCCGCCATGCGCCCACAGGCACCAATAGACCCAGGTATTGCCGTCGCCCGGCGCATGGCCGAGCGCGAAACCGCCCGGCGTGTTGTTCTTCTTCATCGCCTTGACGTATTCGAGAAACGCGTCGGTCGTCGTCGGGAATGTGGAGAAGCCGGCTTTTTGCGAGGCGGCGAGGCGATAGTTCATCAGGCTGCCGGTGTAGCAGATCGGAATGCCGACCCACTTGTTGCCTTCCTTGCCGTACTTCACGGCGCTGTCGACCCAGCCGCCGTACTTTTTGCCGAGATAGTCGGCGACGTCGGTAACGTCGAGCACCTTGGTCGGGAACAGGTGCGGCAGTGAATAGAGCCCCCAGAAGAGGTCCGGCCCGGCGCCGGTGTTGGCGGCGACAGAGGCCTTGGGCTGCACGTCCTCGTAGGACTCCCGGCTGATCGTGATCTTGACGCCGGTCGCCTTGGTGAAGGCATCCATGAGAGCGACAAACTTGTCGTCCTCCGCCTGCACGAAATACTTCCAGCGCAGGATCGAGAGCTGCGCGTCCTTCTCGGGCTTCCACGGCGCGCTTTGCGCCCAGGCTTTGCTCCATTCGAGCAGAGCCGGGCCGGTCAAAGCCGCGGTGGCCGCCGCAGCGGTGCCCGCCTTGAGCAACGTACGGCGATCGAATGTCGTCATGGTCGTTTCTCCCGGTTGCGGTTCATCCTTAATTGTCGAGCCGCTGCCCCGATTGCGCATCGAACAGGTGCGCAAGCTTGGGATCGGCTTTCAGCCGGATCTTGTCGCCCGGCTTGAATTGATGGCGTTCGCGGAAAACGGCGATGATGTCCTGTTGGCCGAGCTTGGCGACCACTTGCAGTTCCGAGCCAGTCGGCTCGACCACCTGCACCTGCATCTCGGCGCCGTCGTCGGCGAGCGTAAAGTGCTCCGGCCGCACGCCGAACACGGCCGGCTGGCCGTCGCTGCCGCGCGGCGCGGTGTCGATCGCGAAGCTCGCGCCGGCCTCGGCTTGGAAGACCGCGCTGCCATTGGCGCGGATGCTGCCGTTGATCATGTTCATCGCCGGCGAGCCGATGAAGCCGGCCACGAACAGATTGTTCGGCCTGTCGTAGAGGTCGAGCGGCGCGCCGATCTGTTCCACCAGACCGTCGTGCATGACCACGATCTTGTCGGCCATGGTCATGGCTTCGATCTGGTCGTGCGTGACATAGACGGTCGTGGTCTTCAGCCGCTGATGCAACTCCTTGATTTCCGTGCGCATCTGCACGCGCAGCTTGGCGTCGAGGTTGGACAGCGGCTCGTCGAACAGGAACACCTGCGGATCGCGCACGATGGCGCGGCCCATGGCGACGCGCTGCCGCTGGCCGCCGGAGAGCTGACGCGGATAGCGGTCGAGCAAATTGGTCAGGCCGAGGATGCCGGCGGCGCGATTGACGCGTTGCGCAATCTCCTGCTTCGGCGCGCCGCGCAATCGCATCGAGAACGCCATGTTGTCGGCGACCGTCATGTGCGGATAGAGCGCGTAGTTTTGGAACACCATCGCGATGTCGCGCTCTTTGGGCGGCAGATGGTTCACCACGCGCTCGCCTATACTGATTTCGCCGGCCGTGATGTTCTCAAGGCCGGCGATCATACGGAGGAGGGTGGTCTTGCCGCAGCCCGAGGGACCGACGAGCACCACGAACTCGCCGTCCCGAATGGAAACGTTGACGCCATGAATGACGTTGACGGAACCGAACGCCTTGCGGACATCGCGTATCGCGACCGACGCCATGCATTCCTCCCTGTCGGCGAGCATAGGCCTTGGCTTTGCGCCAATGTGCTTGGCCCCATCGGGGCTGCTCGCGTCAGTTGAGGATCATCCGCCTTCCACGGCGCGAAAATCAAGTCCGTTATTAGTCGAACACGCGCGGCGCCTAAATCGCCATGCCGCCGTCAACGAGATGCGGCTGTCCGGTGATGTAGGTGGCTTCGTCCGATGCCAGAAATACCGCGAGTGCGGCCACTTCCTGCGCGGTGCCGAGGCGGCCCATCGGCTGACGCGCGACGAAATTCTGCCGCACTTCGGCGAGCGGCTTGCCGGTCTGCTGCGCGACGGCGACGACACGGTCTTCGAAAGACGGAGATACGATGGTTCCCGGGCATATCGCATTGCAGCGAATGCCTTTGGTGATGAAATCGGCGGCGACGGCTTTGGTCAACCCGATCACGGCCGCCTTGGTCGCGCCGTAGACGTAGCGATTGGGCAGACCTTTGATCGATGACACGCCCGACGACATGTTGATGATCGACCCACGGCCGCTGTCCAGCATCGCCGGCAGGAAGGCCTTGATGGTGCGGTGCATGGATTTGACGTTGAGGTCGAAGGAAAAATCCCAGTCCTTTTCCGTGCACTCCAGGACTGTGCCCTGGTGCACGTAGCCGGCGACATTGGCGAGAATGTCGAGCGCGCCGAGTTCGTCGGTGACGGCTTTTGCGAAGGCATTGACGGCGTCCGTCGAGCGCACGTCAAGCGACGCCGTCTTCACAGCGTCCATACCCGCAAGCTTGTCGATGGCAGCATCGGTCGCGATCACGCGGGCGCCTTCGGCCGCGAAACTTTCCGCGATGGCGCGGCCGATGCCCTGACCGGCGGCGGTCACCAGCGCGAGCTTGCCCTGCAGTCGTCCCGCCATGGTCGCTCTCCCGGACAATATTTTCGTACGACTTTAATGCATCGCGCCGCCGGCACAAGAATGCTGCACGACAAGGCGCGTTCAGGCCGAGGCGTAATAGGCAAGGAGCTCCTGGCCGTCCTTGGCGAGCCAATCGGCCACGCCGGCCATGTAGCCGGCAATCCTGCCCGACGGCGTGACGAGATACGTGAGCGGCATTCCGTAGATGGGAAGCGGCGCGGGGTTATCGGTCGACTTGTTGGCGAGCCGTCCTTCCGGATCGAGATAGATAGGGAGCGCGCGGATCGCCGCCTTCTGCAGATAGCGTTTCACCTGTTGACGGTCCGTCTTGTCGATGGAGACCGCCGCGACATTGACGCGGCCACCGGCTACGTTTTGCAGCCGTTCGAGCAAGGGCAGATCGACACGGCAGGCCTCGCACCACGTCGCCCAGATGTTGACCAGAAGTATCTTCCCCGGCGTCGGCGCGAGCGTCGCCGGCTTTCCGTTGATATCGGTCAGCGAGACGGGCGGCAGGATCTTGGACGGCCGGACGATGATGAATTGATGCCGCGCCGTCTCAAAGACCGGCGGCCGATCGTCGCTTTGCGCGAGGCCGGGGCGGGAGAGGAACGGCAGCACCGCCGAGCCCAAAAGCGAAGCCAATGTGGACCGGCGCGATAAATGAGGGGGACGGTCATCCATGACGATAGCGGCAGCCGCTTCTTGTGCTTCGACCGTGCGATTTCGTCCCGGAGGACGGACCGCGAAGCGCCTCGTAGACGCGGTTGAAGGCAATCGTGTGGCCTGTCCCGCCACGAACGGCGATGGACCCGACCCCAGGCGTGGATCAGGGCACAATCGGACATGCTCCGAGCACGCGGGCTCGTCGATTGTCGTCGTGCGCGTCAGTGGTTGTCGCGCGGAATGCCGCTCGTCTGTGCCACGCGCTGATATTTGACCGCCGGCTTGAGCACCATGCCGTCCGCAAGTTGATCGACCATGCCGCGCTGGATCTCCTGCCACGGCGTCTGGCTGGGCGGATATTTGTAACCGCCGCGCTTCTGCAAAGCGGCGCGGCGTTCCGCCAGTTCTTCGGCTGAGATCAGGATGTCGGCCGTGCCTTTGTTGAGGTCGATGCGGACGCGGTCGCCGGTCTTCAGCAAAGCGAGTCCGCCATTGGCGGCCGCTTCCGGCGAGGCGTTGAGGATCGACGGCGAACCCGACGTGCCCGACTGACGTCCGTCGCCGATGCAGGGCAGGGAGGTGATGCCCTTTTTGATCAGCGCCGCCGGCGGCTGCATGTTCACGACTTCGGCCGAGCCGGGATAGCCGATGGCGCCGGCGCCGCGGATGAAGAGCAAGGTACGCTCGTCGATCTTCAGGGCCGGATCGTCGATGCGGTGATGATAGTCTTCGGGTCCGTCGAAAACGACGGCGCGGCCTTCGAACGCATTCGGATCCTTCGGATCGTCAAGGAAACGGTGGCGGAAATCTTCCGAGATCACGCTCGTCTTCATGATCGCGGAATCGAACAGG